>Ga0105242_10002248_pt1 | contig 15232 bp, 10 predicted proteins | sample KBSM24metaG_FD_81521 | JGI IMG/M metagenome (GOLD analysis project Ga0105242, IMG submission 81521) | Miscanthus rhizosphere microbial communities from Kellogg Biological Station, Michigan, USA - KBS M2-4 metaG | ecosystem: Host-associated > Plants > Roots > Rhizosphere > Soil | place... | reverse complement strand
GGCTGGGGCGCGGGTTCAATCACGTGGGCGCCTGGCACTAGCCATACCGCTGCGTCGCTCGCGAAGGGCCACGGTTTGCCGTCGACTAATGCTGGGCCTTTCCAAGGTACGCCGACGCCGCGCCGCGACTCCACTACCAGCTTCCCGTTCACGTGCTCGGCGCGATCGACCCCTGCCGCCGCGGATGCCAGCAAGGGTAAATCGCTGCGCGCGATGGAGGCCTCGAAGTATAGCGCCACGCGCGGGAAAGAATTGGCTGCCACATGAACCAGTTGCAATAGTTCCGCACCGGTCTGCTGCTTAGTGGGGTAAACGTCCTGGTAGCGCTCGACGATATTCACGTCGATTGCCAGTTTGTCTTGTGCTGGCGTCAACGGAGCGTAGCGCGCGGCGATTTGCGGATAGCGCTGCGGGCCCAGGTTCCAGATGGTGGCCGGATCTTCGATCAGAAACGTGAAGTCGTGCTCGGCGAGCAGCGGTAGCACGCGCGATGCGTCGGCACCCAGCTTTTCGCGCATGGTGGTGTCGAAGCGGTCGTCGATATGCGTGACGGTCAGATCCAACTGCGGTTTTTCGCGGCGGATGTCCTCGACGAATGCGATCCATTCTGTCTGCTGCCGCTGTGCCAAGTGCGCGCGGAACTCCAGAAAGCGCGCGAGGCCGGCGGCGTCCTTCTGCCAGTAGCGGGGAGACTGGGCGGCGAACAGGTCCAGCGGATCGAAGCCTTCGGCCTGCTGAAACTCGCGGCGGACGTCGGCGTTCAAAGGCGTAAAGCGAGACGGGTTCTCGTGGCCTTCGAGCGATTCGAAATACAGCTCCGCCAGATTCACACCATCCCAATCGAAGCGTGTGAGGAGGTCGCGCGCGCCCGCCGACACGGCTGCGAAGGCGTCGCGATTGGTAAGGTTGATGAGCTTGCGCCAATCCAACTGAGCGTCCTGTTGCAGCGCGGTTTTCTCGCGCCACTCGGGATGTTGGTCCCAGAACGCCTCACTCACGTGCGGCAGCTCCATCCACGCATACACTTGAATGGCATTCCGATGGCAGGCATTGATCAAGCGCCGTAAGTATTCGTCGCTCTGGGGATCACGCTCCCAGAAATGCCACGCCGCGACATGTAGAGCACTGATCCCGGAAGCGCGCCAGCGCTCGGCGAAATAGTCTACGTCCACGCGCGCGCGATACGCCGAATCGAAAAACACCCACAGGCGTGCGGATCGGAAGGGAGGTTCGAGGCCCAGATCCACCAGCGCCTGCGGCAGGTAAGGGAAACGCTCGTAGCCGTGTGGGCCTGGCGGCGCGGCCACCCACAACACGGCGCCAGCACCCTTTCGGAAGCCCGCAATCAGCGGCGATCTCTGCCAGCGCTCGCGCGCGAACACGCGAGCTTCGGCTGGAATTTCGAATACCGGCAGGTCGAGCGCCTTTTCCCACACGATGCGCAGATCTGGCGCGCGGAGGTCTTCGACGCTGCGCACCGGCACATGTGGCAATTTGCCGGAGCGGAAGCCCAGAGCGGCCGCGAGGGGAGATTCGCCCTCGACCACCAAAATCACGCCTTGCTCGACGCGGGCTAGCCATTCGGCTGGCGGCAAGTCGGTCCCGTGCGGCGCCACTATCACGCTGGCGCCCCCGCCTGTTCCGGCCGTGAGGCCCATGGACGACAACAATTCCTGCCATCCGCCGGGGTCGTCTCCGATCACATGAAATGAGAAGCGCGGCTCGGCGTGCAGAGGGAGCAAGGCGCATACGACCCACAGACAGCTAGCGCGAAAACGCATACCAGACTCCAATCCGAAGATCGTTGAAATTCGGGCCGCGAGGGTTTCCTGTGTTCACCAAGTAAGCGCCGCGCAGCACGTTGACAGAAAACAACAGGGGTGCGACGCGAAAGCGCAGGCCTGGGCCTGTTTCCACGTAGTTCGCCCAGTAGAGATTCTTCAAGTCCGTGGTCACGTTCCAGTTCCAATAGAACTGGGCGCGCAAGGCGGTGTAACCGGTGCGGTTTTGCGAGTAGAGCAGGGTGTCGTTCTCGAAGCGCCTCACGTAGACGGCATCGTCGTTGGTCTCGGCGAACCAGCCGTGCGATTCGCCCGTTAGCAAGTGGCCAAGTCCTTTTGCGTAGGAAACGCCGCCGCGGTAATCGGGCGAACCCCGGCTGGGATCGGCGGGCGTCGTCCGGTAGCGTATTTCTTCGCCCGCCTCAAACCAGCCCGTCGCTCCGCGCCAGGTGCGGGTGGCGATGCCGAGGCCCAAGATTGCGGCGCCTTCGGAAAGATACTGTGGGGCGAAGCCTACGCTTGGTGCGACGGCTCCTTTGGTATCCCCCACGAAGCGCAGTGTGACGTAGGGACGTGCGAACCATCCGTGCAGGTTCAATTCGGTTTTCGCCTGCGCGTAGGCAAACAGATCATGCCAGCGCGTCGAAAACGTAGGGAAGATCCAGACTGTGGTGCGGAAGCGTGCGAGCGATCCCGACAGATTGCGGGACGCGCGTGCTGCCTCGACGGCGATCTTCACGTCCGGACTCTGCCGCGCCAGGCTGAACCACTTGATGGCGTCGCGATCGTCCTTTAGCATGTTGTTGGCCCAGCCCAGCTTCAACATCACTTCGAAATCCACGGGATCGTTTTCGTGAGCGATGGTCAGGTAGCGCAGCGCGTCCTTTAGATAGCCTTTTTCCAGGCTCTTGAACGCCAGCTCTTTGGCCTGGTTGGGGACCGTTGCGGGTGCGGCGGCGCGTCCCCGCAAAGTCTCGGGCAGGCGTAGCGCGCTGCGCACGCGCTCGGCGAGTTCTTCGTCGCCGCTCTCTAAAACGCGGTTGAGCAAGGCCATGGCGCCGGCGCCATGGCCCTGCGACAACCTTAGTAACCCCAACTGCGCCACGGATGGCAGGTCGCCGGGGGCGCGCTCTACGATTCCCGCGAACTGCGTTTCCGCATCGCTGTGGCGCTCCATCTGCAATTGCAGGTAGGCGAACTCACGGCGCAGCTCGACGTTCGATGGATCGAGAGCCAGCGCTTTCTCGAACTCATACACATACGGGTACCGCTCCGGCAGCAGCTCGCGCGCTTGCTCGGCGACTCTTGGTTCGGCGCCCCGCGATGCCGCTAGCAACGCTGCGCTGGCTTCTTCGGCGCGGTCGAGTTGTTTCCACACTCGGCCTAGATCGAGCAGCAAGTCGCGGTGGTCGGGGCGCAGGTGCCAGGCTCGCTGGTAGTGCTCGGCAGCCAGGGCCAGCTCGTCGCGCTGTTCGGCGAGACGCGCTAACTCCAGGTGGCCGCTGAAGTTTTCCGGGGACACATCCAGTGCCTGGCGCCAGCGGCCGATGCCCTCGCGCAACGGGCGATCGATATTTTCGAAGGCTTGGGCGGCGGTGGCGCTCGACTGGCGGTAGCGGTCGAAGATGCGGCGGGCGGCCACTTCCTGATGTGTCTCGTAGCACAGGAATGCGTATTCGAGAGCCACTTGGTCGTCGCCGGGATCGAGGCGCATGGCGGCGGCGAACTGGTCGCGCGCGGCGGCGGTTTCGCCTACTTTGAGCAGGGTGTAGGCCAGGTCTTTGCGCACTGACGGACGGTCCGGCGCCAGGGCGATGGCGCGCTCGAAGCCGGCGATGGCGCTATCGTATTTCTTGGCCTTTAACTCTTGATAAGCTTTGTCTAATTCCGCGTAGGCGGGGTCGACGGGGGCCGGCGGGGTCTGGCTGAACGCGGCGGCGGCGCAAGCCAGGAACAGAATTCGTTTTTGCACTGGACTGTCAAGATAGTGTCGGCAGCGGGACACTTTTCTCGGAGGAAGAAGTGCCTCATGGCATTTTTTTACGGGCGGCACTGGCTACATGGGAAGCCGCCTGATTCCGATTTTGGCGGCGTGGGGCCACCTTTTTATTGGCTGGCGGAGTGGATTCCTTTTACTCGCGAGGGCGCGCGGAGGCTGGGTCTGGTGACGGTGAAGCAGATGCTGAGTGCGCTGGCTGCGGCGGTGGATCAGCCAACTAAAGGGGTTAATATCGTCGATGTGCCGGCTATTCGAGGGGGCGGGTGACGTCGACGAAGATGGCGCCGTCTTCGACTTTTACCGGGAAGCGTGCGACCTTGATGCTGTCGTCGTAGGCGCAGACGCCGGTTTTATAGTCGAAGCGCCAGCCGTGCCATGGGCACACCAGCAGGTCGTGGCGGATCGCGCCCTGGCTCAGGGGGCCGCCGGTGCAGGGGCATTCGCCGTCGAGACAATGCAGGGCGCCGCCGGCGTTGCAAACCGCGTAGGGATGGCCGTCGACTTTCGCCTCCATGGTTTCTCCCTCGGGGAGGGCGGAGATGTCTGCAACTTTTATGTACGCCATTGCTAAAAAGGGCCGGAAACCCCGTAGGGTCCGGCCCTATGAACCAACTTTACTGAACTATTTCGCTTGCGGCGCTTCTTTTGGATCCACCACCTTAGCCGAAGGGCCCGGGTTCTTCGCCATCAGTTCCTGCAGCAGAGCGATGGTAGCCGGCTTGGGATCGCGCGTGGTGCCCGCGAGCCCGCCCTTGCCGTTGGCGACGTCGAGCGCCGTGAACCCTTGCTTATTCTTGGCATCCAGCTTGGCGCCTTTTTCCACCAAGTAACTCACGATGGTGTTGGCTCCGCGCAGCGCCGCTCCGTGTAGCGGCGTTTCCCCGCGATCGGTGGACGCGTTCACATCCAGACCTAGGTCTACGCACATCTTCACGGCGGCCAGAGCATCCGGCTCGGTGCTGCGGACTTTGTCGGCCCAGCTGACACCGGCCGCGACCAGCAACGCGTTCAAGCCGTCTTTGTTCGCCAGCTTGGGATCGGCGCCCTTGTCGAGCAGCAGCTTCATCACCGTCACATCCGCGCTGCGCGCTGCGCGCATGAAGGCGGTAGCGCCCTCGGCCATGGCTTTGTCGCCCATGTCCTGGGCGAACTTGTGTAGTTCAACGGTGCCGGTGAGCTGAGCGTTGACGTTCGCTCCCTTGTCGATCAGGGATTTGATGATGTCGAGAGCGGAAAGCTTATCATCATCCTTGAGCGGCGGACGGGGAGAGTAATCTTCGTTGCGCAGATCGACGGCGGTGAACAGCGCCGCGCGCCCGGCCTTATTGGCCGCATTGACGTCCGCGCCCTTGTCGATCAGGACCTGCGCGAGATCGTAGTGCTTGTTCAGAATCGCCAGAACCAGCGCGCTGTTGCCATCCACGTCTTTCTGGTTCACATTCGCGCCGGCTTCGATGAGGGCGGTTGCGGATTCGATCTGCCCCTGGCGGGCGGCAAACGAAAGCGCGCTCAGACCGCCGCGGGAGACCGGCGCGACCGGGCTGCCAGCCGTCAGTTTGGGAAGCGTAGTGTCGCGGCTATCGGAGAGAATCTTGGGATCGGCTCCCTTGGCGAGCAACAGCTTGATAATGTCTGCGTGGCCTTCGGAGGCCGCCCACATTAGCGCGGTCTGTCCCTTGAAGGATTCTTTGGCGTTGGGATTCGCGCCGCGGTCGAGCAGCGCTTTTACGGCTTCGATGTTGCCGACGCGCGAAGCCGTCATCAGGATGGTTTCGCCTTCGGTGGTCGACAGGGTATCGGCGCTGACGCCGGCTTTGAGCAGGCGCTCTACTACCGCGCCGCTGTTGGTTCCCGCGGCTTCGGCAATCGGAGTGACGCCGTAGCGGTTGGCGGCCTTGGGATCGGCGCCGGCCGCGAGCAGGGCGTCGACCATTTCCAGATTGTTCCAATGCGCCGCCCAGTGCAGCGCGGTGGTGCCATCCGCCGTGAAGGCCTTGGCATCCGCTTTCTGCGCCAGCAGGGCCTTGACCGCCGCCTGGTCTTTATTCTGCGCCGCTTCGATCAGCGCGGGAGTGGCCGCGTACGAAACCGCCGCGAACGCCGCCGCTACTACTAGTCCATTCCAGATTTTCATGTGTCTGATCCTCACTAGATGGCCAGCAGCCCAGTGCTGTCGCCCACCGCATCCTGATGCACGCCGGCTTTGTCCAAAATGGTGGCCAGCAGATTCGCCATGGGGGTCTCGTCCGGCAGCTTCACGTGCCGTCCGCCCTTCACCTGGCCGCAAGCGCCGCCGCCGATAAACACGGGCAGGGGCGAATGGTTGTGCACGTTGCTGTTGCTCATGCAGCTTCCATAGAGAACCAGCGAGTGATCAAGCAGGGTGCCATCGCCGTCCGGAATCGCCTTCAGGCGTTCCAGCAGGCGAGCCACCAAGCCTACGTGATAGGTGTTGATCCGGGTCAGCTTTTCGAGCTTCTCGGGATCGTTCTGGTGATGCGAGGTCGGGTGGAACGCATCGTTAATGCCGATGTTCACGAAGGTCCGGTAGCTGACTTCGCGAGCCATCATGAAGGTGGAAATACGCGTGATGTCGGCCTGGAAGGACAGTGCCATCAGGTCCAGCATCAGGTGCGAGTGCTCCACGTGATCGTCGGGAATGCCGATGGGGGCGGCCGGAACGTTGATGCTGGTGTTGCCGGTCTGCTTCTCGGCCAACTGAATGCGGCGCTCGATTTCGCGGATGTTCTCGAGATATTCGGAGACTTTGTTCTTGTCGTTGGAGCCCAGTCCGTTGGACAACGACTTCACTTGCCCGGTGACGGCGTCGAGAATGCTGCGCTCGCGCTGGATGCGGGACAGGCGCTCTTCGGCCGAAGCGCCATCGCCAAACAGGCGATCAAACACGGCGCGGGGGTTGATTTCCATGGGCATCGGGCTGGTGGGAGTCCGCCAGGAAATCGTGTTCATGTAGGTGCAGCTGAAGCCCACGTCGCAGGCGCCCAGCAACCCGCTGGTGTCTTCGGTGGCGAGCTCCAGTGAAGGCAGCGGCGTGTCCTGGCCGATGCGCTGGGCCGCGATCTGGTCAATGGTGACGCCGGCGCGGACATCCTCACCTTCGGTGCGCCGGGGACGCGTACCGTTGAGCCACACTGCGGGGGAGCGGCCGTGGTCGCCGCCGCCATCGCCGGGGACACCACCGGCCTGTTTGTGCGCCAGGTTGCTCAGAATCACCACTTGATCCTGCACATTCGCCAGCGGCGTCAGCGTGCGCGATAGTTTGAAGTTCGAGCCTTCCTTAACCGGAGTCCAGTTGGCCATCACTGCGCCGTGGGGGATGTAGCAGAATCCCAGGCGAACCTGCGGCTTGGCCGCGGTCTTGGCGAGCGGAGTCTGCGCCGGGACCATCGAATCGAGCAGCGGCAGGGCCAGCCCGACGCCCACGCCCTTCAACAACGTCCTGCGGGATAAATGCTTTTTAGTGATGAACATAACAGGCTCCTAGTCCTCTCGTCGTATATAGCATACACGCCCTTTTCGCTGGGCGCAACGGGGTCGCCCCGCCCTTACTTATCGCTCACTACGTTCCCTGCAACCACATTGCCCGCCGCCTTTTTTACCTTCATCTGGAACGGCGGGCTCTTGATCACGCCCATTAAGATGGACGAAAACTTGTAATCATTCTTCGAAGCATCGCGCAGGATCGCACGAATTGTAGGCATATCGTAATAGTCGACGCCACGGCCCAGCGCGTAGGTCATCAATTTCTGGGTGAAGACGCTCAGGAACACGTCGGGGTGCGAGGCCAGCATCTTGCGCAGATCCGACGGCTTCGTGACCTTGGTGCCCTCATACATCATCCCGGAGGGATCGATCTTGGCGCCTTCGTCGGTATCGCGCCACTGGCCTACGGCGTCGAAGTTTTCGAGGGCGAAACCTAGCGGATCCATTACTTTATGGCAGCCCGCGCAATACGGATTGGCGCGGTGCGCTTCCATGCGCTCGCGCAAGGAGGACGGCTTTCCCGATTCCGCGCTAGTTTTGAGCGCCGGAACATTGGGCGGAGGAGGCGGCGGCGGAGTCCCTAAAATATTAGTCAGAATCCATTTGCCGCGATTCACTGGAGAGGTGCGCGTGGGCAGCGAGGTCACCGAGAGGATGCTGGCTTGCCCTAGCAGCCCAAAGCGGTTTTCATCCGTTATCATCACGCGGCGGAAACTCTCGCCGTAAATGCCCTTCATTCCGTAATGGCGGGCGAGGCGCTCATTGACGAAGGTGTAGTTGGCGTTCATGAAATCGAGCACGCTGCGGTCTTCGCGCAGGATGCTCTCAAAGAACAATTCAGTCTCGCGGCGCATGGCCTGCCGCAGGTTGTCGTCGAAATCCGGGAAAGTTTCAAAATCCGGATTCATGGTGCGTAGATTACGCAGGAACAGCCACTGGCCGGCGAAGTTGTCGGTGAGGGCACGTGCCCGCGGATCGAGCAGCATACGCTTGACCTGTTGTTCTAACACTGCCGGATCTTTTAGCTTTCCAGCGCTGGCGACGGTGATCAGTTGTTCGTCAGGGATGGTGCTCCACAGGAAGAACGACAGGCGCGACGCTAATTCCAGATCGTTGATCTTATAAGGAGTGTCGACGGCCACGTTGACCGGATCGGGCTCAAAGCGGAACAGGAATTCGGGGCTCGCCAGAATCAATTGCAGGGCGGCTTCGATGCCGGCATCGAAGGTCTTGCCTTCGTTCTTGCCCTTCTGGAAGAAGGTCAGGAGCTGCTCAGTATCGCGATCGGTAATCGGACGTCGATAGGACTTGCGTGCCAGATTCGCCAGAATTTTTTTGGCGCAAGGAATATCATCGGCGCCGGCTGGCGGACGGCAAATGAAAATCTTCTTGCGGCTGGGGGTTTCGCTGATGCCGCGTGCATCCAGCGGCCCGTTGACACTGACGCGATCGACTGACGTCTGTCCCTGATAGCCAACCGGATCTACGTTAGAGCGTAAGAACGGCTGCAGAATGTCGTCTTCCTGCGCGGCGGTCTTCTTGAGGAACGTGATCACTACATCGTGCGGACCGGCCTTCACCGGCACGCGCAGCGTCAGCCGCTGATCCAACTCGGTAGCCGAAGTTCCCGAATTCTCTTCACTGGCTTTCTCGTCGGTCTTGCCGCCGATGCGGACGAGCCCCGCCCGCACGCCATCAATCGACAGCTCCACTTCGTTTGCGTACTTCAGTCCGCGAATGATGTCGGTGGTGGCGCGCCACATGCGGATACGGAAGACGTAATCGCCATCCAGCTGAAAATTGTGCGTGAACTTCACGCCGCCGCGCGTTCCCAGCGGGAAGCCTTCGAGGTAATCGTCCTGCGAAAGATCCGGGCGCGCGCGATAGATGGTGGTGTCGGCGACGATCGCCTGATTGCCTACGGCCAGCCGGCTGATGTTCCAGGAAGCCGACATGTAGCGCTCGAGCAGCGCCGGCGAAGTCTTCAGTACATCGGCGATGTTGTCGAAGCCGTAGCTCTCATCGTCGCTCGGCAGCAGAGCTGCCTCGTCGATTTCGAGGCCCAGAATGTCCTTCACCGCATTGCCGTACTCGGTCCGATTCAAGCGATGCAGCGTGGCGTGCCCCGGATTGGGCTTGGCCAAGGCGTTGCGGTCGAGCGAAGTTTCGAGCCAGGTGGCGAACCCGTCGAGCGTGGCCTTATCCGGCCGCGGCATTCCCTGCGGCGGCATGGAGCCCGTGCCTAACTTGCGAATGACTTTTTCGAGCGTCTCGGCGTGCGCCGAGACGTTGGATAGATCCAGGTTCTCGAGGGTCAATCCGCCGGTCTTCAGCTTCTCGTTGTGGCAGGTGGCGCAATAGCGTTTCACCAGCGCCTGGTTGGCTTGAACTTGCGCGGCGTCCGGGGCTGCTGATTGCTGCTGCGGATGCGCAGCGACTGCGCTGTTTGCCGCCGCCAACATGAACACTGTCCACTTTAGAAACGCACGAAGTTCCATCGAATCTACCTGGTTGACCCTCGGCAACCACTGTACCTGAACCAAGGATGGAACTCAACCGCCAACCGGCAGCCCTAGTACCGGCTAATCGGCAAAATGAGCCGCTCGCGTTACTACTTATGGATCAAGCTTTTATACGCTGCTTCGACGAACATATCGGTGGTCCAGTTGCCAGCTGTTGCGCCGTACAGCCCGTCGTAATCGAGGGTCGGCCGCGCCGCCTTCACCTGTTCGAGCGTCATGCCTTTCCCGATCATGCTCCGAATGCGGTCGCGCAGAATCGTGGTCATGTCGCGGTAGTAAGCCACGTCCGCGATATCGCACAGCCGCCCGTGCCCCGGCACAATCATGGTGCCGCCTTCCAGGCGAAACGCCGGCATCGCCAGGTCCAGAATCTTGTTGAGCCCGTCGATCACACCCTGCAAGGTCCCGCCCCGCGCCAGATCGATCACCGGATAGCTGTTGGTCATGAAAATATCGCCGGTGGCGATCACATCCGACCGCCGGAACCACACCATGCTATCGCCATCTGTGTGCGCCGCCGGCACGTGCAGCACCTGCACCGGTTCGCCGTTGAACATTTCACTCAGCTTCATGTCATCGACGAAATAGGTCTCCGTCGGCAACGAGCGGAACGGCTCGCCGCTCATGCGCTTCAGCACGTTTTCATGCGCGATAATCGCCGCGCCCACTGAGGCATCGTCCAGATCCAGATCGCCCACGTGAGTGGAGTTCACAATCGTACTGCCCGATTCCGCCAGCTTCATGTTGCCGCCCGTGTGATCGGCAAGCGCCTGCGTGTTGATGATCTTGCGCACCGGCCGCGGCGTGATCTGCCGCAGGGCCGCCAGTACCTGATCGCTCATCCGCGCGGTACCGCTGTCCACCAGCAGCACCACGCCATTGGGAGCAACTTCGGCAGTGATGTTCCCGCCGGCGCCCACCAACATATAGATGCTCCCGCGCACATGCAGCGCGTGCACTTGCCCGTCATCCACCACCACCGGCCGTTGCGCCGTTGTGGGCGCGTCATTCGCGTCCGGTTCCGGCGGAGCATTCAGTTTCGCGCGATATTCCGGATACATGGTCGTCGCCCCACCCCGCATCGCCAGCGGAGGCAAGTGTACTTTAATCGCGTAGTCGTTGAGGAAAGTATTGGTACCCGGCAGATGATGTGGTACCACGCCCTTCTCGCGCTTCACCTCCGCCACCATTTCGCAGGGATAGGGCGGGATCTGCTGGGTCGAGTCCAGCGCGAAATCGGTGGTGCGCACCAGCGGCTCGGTCAGATACACCGGATCGGTAACGATGGTCATCACCGTGAGGATTTCGCCATGCCGCATCCAGTGCTCGACCATGGTCGCGCGATCGCTGCGCGCTACCCCGTTGCGCCGCATGTAGCCTTCCTTAAGATGCGTGGTGGTAACCGTAAGCATCTTGCCTTCGAACTTCCCCGTCGAAAACCCGCCCCAGGTGTGCGCCGCCCACTCCGGCGGATGCGCGCGCCCGTCCATATAAATAGGACGGTCGACAGACCGCAGCCACTCCGCATGAAACGCCACCAACTCCCGCGTCACGGGGTCCACTTCCTTGGAGATGCGAAACGTAGAAGGCCCGCGCCAGATGTAATCGGCGGAGTGCGGACGGCACTGCCACTCGGGCAGCGTCTGAATCGAGGCATCCCAGCTATCAGCCTTGAGACGCGCCGCCGCATTGATCGGCAGCCCCAGGTAGTCGCCCAGCTCCGGCCCCGGAATGCGCTCGGGATAATCTTCGTGAACCCGTGTGACCCACTCCCCGGAAAAATCCATCTGCGCCCAAGCAGGAAGCGCCGCCAGCAAGAAAATTGCCCACTTCATGGCTTACCCCTCGCGATCAAAACCGTTTCCTGCCCATCGACAGGCAGCGGCGTCTCCCCCGACAACGCGCGGACTTTCTGCATCAGCCCAGCGCCCTCGCCGTCCGTGGCATTGAGCATGCGAACGTTGTTGCTAGCGGCATCGCGGGTCACCGGAGTCAGCGAAACCCGCGCGACTTTCCGGTCTTCGACGATCACGCGCGCCACCAAGCCATCCTTATTAGGGCGCATGCGAATCCAGTCGGTAGCGAAGTTGCCCAGGCAATACATCACCGGCTTGCCTTTATAAACTTCCACGCCTTGCAGAACGTGCGAACCGTGCCCATAGACTATGTCCGCCCCCGCATCGATGGCTGCGTGGGCCAGCAGTTTCTCATAAGGTTCCGCCTGCATGAAGCGCGCCCCCAACGGGATCGGCGCGAACAACGATGGATCGTCGGGACGAGGGCTCGCCGAGAGCGGGCGCGTTTCGGCGAGCATATCGGCGGGCATCGGCAAACTGAAACCATCGCGATTATGGCTGGATACGATTAGGACATCCACCAGCGGGCGCAGACGCCGGATGTCTTCGCGCAACCGCGCCAGGTCGTTTTCATCGATCGTCGAACCGTCTTTCGACAACATACGCGCGACGCCCGGCCGCGCTGCCGTCGCGATCTGCTGATCCTGCGCGTACCATTTTGCTGTGTATTGCAGAAAGCCGATCTTCACGCCCTTGCGCTCGACAATCGCGGGCTGATGCGCGGCGTCCAGATTCGCTCCCGCGCCAGTGTGGGCGATCCCGTTGGCGTCGAGCACCGCCAGCGACTTCATAATATCCGCCGGTCCGTAAGCCACGTTGTTAGCCACGCCGACCACCTGAATGTTGCCCGCCTTGAGCGCCTTCACAGCTTCGGGGCCCAGATGAATCCAGCCACTCTTATCCGGGATGTCGCGATCGGGCCCTGCCGATTTTACGAGCAGACCTTCGAGGTTCCCGTAAACCAGATCCGCACGCTTTAGCGGTTGCAGGACATTGGCGAAAGCAGACGCTGGGTCGGCGCGCTGCGAGATATTGATATCGCCTACCAGCAAGATGGTGACGGTATCGGCATGCGCCGCGAACCCGGCAAGGAATAACGCGAGCAGAAGTTTCACACGCAGATTCTATCTCACTCGAGTGCATTCACGATGCCAGCTAACCGTTTGGCCAACGCGACGCAGCGTGCGGAATCATGCTCGCGCACCATGGCCAGCTTCTCCGCCTCAATCGAGCCTTCCGCGTGAATCGCCAGCACTGCTTGATACCCGGCAAAGTCGGTCGCCGTCAGTTCCTTCACCAAATTGATGGCCTTCAGGCGCTGCTCCACTGGAACGCCCTTGCGGCCCCCCAGGTAGCGCCGCACGTACGCACCGGTTTCCGGATTTTCCAAGTCAGCTTCGCTCGGGCCCGTAGCAATCAGCCCGCCGGTAATGTCCACCAAGTAAGCCAGCATCTGATGATAGTTGGTGGCGAAATGCAGCTTGGCCATGTTTACCACCAGAGGTTTGGGAATCGCAATGCCCAGCGCCCCCGTCTTCGCATCCAGCGCGGCGAGCCGCAGCAACGCACGCAGCGTTTCGGCGTACCCGACCAGCTTCGCCAGCTTTTCCTGCACGTGTTTGACGCGCTCCAGGCCGTTGTATTCCGCCATTAGCAGCGCTGCGCCCACCAGCGCGTCGACCAGCGGCAGCTTATAAGAAATCGCCGTGAAGCGGTGGAATTCGACGAACGTCTTGGCCAGCTCGCCGGCGAATTCCCACTCGCCTTTGAGGAACACGCGCTCGTGCGGGATGAACACGTCGTCAAACACGGTAAGCGTCTCCAGCATGCGATGCCGCGACGCCAGCGGAGCGTCAAAGTGGCTGTCATCATGATGCGACCCGTAAGCGCTGGTGATGAGCTTGAGCCCCTTGGTGTTCAGGGGCACTGCGAAGGACACCGCGTAGGCCGCTTCATTCTCCTTCATGGCGCGAGTGGGCAACACGATCATCTCGTTCGAATTCACCGATACGGAGGTATGCACCTTGGCGCCGCGCACCACGATGCCTTGCGGCGTTTCGTCGACGATGCGCAAATAGTAATCCGGATGCTCCTGCTCGAGCGGCGATCTGGAGCGGTCGCCTTTCACGTCGGTCTGCGCGACCGAAAGCGCCAGATCGTTGTCACGCGCATAGGCGTGGAACTTGCGTACGCGCTCTAGATACTGCGTGCCCTTACGTTTGTCAAGCTCATGCGCCACCAGGTGCAGCGCGAACAAGGCGTCGGTGCCGATTTCCTTGATCAGCACCACCAGCGTGCCGCCCAGTGTGGTGGCGGCCTCGATCAGGCGGCTGCGATCCAGCAAATCGTGTTCGGTAAGCGGCAACTGAAAGTAACGGCTGTAAGCCTGGCCGTTCTCCTCTGCAACCGCCAAGGCGCGCCAAGCCGGATCATGCGCCATATCGTAGTCGATCGCGGCATGATCGATCGCCAGGCGAATTTCCGGATGCTGCGTGACATCCGCGACCCGCTGCCCTTTGAAATAAACCTCACGGCCGTCGCGCAAACTCTCGATGTATTCTTTTCTGGATCGCATGGTTTCCTTTAAGCCGCCGCCGAACTAAGCTGCGGTTAAACCTCCGTCGACGGCGATGATTTGTCCCGTGATGTAATCCGACGCCGGGGCCGCGAGGAACACCACGGCTCCCTTCATCTCGCCCGCTTCGCCCAGCCGTCCCAGCGGCGTGATGGCGGTAATCCGGTCGCGCGCATGTTCTACCACGCCTGCGCTCAGCCGCGTCGGGAAAAACCCGGGCGCGAGCGCATTCACTCGGATGCCCTGCGGCGCGTAGTGCACGGCTAGTTCGCGGGTGAGCGCGATCAAAGCTCCTTTGCTCGCGGTGTAACTCGCCGCTTGGAGGATCTCCCGAGGCACGCCGATCAACCCCATGATGGATGCGATGTTGACGATCTTGCCGTAGCCCCGACTGCGCATGGCCGGCAGAACCGCGCGCGTGATGAGTTGCGTGCCGATCACGTTGGTGTCGAAAACCTTGCGCCACGCTTCGACCGGCATCTCTTCATAGGGAGCACCCCAGCTGACGCCCGCGTTATTGACCAGGATATCCACGCGGCCGTAGCGCTGGAGCGTGGCCTCCACCAAAGCCTGGGTTTGTTCCTCGCTAGCGATGTCGCACATGTGGCCGAAGACGTCGAAGCCGCGCTCTTCGAATTCGCGCACAGTGGGGTCGAGCCACTGCGCGCGCCGCGCCGCCAGCACCACTTTCGCACCGGCCTCGGCCAGGCCTTCGGCGGCTTCCTTGCCCAGCCCGCGCGAGGCGCCGGTCACGATACCGACGCGCCCCTCCAGCGAGAACAAATCGTGTATGTTTTTCATAAGGGCTTTTGCAGTATACTAACGCGTCCGGACGTATCATGAAGCACCATCGGCGAACTTTCCTGCAGGCGGCGGCAATCAGCGCACTCCAGCTGCGCGCCCAGCCCAGCGCGGCACCGGCACCCATCGTGCAAACGCGCGAGCTGAACATTGCTTATGAGGACAACGGCGACCGTCAAGGGTTCCCCATCATC
>Ga0105242_10002246_pt1 | contig 15239 bp, 15 predicted proteins | sample KBSM24metaG_FD_81521 | JGI IMG/M metagenome (GOLD analysis project Ga0105242, IMG submission 81521) | Miscanthus rhizosphere microbial communities from Kellogg Biological Station, Michigan, USA - KBS M2-4 metaG | ecosystem: Host-associated > Plants > Roots > Rhizosphere > Soil | place... | reverse complement strand
CGACGATCGCGACCTTTCTCATCCGCCGACCTCGCAGGCTCGGTCGGCGCATTCCGTGCTGATGATTCGCTCGCAAGCTTCGCTCATGCCGCCACCCGTTCGGGCTCGAACATGTAGCCGTAGTCCGGTACGCCCGAGCGCAACGCGACGCGGCGCAGCGCCAGTCGCCCACGGTCCCCGATCTCCACGGTGCCCGGCTCGGCGCCGGTCACCTTCACAAGGGCGCGGACACCGACACCGTCGAGTTCGACGATCACGAGCGAGTACGGCGTTCGCAGCCCGGGCACCGGCATGTGGACGGTGGTCTCGGTGTAGACCGTTCCGGTCCGCGGCAACGGGATCAACTCGTAGTTGGTTGCCAGCGTGCCGTCCTCGGCGACCCGGTAACGCGGCGGGAAGTCCAAGTCTTCACTGGAAGCGAACCGCCCTGCCTCCCAACGGGTCTTGGCCTCGAAGGCTCGCTCGTAGGCGGCCAGTGAGATCGGGATCTCCGCGCCTTCGACATACGTTCCCATCGGCGTGGGCCGCGCAGACGGTTCACGGCGATGAAGCTCGGCCACGCCGTTGCTCACCGTCATGCCGGACAGGCTGGCCTGTTCGACCGCGACCAACGGCCCGGTCGTGCCTGTGTCGGCCATGCCTGCAAGTGCGAACAAGCCGGCGCTTGCGCCCGTTGTCGGCAACGGCGGTGGATCGCCGACGCACAACTCCACCGCGCGGTCGTGGTCGACGCCTGCCACGGCGGCCGGAGTGTCGAGCCACGCGGCGGCGAGCGAGGCGACCAGGCCCCGCTCATGCAGCAGCCGCGGGTCGCCGTAGTCGTGCACGTCGCCAGTGGCGTTGCGGGTGCGCACCGGAAGGCTGCGCGCGACCCGGGCCGCGGTACGAACCTGCAGCCCCCGCTCGGCGGTCAGGATGGCTGCCGCACCCGCCGGGTTGAGATCCGTGCCGATGATCAGTGTCCGCGGCCGGGCGGAGCTGACCGCATCCAGTGTGGCGGGTGCGCCGCCGAGGCGTTCGTCCACCTCGAGCTCGGGGTCGAGCCCCAGACCCGCCAAGAGCACCGCGGCGTTACTGCTCTCCAGCAGCGGTAGGTCACGACTCACCAGGACGACTCGCTCGACCGCACCGCTGGCAATCAATGCGGCACGGCCGGCCTCGACCGCAAGGGTGATCGCGTCCTCGTCGTCACCGGCCACCCGGTGCTGGAGCGCGCCCCAACACGGCAGATAAGTGCCGATCGACGCGACGTAGGGCATTGAGATCTCTCCCGAAGGCTAGGTGACGGCGCCGGCCGTCTTGAGCTCGATGATGCGATCCCAATCAAAACCGAGTTCTAGCAAGATTTCGTCAGTTTGCTCGGCAAAACCTGGCGCGGGTCCCGTTTGTGGTGCGCTGACATCGAACTGCACCGGATTCGCGACCAATTCGAGTTCACCCGTGGAGACGATGTACTCGTTCGCGCGGATCTGCGCGTCCTCGGCCGCCTGCAGGGTGTCCTGCACCGGCGCCCACGGTCCCGCAAGGGTGGCGAACCGTTCGCTCCATTCGGGCAGCGTCCGCTTGGCCATCGCCTCTCGTAGGATTTCGACCGCCGCGGGGGTGTTCTCGGCGATCGCCTCGACCGTCGCGAAGCGCGGGTCGTCGATGTAGTCCTCGAGGTCCATGTGCCTGCACACGTCGGCCCAGAACTTCGTCGGTTGCATCATGACGAAGGAGATATAGCGGTCATCAGCGGTCGGGTACACACCCACCAGCGGGTTGATCGGCGAGCCGTGCACGCCCGGCGGAGGCTGCACCATCAGCTGACCCAGATGCGACGTCAACGCGACGGTGTGGCCCATCGACCACAGCCCGCTGCCGAGCAGCGACACGTCCACGACCGATGGCTCACCGGTACGTTCCCGCTTGAGTAGCGCGGCCGCGATCCCGCCCGCGAGGTTGGTACCCGAGATGGTGTCGCCGTAGGCCGGTCCCGGCGGCCCGATCATGCCTTCGATGCCGGGCGGGGTGATGGTCGCCGCGGTGCCTGCACGACACCAGAAGGCGGTCATGTCGTAGCCACCTTTCACCGACTCCTCACCACGCGGGCCCAATGCGCTGCCCCTGGCGTAGATGATCTTCGGGTTCACGGCGCGGATGTCGTCAACATCGATGCCAAACTTCTGCCGATGTCCTGGGAGGAAGCTGGTGAGGAACACGTCGGCGCGGCGCGCGAGCTCGAGAAGCACCTCCCTGCCCTCGGGCACCGAGATGTCCAGCCCGATGCTGCGCTTGCCGCGGTTGGCGTGCTCGATATTCGGATTGGGTTCGCCCTCGACGCGGAGCGGGCCGGTCTGCCGCAGACCGCGCTGCGGGTCACCGGTCACGGCGTGCTCGACCTTGATGACATCGGCGCCCCACTCGCCGAGCACGGCGCCCGCCGAGGGAACGAATCCGTACATCGCGACCTCGAGGACGCGGATGCCCTCGAGGGGTCTCATTGGGACGCCCCAGAAACAACCTCAGCGACGGTCTTCGATTCCAGGAACTCCTCGAACCCCGCACTGCCCATCTCCCTGCCGATGCCGGACTGCTTGTAGCCGCCGAACGGGCTGTCGGGGCTGAAATAGTTGCCGCCGTTGATGGAGAAGGTCCCGGTCCGGATGCGACGGGCCACCGCCAGCGCGCGATCCTGACCGCCGAATACGGCACCCGATAGCCCATAGATCGAGTTGTTGGCGATGCGCACCGCGTCGTCGTCGTCCTCGTAGGCGATGACGACCAGTACCGGCCCGAACACCTCCTCTTGTGCGATCTCGCTGTCGGGGTCGATGTTGGTGAGCAGCGTGGGGGTATAGAAGTAGCCGGGGTCGACCTTCTCGCCGCCCGTGACCAGTGTGGCGCCGGCCTCGACGGCACGCTTGACCATGCCGTCGACCTTGTCGCGCTGCATCTCACTGATCAGCGGGCCCATGTAGGTCTTGGGATCGGACGGGTCGCCGTACCGGACCAGGCCGAAGTTGTTCTTGATCAGCTCGACGATCTCGTCGTGGTTTTTGCGCGGCACCAACAGCCGCGACGTCAGCGCACAGCCCTGGCCGGCATGGGTCACCATCGAGAACGCCGAGAACAACGCCGCGGAGTTGAAGTCTGCGTCGTCCAGCACGATCGCCGCCGACTTGCCGCCCAATTCGAGGAAGACGCGCTTGAGGGTGTCGCTCGCCGCGGCCATGATCCGCCTGCCGGTCGGTGTGGAGCCGGTGAAGGTGACCATGTCCACGTCGGGGCTGGTGGTCAGCACGGCGCCCACCGCAGGATCGGCCCCACTCAGCACGTTCACGACGCCTGCCGGAATGTCTGTGTGGTTGGCGATCAGCTCGCCCAGGGCCAGCGTGATCAGCGGGGTATCCGGTGCCGCCTTCAGCACGACAGTGCAGCCGGCCGCGAGCGCAGGTGCCAGCTTGGCGAGCGCCAGCTGGTTCGGATAGTTGTAGGCGATGATGGCCGCGACAACTCCGGCGGCCTCTTTCTCTACCCAGCGGTGGTGCTGCATGCCGCGGCTCTCGATGTTGCCGAGGTCTTCGGTCATCGGATACGTCTTCAGCAGATCCGCATAGAACCGCACGATCTGCACCGGCTGGTCCAGCTGTGCGCCTGCGATCAGCGCGGGCGTCGCGCCGACCTCCGCGATGGTCAGCTCGGCCAGTTCGTCGCGGTGATCGACCAGCGCCTGGTGGAACTGTTCGAGACAGCGGATACGCAGTTCGGTGTTGGTCGACCAATCGGTCGTGTCGAACGCGCGCCGCGCCGCGGCAACTGCCGCCTCGGCGTCGCTGACGGTCGCGTCGGGTGCGTACCCGAGAACCTCGCCCGTGGCGGGATTAATAGAAGGAAACGTCCGTTCCGTGTCGAGCAGCCGTCCGTCGATCAGAAGGCGCCGATCGGCCGTCTCGGCACTGGCTGCATCACTCGAAATGGTGGGCGTTTCCTGCACGATCCTCCTCAGCAAGCATCCTTGTGTGACGGAAACTTCATTCTCATCCTCGGCGAATCATACATTCGCGTACAGAGAACTCAAGCAGATGCTTGGAACTCCTCCTGCCTGCAATTAATGGTGCGACAAACCACCCGCAAACGTCTCACCAGTGCGAGCGAAACTCCATTCCTGTCTTGCGGGAACGCACGCTCCGAGAGTACGGTTCTCATAATCGGAAGGATGATTCTTGATAACTGAGGCCAGCGCGTGAAGACCGCAGTTGTGACAGGTGGCGGCTCCGGCATCGGACAAGCCGTCGCGCGCCGGTTGCGCGCCGACGGCTTACACGTCGCCACCATCGACCTCAACCCGTCCGACGACGAATTCGCCTACACCGCTGACGTCACCCACCGCACCGCGGTCGAGGACGCGCTGACCGCGATCCGCGCTCAGCTGGGGCCGGTGACCGTTCTGGTGAACGCCGCGGGACTCGAGAAGTTCAAGCGGTTCACCGACCTCAAGTTCGAGGACTGGCAGCGGGTGATCGACGTCAACCTCAACGGCGTCTTCCACTGCATCCAGGCGGTGCTGCCCGACATGATCGAGGCCGGCTGGGGCCGGATCGTCAACATCTCGTCCTCAAGCACGCACTCCGGGCAGCCATACATGTCGCCATATGTGGCCGCCAAGTCGGCGGTCAACGGCCTCACCAAATCGCTGGCATTGGAGTACGGGCCCGCGGGCATCACCGTCAACGCGGTGCCGCCCGGCTTCATCGACACACCGATGCTGCGCAAATCGGAAGCGCGCGGCTATCTCGTCGTCGAGCAGAACATCGAGGCGACACCCGTACGCCGCATCGGCAAGCCCGAGGACATCGCGGCGGCGTGCGCATTTCTGATCTCCGAGGAAGCCGGGTACATCACCGGACAGATCTTGGGCGTCAACGGCGGCCGAAACACATAAGCAATCGATACGAAAGGACAACCTTCGAATGGGACGCGTTCAAGGGAAAGTCGCATTTGTCACTGGCGCGGCGCGCGGCCAGGGCCGTAGCCACGCGGTCCGGCTCGCCGAAGAAGGCGCGGACATCATCGCGGTCGACCTGTGCCAGGACATCCCCACCATCGGCTACCCGATGGCGACACCCGAGGACCTCGAGGAAACCGGCAAGCTCGTTGAGAAGACCGGTCGCAGCGTCGTGACAGCCCAGGCCGATGTCCGCGAGGCGGCCCAGCTTCGTGTGGCGCTGGAGCGCGGCATCGCCGAGTTCGGCAAGGTCGACATCGTCGTCGCCCAGGCAGGCATCGCGGGCATGAAAGGCCAACCGCCCCTGCAGGCTTGGGTCGACGTCATCAACACCAACCTGATCGGCACCATCAACGCGATCAACGTCGCGCTGCCGCACCTGTCCGAGGGCGCCGCCATCGTCGCGACCGGGTCGACCGCTGCACTGATGGACACCCACAACAAGCCCGATCCAGGCAACGACCCCGGCGGCATGGCCTATGTGCACTCCAAGCGGGCGCTGTCGACGTACGTGCACGACCTTGCGACCGAGCTCGCGCCGCGCGGCATCCGCGCCAACGTGGTTCACCCGACCAACTGCAACACCGACATGCTGCAGAGCGAGCCGATGTACAAGTCGTTCCGGCCGGACCTCGAGCACCCGACTCTCGCGGACGCCGAGCCTGTGTTCTACGTGCAGCAGGCGATGAAGGTGCCGTGGATCGAGCCCGTCGACATCAGCAACGCCGTGCTGTGGCTGGCGTCGGACGAGGCCCGCTACGTCACCGGCATGCAGGTGCGGGTCGACGCCGGCGGCTACCTGAAGTGGTACGACTACCACAACTGACGAAGGAGCTTTAAGTGAAGGTCTTTGTCGACTCCGGGCGCTGCCAGGGCCACACGCTGTGCTCGATGATCGCCCCAGATTCCTTCGAGCTCAGCGACATTGATGGCACATCGTCACCCGTGAACGAAGTGGTTCCGCCCGGCCAAGAGGATGCGGTCCGCGAGGCAGTGCATTCCTGCCCCGAGCAGGCCATCTCGATCGAAGAATGAGCAACAACCGAAAGCCAAGGGAGACAAGGTCTTGAGCGTCGACGACCTTACCGCCGCCGACGGCGACCGCAAGAAGAACACCTATCACTTCGACCGACATACGCCGGAGTACCGGTTGCAGTTCGAGAAGATCACCGAGGAGATGCAGTCCCGGTGCCCCGTGGCGTGGTCGGACACCTACAACGGTCACTGGGTGGCGGCAGGCAGCAAGGAAGTCTTCGAACTCGCGCGCTGTCCCGTGGTGTCCAACCATCACGATCTGACGGGCGAGACGCCGTACCAGGGCATCACCATCCCGAAGGCGCAACGGGCGACGGTCGTGCGCGGCGGCATCCTGGAGATGGACGAGCCCGAGCACAGCCTTTACCGGGGTGCGTTGAACCCCTACCTCTCCCCCGCCGCGGTCAAGCGGTGGCAGCCGTTCGTCGGCGAGATCGTGCGCGCGGCGCTCGACGAGAAGATCGAGTCCGGCCGGATCGACTTCGTCGACGACCTCGCCAACATCGTCCCCGCCGTGCTCACCCTCGCGATGATGGGCATCGAGCTGAAGAAGTGGCCGGTCTACAGCGAGCCGGCCCACCTGTCCGTGTCCACCCCGGAGCACTCTCCCGACGCACCACGTGTTGCCGAGATGAACCGGCAGATGGGCATCGACATGATCAACACCATGATGGAGGTCCGCGAGAATCCGCGGCCGGGGCTTATCAACGCGTTGTTGCAACTGCGCATCGAGGGCGAACCGGCCCCCGACCTGGAGATCCTGGGCAACCTCGGGCTCATCATAGGCGGCGGCTTCGACACCACCACCGCACTCACCGCCCACTCGCTCGAATGGCTTTCTGACCACCCGGACCAGCGCGAGTTGCTCAGCCGGGAACGCGACTCGCTGCTCAACCCCGCGACGGAGGAGTTCCTGCGCTTCTTCACGCCCGCGCCGGGTGACGGCCGCACGTTCTCCGGCGACGTCGACGTGGAGGGTACGAAGTTCAAAGAGGGCGAGCGGCTCTGGATCTCCTGGGCCATGGCCAATCGCGACCCCTCGGTGTTCGAGAAGCCCAACGAGCTCGCGATGGACCGAAAAGGCAACCGGCACTTCAGCTTCGGCATCGGCGTACACCGCTGCGTCGGTTCGAACGTCGCCAGGACGGTGTTCAAATCGATGCTCACGGCGGTACTCGACCGGATGCCCGACTACGTATGCGACCCCGAGGGCACCGAACACTACGAGACTATCGGGGTGATCCAGGGCATGAAGCACCTGCCTGCGACGTTCACCCCTAGCAAGCCGCTCGGCCCCGGCCTCGACGAGACGCTGGACAAGCTGCAACGGATCTGCGACGAGCAAGAACTCGCGCGCCCAATCACCGAACGCAAGGAAACCGCCGTCATCGATTGACACCGAGTGATTTGATAGGCAGCCAGCGGGTTGAGGTAGACGAAGGGACGACCATGAAGTCGGTGAAGCTCGCGATCGCGACGACCGCCCTTGCCGCGGCGGCGGCGATGGTTGCCCCGCCCGCCAACGCTTACGTGCTCGGTAACTACGACGTACTGACCAACAGGTACGAACGGGCTTCATGGTTCTGGGCCTTCTATCCATGTCAAACCGCGGCACCCGACTGCTTGAAAATCAGCGCGGCTCCGCGGCTGAAGTTCTACAACTACTACGACGGCACCGCGCACCTCGCCAACGGCCGCTGGACCTTGAACGTCGACGTCTCCGACGGCCTGCAGTGCCTTCCCGGCTACGCAATGCCGACGCACGAGACGTGGTCGTGGGACGATGCCACGCTGGCCGGAACCATTGAGTCGAATTACGACGTCGGCTGCTTCAATGGCCCACCCGGATCCCAGTTCTGGACCTTCGCCCTGCAGCGGTTGTGATTTCGTTCTAGCACCCCGGCGGCGGCACGAACCCGCCGAGCAATTCCTCGACGCATCGTGCCGCCGCGAGCGTCGTGCGGTCCTCGAGATAGGGCCCGACGATCTGGATCCCCACCGGCAGACCCGATGGCGTGCGCCCGACGGGGACAACCGTGGCGGGCAGGTAGGCGACGGTGGCCAGGCCTACCCAGCCGAACATGTCCAGGTATGGCCGGGTGCCGCCGTCCGTGTGGATCTTTCGGCGGGCCAACGGCTTGTCGTGGTCGTGCGCGATCGCGGAAACAACGGCGACCGGCATGAGCAGAGCGTCGACCTCGCGGAAGAAGTCCGCTACCCGGGCACGCAGCCGCTCGCGTTTCTCGTTGGCGGACAACCAGTCTCGATGGAGCAGCTTCGACGAACGCTCCATCAGCGGGTACAACAGCTCCATGTGCAGCCCGACCACTTCCGGCAACGCCACCGGCGGCCGCACATCGACGATGCGGGCACCGGCCTGGCGGACGGCGGTCACCGCCGACTCGAGCACGCTGCGCACGTCATGTTCGACCGGATACGCCGGATCATCAAGCCACACCGCCAATCGCAACTCGGACAACGCCTTTGCGCGCGCGGCAGGGAGTTCCAGCCGCCATCCCGTTGCGCGGTGGCCGTCCGCCCCGGCGAGGATGTCGAGTGCCATCTCGAGGTCGTCGACATCGCGCGCCATCGGGCCCACGACATTGAGATCGGTATCGGCGAGCGCCCCTGGCGGCGGCGGCAGGTGTCCCCGCTGCGGCACGACTCCCCAACTCGGTTTGTGTCCGCAGGTGCCGCACCAGTTCGACGGCACCCGTATCGATCCTGCGATGTCGCTGCCCAATTCGAGCGCCGTCAGGCCCGCTGCGAGCGCCGCGGCAGACCCGCCGGACGACCCTCCGGTGCTCCGCGTCGTGTCCCACGGGTTGTTGGTGGTACCGAAGATCGGGTTGAACGTCTGCCAATCGCCGGCCAGTTTCGGTGTGTTGGTCTTGCCGAAGATCACCGCGCCGGCTTCGCGCAGCCGCCGCACAGCCTCGGCGTCACGCTCGGGCACGTGGTCCCAGGCCTCGAGGCCGCAGGTGGTGCGAATGCCCGCCGTCTCGTACGTGTCCTTGATCGTCATCGGCACTCCGTGCAGCGGACCGTAGACGTCACCGCGGGCCAACGCAGCATCGGCCGCGTCCGCCGCGCGCTGCGCCCCGTAGGGATCCAGCGTCACGACAGCGTTGAGCAACGGATTCAACCGTTCGACGCGCTCCAGATAACAGTCGAGCAACTCGCGGCTCGACACCTCACGGCGCCTCAGCGCAACCGCCAGTTCGTGAGCGGGGCGCGTCACGATCTCCGACATGGTGTCCTCATGATGCCCGACGGTCGATTCCGCCGAGGACGGGTCGTGAGACTTTTAAGCAAACAGTACAAATTGCCCCAACGTTGCCCAACGCTGCCAGACTGGCCGCGGGATCGATTGCGGCACACAGTGCATTCGGTTACCGGGCGGTGCAGGGAAAGGCGGAAACCGGTGACACTCAGCACAAACAGTGACCTCTTCAAAGACGTCTACTACGACCCGTACGACGTGGATCTCAACACCGATCCGTACCCGATGTTCCTGCGGATCCGGGAGGAGACGCCACTGTATTTCAACAACCGCCACGGCTTCTACGCACTGAGCCGATACGACGACGTCGACGCCGCACTTGTCGACCACGACACGTTCAGCTCATCACACGGTGCCGTGCTGGAAATCATCCAATCAGGCATGGAGATTCCGCCGGGCAGCCTGATCTTCGAGGATCCGCCGATCCACAACATCCATCGTAAGCTGCTCTCCCGGATCTTCACCCCACGGAAGGTCAGCGCGCTGGAGCCGAGGATCCGGGAGTTCACGGCACGCTGCCTCGATCCGCTGATAGACACCGGACGGTTCGACTTCGTCAAGGATCTCGGCGCGCAGATGCCGATGCGGGTGATCGGGATGTTGCTCGGCATCCCCGAATCCGATCAGCAACATGTCGTCGACCACGGCGACTCGACGTTGCGCACCGAGCGGGGCGGCAAGATACCGAGAACCCCGACGGGGCCATCGCCACCGGCGAGGTGTTCGCGTCATACATCGACTGGCGCGCCGAGCACCCGTCAGACGACATCATGACCGAGTTGCTCAACGCCGAGTTCGCCGACGAGACCGGCGCCACGCGCCGCCTCGGCCGCGACGAGCTGCTGCTGTACCTCCAGGTCATCGCGACAGCAGGCAGTGAGACGACGACCCGGCTGCTCGGCTGGGCGGGCAAGGTGTTCGCTGAGCACCCCGACCAGCGTCGCGACATGGTCGACAACAGGGCGCTACTGCCAGCGGCGATCGAGGAGCTGTTGCGGTTCGAGCCGCCCGCACCTCACGTCAGCAGGTATGTGACCCGGGATCTGGAGTACTACGGGCACCAGGTGCCCGCGGGCAGCGCGATGATGCTGATCGTGGGCGCCGCCAACCGCGATCCCCGCCGATTCGGGCCGGACAGCGAGATGTTCAACATCCACCGCGAACCGCACCAGCATCTCGCCTTCGGCGTCGGCACCCATTTCTGCCTTGGCAACGCGTTGGCCCGGCTCGAGGGACGCATTGCTCTCGAAGAGATCCTCGATCGATTCCCCCACTGGGATGTCGACCTCACCAATGCGGAGCTGAGCCCGACGTCGACGGTGCGCGGCTGGGAATCGATGCCGGCCGTGGTGTCATGACCGGCCGGGTCGAGGGCAAGGTCGCCTTCATCACGGGCGCCGCGCGCGGTCAGGGCCGCAGCCACGCGGTGCGGCTCGCACAGGAGGGTGCCGACATCATCGCTGTCGACATCTGTAAAGCGATCGACAACGTGGTGTATCCCGCTTCCACGCCTGAGGATCTCCAGGAGACCGTGAGCCTGGTCGAGCAACTAGGTCGACGGATCGTGCCCGCGCAGATGGATGTTCGTGACTATGACACGCTGAAGGACACCGTCGACGCCGCCGTCGAGCGACTCGGGCGACTGGACATCATCGTGGCCAATGCTGGTATCGGCAACGCGGGCAACAAGCTGCACAAGATCCCCGAACACATCTGGGATGACATGATCGACATCAACTTGACTGGTGTGTGGCACTCCGTGAAAGCCGGTGTGCCACACCTACTCGCGGGCGGCCGTGGCGGATCGATCATCCTCACCGGTTCGGTCGGCGGCATGAGGGCCCACCCCCACACCGGTCACTACATCGCCGCCAAGCACGGTGTCGTCGGCCTGATGCGGACGTTCGCAGTGGAGCTCGGGCAACACATGATCCGCGTCAACTCGATACATCCGACCCAGGTCAACACGCCGATGGCGATGAACGACGCCACTTTTCGGCTGTTCGCGCCGCACAAGGAGAATCCGGGGCCGGAGGACTTCGCCCCGGTCTCACAGATGATGCACACGCTGCCAGTGCCCTGGGTGGAACCCGAGGACATCAGCAACGCAGTGTTGTTCTTCGCCTCTGACGAATCTCGTTACGTCACAGGCGTTCAGCTGCCCGTGGACGCGGGCTGCCTACTCAAATAGGACGAGATAGAGGAGACGAGCATGCCTGATTACGACTACGAGGAAATGAAGAAGGAAGCCGAGCAGTACATCAAGTTCGAGAAAGACGTCAAGAACCGAATCGCCTACATCACGTTCGATCGGCCCGAAGCGCAGAACTCCACCACCCTCGGCATGCGCCAGAACTATGCCGACCTGATCCACAAGTGCAACGTGGACGACGACGTCAAGGTCGTCGTGATTCGTGGTGAGGGTGAGGATTTCGGAAGCGGCGGCGACCTTCCCGAACAGCGCGGCATGTTGGAGAACCCGGGGATGCCGCTGCTGCACGAGCTTGCGATCAACGACGACGACGTGAAGTACCCACCAGGCGGTTCGTATCGCTATCTCTCCACGGTCACCGACTTCTATGCAAAGGCCCGTGCCGGCAACCGGCCGCTGCAGGAACTGCGCAAGATCAGCATCATCGAGGCGAAGGGCTATTGCTACGGCTGGCACTTCTACCAGGCCGGCGACGCCGACCTGGTGATCTCCTCCGACGACGCGCTGTTCGGGCATCCGGCGTTCCGCTACGTCGGGTGGGGGCCGCGGCTGTGGTGGTGGGCGGAGACGATGGGCCTGCGTAAGTTCTCCGAAATGCTGTTCACCGGACGCCCTTTCAGCGCGAAGGAGATGTACGAGTGTGGATTCGTCAACAGTGTGGTGCCTCGGGACAAGCTCGAAGCGGAGACGCAGAAGTATGCGTTGGCGTGCTCGAAGTCCCGTCCCACCGACACGGTCGCAGTGCAGAAGACGTTCCTGGAGCTGTACAAGCAGCACAAGGGTGAGTACTTCGGCAGCTTGCTGACCGGCATGGTCGAAGGCATGCTGCCGCTCATCCAGAACGACCAGGTGAACGAGGTCGACCTGACCGAGGGCACGTTTGCAAAGGGCCTCAACAACGTGGTGAAGGACAACGACTTGAACTTCCCGCCCGAGTGGCGGCTGAGCCGCTCGGGGCGCAGCAAGCCCTGAGTCCATGTCGGCACTGAACGGCATCCGCGTCGTCGAACTGGCCGAATCGGTGGCCGGGGAATACTGCGGAAAGTTGCTGGCCGACTTCGGCGCCGACGTCATCAAGATCGAACCGCCCGGGTGGGGCTGCGCCACCCGGGCCATGGCGCCACACGTCGGCGAGGTCGGCGGGACCGAGCGAAGCCAGGTCTTCGCCTACCTCAACACCAACAAGCGGTCCGCCATGTTGGACGTCACACGCGACCGCAAGACCCTGCATGACATCCTCGCCTCGGCCGATGCCGTCAGCGACGACCACGTCCGGGTGCCCGACCTGGCGAGCCGACATCCAGATGTGGTGTTCTGCGCAATCACCCCGTTCGGCCAAGGCGCACCCGCCGATCTTCAGAACGCGAAGAGCATCAACGTTTTTCACGCCAGCGGCTGGGGATACCACACGCCCAGCCACCCCGACCCGGCGAAGCCACCGCTGAAGGGCCCAGGCCGCTTCCTTGCCGACTACGAGGCCGGTCTCGACGCGGCGCTGTGCGTGGCCTCGTCGTTGTTCGCTCGACTGCACCATGGAGACGGCGAGTTCATCGATCTATCGGGACAAGCGGTGCTGGTTTCGCGCGCCGACTGCATACTGGGCCGGTTCGTCACGGGCGAGATCGCGCCGGAGAACACCCGCGACGACTACGACCAGCAGGGCCCGGCGTCGTTCTTCGCATGCCGCGACGGGCACGTCTACCTGTACATGACGAGCCGAAGCCACTGGGTCCAACTCAAACAACTCATGGACCATCCGCCTTGGCTCGACGAATTCGACGATGACTGGCTCGAGTTCTCCGTGACGCCCGAGAAGGTCGAGACGTTTCACCGTGGGTTTGCGGCCTGGGTCAAGCGTCAGACGAAAAATGCCGTCGCCGATACGGCTCAACGCCTAGGGGTGCCACTGGTGCCGGTGAACGGCGCTGCCGACCTGCGGCGTTCGGCGCAGTACCGCCATCGTGGCTTCTTCCGGGACGTCGCACATCCGGTGCTCGGCACTGCGGCGTACCCCACAGTCCCATACAGAATGAGTAGCTCGCCGGTCGAGATCACCTGCCCCGCACCGGCTCTCGGACAACACACCGCGGAAGTCCTCACTAAAATTCGACCCCCTCGAAACACGATTGAGCGTCAAGTCGCCGCAACTCAAACCACCGAAGGCCTCGCGCGGTGGCCCGTTGGAAGGCGTGCGCGTCGTCGAACTCACCAAGGTGTGGGCCGGTCCGTATGCCGGCAAGCTGCTGGCATTCCTGGGCGCCGAGGTGATCAAGGTCGAGAACGCCGCCACCCCCGAGGGAATGCGTGCCTACGGTGGCACCGACATCAACCACGCTCCGTTCTTCCTAAGCATCAATCCCGAAATCCTCAGCGTCGACCTCGATATCAAGACGCCCGCAGGGCTGGATCGATTGCGGGACCTGATCGGCCGGAGCGACATCGTGATCAACAACCTGCGGCCGGGCGCAAAGGAGCGGCAAGGGCTGAGCTACGACGACCTCAAGGCCATCAAATCCGACATCATCTCGGTCTCGATCAAGATGTGGGGCAACGACGGACCGCTCGGCTATCAGACGGGCTACGCGCCATGCTTCGCCGCACTGGCGGGCCTCGCATCGGTAATCGGCTACCAGGGCGGTCCGCCACTCGGCGCGAGCATGCGCTACGGGGACTCCACGGTGGGCGCCGCCTCGGCCTTCGCCGCGGTCGCGGCGCTGCTGCATCGCGAACTGACCGGAGAAGGCCAATTCGTCGACGTGTCGGCGGTTGAGGTGCTGTCGTCGATGATCGGCGACCTGCTGCTCGAACAGAATTCGGCGGGCAGGGATCTGGGGCCCGACGGTAACCGGCATTCAGATATGGCCCCTCATGGCTGCTATCCGTGTTCGGGTGCGGACTGGATCGCGATCGCCGTCGCCGACGACGCGGAATGGCATCGGCTGTGCGACGCTCTGGGCGCAGGCATGCTCGCCAACGACCCGCGGTACGCGACATCTTCGGGGCGGATCGTGAACGCCGAGCCGCTCGATCGCGACATCGGCGAGTTCACCCGCGCACACGACGCCGCCGATCTGGCTCAGCGCTTGCGTCGTGCCGGAGTCTCTGCGAACAAGAGCGCGACCTCGATCGACGTCATCGGCGACGAACTGCTGTGGCAGCGCGGCCTGTACCGGTTCGTCAGCGACCACCGCGAGGGACAACGCCCCGTCCTGGGGCCGCCGTGGCGGATGTCGCGCGCACCGGCGCGGGTCGAGCGAGGCGCCCCGGACCTCGGTGAAGACAATGACTACGTGTTCAACGACATTCTCAAGAAGGTGACGAAGTGACAGCCACGCTCGCAGGCACCGTGGCGTTGGTCACCGGCGCAAGCAGCGGTATCGGCGCCGCGACCGCTCGGGCGCTGGCCGGGCAGGACGCCGCGGTCGCCTTGCTGGCGCGCCGTGCCGACCGACTGCACGAACTGGTGGCCGAGCTCGAAGCGGCGGGCGGCACGGCGCTGGCGGTGCCTGCGGATGTGACCGACGCGGACCAGGTCGCCAGCGCCGTCGCGGCCGTCATCGGCGAGCTGGGCCGGCTCGACATATTGGTGAACAACGCCGGACTCATGCGCACGGGCGACGCCGCGGACGCACCATTGAAGGACTGGGACGATCTGGTGGCGGTCAACATCCAGGGCGTCCTGTACGCGACTCGTGCCTCGCTCCCCCACCTGATCACCGCGG
>Ga0105242_10002244_pt1 | contig 15243 bp, 16 predicted proteins | sample KBSM24metaG_FD_81521 | JGI IMG/M metagenome (GOLD analysis project Ga0105242, IMG submission 81521) | Miscanthus rhizosphere microbial communities from Kellogg Biological Station, Michigan, USA - KBS M2-4 metaG | ecosystem: Host-associated > Plants > Roots > Rhizosphere > Soil | place... | reverse complement strand
GGCCACGAGCGGTCTCCCCCCGGTGGCACCGTGAGAACCTCTGCGGATGTCCAACCCGTACAAGTGGTCGAGGGAAGGTTCCCGTTGAAGGCTGTTCAAGGTCGGCGTGATCGTGTGATGATCGCCGCCGCCCGGTCCACCGGGGGGGCATGCCGGGCGCATCCCTCGAGGAGGTGCCAGTGACCGAGATCGACGTTCGGCTGGAACGCGTCTCCAAGTTCTTCGGAGACGTCCCGGCTGTCGACGACCTCTCCCTCGACATCGCGGAGGGCGAGTTCTTCAGCTTGTTGGGACCGTCCGGCTGCGGGAAGACCACCACGCTCCGGATGATCGGCGGATTCGAAGATCCGTCCCTCGGCACGGTGTACCTGGGCGGCCGCGATGTGACGGACCTCCCTCCGTACCGCCGCGACGTCAACACGGTCTTCCAGTCCTACGCGCTGTTCCCGCACCTCGACGTGTTCGAGAACGTGGCCTTCGGTCTGCGGCGGAAGAAGGTCGGTGGGAAGGACATCGGGCAACGCGTCCGCGATGCGATGAGCTTGGTGGACCTCGAGGGGTTCGAGAAGCGCAAGCCATCGCAGATGTCCGGAGGACAGCAGCAGCGGGTGGCGCTCGCCCGCGCGCTGGTCAACCGCCCGAAGGTCTTGCTGCTCGACGAGCCGCTCGGCGCGTTGGACCTGAAGCTCCGCAAGCAGATGCAGCTGGAGCTCAAGCGCATCCAAGAGGAAGTGGGCATCACGTTCATCTACGTGACCCACGATCAGGAAGAGGCCATGACGATGTCGGATCGTCTGGCCGTGATGCGGCGTGGCCAGATCGAGCAGATCGGCGCGCCCGAGCTCGTCTACGAGTCGCCGGCGACGGAGTTCGTCGCCGGGTTCCTGGGCGCCTCCAACCTGCTCGACGGAGAGCTCGTCCGGAACCAGAGTGACGTCGCCACGGTCCGTCTGAGCACCGGCCAGGACATCTCCATCCCGGCCTCGATGGTTCCGTCGGACATCGACACCCTGGTCAAGGTGGGGGTGCGGCCGGAGAAGATCAGCATCCAGGCGGACGAGGGGGAGCCCCCGGCGGGGACGAACTGGGTCTCCGGGCTGCTCCGGATCGCGACCTACATCGGGGTCAGCCATCAGTACAAGGTCGAGGGGCCCGGTGGGACCGAACTGACCGTCTACGTGCAGAACCTCGGCGCCGAGGAGGCGCCTGCACCGGGCAGGAAGGTCCGACTGACGTGGCGCCCCGAGCATACGTTCATCGTGAAACCATCCGAAGCGCTGACTCCCGAGGAGGTCGAGGAATGACCGATCAGCAGAAGCCCGTCGATCCCGCGCTGTGGCGCGGGCTCACCCAGGCACGGACCTCGCGGCGAGGATTCCTCCGCGCAGCCGGCGTCGGTGCGGGCGCGCTGAGCCTCTCCTCGATCCTCGCCGCATGCGGGACCGCAGGGGTGAGCAGCTCGAGCGCCGCCGCCAACGGCGTGGGTTCGGCCGAATGGTGGGGCCAGCAGCCGGAGACGAAGACGCTGAACTATGCCAACTGGCCGTACTACATCGACACGGCGCACGGGAAGCATCCTTCGATCGAGCAGTTCCAACAGTCGACCGGGATCACCGTCGACTACACGGAGCCGATCAACGACAACACCTCGTTCTTCACGAAGATCCGTCCGGACCTCCAAGCCGGTAACTACATCGGCTACGACGTGATCGTGCTCACCAACAGCGATCCGCCCCTGAGCCAGATGATCGGCTTCGGGTGGGCGGTCCCGCTCGACCAATCGCGGATGACGAACTTCAAGAAATACGCGAGTCCGCTCGTCACCGACCCCTCATGGGATCCCGGGAACATCCATACCATGGCCTGGCAGTCCGGGTACACGTGCATCGGCTACAACACGAAGTACATCACCGAGGACATCACCTCGATCCAGTCCCTGTTCGATCCGAAGTACGAGGGGAAGATCGGGATGATGGGGATCGCGACCGAGCTCGGGAGCGCGGGGCTGCTCGCGATCGGCGTCGATCCCGCCGCGTCGACGCCCGATGATTGGTCGAAGGCGGCCGAGAAGTTGAACCAGCAGAAGCCGCTCGTTCGGTCCTATTACGACCAGGACTACATCAAGGCGCTCAAGAACGAGGACATCTGGATCTCGATGGTCTGGTCGGGCGACGTCTTCCAAGCAGCGAACTACCAGGGCTACGACACCTTGAAGGCCGTGATCCCGGACGAGGGTTCCATGTTCTGGACCGACAACCAACTGATCCCGGTCGGTGTCGAGAACCCGGTCGCCGCGATGGAGTTCATGGACTACGTCTATGACCCACAGGTGCAAGCGTTGATCGAGGATTACAACGCCTACGTCTGCCCCGTCCCCGCGTCGAAATCGATCATCGCGAACCAGTTGAAGGATCCGACGGTCGCCAACAGCCCGACGGTCTTCCCCGACGCCCAGATGGTCGCTCGGTCCAAGCCCTACTACCAATTCAAGAACTCCCAGGACCTGGATCAGTGGAACAGCACGTTCGAGCCGATCTACACGGGATAGAACCGCAGCGCCGTCACACGAGGATCGGGCGGAAGTTGAGCCCGTATCTGATGGGCGGCCCAGCTTTGCTGTGGCTCGTCGTGTTCTTCCTGGTCCCGCTCGTCACGATGCTGTCGCTGTCGGTCCAGACCTGCGACTCGGTCACGCTTGCGTGCCGGCTGACCTGGCACTTCGCCGAATTCCCGGACGTCATCAGGGAGTTCAGCGACACGATCGTCCGATCGTTCGTCTACGCGGGCGCCGCGACCTTGGTGACCCTGGTCGTTTCCTTCCCCGTCACGTACTGGATCGCGTTCCGGGCGAAGCGGAAGAATTTCTTCCTGCTCATGCTGCTGGTTCCTTTCTTCGTCTCGTTCGTGATCCGCACGACCGCATGGCAGTTCCTGCTGGCCGATCAGGGGATCATCGTGGGGACGCTCAAGAACCTGCATCTCCTTCCGGAGAACTTCCACATCCTCGCAACCGGATGGGCCGTGATCGCCGGCATCGCGTACAACTACCTCCCCTTCACGGCGCTCCCGCTCTACGTGGCGCTCGAACGGATCGACCGGCGGGTCTTGGAGGCGTCACACGATCTCTATGCGACCCGTCGAGCGTCCTTCACGCGCGTCGTGCTGCCGCTGTCGGTCCCGGGGATCTTCGCGGCGTTCCTCCTGACGTTCGTGCCCGCTGCCGGGGATTACGTCAATGCCTTCATCCTGGGTGGCACGAACAACCGGATGATCGGCAACGTGATCCAAACGAAGTTCCTCGAAGCTGCTGACTATCCCGCCGCGTCCGCGCTCTCCGCGATCCTGCTGGTGCTGATGCTCGTGGGCATCGCCGCCTATGCGAAGTTCCTCGGCTCCCGGACGATCGAGGAGTACGTGTGAGCACCCTCACGCAGGATGTCCCGGTCCCGTCGGCGAAGGAGCTCGCGCCCGTCCCGCGCGAACGGCGGCGCCGCTGGACGTATTACGTGCTGCCGATCTACTCGAGCGGGTTCTTCCTCTATCTGCTGATCCCGATCGCCTTCATGATCGTCTACAGCTTCAACCAATCGCGTTCGGCCCTCCCTCAGGTCACCTTCAAATGGCAGGGATTCACGACCCAGTGGTACAGGGAGTGGCAGGGGATCCCCGGCCTCGGCGACGCCTTCTTCCTGTCGATCAAGCTGGCGCTGCTGGCGACGGTGATCGCCGCCACCCTTGGAACCCTCCTCGCGCTCGCCCTGGTTCGATACAGCTTCCGAGGAAAGGGCGCTACGGAACAGGTGATGTTCACGAACATCGCCGCCCCCGAGATCGTCCTGGGTGCCTCGTTGTTGGGTTTCTACATCACGCTCAACCTCGACCGCGGCTTCTCCACCCTCCTGATCGCGCACGTGATGTTCTGCATCGCCTACGTCACGATCACCGTGCGGGCCAGGCTGTCTGGATTCGACCCGATGCTCGAGCAGGCCGCGCAGGATCTGGGCGCCACCCCGTGGGTCACGTTCTGGAAGGTCACGCTCCCGTTGATCTTCCCGGGGATCCTGGCCGGCGCCTTGCTCGCGTTCGCGCTCTCGATCGACGACTTCGTCACCTCGAATTTCGTCGCCGGTCGCACCGTGACCTTCCCTCTGTGGGTCTACGGTGCCGTCAAGGTAGGGATCCCGCCGCAGGTCTTCGTGTTCGGGACCGCGATCTTCATGGCCGGCCTCGTGCTTGCCGTCCTCGCGCTCGTGTTCCAGGGTCGCAAGCGAGGCGCCGGTGCCGCCGCCGAGGAGTGAGCAACCCGGGTAGGCGTCCTCGTGAACGTTTTCACGAGCGGCAGCCCATCTGTCCTCTGACCTGCGGAAACGGGTGTCGTTCGCCTTTGACGGAGCCGAAAGGCTCCGCATATACTGCCCGCGCTCATGACCGGGGACCAGCGTCCTGATAACGCCTGGTCAGGCATGGGCACCGGGTGGTCCATCACGTCGACCTTGATCGCGGGGATGCTCGCCTGGGGGGGCATCGGCTACCTGCTCGATAGCCTCTTCGGGATCCACAAGGTGTTCCTGCCGATCGGGATCCTGCTCGGGGGAGCCGGAGGGGTCTACATCGTCTACCTGCGGTACGGGAGGGGGAGCAGTGACGAGCGTTGAACCGGAGCGCGAGGCGATGCGGCGCGTGCTCCCTCTGGCGCCCGTCGCACTGGTTGCCGCGTTCGCGCTGGGTCAGGTGTTTGGCGGCAGCGGCGCGGCCTGGTCGGCGGCGATCGCGGTCGTGATCGTGACCGCGAACTTCGTCGCGAACGCGCTGTCGGTCGCGTGGGCCGCCCACATCTCGCCGATGATCCTGTACGCGGTGGCGATGGGCGGGTTCGTCGTGCGACTCGTCGTGTTCACGATCGCGCTCGTGCTCCTCAACACCCTTGCCTGGTTCTCACCTGTCGCCTTCGCCTTGACCCTGGTGCCCGCCACGATCGGGTTGCTGGTCGTGGAGGCACGAACGCTTTCGGGCCGGCTCCAGGCAGACATGTGGTCCTTCCAGGGGACGGGTCGTTGAACATCGCGTTCCTCGGAGCAACGTTCGAGGCACCCAGCACGAAAGACTTCGTCTACGGCTGCTGGGGAGGCGGGGTTAACGTCTTCGGGTTCGAGCTCTGCCTGAACTTCGTCACGTTCCTGGTGATCCTCACGTTCGGGATCATGTTCCTGCTGTTCTATCTGGCGTTCCGGGCGCCGACGGTGGTTCCCGGCAAGCTCCAGACGATGATGGAGCTCGGCGTGTCGTTCGTTCGCGAGCAGATCGCGATCCCCGTGCTCGATCAGAACGCCGACCGGTTCCTCCCGCTCCTCGCATCCTTCTTCTTCTTCATCCTGATCGGGAACCTCTTCGAGGTGATCCCGGGGTTCAGCTTCTCCGCGAACAGCCGTGTCGCGTTCCCACTCACGCTCGCGATCATCGCCTGGCTCACCTACAACGGGGTCGGCATCGCGAAGCACGGCTTCTTCGGCTACCTGAAGCACACGTGCATCATCAGCGAGGCCCCCGCCCTGCTCCGGTACTCCCTCCTGATGGTGATCGAGTTCATATCCAACATCATCATCCGGCCGATCACGCTGACGGTTCGTCTCACCGCCAACTTCGTCGCCGGGCACTTCCTGCTCTCGATCTTCTTCCTGGGCACCGTCTTCTTCCTGGAGGACGGCCCGAAGACGTGGATCCTCGCCCCGTTCTCGTTCGCGTTCGCGGTCGCGCTCGTGGGGTTCGAGATCTTCGTCGCGGGCCTGCAAGCGTTCATCTTCGCCATCCTCACCGGCTCGTACATCGGTGGCGCGTTGGCGGAGGAGCACTGAGGAAAGGGAGGCATCGATGTTCCATCTCATCGCACAGGCCGCGGATATCACTCCGGGCCTGAAGACGATCGGCAAGGGCCTCGTGATCGGGCTCGCCGCGATCGGCCCGGGGATCGGCCTCGGCGTCCTGATCGGCAAGTCCGTCGAGGCCATGGCGCGTCAACCGGAGTACGCGAACCAGGTCCGCACCACCATGTTCATCGGCATCGGTCTGATCGAGGCGCTGGCGCTGTTCGGCATCGCGTTCTCGTTCATCATCTGAGGGAGGCGGATCGTGCTGGGAGCCCTATCCGTCCTCGCGCAGGACTCGGTGAGCGACAAGAAGGATCTGTACCCACAGGCCAGCGAGCTGATCGTGGGTGCGCTCGCCTTCGCGATCGTGTTCTACTTCATGTGGAAGTGGGTGATCCCTCGGGTCAACACGCTCCTCGAGGAGCGGCGCGCACAGATCCAGGGCCAGCTCGAGAGCGCCGAGCAGACGCGGCAGCAGGCGGAACGCGAGCTGGGCGAGTACCGGACGCAGCTCGCGAGCGCGCGGGAGGACGCCAACCGGATCATCGAGGAGGCGCGCGAGACCGCCGAGCAGTTCCGCCGCGACATCCAGGCGAAAGCGGAGGAAGAATCGCGGAACATCGTGGCGCGCGCCCAGGATGAGATCCGCGCCGAGCGCGACCGTGTGTTCAACGAGCTGCGTGCCCAGGTGGCGGACATCGCTGTGACCCTCGCCGGGCGCGTGGTGGGCGCCGAACTCGACACGAAGTCCCATCAGCGCCTGATCGACGAGTACATCGAGCAGGTCGCCTCGGGCGCGAACGGGCAGGGCGGCTGAGCGGGACGATGGCCGAATTCCTCGACCGGCTCTTCGGGAAGGACCAGCGCATCCGTGGATACGCGATGGCGATCGTCGCCATCGCGGAGGCCGAGGGCGTCCTCGACACCGTCGGGGATGAGCTCTTCTCCTTCGCGAACGCGGTCGAGCAGAACCCCAAGCTCCGGGAGGCGCTCACCGACCGGGCGCTCCCGGTGGAGAACCGTCGTGCGCTCGTCTACGACATCCTCGGCGACCGGGCCAACCCAGCGACGCTGACGGCTGTCTCCTTGCTGATCGACGCCGGCCGCGCTCGCGACCTCGGGAAGATCGCCGAGGGGGTCGTGGCCCTGTCGGCGGAGCAACACCAACACGTGGTGGCCGAGGTCCGGAGCGCGGTCCCGCTCAACGACCGGCAGCGCAAGCGTCTGGAGGAAGCGCTCTCGCGCGCCACCGGACGGACGATCGAAGCGAAGGTCGTGGTCGACCCAACCCTCGTCGGCGGCGTCGTGGCGCGCGTCGGAGACCTCGTCTTCGACGGCTCGATCGCGAGTCGCCTCGAGGACGCCAAGCACGCACTGGGGAGCTGAATCGCTGATGGCACTCAACCTGGATCCAGCCTCCATCGCGGAGGCGCTGCGCAAGAACGTCGAAAGCTGGAGCCCCTCGATCGAGCGCGAGGAGGTCGGCCGCGTGATCGAGACCGGGGACGGGATCGCACGCGTGTCCGGCTTGCCCCAAGCGATGGCGAACGAGCTGCTCGAGTTCCCGGGAGAGCTCCTCGGGCTCGCGTTCAACCTCGACGAGGACGAGATCGGGTGCATCGTCCTCGGCGACGCCTCCACGATCGAGGAGGGCGATCCGGTGAAACAGACCGGGAAGATCCTCTCGATCCCGGTCGGCGACGGCTTCCTCGGCCGCGTCGTCGACGCCTTGGGTCGGCCGCTGGACGACAAGGGATCGATCCCGTCGGACAGCACTCGGGTGTTGGAGCTCCAGGCGCCCAACGTCGTATCGCGCCAGCCGGTGAAGGAGCCGCTTTACACCGGGATCGCCGCGATCGACGCGATGACGGCGATCGGCCGCGGCCAGCGCGAGCTGATCATCGGCGACCGCCAGACCGGCAAGACCGCGATCGCGCTCGACGCGATCATCGCGCAGAAGCCCTTCTGGGGGACGGACCAGGCGGTCAAGTGCATCTACGTCGCGATCGGCCAGAAGGCCTCGACCGTGGCAGAGGTGGTCGAGACCCTCCGGGAGAACGGCGCCCTGGAATACACCGTCATCGTCAACGCGGCGGCCTCGGATCCCGCGCCGTTCCAGTACATCGCCCCCTACGCCGGAGCCGCGATCGGCGCGCACTGGATGTACGAGGGCGACGACGCGCTGATCATCTACGACGACCTGTCGAAACAGGCGGTGGCCTACCGAGAGATCTCGCTGCTGCTCCGGCGCCCGCCCGGTCGTGAGGCCTATCCCGGCGACGTCTTCTACCTGCACTCCCGACTGCTGGAACGCTCGGCCAAGCTGTCCGACGAGCTCGGCGGAGGCTCCCTGACGGCCCTCCCGATCATCGAAACGAAAGGTGGCGACGTCTCGGCGTACATCCCTACGAACGTCATCTCGATCACGGACGGCCAGATCTACCTCGAGCCGGAGCTGTTCTTCTCGGGTGTCCGCCCCGCCATCAATGTCGGGATCTCCGTTTCGCGCGTGGGTGGGAACGCGCAGGTCAAGGCGATGAAGGACGTCGCCGGCCGGCTGCGGCTCGACCTGGCGCAGTTCCGCGCCCTCGAGGCCTTCGCCCAGTTCGGTTCCGAGCTCGACAAGGCCTCGCAACAGCAGCTCGCCCGCGGAGCCCGGGTGGTCGAGGTCCTCAAACAGCCGCAGTACCAGCCGCAGACCGTCGAACGCCAGGTCGTCGCGATCTGGACCGTCACGTCGGGACACCTGGACCGGTACCCGGTGGAAGACGCGAAGCGGTTCGTGGAGAACTTCCAGGAGGCGATCGAAGCGCGGCACCCCGAGATCTACGCGGCGATCCGCGACACCGGGAAGCTGGATGAGGCGAACCTGGAGGCGCTCGCACGAGCCGTCGAGGAGTTCGCGGCCACCTTCGCCCCGACGGGCGAGGCACCCGGCTCGGAGTCCGCGATCGGGAGGACAACGGAGACCGATCCGGTCAAACCCGACGTCGGATGGGACCGCATGTCCTCGGCGGACGACGAGAGCGAAACCGAGCCCGCGGCCACGGACGAGGGTGCCGGAGTTCCGCCCGGCGACGCCGAGCCGACCGAGACGGGCTAGCGGGTGGGCGCGAAGCTCCGCATCGTCCGTCGGCGGATCCGCTCGGTCCAGTCGACGAAGAAGATCACGCGAGCGATGGAGCTGATCGCATCCTCGCGGATCGTGAAGGCGCAGTCCCGCGTTGAGGCCTCGCGCCCCTACGCGGAGCAGCTGACGAAAGCGATGGAGGACGTCGCGTCGAGGTCCGCGTCCATCGACCATCCGCTCCTCGAACATCGCGGATCCGCCACGAAGATCGGCGTGCTGGTGATCACCTCCGACCGGGGGCTGGCGGGCGCGTACAACGCGAACGTCCTGAAGATCGCCGAGCAACACCTGCGGGAGATCCGCGGCCGCGGGATGGAGCCGGTCCTGTACGTGGTCGGCAAGAAGGGCGTCGGGTACTTCCGGTTCCGTGGCGTGCCCATGCAGGCATCGTGGCAGGGGTTCAGCGAGGTCCCGCCGTACGAGAAGGCGGAAGTCGTCGGCCGGCAGCTGATCCAGGATTTCGCGGATGAGACGATCGACGAGCTGCATTGCACGTACACCGACTTCCGGTCGGCGTTCACGCTGCGGGCGACGTCCAAACGCTTCCTCCCGATCGCCCCGGAAGAGGTGACGGGGGCGGCTCGCGAATCGGTCCCGGCCGAGTATCTCTTCGAACCGGAGCCGGCGGAGATCCTGGAGCACCTCCTGCCCCAGTACGTCGTCACGAAGGTCTACGCGGCGCTGCTGGAGTCGGCCGCGTCGGAGAACGCTTCTCGCCGTCGCGCCATGAAGGCCGCGACCGACAACGCGGACGATCTGATCAAGATCTTGACGCGGCAGGCGAACCGGGCGCGTCAGGACGAGATCACGACGGAGATCCTGGAGATCGTCGGCGGCGCCGAGGCGCTGTCCTCCGCCAAGGAAGGATGATGGATGCCTGAGATGAACGAGAGCCACGACGAACACGCGAACGGCCGTGTGGTCCGGGTGATCGGACCGGTGGTGGACGTGGAGTTCCCGCCGAACCAGCTCCCCGAGATCAACACCGCGCTGACGGTCGACATCACGATCGACCAGCTGACCACCACGATCACCTGCGAGGTCGCGCAGCACATCGGCGACTCCCAGGTTCGAGCGATCGCCCTCAAGCCGACCGACGGGATGATCCGTGGCACCCCGGTGATCAACACGGGCGCGCCGATCACGGTGCCCGTGGGCGAGGGAGTGCTGGGTCACGTCTACAACGTGCTCGGCGAGCCACTCGACACGGACGCCGCGAACATCCACGCCACCGAGCGGTGGCCGATCCACCGTGAGCCGCCTCCGTTCGCCGACCTCGAGCCGAAGAAGGTCATGCTCGAGACCGGCATCAAGGTGATCGACCTCCTCGAGCCGTACGTCCAGGGCGGCAAGATCGGGATGTTCGGCGGGGCCGGCGTCGGGAAGACCGTGATCATCCAGGAGATGATCCGCCGCCAGGCCGAGCAGCAAGGTGGTGTGTCCGTCTTCGCCGGGGTGGGGGAGCGGACCCGCGAGGGCAACGACCTGTTCCTCGAGATGACCGAGTCGGGCGTGATCGACAAGACCGCGCTCGTCTTCGGGCAGATGGACGAGCCTCCGGGTGTGCGTCTGCGCGTCGCGCTCTCGGCGCTCACGATGGCCGAATACTTCCGCGACGTCGAGCACAAGGACGTGCTGTTGTTCGTGGACAACATCTTCCGGTTCACCCAGGCGGGCTCGGAGGTTTCGACGCTGCTCGGGCGGATGCCTTCCGCCGTGGGATACCAGCCCAACTTGGCGGGCGAGATGGGCGACCTCCAGGAGCGGATCACGTCGGCGGGTGGACGGTCCATCACGTCGCTCCAGGCGATCTACGTGCCCGCCGACGACATCACCGATCCAGCGCCGCACGCGGCGTTCGCGCACCTGGACGCGACCACGGTGCTCTCCCGCGAGATCTCGGCCCTCGGGATCTATCCAGCCGTGGATCCGCTGGACTCGACGAGCCGCATCCTCGACCCTCGGTACGTCGGCGAGGATCACTACCGGGTCGCTCGGCGCGTGCAGGAGATCCTGCAGCGGTACAAGGACCTGCAGGACATCATCGCGATCCTCGGGATCGACGAGCTCTCCGAAGAGGACAAGGTCATCGTCTCGCGCGCCCGAAAGATCCAGAAGTTCCTGTCCCAACCCTTCTTCGTGGCCGAGCAGTTCACGGGGATCGCCGGGAAGTACACCCCGGTGGACGAGACGATCGCGTCCTTCCGGGGTCTGTGCGAAGGCGACTACGACCATCTGCCCGAGCAGGCGTTCTTCATGGTGGGCGGGATCGAGGAAGCCGTCGAGCAGGGCAAGCAGCTGGAGACGGTCGGCTCGTGACGGTCGAGGTCCATCTGGTCACGCCCGAGGAAGAGGTGTGGACGGGCGACGTTCAGATGCTCGTCGCCCACGGCACGGACGGGATGGTCGGGATCTTGGGGGGGCACGCCCCCCTGCTGGTACAGCTCTCGATCGCGCCGCTGCGGATGCAGCTGGAGGACGGCACGTGGCTGGTCGCGGTCGTCGACGGCGGCTTCCTCCATGTGTCCTCGGACGAGGGGGTGACGCGGGCCGACGTCTTGGCCGCGAACGCCGAGCTCGCGGACCAGATCGACGTGGCGGCCGCTCGCGCGCGCCTCGAAGAGGCGCAAGCGCGAGCGGCGGCCGACGACGAGCTCGCCGCTGCCGAGGTCGCGAAGGCCGAGGCGCGGATCGTCGTCGCCGGGTAGGGGAACCGGCGAGCCTGTCGGTCTACCATCGAGCGATGGAGCGGCTCTTCGTCACCGGTGGCGCGCGTCTCGAGGGATCCGTTCGGGTGTCGGGCGCAAAGAATTCGGCGCTCAAGCTGATGGCCGCCGCCCTGCTGGCGCCGGGGCGAAGCGTCGTGCGCAACGTACCGCGGATCCGCGACTGCGCCGTCATGGCCGAGCTGCTGGAGCACTTCGGCGTCGCGGTCGACCTCCGCGACGGGACGGCGATGCTCGACGCGACGGAGGTGACCGCCTTCGAGGCGCCGCACGACCTGGTGGGGCAGATCCGCGCGTCGATCGTGGTACTCGGGCCGCTGCTCGCCCGCACCGGTCGGGCTCGCGTTTCGCTCCCCGGCGGAGACGAGATCGGAGCCCGACCGGTCGAGCTGCACGTCCGCGGATTGGAGCGCATGGGAGCGACCGTGCGCTCCGAGCACGGCTTCCTCGTCGCCGACGCGCCGTCGCTGCACGGCGCGTCGATCACGCTCGACTACCCGAGCGTCACGGCGACCGAGAACCTCTTGCTCGCGGGCGTGCTCGCGCGCGGCACCACCGTGATCGACAACGCGGCGCGCGAGCCCGAGATCGCCGATCTGGCCGCGTTCCTGGTGTCGATGGGCGCCGAGGTACTGGGAGCCGGCAGCAGCACGATCACGATCGACGGCGTGAGCGAGCTGCGTCCGGCCGATCACGACGCCGTCCCCGACCGGATCGAAGCGGGCACCTGGGCGGCGGCGGCCGTCGCGACCCAGGGCGACGTTACGATCGAGAACGCGCGGCCCGAGCACCTCGACCTGTTCCTCACGAAGCTCGAGGACGCCGGCGCGGAGGTCATCCGCCCGCAGGGGGAGGGGCTGCGCGTCCGCCAGCGCGGACAGCCGCGCGCGCTCGACTTCGTCACGCTCCCGTACCCCGGGATCGCGACCGACTTCCAGCCCATCCTCCTCGCGATGCTCGCCGTCGCGGACGGCACGAGCATCGCGACCGAGAACGTCTTCGAGGGTCGGTTCACCTACATCGGCGAGCTCCAGCGGATGGGGGCGGACATCAGCCCGGAGGGGCACCACGCGGTGATCCGGGGGGTCCCGCGGCTTTCCGCCGCGCCCGTCCGAGCGCCGGACATCCGTGCCGGCGCGGCCCTCGTGATCGCCGCGCTCGTCGCCGACGGCATCACCGAGGTCGCCGACGTCCACCACATCGATCGTGGATACGAGGACTTCGAGCAGAAGCTCGTTTCGCTGGGTGCTGAGATCCGTCGCGGCGGCGACCCGGTCGTGATCCCGGACCCGGCGGAGCTTCGTTGATCCCGGAGCTCCCGCCCCCGCCTCCCGGGGAGCCCGAGCACGGGCCCGGCGATCTCCCGGCGGTCCCGTGGGGACCGTGGCAAGCGATCGCCGTCTTCGTCGTCGGCAACCTCGTGATCGCACAGGTTGCCGTTGCGACCATCGTCCTGCTGGTGATGGGTGTGGGAGCGGGCGAACCGATCGAGGGGCTGCCGCAGATCGTCGCGACCGTTGCCGCAGACATCGCGTTCCTCGGAGCGATGCTCGTGTGGCTCACCTGGAGGACCAGGGACTGGCGCAGCCGGGTGGGGATCACGTTCGGCGCGAAGGGCCTTCGAGACGCGTCGGTGGGTTTCGGCTTGGGGGCGCTGCTGTATCTCGTGATCGGGGTCGTCGTCGCCGTACCGCTCCTCTGGCTCTTCCGCCGGGTGTTCGGCGCGGACGTGACGCCTCCGGACCAGATCCCCGGCGGCCTGTCTATCAACGCCAAGATCCTCACGGCGTTCCTGGCGCTGGTGCTCGCCCCGATCACCGAGGAGCTCTTCTACCGCGGGATCTTCTACCGCAGCCTTCGCGATCGTCACGGGGTGGTCGTGGGCGCGTTGGCGTCGGGCTTGCTGTTCGGGGCATCGCACGTCGTCGACGCGCCCTGGCGCGACGTCGTGTTCCTGCAGACGCTGATGGTGTTCACTGGCGTCGGGCTCGCGTTGATCTACGAACGCCGCGCGAACCTCGTCGCAGACATCGCCGCGCACGTCGCGTTCAACGTGATCGGCATCGTGATCATCTTCAGCTCGCGGTGACCGACCCGTATCCTGTGACCTCGCGACCGAGGGGTGCCGACGTGCCGACGTTCCCGACCGATGAGTGGTTCCAGGCCTTCATCGAGCTGATCAACCGGTCGGCCGAGTACCGCGCCGCCGCCGCGGACTGGGAGGGCGATATCGCGTTCCTGGTCCAGGCCGAGCCCGACATCCGCGTCTCGGACGACGTGTGGGGGTACCTCGACCTCTGGCACGGCGCCTGCCGAGGCGGCGGCGTCGTGGACGCCGGCACGGGGGAGCGGGCCGCGTACGTGCTCAGCGCCCCCTACACGCGATGGAAGGACATCCTGCTCGGAGAGCTCGACCCGATCAAGGGGATGATGCAAGGGAAGCTGAAGGTGCGGGGAGATCTGCCCACGATCGTGCGATACGTTCGAGCGGCGAACGAGCTCGTGCGCCTCACCGGTGAGGTCGACACGGTGTTCCCGGACGAGGGCTAGCGTGCGGGCGGTCGTGTTCGCCGATGTAGGTCGGGTAGAAGTCGCCGACGTCCCGGCGCCGGTGATCGAACGTCAGACCGACGCGATCGTTCGAGTGACGAGGACGGCGATCTGCGGGTCGGACCTCCACTTCCTCCACGGCAAGGCCCCGATCGAACGCGGCTCGGTCCTCGGCCACGAGGCCGTCGGCGTGGTGGAGTCGATCGGCGGCGAGGTGACCGGCGTCCGGCCGGGCGACCGCGTCGTGGTGTCCTTTCACATCGCGTGCGGGTCATGCTGGTTCTGCCGGCGAGGGGAAACGGCGCTCTGCGAGGAGCACGCGATCCTCGGCGCCGGACCGTTCGGCGGGGACCTTCCGGGTGCCCAGGCCGAACGCGTCCGCGTGCCCTTCGCCGACACCAACCTATTGGCGATCCCGGACGCGGTGGACGACGAACGGGCGCTCTTCGTCGGCGACGTCCTGACCACCGGGATGTACGCGGCGACCCTCGCGGCGATACGGCCGGACGAAACCGCGGCCGTCGTCGGGCTGGGGCCCGTCGGCCTATGCACGGTGCAGGCGCTGTTCGCCCTCGGGGCGAGGACCGTGTTCGGGATCGATGTCGATCCCGCCCGCCGCACGGTGGCCCAGGCGGCCGGCGCGATCCCCGTGGACGCCGCTCGCGTCAACCCGCAGATGATCCTCGCGCGCGCCACGGACGACCGGGGCGCCGACGTCGTGATCGAGGCGGTCGGCACGCCTTCCGCCTACGAGAGCTCTGTCGACCTCGTGCGCCGCGGCGGAAGGATCGTCGTCGTCGGGATGTTCGCAGGCGAGGTCACGGAGCTCCAGCTCGGCGTGTATTGGGCGCGGGCCCTCGAGGTGCGCTTCGCGGGCCTGTGCCACACGCATGCGTACTGGCAGCGCACGATGACCCTCCTCGCCGAAGACCGACTCGATCCATCGCCGATCGTGAGCCATCGGCTGTCGCTG
>Ga0105242_10002238_pt1 | contig 15262 bp, 14 predicted proteins | sample KBSM24metaG_FD_81521 | JGI IMG/M metagenome (GOLD analysis project Ga0105242, IMG submission 81521) | Miscanthus rhizosphere microbial communities from Kellogg Biological Station, Michigan, USA - KBS M2-4 metaG | ecosystem: Host-associated > Plants > Roots > Rhizosphere > Soil | place... | reverse complement strand
GCAGGTCTCATCGTACACGCGCGCAAACGTTCAGTCGACCCACCTCGCTCAGCGACGCTTTCGCGCCTTGACGGGCCGCCTGCTGGTCGCTCGTTTGGCCTTTGGTGCGATCGTGCTCTTGAGATTGAGCGCCACGGCAGCGCGGATCAGATCCTTCAGAGCAGCCTCGTTGATGTTCTCGCCTTCGTGGATATCGATGGCGCGCCTGACGTTTCCCTCGAGGCTGGAGTTGAACAGACGCGACGGGTCCTTCAACTCAGCCCCTTTGGCGAACGTCATCTTGACGGCGCTCTTGTATGTCTCCCCGGTGCAGACGATGCCGGCATGAGACCAGACCGGCGTCCCGGGGTTGGTCGCCTTCGCCCATTTCCATTCTTCGACGATCTCGGGATCGGCCTCGTGAATGAGCGCTCGCACCTTTGCGAGCGTCTTCCCGCGCCAGTCGCCGAGTTTCCTGATCCTGTCGTCGATGGCGGCAGATGCCGACGCAGTCTCCGGCGGGACGGACTTTGTCATGTCAACTCCACGCTCGAACCAGTTTAGGCCGCAGCGAGACGATACTCCAAAGCGCCTTACGCACTTGCCGGCGTCGTCTGGAGGCGGCGCCAGAAGTAGTACGAGGCCGCCCAGAGCACGCCGGTCAGCGCCGCCCAGATCCACACTTCCAGACGATCGCCGAGCGCGAAGTGGCCGATGAGCGCGGAGACCAGGGTAATGGCGAAGCCGGCGTAGGCCCATTCCTTGAGTCGTGCCGACACCGGCGCAAGCAGCAGCACGACACCAATCAGCTTGGCCCAGGACAGCTCCACGCGGAAGTAGTCGGGAAAGCCGAGATGCGTGAACATCTCCGCCACCTGCGGCAAACGCAGTTGCGCGTAGGCCGTGAACGCCATCTGCAAGCTGAAGAGGGCAGTCGCGATCCAGAACCCGATCGCAATTCCCCTGGAGCGGGAGATGCGCAGGTTCTCGACGTTGGTCCTGGTGCTGGCAATGGCGTCGCCGACGAGGAGCGCCGGCTTCTGCAGAGTGGATTCCATGATCTTCCTCCTGCCTGTTTAAGGTTTCGGGGCGTTAGCCGGCCAGCTGGGCGCTTCGACGCCGAGCAGCTTGGCGTACTCCGCGAGCAATCGCTGCCAGCCGCCGACTTTCATGGCATCGGGGCCGACCGTGCGTCCGAGGGGAGTTCCGCTGATCGCGCGATCCATGACATCGAGACAGATGTGCCACCCGGCCGCGCCCATGGCGATGAACCGGCGATCGATGTTGTGCCACAGCGTCAGGCGCGTGCGGGACCCGAGAGCCTCTAGCTCCCACCGCATGTCCATGCCGCCCCACTTGTACTCGAGCACCTTAGGCGCTTCCGCCCGCGTGACGGTTGTTTCAGAGATCATCTCCTTCGGCGCTCCGATCGTGGTGAGCTTGACCTTGGATCCAGTCGTTCCGAGGTTCCCATCGGCGTCAAACGGCGCCCACTCGCGCAGATGCGCGGGGTCGGTCAGCGCCTCCCAGACTTTCTCCGGTGAATGACGGAACTCTCTGACGAGAACGAGCGTCCATGTCTCTCCGTCCTTCCGGATCTGCGCGCCGGTGGCCGTACCTGGTGTGTACTGCTGGCTGTCGATCATTTTCTTCTCCTCGTCTTCTTTCTGGGTGTTCGCGTCGATCGATTCATCCGGTCGAGATGGCGTTCGAGCGCATCGATATGGGCGGACCAGAACCGGCGGAAGGGATCCAGCCAGGCATCGACCTCCTGGAGCGGTTCAGGTCTGAGGCGGTAGAGACGGCGCTGTGCATCCACCGTGGATTCCACGAACCCTGCCTCTCGCAGCACGCGCAGGTGTTTGGACACCGTGGGCTGCGACATTTGAAGTTGACGCTCGATTTCGCCGACCGACTGCTCGGCCGACACCAGCAGGCTCAGGATCGCCCGGCGGTTCGGCTCCGCGATGATTTCGAAGACAGATTCCACGTCCCTGAATATGCCTCACATGGAATATGCCTGTCAAGGCATATAAAGGCAGGATGGGCAGGACAGGCGGGAAGGGCAGGATAGGAAGGAAGGGCAGGAAGGGCAGGAAGGGCAGGAAGGGCAGGATCGGCGGGATAGGCAGGACCGGGGGACGTCTACGGAGTCTTCGCCAGCAGCGGTTCGAGATACGGCCAGATGAGATCCGCGATCGCGCGCGCGCCGGCCTCGTTCGGGTGGGCGCGATCGCTTTGCATCAGCGACGCGTCGGTCATGATTTTCATCAGCACGAACGGGACGAGCGGGACCTTGTAGCGGCTTGCGAGATCCTCGTACGCCTTGTGAAACGCGACGGTGTACCGCCAGCCGTGCATGGGCAGCGCATCCATGCCGACCAGGACCACGGCGATGTCGCGGCGTTGAGCCTCTTCGATGATCGCGCGCAGATTTGACGTCAGCTGCTCGACCGGAAGGCCACGCAATCCATCGTTCGCTCCGAGCGCCACGATCAGGACTTTCACGCTGTCGTCCAGCACGTCCCGATAGCGCCGCAGCGCCCGCGCGGACGTGTCGCCCGACACGCCCGCGTTGAGCACGTTGTAGTGATACCCGTTGTCTTCGAGACGACTCTGGAGCACGGCGGGATAGGCCTTGTCGGCGCCAATCCCGCGGCCTGATGTGAGGCTGTCACCGAGCGCGACAATGCGAGGACTTTCCGCACGGCTATCGCGGCGCGCCACCGTTTCATCCTGCGGCGCCGCGAATACCGGCGACGCCGCCAGACGAGCGAGTAAGCCGATCAAAAGAAGCGTTCGGGTCGACATGCGTCTCATGCCGGCGCTCATCGCGCACGCTCAGCCGGGAACCGGTCTATGCGCCGCCTGCGCGTCCCTGTGTCGTGAGCGTCGCGCCCTTCTTGGCGAAGATCATCGCGAGCAATTTCGCCGGCTGCGTCTGGCTCGCGTTCTTCGACACCTCGTGCGTGGCGCCGGGCTGCTCGTAGAACATCTGTCCCACGTTGTAGGTCTTCTCGTCGCCCTGCCCGGAGATCTTCGTGACGATCGATCCCTCGAGCACGTAGGCGAGCACGAACCCGGCGTGGTGATGCATCGTGCCGACGCGCCCGGGCGGATAGTCGACATGGCTGACGGTGACCTCCCAGCCGTCGAGCGTCACGTTCGGAAGTTCCTGCACGAAGACCGGGGGCCGCGGCGCGGCGGCGGCCGGCGTGCTTTGGGTCTGCGCCGCGGTTTCACGGCCAGAGGCGATCAGATCGGCGAACACCGCGAAGGCTGCGACTGCGTCTCGTCGGGACATCATCATGGAAATCTCCTGTGAATCCGATCGGCTTCCTAGAATATCGCGAGCGCGTTCAACGGGAATCCCGTCCCGCCCGCAACCGGCATCGGGTTGATCGTGAGCATGAACGCCCAGCGGTTCAGACGGGCTGCGGTGTCGCCGACCGCTTCGAGATCCTGATTGTCCAGCAGGTTCACGCCGAGGCCCGTGATCATCAGCGTATGGATCGGCAGGGCCACGCCTTCGACCATCGACGGCGTGACGTCCTCCGCCGCATCGCTGCCAAGCAGCGACACCCCGCGCGCCTTGATCCACGGCGCCACCGACGCGTGCAACCCCGCGGCGCTCTGGCCGACGTTCCACGGCCCCAGCTTCTCGCGGCGCGCCCAGCGGCCGGTGCGGATCAGCAGCGCGTCGCCAGGACCGACTTTGACGCCGGCCTTCTTTTCCCAGGCTTCCAGATCCTCGACGTAGATGGCAGTGCCGGGCTCGAGGTACGGCAGGTTCCTGAGCCGCGGAATGTCGACCAGCACGCCGCGCGTGACGAGGCCGGCCTTGAGATTCTGGATGCCGAGCTTGGTGCACCCTTTGTCGGTATTGATGTCGGCGCGGGCGTAGCCGTTGTACGTCTGCTCCTTGTAGAGGATGTGACACAGCGCGTCGATGTGGCTGTGCGCGTAGCCGTGATACTGGATCGCGTACCGATCCATGTTGTTGCCCCGCAGCATCGTGTGCTCGAACGGGCTCGCGTTGTCGTCGGCCTTTTCGGTGAGGAGCGTGTGGGCGAGCGATACCGATTCACCGGTCTTCGCCAGCGCGATCGCCTGCTTGCGCGTGGCCGGCGTAATCAGGTTGATCGATCCGAGTTGATCGTCCGGTCCCCATCGACCCCAGTTCTTGACTTGCTGGAAGAGCGCGTCGAATTCTGCGGCGTTGCGCGGCGCGCGCCCGGCCGGTTGCGCGCCGAGCGCGACGGCCGACGCGAGCACGACCCCGGCAATTATTCGTGATGTCATGTCCGGCTCCTCAAAGTGGGGCTATAGTATCCGGCGAAAGGGGAGACCTCATGAAAAAGGTAATCCTGAGTGTGTTTGCGGTTCCGTTCATTCTTGCGCCCGCTGTGATGCTGGCGCAATCGGGCATGAAGCCTTCAGCGGCGACCTACATCAGCGACGAAGAAGTGAAGGCTGTCAACGCTCTGCCCGGCATCGACCGGACGATCAGAGTGGTCGACATCGGTCCCGAGAATTTCGCGGTCGGCATCATTCATCGTGGGGCGACCGGTGCGGCGGCGCGGGGCGCGGCTGCGGGACCGGCTGGAGCCGCGGGTGCGGGTCGGGGAGCAGGTGCCGGCGCCGGAGCCGGCGCGGCGGCGGGACGCGGCGCTGCTGCGGCTGCCGAGCCGTGCGGCGAACAATCGACCGCACCGGTCACCGGCACGCCTGGCGCGATCGCCCACGATCAGCAGACCGAGGGGTATCTGATCGTCTCGGGATCCGGAACGCTCGTCACCGGCGGGAAAATCGTCAACGGACGGCGATCCCCGGCCGAGAGCGAAGTGACCAAGATCCTCAACGGTCCATCCTGCAGCGGAACGACGACCGGCGCCGACGTGGTGAAGAAGGTCGTGAAGACCGGCGACATCATCATCATCCCGGCCGGCGTGCCGCACGGCTGGTCCGACATCCCGGAACACGTCGACTATCTGAGCTTCCGCCCGTCAGCGCGCGTGCTCGAGGCCGGCTACGTCAACCCGGCGCTCAAGAAGTAAGAATTAAGAATTAGGAATTAAGAATTAGGAATCAAGAAAAAGAGAATTCTGGGCCGCCTCCGTTCCGACGGGGCGGCCTTCTTAATTCTTAATTCTTAATTCTTACTTCTTAATTCCCGACGGCCGCGGTCCCCTGCTGCCCCGCGCCGGCCGACTGAATCGCGTGCAGGCCGGCGAACACGCCGCCCCTCGCCAGCAACTCCTCGTAGGTTCCCTGCTCGACGACTTCTGCGTCCTTCACCACGAAAATGATGTCGGCGTTCCGGATGGTGTTGAGATGGTGCGCGATCACGATTGACGTGCGCCCTTTCATCAGGCGGTCGAGCGCTTCAGTCACGTATCGCTCGGACGCCGCGTCGAGCCCGGCAGTGGGCTCGTCCAGCACGAGGATTGGGGTGTCGCGCACGATCGCCCTCGCGATCGAGATGCGCCGGCGCTGGCCGCCCGACAGCGTCGCGCCGCGCTCGCCGACCATCGTCGCGTAGCTGTCTGGCATTTTCACGATGAACTCGTGCGCGTTCGCCAGTTCCGCCGCGCGGACGGTGTCCTCGATTTCAGCGTCCGGCTTCCCGTACGCGATATTCTCCCAGACGGTTCCGCGGAACAGCAGCGTGTCCTGGAGGACGAAGCTGACCTGATCCCGAAGCGATTTGAGGGTGAACTCACGGATGTCGTGTCCGTCGATCAGAATCCGTCCCTGCTGCGGATCGAAAAAGCGGGGAATCAGCCCTGCGATCGTGGTTTTTCCGGTGCCCGACGGTCCGACGATGGCCGCTACCTGGCCGGGCTCGATGCGAATCGAGACGTCCTTCAGGATGGGCGTCGTGCCGTCGTAGCTGAACGTGACGTGGTCGAACGTGAGGCCGCCCGCAAATCGCGGCGCCGGCCGTGCGTCCGGCAGATCCCGAATGCGGCTCTCCATGTCCAGCAGTTCCTGGATACGCTCGAAACTGATGGCCGCCTTCGAAACCGTGTTGGTCATCTTCGAGAGGTCGCGCATCGGCTTGTATGTCTTGCCGAGGTACATCAGGAAGATGATCAGCTGTCCTGTACTGAGCGCCCCGGCCATCACGAGCCGTGCGCCATAGCCCAGCACGAGGCAGGTGCCGACGGCGACGAGCAGATCCACCATCGGCGACAACCGCGCCTTCATGCTGCGGGCCCGCAATCCGGCCGCAACGTTCTGCCGGCTCTCCCAGTCGAACCGCCGATCCTCGTAGTCCTCGCGCGCGTAGGCCTGCACGACCTGGATCGACGTCAGCACTTCGGCAACGCCTGACATCAACTCGCCTTCGCGTTTCTTGACGAGCCGAGACGCTTTCTTGATGCGCTTGGTAGACACGTAGACGAACAGGAACATGACCGGCGCGACCGACAGCCCCACGAGCGTGAAGCGCCAGTTCATGTAGAACATCACACCGAGCATCCCGGCGAGCGTAAGCACGCTGATGACGATGCCGAGGAGCGCCGAGGTGATGAAATCCTGCACGGCGTCGATGTCGCTCGTCACGCGGGTGAGCAAATCGCCGGCGCGCGATTCCCCGTGCTCGGCGAGCGACAGGCGCTGGATCCGCTGATACACCATGCGGCGCAGATCGTGCGCCACCCACTGCGCCACGCTCGTCGTGAGCACCTTTTCGCCGTAGGAGCTGATGGCGCCAATCACTGCGATCAGGAGGACGGCGGTGAGCGCGAAGTTCAGCGTCGCGAAGGCGTTGTTGGGGAAAAGGGCCACAATCGCCTCGAGCCGCGGCGGCAGCTTCTTGCCCTGCAGGATGTTGTCGACGACGATCTTGATGGGCCATGGCTCGAGCACGTCGGCGAGCGTCTCGCCCATCACCGCGACAAAGGCCAGCGCCAGCGGCTTCCAGTGCGACCGCGCCAGGTGACCGACCAGCGGCATCCCGGCGAGGGTCAGCAGCGGCCGCGCGGCCGTCTCCTTCGTCTTCGACCTCTTCTTCTCCTTCGTCACGTCAGAGCCCGTCGCTCATCACTTCATGAACCACTCGAAGCCTTCACGGACGACGGCCGGCGTCACGCCGTGCCGGCCCTCGTATTCGCGGTACGTCACGTCGTACCCGAGCGATTTCAACCGCGGCACGAATTTCCGGCTGGTCACGTCGATGGGCATGATCGGATCGCTCAATCCGTGCGAGATGAAGATCTTCGGCTTGCCGTGCACTTCCGCCGGCTGCATCACGCCGGGCGAGAACGCCATGATCCTGCCGAACGTGTCGCCGGTCCCCAGGCCAAGCGACAGCGCATACGACGCACCGTCGGAGTGGCCGGCGATCGCCATGTGCTTGCGATCGACGTTGCACCGCGCGTAGGTGTCTCGCAACGCCGTGCCGATGAACTCCACGTCCTCGCCATAGCCGTGGACAAGGAAGTCCCAGGTCGCCTCGTCGCGCGAGTCCGGCGCCAGCACGATGATGCCGAGATCGTCGGCCACGTCGAAGGTATAACTGACGCCAAGCCCGGTGCCGCCGGCGCCGTGGAACATCAGGACGAGCGGTGTCGCGACGTCGGGTTTGTAGTTCTTCGGGACGAACAGCACACCGTCACGATCCGAGCCGAGCTTCAGCGGCTGCTGGCCGATGCGAACGGGATCGGCGCCTTCAACGGGCCAACCGTGTCCGAGCGCCGCGACGGCGCCGGTGGCCGCCAGAAACATTCGCCGGGTCATCATCGTCATGTCCCGCGCATGTTAGCGCATACTACGCGTCATGATCCGCATCATCAGGACCGATCTCGTACCTGTGGTTTTCGCGCTCGCGTGGATCGCCCTGCCCGCGACGCCCCGAGCGGAGCAGGCTCCGGCGGGAAAGCTCGCCGCCGCGATCGCTGACGTCAACAAGCTGTTCGAGGCTTACATGGCCGAGCGGCACGTGCCTGGGGCGGCGTGGGGCGTGATCATCGACGGTCAGCTGGTGAGCGCCGTAGCCTCCGGGATGCGGGATGTGGAGTCGAACGCCCGGGTCACGAGCGACAGCGTCTTTCGCATCGCGTCGATGACCAAGAGCTTTACCGCGATCTCGATTCTGAAACTGCGCGACGAAGGCAAGCTGTCGCTCGACGACCCGGCGGAGCGCTACGTGCCGGAAATGGCCGGCATGAAGTACGCGACGAGCGACGCCCCGAAGATCACGATCCGTCATCTGCTGACGCACGCCGAGGGTTTTCCGGAAGACAACCCGTGGGGCGACCGTCAGCTGGCCGACACCGACGAGCAGCTCTCGCAGATGCTGCGCCGGGGCATCCCGTTTTCGAACGCCCCAGGCATCGCCTACGAGTATTCCAACCTTGGCTTCGCGATTCTCGGCCGGATCGTCTCGAACGTGTCGAAGGTGCCGTATCCGCAGTACGTGGCCACCAACATCCTCAAGCCGCTCGATATGACCTCGACCACGCTCGAGCCATCGGACGTGCCGGCCGATCGACTGGTCCACGGTTATCGATGGGAAGACGAGCGCTGGAAGAACGAGCCGCTGCTGGCGAACGGTTCGTTTGGATCGATGGGAGGGATGCTCACGTCGGTTCGCGATCTCAGCCGCTATGTGGCCATGTTCCTGTCGGCCTGGCCCGCGCACGATGGTCCGGAGACCGCGCCCATCCGCCGCTCATCGCTCCGCGAAATGCAACATCTCTGGTCGCCGGCGCCTTCAGCGGTGACGCGCGATCGGGCGACGGGCGCTGTGCAACTGACGTCGGGCGGATATGGCTACGGCCTGCGCGTCGCGCAGAACTGCACGTTCCGCACGATCGTCTCGCACACCGGCGGGCTGCCGGGATTCGGATCGGTCATGACCTGGCTGCCCGACTACGGCGTCGGCATCGTCGCCTTCGGCAACCTGACGTATACGGGGTGGGGCGGCGTGGCGACGAACGCGCTCGAAACGCTGGTGGCGAAAGCTGACTTGCGTCCGCGACAGCCGGCGGCGTCGCCGGCCCTCGTCGATGCGCGAGACAAGGTGTCGCGGCTCGTCGCCAGCTGGGACGATCGCCTTGCCGACAGCATCGCGGCGGAGAACCTGTTTCTGGATCAGACCAAAGAACGCCGGCACGCCGAACTTGATCGACTCCGCGCCTCAGTCGGCGCGTGCACACCCGGAGCCGGGTTCGACAACGTCGAGAATGCGCTGCGGGGGTCGTGGACGTTGAGCTGCGACAAGGGAAAGCTGGAGGTCGCGATCACGCTCGCGCCAACGAATCCGCCGAAGGTGCAGTTCCTATCGGTCCGCGCCGCGCCGAGTGCGCCGGCGCGGACCAATACGTGTCCCTGAAGTTCAGAATCCGAATCTCATTCCAACCTGCGCCTGTCGCGGCTGGCCGCCGCCATACAGCGTCGTCAACAGCAGGAAGTTCGTGCTGCGGCGATCTGATGTCGGGTTCACGAAGTTCGCGCGATTCGTCAGGTTGATCACATCGATCGTCAGGTCGAGCGTCTTGGCCTGGCCCGCCCTGAACCGCCAGCCGACTCGCGTATCGAGCTGCATGTAGCCGGGACCGAACGCGCCGTTGCGTCCGCCTTTGTTGTCGACGGTGATCGCATTCGGGCCGGTCCCCGAGAAGGTGCCGGCCGGCAGCGGATCCATCAGGATGCCGTTCCTGTCGGGATCGCTGCTCGAATCGTACAGGCTGAACGCGAGCCCGCTCAGCATCCGCAGCGTCCCGCTCAACGTCATGCCGTGCGTGTGCGGCACTTCGGCGATCCGGCCGGCCAGCACCAGGTTGTGGCGACGGTCGAAATCGGTCGGACCCTGCCCGAGATCGAAGTTCGGGTTGTTGAGCACCTGATAGTTGTTCGTCGCGGCCAGCGAACCGCCGAAGTTCCCGCGCGAATTGGCGAGCGTGTACGAGGCGCGGGCGCTCCAGTTGTGCGAGTCGCGTTTTTCCACGATGACGTTGAGCGCGTCGTACAGATACTCGCCGATGTTCTGCCGCTGCCAGACGTTGGTCACGTAGTTCGGATCGACGCGGATGATCGCGCCCGAAGCGGTCGTGTTGACGCGAAGCCCGGGGTTCAGGTTCTCGAGCATCCACTGATCGCGGGCGATCGTGTGGACATAGTCAGCGCTCACCGAGAGCGCGGGGCCGAGTTGCCGCTGGAACCCCGCGCTGATCTCCTGCGTGTGCGGCTGGACGCGATCCGGGGTGTCGAGGTACACGTCGCCGGTGTTCCGCTGATTCGATCCCGGCGGGTACAGCGAATTGAGCAGGGCGTAGTTGACGGTCGGGCCGTTGGCCAGCATCGGGTTGGTCGGCAGCTTGCCCGCGCGCGGGCCCGGATCGATGTTATCGGCCGGGAACTGCACGGTGACCGACGGGACGATCGCGCCCGCCGTCACGTAGTTGACCAGCTGGCCGAAGTTCGTCTTGTCGTAGAACAATCCCCAGCCCGTGCGGATCAGGGACTTGCCTTCGTCCATCGTGTAGGTGAAGCCAACGCGCGGCGACACGTTGTTCTTGTCGACAGGGTAGGCGTTGGGATCGGTGAACGCCGGATTGTTCGACTCGTCGAGCGGCGTGAAGTCGACGTCGTAGCGCAGGCCCAGGTTCAGCGTCGCCCGGTTCGAGACGTGCCACTTGTCTTGAACGAAGCCGGTGTACGCCCACTGCGTCATCTTGATGACCTGATCGGTCGGCGCCTGGATCGTCAGGCGTTCCGGGTAGGTTGACGGCACGGTTGGATTGAACGAGTTGTTCGACGGAATCACGAACGTCCCGTTCAATTGCGCGTTGTTCTGGTAGTTCCACTGCACGTAGTACATCTGGAAGCCGAACTTCATGTCGTGCTCGCCGGTCTTCTTCGTCGGCACGAACCAGCTGAAGGTGTCGGAGAACTCCGGCGCGTCGGTGATCCAGTGAGTGCCCGCATTGCGAATCCCGTCCTGGAACGTCAGATACGTCAGGTTCGGCCCCTGCGTTCGCATGTTGGTCTGGTTGAGCGAGACGCAGTCGCTGAAATCGGCTTCCCACATCGGGAAGAAACCGGTGAGGTTCTGCTTGCAGCCCGGAAACCCGTTGGGCGCGAACCGATCGTCCTCGCGCGTCAGCGACAGGCGCATGGTGTTCACGCGATTGGTGGCGAGGACCGAGTTTAAGGAGATCAACCCGGTATCGTCGCGATCCCATTCCTGCTGCGCGGCGGTCAGGGTGACGGCGGTGTTGTTCGTCTGGTTCTGCTGGGGAGACCATTCCGTGATCCACCGGGCGCTCCAGCTGTGGTTGGCGTTGATCTGATGATCCACGCGGTACACCGTGTCCCACACGCGCGTTTCGGTGACCGTCGTGTAGTTCAGATCCGGCCGCGCGGGAATCTGGATGGTGCGTCCCTCGTTCAACTGCACGCGCTCGACGTCGGCGAAAAAGTGCAGCTTGTCCTTCACGATCGGACCGCCGACCGAGCCGCCCCACTCGTTCTTGTGCGCGTCGGCCTTGTCCAGGTTGTTCTGCTCCTGGAAGAAATCCTTCGCCCTGAGTCCCTTCGTGTAGAAGTACTCGAACGCCGATCCGTGAAGCCTGTTGGTCCCCGACTTGATCACGGCGTTGACGATGGCCCCGGAGGTGCGGCCGAACTCGGCGTCGAACTGTCCGGTGAGCACCTGGAATTCCTGCGCTGCGTCGAGCGGCACGCGCGCCTGCGCGCCGTTGTTCTGGCCCAGGTAGTCGTCGTTGTCCCACGCGCCGTCCACGAGGTAGCTGTTGTTGCGCGAGTCGACGCCGTTGGCCGTCAGGGTGTCCGATCCCCACGACGCAAGATTCGCGGTCGGGACGATGCCGGGCAGCATGCCGGCGAAGTAGGTGAAGTTCCGGGCGATCGTCGGAATCTCGGACAACTCTTTCGTGGTGATGTTGCCGCCGATTTCTTTCGACGTGACGTCGATGATCGGCGAGTCGCCCGACACCGTGACGGTCTCCTCGATGCCGCCGAGCTCGAGTTTGACGTCGACGCTCATCTGATTGCCGACGGCGAGCATGATGTCGCGGCGCACGAATTTCTTGAAACCGTCGAGTTGTGCGGCGACCTGGTAGCGGCCGGGCGGGAGCGCCGCCATGAACCACGAGCCGTCCGCGGTGCTGGTCGCCTCACGGAAATTTCCGGACTCCTGATTGGTGACGGTCACCGTGACGCCGGGCAAGGCGCCCGTCTGCTGGTCGGTCACCCGGCCACGGATTTCCGCTGTGCCCTGCTGAGCGGTGGCTGGCCGGGCCACCATCAATACTGTGAAGAGAATCGCCGCCGAGCGAACGCAGTGTCTGCTCATCCCGGGCCTCCTTCGTCTGGTCGCTGTCATCCCCGCGAAACTGCTGCGCGAGCGATCGCCAAGAGCTACGAAGCCGTGCCGAGAATGATCCGGGCGTCGAATAAATCGTCGGGAGTATGAATCCGGTGGTTCATGCCCGCAAGCACAAATGGCGCGCTCAGCCGTTGCTACCTCAGAGGTCCCGTCTCAGAGGTTTCGTCTCAGAGGTCCCGTCTCAGAGGTCCCGGCTTAGACTGCCCGTCATCGTCACGATGGAGATCGCGTTTGCGTTGAGGTTAGAGAGGACAGCTGAGGCGGATCAGCTCAGCGAAAGCACTGAGCAATCTGGTAATTGGGTAAGCTGGTAATTGGGTAACCTGGGAATTGCGTAACCTGGTAATTGGATAATCTGGTAATCGCTTTGATCAATTACCAGATTACCCAATTACACTTCACCAGATTACTTCTTGACGTATTTCTTGACGGCCTTCGGCCCGACTTCCGCGCCGTAGATGTTGCCGTCCTTGTCGACCGCCACGCCTTCAGCCGCGCTCGTGCCGCGGAACGGCGTCGCATCCTTGTTGGAGCCGGTCTCCGGGTCGGGGATGAAGCCGACGATCTTGCCGTCCTTCAGGCTGCCCCAGCGGATCCCGCGCTTCCATCCGTAGTGGTTCTGCGACACCGACTCCGACTCGGAATCGGCCGAGTAGAGGATGTCGTTCTTGATGAAGAGGCCGCTCGGCCGGCTCCACTGCTTGTATTCGGTGATGTACTTGCCGTTCTGATCGAAGACCTGCACGCGGTTGTTGTTCCGATCGCCGACATAGAGCTGGCCCTTCGAGTCGAACGCGAGCGCGTGCGGCTGATCGAAATCGCCGGGGCCGGTGCCCAGCTTGCCCCACTCCTTGATGAACTTCCCGGTCTTGTCGAACTTGAGCACGCGGTTGTTCCCGGCGCCATGGCCTTCCGAGACGAAGATGTCGCCGTTGGGCGCGGTGATCACGTCGTTGGGCTGATAGAAGTAATCAGGCGAGGCCGCGCCGCCCGGCTTGCCGAGCGTGAGCAGCACCTTGCCGTCGGGGCTGAACTTGAACACCTGATTGCCATGCGTCGCTCCCGGACGCGGACCAATCGGAGCCGCCGGTGCCGCCCCGCGTCCGCCTTCCGCTCCCGCCGCACCGCGGCCCGCTCCGCCCGCCCCGCGCGCCGGAACCGGCGCATCGTCTTGTCCGTCGGTCACCCAGACGTTGCCGTCCTTGTCCACGTGGATGCCGTGCGGGAAGATCAGCAGCCCCGCACCGAAGCTTTTCACCAGTTTGCCCGACGAATCGAACTTGAGCACCGACGGCAGATCCGACATCTTGCCCGTCGTGCGATCGAGGCACGAATTCCCGGATGGCGTGTGCGGACCGCAGCGCTCCGCGACCCAGATCGATGTGCCGTCCTTGTCGATGTCAACGGCGCTCGTCGAGCCCCACGTCCGCCCGTCGGGCAGCTTGAAGTAGTCCTTGATCGTGTTGTAGTTGTTCGGCGCGTCGTTGGTCGGCTGGCCGGCATCCTGCGCGACGGCGAGGACCGGCACGACGAGCAGCGCCGTGAGTAATGTGTGACGGGCGTAACGCATGAAAGCTCCCTCCTCAGGGTGTCGGCATTATAAGTGCATCGAGGGGTGCCACGTTCCTGGTTGTAGGTGCTTGGTGCGGCGCCCTGAGCTCTGAACCCTGAACCCTAAACCCCGAACCCGACGCAACACATATAATCCTGCCATGACGAAACTCGCGTTCGCGACGTGCGTGCTGGCGGTGGCGGCGCTGTCGTTCGGAGACGACAGCGAGCACCTGCTGACCATCGATCATTACGTCCGCGTCAAGTCGACGGTGCCGGCGATCGCGGGTCAGGACGTGCCGATCTACGTCCGCGAGCGCGTCCAGGCCGGCACGGCGCTCCGTAGCGTGGCGAGCTCCGATCGGGTCGCGCTCTTCGTCCACGGCGCGGGCACGCCCGCCGAGGTCGCCTTCGACGTGCCGCAGCGCGACTACAGCTGGATGGCGTACCTCGCCACCGCCGGCTTCGACGTCTTTGCGATGGACACGACCGGCTACGGGCGGTCGAATCGTCCCGCGGCGATGAACGATCCGTGCAACCTCGCCAGGGATCGCCAGGGCGCTTTCGTCCCCAGCCTGATCCCGGCGCCCTGCGCGGCGAGCTATCCGCATGCGTTGACGACGATCGCGTCCGACTGGAACGACATCGACGGCGTCGTGAACTACATCCGGGCCTTACGCCATGTGGACAAGGTGAGCCTGCTCGCCTGGTCGCTCGGCGGCCCGCGCGCCGGCGGGTACACCGCGCAGCATCCCGAAAAAGTTCATAAACTCGTCCTGCTCGCTCCGGCCTACGGACGCAACGCATCGAGCACGCCGCCCGCCCAGATGCCGCCCGACGGCGTCCCGATGAACACGCAGTCGCGCGAAGAGTTCTATGCTAACTGGGACCGTCAGGTCGGCTGCCCGGCGCAGTACGAACCGGCCGTCGGCGATGCGGTCTGGTCAGCGATGCTGGCGTCGGATCCGGTCGGCGCGACATGGGGACCCGGCGTTCGGCGTGCGCCGCAGACGGCGACGTGGGGGTGGAATGCATCCGCGGTCGCGAAGACGCAGACGCCAACAATGATGATCGCCGGACAGCACGACAAGCAGGTCTCGCCGGATCGCGTGCGGGAGCTTTATGCCGATCTCGCCGCCCCGCAGAAACTGTTCGTGGATCTGGCGTGCTCGTCGCACAACGCGATGTGGGAAAAGAACCGCCTGTTGATGTTCAAGGCCTCGCTCGACTGGCTCACGACCGGATCGGTCAACGGCATGAAGGAAGGCACGCTGCGCCTGGGGTACTGATGAAGCGGACGCTGATGGCGCGGGGGATCGTCGCGCTGGTCGGCGCCGGCGCCTTCGCGCAGGGGCGGTTCTTCGGCGGCTTCGG
>Ga0105242_10002237_pt1 | contig 15265 bp, 12 predicted proteins | sample KBSM24metaG_FD_81521 | JGI IMG/M metagenome (GOLD analysis project Ga0105242, IMG submission 81521) | Miscanthus rhizosphere microbial communities from Kellogg Biological Station, Michigan, USA - KBS M2-4 metaG | ecosystem: Host-associated > Plants > Roots > Rhizosphere > Soil | place... | reverse complement strand
TCGAGCATTACGCCGGTGTCAGTACGGCTGACGAGCGGCGCCGGGACAATCCCGCTGACGTTCGCGTTCTCCGACGGCGACCGGGTGCTGACACTCCTGCCGGCGGCGCCGCTGCAGCAGAACACGACCTACACGATCGAGGCGACGACCGCGATCGCCGATCCGGCCGGCAACCCGCTGTCGGCGGCGCTCACGTCTCCGTTCAAGACCAGGTCGCCGGATACGATTCCGCCGAGGGTCTCGGCGATCGCGCCCGCCAACGGCGTCGTCAACGTGCCGGTCGGCACCGACATCCGGGTGACGTTCAGCGAGCCGATCGACGTCGCGACCATCACGCCCGCCTCGTTCATGGTCGGCGTGGCGGGCACGCCCATCGCCGGGCACTTCACGTTCATCGACGGCAATGCCACCGCGCGGTTCGCGCCGGATGCGCCGCTGCCCTTCGACGCTGTCGTGGTGGTCCAGTTGACCTCCGGGATCACCGATCCGTTCCAGAATGCGCTGGTCGATCAGGCCGGCCAGGCGCTGACGACGCCGCTGACGTTTACCTTCCTCACCGGCACGTTCGGCATCACCAGCCCGGCACAGGGCAGCGACGTGCTCGAACGGACGCCGCTGACGCTGGCCGCGCAGGCGAGCAGTTCGTTGAACCTCGCCACCATCACGTTCGCCGTCAACGGCCAGGCGCTGCCGCCTGTCGCGGGACCGCCGTTCGCCACCGTCTACAACGTCGGCGCGGCCGCGGCGACGCCGACCTTGACGATCACGGCGACCGGCCGCGACGCCGCCGGCACGCAGATCGCGCAGGATCAGGTGGTCGTCAACGTCCTGACCGGATTGCGCGCGCAGCCGCGCCTGCTCGGCGTGGCGCTCGGCGGAACCGGGCTGCTGCGGCTCGGTCTCCCGGCGCCGGTGACGACGGATCTCGCGATCCAGCTGACGGTGGTGGACCCCGCCATCGCCACCGTGCCCGCGATCCCGGTGGTGCTCGCGGCCGGCCAGACGGAAGTCGTCGTGCCGGTGACCGGCGTGTCCACCGGCGCCACGACGATCGTGGCCACGTCGGCGCGCGGCGCTGCCTGGGCGATTGCGTCGGTCAGCCAGGTCGTCGCGGCAACGGTGAGCGCCGATTCATTGCCGGTCGGCGCGGCGGTGGTGCCGTCGCGCGTGCTTGGCCATGTCTTTACGGCGCTCAACGGCCAGCAGACTCTCGTCGTGCCGATGCTGACGCAGGCGGCGGTTGCCAACCTGCCGGTGACGATCACCAGCTCGAATGCCGCGGTCGCGTCCGTGCCTGATAGCGTCGTGATAGCGCAGGGCACCAACACCGCCACCATCAGGATCGTGACCGGCGCCGCGGGAACGGCGACCCTGACGTTGCGCGTCGGCAACGAGATTCGCCAGCTCGTCGTTGTCGTCGGGACGCCGCCGCCCGGGACGGCGCCGCCCACTACCTCGGCGGCTGTCGGCGTGGTCCTGATCGCCGCCCCGTCGGCGGGCCGGCTCTTCGCGGCGCCCGGCAGCCAGTCAGCGTTCGGCGTCCCGATGCTGTCGAGCCCGGCCGCCGCGACCACGCCTGTGACGGTCACCAGCAGCGACCCGCTGGTCGTGAGCGTCTCCGGTTCAGCAAGCATTGCGGCGGGATCGCAGGTCGTGACCGTGACCGTCACCACCGGGGTGCCTGGCACCGCGACGCTGACGTTCCGCGCCGGCAACCAGACGCGGCAGCTCACGGTGGTCGTGGGTCCGCCGCCGCCTGGAACCGAGCCGCCGATCGTCGCGAGGCCGATCGGCGTCGTGCTCCTGGCCGCACCGTCGGCCGGGCGGCTGATTACCTCGCCGGCGGCGCAGGCGGCGTTCACGCTGCAGCTGCTGTCGGTGGCCGCGGCGTCCGCCACGCCCGTGACCGTCAGCAGCAGCAACCCGAGCGTCGCCAGCATCTCGGGCCCCGTGCTCATCGCGGCCGGCGCCCGCGCGGCGAGCGTCACCATCCAGACCGGGGTGCAAGGCACCGCGACGCTGACGTTCCGCGCCGGCACGGAGACCCGCGAGCTGACGGTGGTCGTCGGGACGCCGGCGCCGGGAACGGAACCGCCGATCATCGCGAGCCCGGTCGGCGTCGTCGCCTTGCAGCAGCGGCTGCTCGGCACGGTGTTCACGCCGATCGGCGGCCAGTCGACCGTGAACCTGACGCTGTTGTCGAGCCCGGCCGGGTCGCCGACGCCGGTCGTCGTGAGCAGCAGCGATCCGAATGTCGCGTCGATCGGCGGCGCGCCGCTCGTCCCGGCCGGCGGCCGTGCCGCCTCGCTCAACATCATCACGGGCATCGAAGGCGTGGCGACGCTGACGCTTCGCGCCGGCAGCGATCTCGCGCAAATCGTCGTCGTCGTTGGCACGCCTCCGGCGTCACGTCTGCCGCTCATCACGGCTCGCATCGTCGGCGTAGAGATCAAGCAGTAGGAGAGAGCAGTAGGAGAAACGTATGGCTATATTCCTCGACGGTCCTTCAGGTCATCCTTCGCGCTGGCGCACCAGCCTGCTGAGCGCGCTCCTGGTCTGCGCGCTCGGCGTGGTCGTGTCGCCGCAGGTGCAGCTCGACGTCTGCGGCTGCAAGAACAACCCGGCGAGTCTGGGGAGCCTGGACGCGCTCAATCCCGCGTCCTATCCACCGGGTACGACAAGCCTGCAGGTCAACACGATGGAGATCCCGCTGCCGCCGGATGGCGTCATGGTCTTCGACAACCTCAATCTGGTCGAGCGCCCGCCGTACATCGGCTATGGCCTGACGGTGCGTTTCATCCGGAATGCGGCGAACACGCCGGTGACGCTCCTGGTCAGCGGCAACGTCAACATCGGCACGCGCGTGACGCTGATGCTCTCGGGTGACAACGGCGTGGCCGGGTCGACCAACGATCTGGGCAAGGGCGGCCTGGGCGGCCCTGGCGGATTCCGCGGCGGCGAAGGCGCCTATCAGCTGGTGAACTTCGGAACCCTCGGCGGCGCCGGTCTCGGGCCGGGAGGCGGCGCGGGCGGCGTCAGCAACTACTACGCGAGCGGCCACGGCGGGGGAGGAACGTTTCTCGGCGCGCCGGATCTGCTGCCGCTGCTCGGCGGCTCCGGCGGGGGCGGCGGCGGTTCGACCGAACTGAGTCCGGGCTGCGCCGGCGGCGGTGGGGGCGGCGGCGGCGGCGCGCTGCTGCTCGCCGCGAACGGGACGTTGACGATCGAGGGTCAGATCGTCGCCGACGGCGGGAGCGGCGGCAGCTGGGGCACGGCGACCTGCGCATCGGGCGGCGCCGGCGGCAGCGGCGGCGCCGTCCGTTTGCTGGCGACGACGATCACCGGGACCGGCCAGGTGTACGCGCGAGCCGGAGGCAGCGGCACGCCGGTGGCCCAGGCCGGAGCAATCCGCCTGGAAGCCCTCAACAATACCCTCGCGGTGGGCAACACCACGCCGCTCGCGGCACGCGGCGCCGGCCCGGGGCCGATCGTGAATCCGATCACGCCGACGGTCGCCATCACCACCGTTGGCGGTCAGCCCATTCCCCAGCCGCCGCAAGGAGGACTCGGGAACATCGATCTCGTCCTGCCCGCGCCCGGCCAGACCGACGTCGGGTTGTCCACGTCCGGTGTCCCGACCGGGACCACGGTGAACGTGACCGTGAAGCCGCGGGTGGGCGGCGTGCCGATCGTGACACCTGTCACGCTCACGAGCTGCGACACCAGCGGCGCGTGCCTCGCGAACGTGTCGTTCAATCTCGCGGCCGGCGCCTACTTCGTCGAGGCGCGCGCGACGTTTGCCACGCCGTGAAAGGCCATCCCATGCGTGCGGCGGTCTGGGCGCTCGTCGTGGTCGCGATCGTGAGTGTGTCCGCCGGCCGCGTCCGCGCGGCCGGTCAGGAGGCGCTGCCCGCATTCACGCTCGTCTCGCCGGCCGGGGCCGGCGTCGCGAGCGCCGAGATCTCGAACGAGGCGCATTGGCTGTTGATCTACGTGTCGACCGCCTGCGGATCCTGCGATCGACTCCTGTCCGCCCTCGAGCAATGGCGGCCGACGTTGCCGCAGGGCCGAATTGTCGTCGTGATCCGCGGCGCGCGTGCGGACGCGCAGGACTATGCGACGCGGCATGCGGACGCCGCCGGCTTCCCGTGGTACGCCGACGAAGACGAGAAGGCCGCGCGCGCGCTGGGACTCCAGCACGAGCCGGCGCTCGTGGCGATCGAGAGCGGCCGCGTCGCGTGGGTCGTCACCGGCGTGCTCAACGATCCGACTGCGGTCGAGCCAATCATCAGGAACTGGACAGTACGCTGACACGATTCTCGCGGCATTTGTCGCAATCTAGGCTTGAACTGTCCCGCACATGTTGTTAGTCTCGCTTCGGTAGCCTTATCACCTTCACTGCGCGGGGCCGGCCTCGCTCGAGGCTGCGCGGTGACCGTCCTTCACGGTGATAACCGCGAGACCTTTTCTCATCAAGGACGTTTCAAGCAATGGATTCGGGCCGCGTCGTGTCGCGGCCGCGAGAGGTGTGCCGCATGCGTGAGAGTTTTGGCGCCCGACTGCGCCAGCGGCGTGAAGACCAGCAGATTGCGCTTTCGGCGATCGCCGAGCAGACGAAGATCAAACTGTCGCTGCTCGAATCGCTCGAGCGGGACGATGTCTCACGGTGGCCGTCGGGCATTTTCCGCCGCTCGTTCGTGCGCGCCTACGCGCACGCGATCGCGCTGCCGCCCGACGAGGTCGTTCGCGAGTTCGTCGAGCGGTTTCCGGATCCGCTGGAGGATCCCGCGACGGCGACGTTCGAAGCGGTGGCCGATGCGGCCTCGGACAGCGGCGGGCCGCCGACGCGTTTCCGGTACTTCGTGGGGGCCGCGGTCGCCCGGTTCCGGCCGGCGATTGGCCAGAAACCGATCGCACACGTGGTCGAACCGGCTCATGCTTACGCCGATCTGCCGGACGTTCCCGATATGCCCCAGGTTGCTGTGGCGGTCGCAAACGTCGCCCCGGCGGTAGAGGTTCCCGAGGCACTCGAGATCCCCGTCACGTTCGCGACACCTGAAACTCCCGAGACTCCCGAGACTCCCGAGACTTCCGAGATTCCCGAGACCCGGGTTGCTGCGGAGATTCCGGAGCCTCCGGAAATTCCGGTGACCGTGCGGGCCGTCGAACCCGATCTATCGGCAGCCGCCTACCTGTGCACCGAGCTCGGCCGGCTCGATGACCCGCGGATGGTAACGCCTCTGCTCGGCGAGCTGGCTCGTCTGGTCGATGCGGTGGGTGTGATCGTGTGGGTGTGGGATCCGCACGCGGGCGCCCTCACGCCGGCGCTGCCCTACGGATACTCGGACGAAGTGCTCGCGCAGCTGCCGAACCTGCCGCGCGACGCGCGCAACGCCACCGCCGCCGCGTTCCGATCGGCCCAGATGTGCAGCGTCAGCGGCGGCGATGTCGCCAGTGACGCGCTGGTGCTTCCGCTCCTCACTCCCGGGGGATGCGCCGGGGTCCTGGCGGTCGAGCTGCAGCCCGGCGGCGCCGGGCAAGAGCCGATTCGGGCGCTGGCCACGATTTTCGCCGCGCAGATGGCGCGGGTCGTCGGCGCGATGCCTCCGGTGGCCGCCGCCAGCCGCCGCCTGGCGTGATTCGCTGACCAGCAGAAAAGAACACTGCTGTTTTACCGCAGAGCGCGCGGAGATCGCTGAGAGAAGAAAACACTCGAGATCTTCTCTGCGGTCTTGGCGGTCTCCGCGGTTAAACAACGTGTTTTTTGCACGCTTGTTATGGCGTGGCGGCCTTCTGCTGCTCGGCGAGCACCGCCCGGAACATCGCTTCGTCGATGTCCACTTCCAGCTTGTAGCCCTCGGGATCGATGAACGGGTTCGGCCCGCCCGCGGCGAGCTTCGCGTATTTCGCCTGCATGTTGTACATGCCGGGGTGGGAGCCGAGCGGCACATCGCAGGGCAGCGCGCGTGAGGCCTTGAACGCGCGGGCGAACTCCTCGGCAATGCCTGGCGTCTCCGTGTTGTTCACCAGCTTGAAGCCGGGATTGGTGCCGAGGCTGCCGATGATCACCACGTCGTAGCTGCGCCCGCCTTCCTGTGCCTTGAGCGTCCAGGTCGTGCAGCCGCGCGAGTGCCCCGGCGTCAGGTGCGCCACCAGCGTCGTGCCGCCCAGCGTGACCGACTCGCCGTCGTGCAGCACCTTGTCGATCGGATGCTCCTTGCCGCCGGGCTTCATCGCCCGCAGCGCCGGCACGTCTTCGGCGAGCGCCATCACCTGCGCGCCGGTGAGCGCCTTCACCGCCGCGTCGCCCTCCTGGTGATCGCCGTGCGCGTGGCTGCCGAGCAGGATCTTGATGTCCGAGAACTTGAACCCGAGCTGCTCGACCGACTTCTGGATCAACGGCACGTTCCGCTCGTAGGTGCTGTTGATGAGGATGTTGCCCTGCGGCGTGACGATCAGGAACACGGCCAGGCTGTTGGTGCCGACATAGTAGATATTGCCGATGACCTTGTGCGGCGGGAACGCCGTCGTCATGTCGTCGGGGCCGCCGACGTTGCGCTGGAACAGCGACAGCTGCGAGAAGGTGTGGCCGCGGACGGTGATGGTGGGCCCGGGCTCCTGACTGCGGCCGCCGCGACCCGCCGGCTGGCCGGCCGTCTGCGCCGTACCGACCAGCGGGGCGATGAAGGTCGATGCCGCGAGCAATCCGACGAACAGTCCCGATCGCCTCATGGGTGCCTCTCCTGGGTAGGTAGCCTACACCAGCACCGCACGGTGATCGCCCGCGCTGGATTCACAGGAGCCAGAAGATCAGGAGTTGCGATGCTCGAAAAGGAATCTCCTGATCTCCTGAGCTCTTGTGGAAAGCAGGTCTATTCCAGGCCGAGGGCCCGCGCCATGGTGTGGAACAGGTCGGTCTGGTTCGTGACGCCGACGACGCTGGCCGCCTGGGGACCTTGAGCGGCGATCCGGACTTCCGATCCGGTGTGATCCTGCGACTGCCCATGCGGCCGCGTGGCGTAGTTGATCGTCATCATCGACTGATCGCCCTTCGTCAGCAGCGTGCTCAGGTTGCCCGGGCGGCCCAGCGGCTCGTTGCCGGGCACCGGCACGATCTGGCTGGTGTGCGCGTGGTCGGCGGTGACGATGATCAGCGTGTCGGGGTGGGTCTTGGCGTAATTCAGACCGACGCGAATCGCACGGTCGAACGCGATGGTTTCGCCGATCTGCTGGCACGGCGCCTCGACGTGATCCTGCTTGTCGATCGACGCGCCTTCCACCTGCAGGAAGAAGCCCTTGCTCTTCTGGTGGCCGTGGCGGCTGTCACTCTCGTCGAGCAGATCGATTGCCCTGGTGGTCATCTCGGCGAGCGACGGCTCGTTGGCCGGGCGCTGGTTTTCCATGCAGCTCTGACCCCCCGGCAGTCCGCTCCCGGGGAACGGCGTCGCCTGCAGGCCGCTCCACTCGAGCGACATGTTGCCGGCGTTGAACAGCCCCAGCACGCGATCGCCGCTGACGCCGGCCAGGTTGGCAGAGTCGAACACCACCTGGTAGCCCTGCAGCTGCGCCGACTGCACCACCGTCTTGCCGACGTGCGGTCCGCCGGTGATCAGCTGCTGGAACCGCGCCAGCCCGCCGCCGAGGATCACGTTGACGTGATGATCGACCGACTGTTCGGCGATGGATCCGGGTCCGCCGTTTTCCTTCTTCGAGGGCACGCAGTTGGCCATGTTGGCCGGACCCTGGCAGCCGCGGTCGTTGATGTGCGAGTCCAGCACCGCCGGCGTGGCGTCGGTGATCTCGGCCGTGCTCACATTGCCGGTCTTGAAGCCGGCCCGCTGCGCGAGCTCGAGGATCGTGCTGTAGCGCGTCACCGTGGCGCCGGTGCCGGCGACGCTCGAGATGCGGCCGTTGCTGGTCTTGAACCCGGTCGCCCAGCCCGTGCCGGAGGCGGCCGAGTCGGTGACGTAGTCGATCAGCGAGGGATTCGCTTCCTGCAGCGCGTAGGTCGTGTATTCACCGGTCAGCGGCAGCGTGTCCATCCAGAGGCGGCCGTTGGCGCCGACCTGATAGTTGCGCGCCACGGTGATTTCCGAGTCGCCCATGCCGTCGCCGAGGAAGAGAATCACGTTCTTCGCCCGGCCGCCGTCGATGGCCTCGCGCAAGTCGCGGCTGCGGTCGTCGCGGTCGGCCCTCAAGAGCGTACCCGTCGCGGTGAGACTCAAGCCCGCGGCGATACCCGCGGCCACCACCATCGTTTTCTTTTTCCAGAAGATCCTTCGTTGTGCCATCTGTCATTCCTCCGAGAGGAATGGTAGGGATGCGTCACAACGAACGGGCAACACGCAGGTAACGGACTTATCAACTCCTGCGATCAGGGGAGGCCGTTCACCGCCTCGAGCACCGCGTCCGCATGGCCGTTCACCTTGACGTTGTCCCAGCGCTTCACCACCTTGCCGTCGCCGCCGATGAGGTACGTGGTGCGCGCCAGGCCCATGAAGCTGCGGCCGTACATCGACTTTTTCTGCCAGACGCCATACTTCTCGGCGACCGCATGATCGGCGTCCGCCAGCAGCGGAAACGTCAGCTGGTGTTTCGCCGCGAAGCGCGCCTTGCTCGCTTCGTCGAGAATGCTGACGCCCAGCACCGCGGCCTTGCTCTTCTTGAACTGCGGCAGGTTGTCGCGAAAGTCGCACGCTTCCGTCGTGCAGCCGGGCGTGTCGTCTTTCGGATAGAAGTAGAGGACGACGGGCCGGCCGGCGTAGTCGGTGAGGCGATGGACGGCGCCGTCCTGATCCGTGAGCGAGAACGAAGGGGCTTTCTTTCCAGGTTCGATGAGGGCCATCGCCGGAGAGTACTTCAACTCAGACGGCGATGCCCGCCCTCTCGGCCGTGCGCGCCTGGTGCAGCTCGATGAACACCGTGAGCAGATCCTCCCGGCACCAGCCGCCGCGCGCGTCGTCGCGCATCATCTGGTACGCGGTCGACGTCGCCAGCGCCTTGCGATAGGGACGGTGGGTCGTCAGCGCGTCGAACACGTCGACGATGCTGACGATTTGCGCGAGCAGCGGGATGCGATCGCCGGCCAGTCCATCCGGGTAACCGCGGCCGTCGAGCCGCTCGTGGTGATGCCGGACGATCGGCCGCACCGCGTCGAAGGATCGCACCGTGCGGCAGAGATCGTCGCCGATCGCGGGGTGCTGCTTCATCAGGTCGTATTCTTTCCGCGTCAGCTTTCCCTTCTTGAGCAGCACGCGGTCCGGGATCGCGATCTTTCCGACGTCGTGAAGAAACGCGCCGCGATAGAGCGCGTCGAGGTCGGCCCGATCCAGCCGCAGCTCCCGGCCGAGCGCGGTCGCGTAGTCGGTCAGGCGATCGCAGTGGCCTTCCGTGCACGGATCGCGCGCCTCGATGATGCGTCCGAGCGTGAGGAACAGCGATTCGGCCGACTCGAGATCGTCGGTGAGGCCCTTGAGCCGCATCAGCGAACGGACGCGGGTGCGCAGCTCCTCGGCGTCCACCGGTTTGTTGAGGAAATCGTCGGCGCCGGCATCGAGGCCGGCGAGGCGCGTCTGGCGTTCCTGCGCGCCGCTGATCAGCACCACCGGCGTCAGCCGCGTGTCGGCGTTGCGTTTGATCTGCGCGCACACCTCCAGCCCCGAGATGCCCGGCATGAGCACATCGAGCAGGATCAGATCGGGACGCTCCCGCGCGACGATCTCCAACGCATCGCGGCCGTTGCTGGCAGTCAGCACGGTGTAATCGTCATGTTCGAGCAACTGGCCCAGTCCGCGGCGGTTGGGCTCGTAATCGTCGACGACCAAGACCGTCCCCGATTTTGACATCGGCGCTCCACGCGGACGCTGCCGCGAGACGTCTCGGGCTGCAAGGGGCGGTCCCATGCGCTTCTGGCGGTAAAAGCACCATGGAACGGCGCCGGCGATTACAACCGCGCGCGCCGATCGACAGACCTGTAACCCGGACGCCGGGTCTACGGCGGGGGCAGATGCGCGGCCGGAATGCCGAGCGCCAGCGCGATGGCCCGGAGCTTGGCCTTGATCACCCTGACGTTGCGCGGTCCCATGCGCAGCAGCTGCTTCTGCGCCGGCGTCAGCGATTCGAGCCGCTCGTCGGCGTAGCCGTAGCCGATGCCCTTCGGCATCGGCTTGAGCCGCTCCGATCCGTCGGTGACCGGCGTATTCAGCAGCACGACGATCGCGCGCTCCAGCGTGTGGTCGAAGGTCTCCGACGATCCGAGATCGCGGTGCGCGTCTTCGATCCGCGGCTTGAGCGTGGCATACAGCTTCGCGGCGCCGCCGGGATCGACCGACGCGACCGCGTCCGCGACCCTCGCGTAGCGATCGTAGCTGCGGGGATCCACCCGCGTGCTGCCATCGCGGGCCACGACGCGGAACGGCGTCGTCGGCCGCAGCACCTTCACGTGCTTCGCCGGTGTCGGCCCTTCGGCGATGTTGGTCACGACCACCGTGAAGTTGCGGATCAGGCCATTGGTGGGGAGCCACGCCATCACCGCGGGGCTCTCGGTCAGCCCCTGCACGAGCGTCCGGACCAGCGTGTCGGTGGCATCGAGCGGCGGAAGCGTGATCGCATCGCCCTTGCCGCCAAGCGGCGGCGACGCCGCCGGGGCGGCCGGAGCCGGAGCGGCGCGCGCGGTCTGCGGCGGCGGAGCAGGCCGGCGCCAGAACGCGAAGTAGCTTGCGGCGCCGGCCGCGACGATCAGCAGCGCCACGGCGATCCACACGCCGGCCCGGCGAGAAGGGTGCGTCTCGAGATCGGGCTCGTTCGTCGTCCGGTGAAGGTCGAAGTCCGGCAGATCGGTCACGGCTGTGCTCCTATTCGTGCAGCACCTGGTGGACGAAGGAGACGGCGATGGATCCCTCGCCGACGGCGGAGGCGACGCGCTTCACGTTGCCCCCGCGGGTATCGCCGACGGCGAAGACCCCCGGGAGGCTGGTCTCGAGCAGATGCGGCGGCCGTGACAGCGGCCAGCGCGCGGCTGCCAGATCATCGGGCGAGAGAGCGGGCCCGGTCTTGATGAACCCTTTCGGGTCGAGAGCGACGCAGCCCTCGAGCCAATCCGTGTTGGGCACCGCGCCGGTCATCACGAAGACGTGGCCGATGTTGCCGGTCTCGACCGCGCCGGTCGCCGTGTTCTTCCAGCGGACCCGCTCGAGCCGATCGCCGCCCTCGAGGTCGACGAGCTCCGTTCGGGTCCGGAGCTCGATCGTGGGGTTGTCCTCGATCCGCCGAATCAAGTACCGCGACATGGTGTCGGCCAGGCCGCCGGATCGGACGAACATGTATACGCGCCTCGCGGTCTGCGAGAGGAAGACGGCCGCCTGGCCGGCCGAGTTGCCTCCGCCGATGACGATGACATCCTCGCCGCCGCACAGCTGCGCCTCGACGAAGGTCGCGCCGTAGTAGACCCCCGCGCCTTCGAACTTCGCCAGGTTCTCCACCGCGAGGCGCCGGTACTGCACCCCGGTCGCGATGATCACCGCGCGCGCCGGGACGCGCGCGCCTTGATCGATCTCGATTGCGTACGGCTTGCGCTGGCAGCTCAACTCGGTCGCGCCCTTCGCAATGAGCACCTGGGCACCGAATTTCTGCGCCTGTGTGTAGGCGCGGCCCGCCAGTTCCTGGCCCGAGATGCCGGATGGGAACCCGAGGTAGTTCTCGATCCGGGAGCTCGAGCCGGCCTGCCCGCCCGGCGCGTTCGACTCGAGCACGAGCACGTCCAGTCCTTCGGACGCGCCGTAGACGGCGGCGGCCAGCCCCGCCGGTCCGGCGCCGACGATCACGAGATCGCGCACGTGGGTCTGGTCGATCGCCTCGTTGAAGCCGAGGCACTCGGCCACTTCCGAGTTGCTCGGATTTCGCAGCACCAGCTCGCCGCGGCAGATCAGCACCGGGATGTCCGTCACCGCGACGTGAAAGTGATCGAGCATCGCCTGGACGTCCGACTCGTGGTCGAGATCGACGTACGAGTACGGGTGGCCGTTGCGCGTCAGGAACTCCTTGATCCGGAGCGTCCCCGGCGAATGCATCGAGCCGATCAGCACGGCGTCACCCATCCCGCTGGTGACCAGCTCTACGCGCCGGAGGATGAACGCCCGCATCAGGATCTCGCTGAGCTCGGCGTCGTTCTGCACCAGCGCCACCATCTCCGCGCGATCCAGCACGATGACCGTGCCCGATTCGCGGACGCGCGAACTGAACAGCGCGCGGCGGCCGGAGATCATGTTGACCTCGCCGCTGAACTGCCCGGGTCCGTGCACCGCAACGATCGTTTCCGTGTCGCCGGCCGTCCGCACCACTTCGATCGCACCGGCGGTCACGACGAAGAACGGCACCACCGGTTCCCCGGCCTGGACCAGGATCTCGCCCCGGCTCATCGGCCGCACCTGGCCGTGCGGCGCGATGCGTCCGATCTGCGCCGCGGTGAGCGTCGGAAACACGTGGTCGGCGCGCGCTCCGATCGGGAGCAGCGGCTGAGGAGTCTCGGCCATGCCCCATCTTACTCATGCTACGTTTGAGGAACGATTCCTTCGTTTTCGTCGGATCTGGCAAGGAGGCGACGTGACCTCGCGCATCGACTATCGACAGTTCAGCCAGGAGGCGCTGCAGGCAATGCTGGCGCTCGAGAAGTACCTGTCCAGCTGCGGCTTCGAGCACAAATTCATGCACCTGCTGAAGCTGCGGGCCTCGCAGATCAACGGCTGCGCGTACTGTATCGACATGCATTCCATCGACGCGCGCGCGGCGGGTGAGACCGAGCAGCGCCTCTACGCGCTCGACGCGTGGCGCGAGACGCCGTTTTTCGACGATCGCGAGCGGGCGGCGCTGGCCTGGATCGAAGCCGTGACGCTCGTCTCGCAGACCCATGTGCCCGACGCCGTCTACGACGAGGCGAGGAAACATTTCAGCGAGAAGGAGCTCGTCGACCTGACCTACCTGGCGGCGACGATCAACGCCTGGAACCGGATTGCGGTGTCGATGCGCGCGCTCCCCGGCCGCTACAAGGCGCGAACCGTCACCGCGTGACGGCGGTCAGCGTGCCTTCACCAGGCGCACGTTGTAGGTGAAGGGCCGCTCGAGGGCGCGCTCCGTGCTCCAGCCGGTTCCCAGCGCCAGTTTCCGGAACGCCTCGAGCGTTCTCGGCTGTGTCGGCACGCGGGCGGCCGCCTTCGACGCACGCGTCGCCTCGTTGTCGCGGGTCACCGATCCGACGACGAACGCGTCTGCCGGCGTGCCGGCGTGGAGCTGCGCGAGGTTGGCCGCCACGACCTCGTCTGTGCCGTACTCGAACAACCCGCCTTCGGACGAGATCGCGCACGCCGACTCTCGTGCGCGCAGATCGTCCAGGCATGAGCCCAACCGATCGGACTGCGACCAGTCGTAGGGAACGTGCCGGACGTCGATGGCCAGTCCGCTCAGCGGTCCGTCCGAAGCGGCGAGCGCCGCGATCGCCCGCTTGCCGAACTGCGGCCCACGGTCGTCGAGATCGAGCACGGCGATCGCGATCGCGCGCCGCCCCAGGAGGCCGGGTGCTTCCCGACGCAGGTGGATCAGCGCGTTCCAGCTGTCGGCCGCCGGCCCGCCCGCCACGTTGACCAGGCAGATCGGGCGTCCGGTGTCGGCGGCGAGAATCGGCTTCAACCCGTCGGCGATCAGACTCGCCATGTCCTGCAGTCGAATCCGCGTGGTGAACCCGGGAAACGACGCGGCGATCCGCCGGTCGATCTCCGTGAACGGATCCCTGAGGTGATCGGGACCGATCTTGAGGAAGTACGTATCCAGACCCGGGAGGAACGTGTCGACCGCCGCCATGAGTGCCTTCCCAAGGATCGACTGCGCCAGCGCCTGCCGGACCGCGGGTGACATCTCAGGCCGGCTCGCCGACTCCAGGACGAATTGTGCGGTGAGAACGTCGAGCTCCGCATCGGTCACGGTCACCTTGAACGCCGGTGTCGTGACGTCGACGACGGGCAGGCGGAGCCCCTCGTCGGTGGTGGCGTACACTGTTTCGGAAGTCGTCATCGTATGAATCTCCCCCCTATCTTCACGGCTGATCTTTTTCCGGTCGTCGACGCGAAGCTGATCGAGCTCCTGCGATCGCTTGACGGCCGGGAGTGGGAAATGCCGACGGTCGCGCCGGCCTGGCGCGTGCGTGATGTCGCCGCGCACCTGCTCGACACGCAGCAGCGCCTCGTGACGCGTCTGCGCGGCCGGCCGCAGCCGCCGGCTGCGTCGATCGGCTCGAACGCCGATCTGGTCGAGTTCATCAACCGCCTGAACGTCGAAGGCGTCCGCCGCTACCGGCAGCTGGATCCATCCGAGCTGATCGCCCTGATGGAAGACGGCGCCGGGGAATTCGCCCGGCATCATCAGTCGCTCGACCCGTTCGCCGCGGCGCCGTTCGGCGTGTCGTGGGCCGGCGAGGAGACGTCGGCGAACTGGTTTCACACCGCGCGTGAATTCACCGAGCGCTGGCACCATCAACAGCAGATTCGGCTGGCGGTCGGCCGGCCCGGCATTATGACGCCCGATCTCTATCACCCGGTTCTCGAGTGCTTCATGCGGGCGCTGCCGTTCGCCTATCGCGACCAGACAGCGGAGCCCGGCTCGCTCGCGCGCGTCAACGTGTCGGGAGACTGCGGCGGAAGCTGGTATCTGTACCGCGACGCCGACCGCTGGCGGCTGATCCAATCGCCGGCCGGCCGTCAGCTCTCCGAGACGACGATTCCGCAGGAGATCGCCTGGCTGATCTTCACGAAGGGCATCCGGCGCGCCGCGGCGGAGCCGCAGGTCCTCGTCACCGGCGACGCGGACCTGGGTCTGCACGTGCTGGACATGATTTCGATCGTCGGCTGATCAGCGGAACTGCTTGTCGTCGGCCGACGGTCCGTAAATCGACGGCACCTTGGCGCCGAGCAGCCGCAGGTACACGGTCATCTGGCCGCGGTGGTGCGCCCAGTGATTGATCGTGTCCTGGATCATCTCCCAGCGCGGCGTTTCCTGAACCACCTGTCCGCGCGCCAGCAGCTTCCACGGCGTCATCAGGAACTCGTCGTTCGTGCCGCCAAGGGCCGCACGGGCGTCGGCCGCACTCTTGTCGAGCGCCGCCACCAGCGCTTCGCTGGTCTCGAGCTTTTCCTGCTTCATGGCTCCCGATCCGCTCGCCGGCGCGACGTCGAGCTCGTTCATCTTCACGCCCATCGCCACCCACGACGGCATGGTCGCG
>Ga0105242_10002236_pt1 | contig 15267 bp, 13 predicted proteins | sample KBSM24metaG_FD_81521 | JGI IMG/M metagenome (GOLD analysis project Ga0105242, IMG submission 81521) | Miscanthus rhizosphere microbial communities from Kellogg Biological Station, Michigan, USA - KBS M2-4 metaG | ecosystem: Host-associated > Plants > Roots > Rhizosphere > Soil | place... | reverse complement strand
GTTTATTGAGTTCCGTCATGAAGTAGTTGTGCGCCGTGCTAAATATGAATTGAATGAAGCGGAGAAGAAGGCGCATATTTTACAAGGTTATCTTATTGCCCTGGATCATCTTGATGAAGTGATACGTTTGATCAGGAGTTCTGCTACACCGGATATTGCCAAAGATAATTTGATCAATGCAGGTTGGGGATTAGACGAGATACAGGCAAAAGCGATCCTTGAATTAAGATTGCAGCGCCTGACAGGAATGGAAAGAGATAAGATAAAAACGGAGTTTGATGAATTAATGAAGCTGATCGGTGAATTGAAAGAGTTGCTTTCAAATGAAGGGATGAGATATGACCTGATCAAGAAAGAACTTTTAGAAGTTAAAGATAAGTTTGGTGATGCCCGTAAAACAGAGATCACTTACCTGGATGATGAAGTAAAGATCAAAGATCTCATTAAAGAAGAAGATGTTGTTATTAGCATTTCTCATTTAGGATATATAAAAAGAACATCAGCCACAGAATACCGTTCACAACGCAGAGGTGGCAGGGGAGTGATGGGTGGAAAAACAAGAGAAGAAGATTGGATCGAACATATTTTTGTTGCATCGACACATCATACGATGCTTTTCTTTACTGAGCAGGGAAGATGTTATTGGTTGAATGTTTACGAGATACCGGAAGGTGAAAAGACAGGTAAAGGAAGAGCCATTCAAAACCTGATACAAATACCACCGGATGATAAAGTAAGGGCGATCATAGATGTAAAAGATCTGAAAGACGAAGCCTTTGTTAATTCACACAATATTGTTCTCTGTACTAAAAAAGGAATTATTAAGAAAACTGCATTGGAAGATTTCAGTCGTCCAAGACAATCAGGTGTAAATGCGATCACGATATTAGCTGGCGATGAATTGCTTGAAGCAAAAATGACCGATGGAAATTCCGAGATCATGATGGCAGTAAAAAGCGGAAGAGCCATTCGTTTTTCTGAAACAAAAGCTAGAGCTACAGGTCGTGGAGCCATCGGTGTTGCAGGTATTGAAGTAGATGATAATGATGATGAAGTTGTTGGTATGATTTGTGTAAATGCAGGGACCGGTGAATCTAAAACAGTATTAGTAGTAAGTGAGAAAGGTTATGGAAAGCGAACTGCAGTAGATGAATATCGTTTTACAAACCGGGGCGGAAAAGGAGTGAAGACGATCAACGTTACACCAAAAACAGGTAAATTAGTGGGCATGTTGGAAGTGTCCGAGAAGGAAGATCTTGTTATCACTTGTAAAAGTGGTGTTACAATACGAATGAAAGTTGCGGATATCAGCGAGCAAGGCCGGGCAACACAGGGTGTAAAACTGATAAAGCTTGATGAGGGTGATGAGATAGCGGCCATTACAAAGATCGAAGACCAGGCGGTTGTTGCTGAAAATGGAAATGCCAGCGAAAATGGCGATAGCGGTAATGGGAATGAAACTGGCGACGGTGCAATTGAAGGCTCTGAAAATGCAACCACTGAGTAATTATTTTCATCTGCAATAGGTTCTGATTTAATAAAAACAAAAATAAAATCATGCAAAGATTTCTTTTAAGCTTGCTTATTATTTTAGGTAGCAGCAGTTTGTTTGCCCAAACAATTGAAGACATAGAAGCACAATTTGGAAAAGGAGAGTTAGATAAAGCAAAAACGTCGGTAGATGCTTTTCTTGCTAAAGAAAAGAATCAAACTAAAGCCGATGGTTGGTGGTACAAAGGCCTTATCTATAACGAGATCGCCAAGAGTGAAAAATACAAATCCCTGGCTCCTGATGGCCGCATGGATGCTTTTAATGCTTTTAAAAAGTATTATGAACTTGACCCAAAAGCTATAAGGGCTACTCTTGAGCAACATGTGAGACTATTTGATATTTACAACGGATATTTTGATCTGGGTGTAGCAGGCTTCGGGGCCTCAAAGTTTGATGATTCATATGCCAGCTTCAAAAATGCATTGATGGTTGAAGAGTATATTGCAGGCAAAGGCTATGAATATAACGGCTTTAAGTTCCCTGCTTTCGATACTACTTTAATTCAGAACATAGCTTTAAGCGCTTATAGGGCAAAAAAGGATGATGATGCCGTTATCTACTATAAAAAAATAGCCGATCAGAGAATTGCTGGAAAAGATAATGTAGATGTGTACCAGTTGCTCATTGAATATTATATTAAAAAGGGTGACAAGGTAAATGCGGAAAAATATTTCGCCTTAGGCAGGGAGCTTTATCCAGCCGAGGATCGTTGGTACCAAATGGAACTTGAGCAAGTAGATTCAAAAGATAAAAAAGCTCTTTTTGCAAAATACGAAGAGCTGATGCCGAAATATCCTGGCAAGTTCCTGATGACATATAACTATGCTGTAGAGTTGTTCAATTATACGTATGCAGGCGATACAAAACCTGCAGACTATAAAGAGATGCAAAAGAAAATTGAAAGTGTTTTAAAGACAACAATTGAGAACAATAAGAGTTATCCCGAAGCAAATGTGCTGATGGCCCGTCATTTTTACAATGTTCTTTATGATTACCAGGATGAAATGCAGGCTATAAAAGGAATTGCAGAAGCAGATAAGAAAAAGAAAGCTGATCTGAAAACTAAGATGATCGGAGCCGCTGATCAATTGATCGTTTATTCGCAGGCCGCTTCAGACCTGTATAGCGCTAAGCCAACATTGAAAGCTGGGGAAAGAGGAAACTATAAAGTAGTGAATGGTTATCTTTCTACTGCGTATGAAGTAAAGGGGGACAAGGCAAAAGCAGATGAGTATCGGAAGAAATCAGAAGCAAATAACTAAAATAACTAAACCACCGAGAGGTGGTTTTTTGTTGGGCATAAACTAGTAATGACGTTATAGAATACTATTATAGAAATTATCACAGATAAAGTTGGTGAAATATGTGGCTACACTCTAATACAAGCTGATATATTAGAAAGAGAATGGCATTAATTTAGGATTACCTACCAACAAATAATTACTTCCTTTACTAAAGCTTAATAACTTGCTGAGGTCTTTTTCATCTATATATATTGCCCCTATAGATTGCTCCTTTAGAACATCTTTGATTATTATCGAATTAATTTTGTCTGTCGATAAATAATGAATATTTTTTTCATCGGTGAGTGTAATTAAGCAAAATTCAGTTTCGCTTAATTCGGATGCTTCTATTACTTGCAAAACTGATTTCTTTTGGTCGGTCATAATTTTTAGATATTCCATCCTTAGTTGGGGTTGATTTACTGAATATACATCAATAGGAGCTACAAAAAAGCCCTCCGGTGGAAACCGAAGGACTATCTTAATGTTTATATCAAAAACATTAACCATTAAACCTTATCCTATGAAAATTCGAAGCGTAGAAGGTAGTGATTATTTTCGATTAACCTAATCTGGATTTTTACGATACAAAAAAGGAGTGATCCGACTGTCGGGGAAATAGCGAGGGAAAGGGTGGCGAACAGGAAATAAATTTTGGGAAATATGCCGTAAGGCATTCTGTTTTCGTTTAATTTATTAAACGGTAAAACGAAAAAGATACCTACAAAAGGCTGCGCACTTCTTCTGATAAAGGTGATAATTTTAGTATACTATTTTTATCATTTAAGGGGAGGTGCCGTGTCCATAATTAGCTTTTTTAAGACTGCATTTAAATCCAAAAATCTCATAATCCATTCGTTTGTTTTGGATTGATTATATTCAACTCTTTCGCCAAGATGAAGCTCTTTTGAGTTATCATCTCTCCAGTTTTTAAGCCTGATTAAAGTTATAGACGTTCTAGAATCATATACATCTACTGCATATTGAGAGAATTCAGCAGGCCAATGGGCAAAAATATTTCTTTGAGCTATAAGACCAGTCATTGTGCTAAGTACGGCTTGGTGTTCCTTTTTGAAGTCGTTATGATACTTCTCTAATAAGAAATCAAATACTTCTTTTTTTTGAGAGAATGTCAGGCGAGGGGCTATAACCAAGTTTATAAGTTCATGTACCTTTTCTTCCTTATCTGATAATCTTTCTGCAATATATATTTCCATCATTTTCTCAATCTCAATGGCCTGCTGAATTATTTTCCCCCTTGATTCATGGATGGCATCACGAATCGCTTGTTGGGTATCTTCATTACTCATAACAATTAGTTGATTAAGCCTATTAAATTAATTTGAATAGTTTTGCAATAGCGGCTAAAATAAGACCGCCGCCTATTGTAATGACCCACGGATTAGAAAGTATTTTATTAAGTGTTCCCTTTTTTAATCTTGCACTAGTATGCGTAGCGTCAGCATTATTCGGATGTGCAATCGGAATTTTGTCTACTAAAAGAGGGGCAAAGCCGTGATTTATTCTTTCTTCATTAGTTAGTTCTCTGGTCTTTATTGTTTTGTTATAATACCTTTTTGAAAAATTATCGGCTTCTCTTTCATTCTTTATAAGTTCCTGATTTTCTAAAATATCTCCTTGCTTAGTAATTCTCCATGCTATCATCCATATCGGATATTTCATAACAATTAGTTGGTTTGTTCCTAAGATACTCAAAACAAGTAACACGCAAGTCAAAGTTCTCACGAGCGGGAGGGTTTCTTTTCCTGTTCAGCGAGGGCTGTGTGCCTATTTAACATAACATACATTATAAGAAAAATACAGGGATTGAAAATGGCTCCTGATTTTCCTGATATAAGTTCTTATGTTGAATAGCTGTTGAAATTTTCATTTTCTTTTAACCTTGTCTCAATTGTATATTTATATAAATGAATAAGACCCCAGATAGTTTGGATCATGTGCAATTTGATCCGAAATATAATCTCCAGATGATGTTTGAATTGCTTGTTGAAATTATTGCCTTACAACAAGCAACGAATAAAGTGCTGACCGAAAGACTTTATGGCGAAGAAGCAATTATAGTTGAAGAAGAAATAATTAAAGCCTGCGCCGATCTGAAGCCGAGGATCATGGAATCTTTGTATGTCCAGTTTGGCAAAACTCCATCGATCAAGCCTATATCCAAACCTAAGCCGAGGTCCAAACCCAAATCCAGGTCGTAATTTATTTCCTCACGATCTTATCCCTTATCTCTTTCCAGGTTATTACATAGATATTATTTTCCTTTAAGATCTTTTTGCATTCAGGGCCTGAGCAGTCTCAAATTAATGAAATTAAGAGAAACGATATTAAAAGAACATTCAAAAGCCAATTGCATGCGAATTGTAAAATGGGTTGGCAATGATCAAAAAAGATTTGATGAATTATTCAATTTGTTTTTGAATGATGAATATAGAGTTGTGCAAAGAGCTGCATGGCCGATGAGTTATTGCGTAGAAGATCACCCTGAACTTATCAAAAAACATTTTGCAAAGGTCTTAAAGGCACTTGAAAAACCGGGAGTACACGATTCTGTAAAAAGAAACAGTGTTCGTTTTTTGCAACATGTAGATATACCTAAAAGATTTCATGGACGGGTAATGGATGTATGTTTTCGATATTTTTCCTCACCTACTGAAGCGGTTGCAATAAAGGCCTTTTCAATAACTGTATTACAAAAACTTGCCAAACTATATCCTGAGATCATTAATGAGATCAAACTGGTGATTGAAGAAAGATGGGATTATGAAACACCGGCATTTAAAGCAAGAGCAAAGAATTTTCTTAGTAAATAAGAAGTTTCTGTTGCTCATTTCTTTTGATTCTTAAATTCTTTGAAGACCAAAAGGCTTTGATCATAGGTAAAGTAATTGTATAGCCAGTTCAGAAACACAAAAAACCTATTCTTTACTCCGAGTATCAGCATCAGGTGCAAGCTCATCCATATCATCCAGGCGAACCAGCCACCAAAATGCAACTTTGGTTTTGGAATGTCAACCACTGCAAGATTTCTCCCTACAGTTGCCATCGTGCCTTTGTCTTTATATTCATATTCCCCCAAATCAGTTTTACCAGCATTTATCTTTACTAAGTTCCCTGCAAGTAGTTTCGCCTGCTGGATCGCAGTTGTAGCAACCTGTGGATGTCCTTGAGGATAACGAGGTGTTTCCATATATGCGAGATCCCCGATCGCATATATATTTTGAGAACCAATCACCCGGTTTTGCCTGTCAACTTTTATCCTGTTTCCCCTGGCAATAAGAGAATTATCAACGCCACCTGGAATATTTCCTTTAATACCGGCAGCCCATAAAACTGTTGCAGAGGAAATTGTTTTACCGTCTTGCAGCTGGATATTTTTTCCGTCATAATCTTTAACATGAGCACCTGTCATCACCTTCACTCCCAATTTTTCCAAATATTTTTTTGAACGGTCAGAAGAGAATTCACTCATATGTGCAAGCGTCTTTTGTGTACCTTCTAATAAAAAAATATTCATTTTGGAAAAATCAAGTTCAGGGTAATTTTTAGGCAAAACAAATTTTTTCATTTCCGCCAATGCACCTGAAATTTCCACACCGGTTGGGCCTCCACCTACTACTACGATATTCATTAAACGCTGAAGGTCTTCTTCATTTTTTGCGGTTAATGCATCCTCAAAATTCTGAACAAGTTTAAAGCGAAGTTGTAATGCTTCAACAGTTGATTTCATGGGAAATGCATGTTCTTCCAATTGCTGGTTCCCAAAAAAGTTTGTATCAGCGCCGGTAGCAAGAACCAATATGTCGTATCGCTCCTCTCCTGTTCCTGTTATTATTTTATTCTCTGAGGCAACGATCTCTTTCAGATCGGTGACCCGAATGCGGATATTTTTACTATGTTGAAATGCTTTTCTTAAAGGGAAAGCAATGTTGCTTGCATCGAGACCGGCAGTAGCTACCTGGTAAAATAATGGCTGGAACTGGTGATAGTTGAATTTATCTATCAGTAATATTTCAATTCCTTTCTTATTACTAAGGTTCCTTGCTAGTTTCAATCCGCCAAAGCCACCGCCTACGATAATTACTTTCATCTGAATATTATTTACAATCCAAATTTACACAATTTTCAGTATTTATTGAAAATATAAAAATATATAGTTGCTAATCCCAGGAATGGGCAACCCAGGTAAATATCAGCAGGCCAATTCCATAAATTATAGTAAGAAAAGTGCCAATTTCAGAATTCAAAAAGATCACTGCTATTGCTAATATTCCGGTGATCACCAACCCTACCGGGTACCACACTTTTATTGAGAAAGGTCTAAGTTCAATAGGCAACTCAATTTTTCCAACCGGGACTGACATGGTGAGAAGAATTATTGCAGGGAAAAGTAATTCGATCGGTGATTCCTTAAAAGAGTAAAATACGTAACAGCCTAATGATAAACCAGCAACCAAAAGTGCAACAGTTGAAACACCGATCACTTTTTCACTTTTAGTCAATGAATATTTTCCATCTTTATGAAATAAAAGAAAAAAGTTTGCAATGGCGTTGGCGATCCATGTAAAAAAAATAAACCCAAAATACAAAACGAACAATGGAAGAAAAAATGGTCTTAGCCCGGAATTCGCTGATGCAACATTTCTTAAAATTCTGAAAACAATATAAAGACTGATAAAAAATATCCATTGAAATTTTTTCCCTTTTTCTGACATCCACATGCCGAACTGTATTACCAGTTTGTAGGGAGTGAAGTTTGATTTAAGCGATTCTTTTAATCCAAGCCTTGCAGATTCATAATTGGGGCTCGTTCGCAATGCTTCCCTGAAATGCTTTGCTGCTTTTTTCTGATCTCCTCTTTCAAAATAATTCCAGCCCATCGTAGCATGTGTAAATTCATTATCGGGATCTTTTGATAGGCTATCGCCGATAGTATCTATTGCTTCATCGGTTCTTTTCAATTTATTTAAAGCTCTTGCTCTTGCATTCAGGCAGGTTATATTTTCAGGGTCCAATTCAAGACCTTCATTGGCATTTTGTAATGCTACTTCATAGTTTTTTTCATTCAAATAAATGAATGAAAGTATTCCGAAATATTCCGGATTGTAAGGGTTTAATCGAATTGCTTTTGACAGGTTGTCCCTGGCCGGCAGGTACATCTCTTTTTGGAAATATCCGAAACCAAGCAAATAAAAATAAAATGATTCGTTTGGCTCAATAGCGATTGCTTTATTAATGATCTCTATCCCTTTATCGACCTCATCATTGTTCATATAACATCTTGCAAGTATTGATAAAGCATGATCATTGTTTGGCTCTTGTTCTAATACTTGTTTTACCTGCTTTTCTGCGTCCTTATTCCTTCCCTGCTCCAATAACAGGTTAGCCCTTTTCAATAATCCAGTTACATCCATAAATTATTTTTTGATCTTCAGGTATTTTAAAATATCATCATAAAGTCCAGACTCATTCGAATACAGCGCATAATTGCGGGCGGATGAAAACCATTCAAGAGTTGTCGGACGATGTTGCTTCACTGCTTTTAAAAGATCTTTAGTCGTTATTGGTTGCAATGAACCTTTGCTCATCGATTCACGGAGTTTATCTTCTACCGCAATATCAATGACTGCTTTCAGATCAGCGCCGGAGTAATCTTTACAAGCAGCCGCTATTTTCTGGATATCAATGTCTGTCGCAGGTTTATCCTTTAAAATTGACTTTAAAATTTCTTCTCTTGCTTCTTCATCAGGTGGCTCAACAAAAATTATTCGGTCGAAGCGGCCTGGTCTTCTGAATGCTCCATCAACACTCCAGGGGGCATTTGTTGCAGCAAGTATCAATACCCCATCATTATTACTATCAACCCCATCCATTTCTGCAAGGAATTGATTGATCACATGTCTCATTCCCGATTGTTTCATATCACTGCGGCTGGCTCCCATTGCATCCACCTCATCAAAGAATAGAACACAAGGTGTATTCTTTCGGGCCATTTCAAAGATCTCATGAAGATTTTTTTCACTATTCCCCATCCACATATCCAATATATCGTGTAAGCCGATATTTATAAATTTTGCATTGATCTCCCCTGCAGTTGCTTTTGCAATAAAAGTTTTACCACAACCCGGAGGTCCATAGAGTAAAATACCACCACCAGTTTTTTTCCCAAAAGCTTTGTACAGATCGGGATTTTGTAAAGGTTGTATGATCTTTATTGAAATTTCTTCTTTTATTCTTTTCATTCCGCCAACATCTTCAAACTTTGTCGATGGCTTTTCCATAAAATAATCCTCATCTTCATTCCAATCATCGTCACTTTTAGTGGCAGAAGGCATCCGTAATTGCGCATCTATTTCGTCATCTTTAAAAGATGGGTTGAGTGCAATTAGTTGTTGATATAAATTGATCGCTTGTTGAATAGAATTTTCCCGGATCAAACATTTTATATAATGAACCTGGTCATCCAACGAGAGGAATTGCTGAAGCTGTTCGTAAATAATGATAGCTGCAGAATTCTTTTTCAGGTAAAAATAACAGGTAGCTAATCCTAGCTGGGCTTTTGTATTACCATAGCTTTTTTCAAGTATTTGCTGGTATTGTGCAGCTGATTCAGCATACATTTTTTCGTGCAGCATCAGGTCCGCCACTTGTAAGCGAAGAGGTACATTATCCGGCGATAGCTTGAGAGCATCCAGAAGATTATTTATTAATTCATTTGACATGGTTGCAATTTAATATATCATTTTCTGTAATACAAAGAAGGTGGTAACCTATAGGAAAACTTTATTGCACAATTGAAAATTGGACGTACAAGTGAGTGATACAACAGGCGACGCCATGAATCCCGATAGCTATCGGGGCGAAGCTGGTATCAATATAACATTCTCACCTTGATCGTCTGCTTCACTTCTTTAAGCAATTGTAATGCTTTGGAAGAAATTTGCCTGTCAACATCAAGAACAACATAACCTATCTCTTCATTGGTTTTTAAATATTGCCCCACGATGTTGATGTTGTTTTTTGAAAGTGTGGTATTGATCTCGGATAAAACCCCTGGCACATTATTATGAATATGTAAAATGCGATGCGATCCTTCTTGTGGAGGTAATGCAAGGGCCGGTACAGTATGTGAACCAAATGTGATTCCCTTTTCAAGATAATTAAAGAGTTTGCCGCTTACATCTTCACCAATATTTTCCTGAGCTTCTTCTGTAGATCCGCCAATATGAGGAGTAAGGATCACATTGGGAAGATCTTGCAATGGCGTTTGAAATTGATCGCCATTTTTTTCTGGTTCAACAGGAAAAACATCAACGGCCGCCCCGCTGATTGCGCCTTCAAGAATTGCTTTTCGCAGCGCATCAAGGTCCACCACTTCTCCCCTGGCATAGTTTATTAATATCGCTCCCTTCTTAAATTGTTTGAGAATAGGTTTACTTATAAGATTTTTGGTTTGAGATGTTTCGGGTACATGAAGCGTGACAATATCAGAACGATTTAAAAGTTCTTTCAATGATTTTGCATCTTCAGCATTACCGAGTGGCAATTTTGTTTCTACATCATAAAAAATAACTTTCATTCCCATTGCTTCAGCCAACACACTTACCTGGCTGCCGATATTTCCATAACCAATTATGCCAAGTGTCTTTCCGCGTAATTCAAAACTATTCTTTGCATCCTTCATCCATGTGCCTTCATGTGCTGCTTTGTTTTTATCGGGTATGCGGCGGATGAGCATAATGGATAATCCAATTACCAATTCGGCAACTGATCTTGTATTAGAATAAGGCGCATTAAATACTACCACTCCATTTTTTGTTGCAGCCTTCAGATCAACCTGGTTCACGCCAATGCAAAAGCAACCGATAGCCTGCAGCTTTTTTGCGGCGTCCAGCACCCGTTTTGTTATTTGAGTTTTTGAGCGAATGCCGAGGATATGTACATCTTTAATTTCTTTGATGAGATCATCCTCGGTCAAGGCCTTTGTGATTTTTTCTACGTTAGAATACTCGTGACCACGGAAGTTTTTCACAGCAGCATCACTAATGTTTTCTAAAAAAAGAATTCTAATTTTTTCTTTGGGATAACTCGTTTTTTGCGCTTCCATTTCTGCAAATATATAGGCGTAAGTATTAACAAATTGCAACAAATGGGGAAAAGTAACGTTCATTAGGCATAACTTGTGCTATTATATTTGTCCAAACTGTATTCTAATTGAAAAATCTAATTTACTCTCTGGCGATCGCCATTTTATGTGGTTGTAATTCCTCTACTCAGCAGGCTGCTGTCCCTGTAGGCTCGATTGCTCATGTTACCCCGGCGCCAACAGTATTATCCAAGGAAGAATTTCAATATTATTCTAATGTTGTTAAGAACCATTTTGAAGGGTCGCTATTAAACAGGGGGTTTAATGGGCAGATACTAATTGCAAAAAAGGGTACAATTGTTTTTGAAAAGGCAGTTGGTTTCGCAAATATAAGAACGAAGGATAGTCTTAGTGAAAATACACCTATGCATATTGCCAGTATAAGTAAGACTTTCACAGCGATGGCCGTATTGCATTTGATGGAAGAAGGAAGTTTAAAACTTGATGATACGTTGGGTAAATATTTTTCAGGATTCCCATATCCTGATGTTACTATTAAGATGTTATTAAGTCACAGGAGTGGACTTCCGAATTATCTTCACTACCTGTCGCTTTTAAAAAAGAATGATACCTGCTATAGTAACCAGGATGTGTTGAATTCGCTTTTCTCTCTTCAACCAGGACTTGAATATAGATCCGGAACAAGATTCAGTTATAGTAACACGAATTTTGTTTTGCTCGCGATGATCGTTGAGAAAATAACAGGTAAAGCTTTTCCTGCTTATTTAAAAGAGATCTTTTTTACTCCTTTACAAATGACACATACGTTTGTATATGCTAACCAGGATACATTAACGCCAACTCCAAGTTTTGCATGGACAGGTAAATTATGGGAAGCCGATCCTTTTGACTGTACTTATGGTGATAAAAATGTTTATACAACTACACATGATCTATTGAAATGGGACCAGGCGTTGAGTAGTGGGCAATTGTTTAAGAAAGAAACCTTGGACCTGGCTTATACACCACAAAGCAATGAAAAAAGATCAATTCACAATTATGGATTGGGATGGCGGATGATGATCTTTCCGACTGGTAAAAAGTTTATATATCACAATGGCCGCTGGCATGGATCAAATGCAGTATTTGTAAGATTTCCTGAGGAAAATGCTACAATGATCATCATTGGAAACAAATACAATAGAAATATTTATCAAGCCGCTGCGAAAGCGTATAATATTTTTGGTAATTATTTACCAGGCGGAAGTCAGCAATATGATGACAACGGAGCAGATGATAATTCTGTTGGTGAAAATTCAATAAAAGAGGAAACTTACACTCCAAAAACAAAATCTTCCAAAAAAAGACGGTAATCATTTCTTTTTGAGAATTCTTCCTCAACTTTAAGCAGGAATTCTGGAAATGAAAATTTTAAAAGCGGATCAAATAAGATCATGGGATCAGTATACGATCGAACATGAACCAGTTGCTTCCATCGACCTGATGGAAAGAGCCGTCACAAAATGTTTTGAATGGCTTGATAAGAACGGATGGTTCGTTCATTCATTCGCTATTTTTTGTGGCAAGGGTAATAATGGTGGAGATGGCCTGGCAATCGCAAGAATGCTTGCGGTCCGCGGCTGTAAAGTTTCTGTTTACATTCTCGAATTCGGTCATAAAGGAACTGATGATTTTCAAACTAATCTTGCAAGACTTCATCAATACCCGGCAGTTGATATTCATTTCATACAGGAAGAAAGCAATTTTCATACACCGTCACAAGAGACTGTAATTATCGATGCGCTATTTGGTTCTGGGTTAACAAGACCTCTGGAAGGATTTACAGCAAAACTTGTCGATCATATTAATAATAGCGGATGTACAGTAATTGCCATTGATGTTCCAAGTGGCATGTCGGTTGATCAATCTTCTAAGGGGAATAAAATTGTAAAAGCAACTTATACATTAAGTTTTCAATGTTATAAGCTGGCATTTCTTGTAGCAGAGAATGCTGCATTCATCGGTGATGTTGTTATTCTTGATATTGGTTTGCTTCCTGAGTTTCTTTCTTCTCTTGATACCGATCTTGAATTGATCGATAGATCAATCATACGTTCAATTTATAAACCAAGAAACAGGTTTGCACACAAAGGGAATTTCGGGCATGCCATGATAATAGCAAGCAGTTATGGAAAAATGGGCGCCGCAGTTTTAGCAGCAAAAGCATGCTTGCGAAGTGGTGTTGGATTGCTTACTTGTTTTGTTCCAAAATGCGGATATGATATTTTGCAAACCGCCGTATCGGAAGCAATGGTAGTGACAGATGCAAATCCCTCTATCATTACAAAAATTGATGATGATGTTTCAAAATACGATTCAATTGGAATTGGCCCGGGCCTGGGAACAGCATCTGAAACGAGAACTGCTGTTAAAGAATTGATTTCTGGTTATAAAAAACCAATGGTGATGGATGCTGATGCATTAAATGGTTTGTCAATGGAAAAAAGTTTACCCTCTCCCCCATCGGGTTCTATCCTTACGCCGCATCCAAAAGAGTTTGAAAGATTGTTTGGTCAATGTAAAGATGAATTTGAAAGAATTGAGAAAGCATTGAGCAATGCCAAATTGTTGAATTGTTTAATTGTTTTAAAGGGACATCATACATTTATTGCTTGCCCCAATGGCAAAGGATATTTTAATAATACTGGTAATGCCGGGATGGCTACTGCGGGTAGCGGTGATGTGCTTACTGGAATGATCACAGCCTTATTGGCGCAGGAGTATACTTCTGAAAATGCTTCAATACTTGCAGTGTATCTTCATGGCTCAGCTGGTGATATTGCCGCAAATGAATTTTCAAAGGAAGCAATGATTGCTGGCGATATAATTGATAGCATTGGTAAGGCATTTAAACAACTTGAAACATGAAACGATTTCTAACTTTTAGCTTTTTACTTTTAACTTTTTTTACTTCAGCAGCATATAATAAAGACTCTGTTATTTATTATCAATTGCCGGATAGTGTAAAAGTTGTTTCATTCATGGCAGAAATAAAAGTGCAGTCATATGATAAAAAGAAATTCTTTTCAGCCGGTATTCAAGCAGAGACAGTAAGTCTTTCAATACAAAACTATTATGGCAGTCGCAGAATTAATCTGTCCGCTTATTTAAATGATAATATTCTCGGATTAAATGTGAAGATTGATCGTAAATATCAGAATATGATATTTGATTATGACTGGGAGATAAATGAAACATACAGGTTGCTGATATCACAGGCAAGCGACTCCGCTGGGAATTTTACTTTACACTCCGGTTATATTTTTTTACCAAAGCAAAACAAATGGAAGTTGATCGGAACGGTGAGAATAGATGGTAGATGGAATTCAATCAAGCAGCCTAAATTTTTTTATTTGGGTGGAAAAAGGCAAAACTGCTTGGCCACAACTGGTGAGGTTTGGTGCCAGCGGCAAAATGGAACATGGAAAAATATGCTGCAAAAAGATTTTGCACCGCCTGTTGTAAATCTTTACTCACATGTTGATAGTCTTGAACAATTACAAATAGATAAAAAGCTAATCACACAAGCTATCGCTGAAAATAATACCGATACAAAAAACATTCATGATGGAGTTTATTATGCAATTCTTAAAGAAGGAAATGGCCGCCAGGTTTCAGTCAATGATACTGTTACTGCTTTCTACAAGGGCTATTTGCTTAAAGACGGTTCTGTATTCGATCAAACAAAAGATAAGCCTGCAATATTTCCATTAAAAAGATTGATCATGGGTTGGCAAATTGGAGTTCCACTTTGTAAAGTTCGTGGCAAGATCAAGATCATTATTCCATCAAATCTTGGCTATTCCATTCGAACAAGAGCAGCGAAAATTCCACCTAACAGCGTTTTGGTTTTTGAAATAGAGGTTGTAGATGCAAAAGCTCCTCAATAATCAATTTTAGAGTCATTCTAATTTTAGCATATAGTTTATTACATTTACAAAAAATAAGCACATGAAAATTTTCGTTGCCGGACTCCCCTATGATCTTGATGATGCAGAATTAGAGGAGATATTTGAAAAATTTGGCAAAGTGGTTTCAGCCAAAGTTGCCATGGATAGAGAAACCGGAAAAAGCAAAGGTTTTGGTTTTGTAGAAATGCCCAATGACACTGAAGCAAAAGAAGCAATTGAAGGTCTCAATGATATTTCCCTTGGTAAAAAGCCATTGATCGTAAAACAAGCTGAAGATAAACCGGGTGGTAGTTCACAAGGTGGTGGCGGTTATCGTGGTGGTAGCGGCGGCGGTGGTGGCGGTTACCGTGGTGG
>Ga0105242_10002234_pt1 | contig 15269 bp, 15 predicted proteins | sample KBSM24metaG_FD_81521 | JGI IMG/M metagenome (GOLD analysis project Ga0105242, IMG submission 81521) | Miscanthus rhizosphere microbial communities from Kellogg Biological Station, Michigan, USA - KBS M2-4 metaG | ecosystem: Host-associated > Plants > Roots > Rhizosphere > Soil | place... | reverse complement strand
TGGTTTTCTTGATTGGCGGGGCGGACGGGCTGCCGGCGGAATGGAAGGCGCGCGCCGATTTGTTATTGGGGCTGTCGCCGATGACCATGCCGCACGAACTGGCGCGGGTGGTGCTGGCGGAGCAGATTTATCGCGCGTTTACTGCGCTGCGCGGGCACCCATACCCACGCTAGCCGTCAGCGCTCTGGCGGGGGCAGGCACGGGCGCGGCTTTGGGGTTGGTAGTGGTTGTTACTGCCGTAATGGTCGTGCCGGGGAAGTAGTGGCCTAAAATAATGCGCGCCGGGTAGCCGTGTTCGGCGATGGCTATGGCGCCCATCTGACACATCCCAACACCGTGTCCGGAGGCGTGGCCGCGCAGGGGGCAGGCTACGGAAAAGAACGGGTAGCCGGGCTGCGGGATGGCGGCTCCTTCCCAATTGGTCTGCGCTAGCGATTTCGTGTGCCCTCCGCAATTGGCCGAGTACATGGCGGCGATCACCTCGCCTTTATACGTCAGTACCTGCCCGCGGGTGGCGAGGGTCGCGCGGTTGGCGGCGCTGCTGGAGGGCGGCACGTCCTTCAAAAGCTGGCAATGTTCGGTATCGCAGAAATCGAAGCCCTGGTGGCGGTTGTGGGCCCCGGCCAGATACGACCGGGTCACTACAGCCTGGGCTTTGCGGGCCTCGAAGGGGAGGCCGGCGGCTCCCTCCGCTTCTACGATGGCGGCGACGGCGTCTTCGCGGTTCATCTCCACGATGGCTAACAGTTCTATGCCGGCTCGGCGAACTTCAAGTCTGCCGATATATTCCCGGGCCACGCCGCCCGGTACGCCCAAGTGGAAGTGCACCATCGCGCCGTTGCGGCCGGCGACCTTGGCCGGACCCGTTAGCGGCACCATGCGCTCGCCTTGGACTACTTCGGTGCGTCCTGCCGACTCGACCACTAAAATTTGCCCCTTGGCTGGTTTTAGTTCGAATTGGACCGGGTGGAACGACCCGAGGACACTAATGTGTACGGTTGCTGCGATTGTGAGTGCGAGCATGAGTCAGGCTTGAGTGCCACGCCTTTGCGCGCCAAGACCTCAATTATACCCCGCTACAATGGAAAGGTGCCGCCCGCTTTCGACGCTCTTCTGATGATTTCGTTTGGGGGTCCGGAGCAGCGTGAGGACGTTATCCCCTTTCTGGAGAATGTTTTACGGGGGCGAGACGTGCCCCGGGAGCGCCTGCACGCTGTGGCGGCCCATTACTACCATTTTGGGGGCCGGAGCCCGCTTAACGACCAAAACCGGGCTTTGATCGCGGCTTTGGGGGAGGTGGTGAAGATCCCGATTTATTGGGGGAATCGCAATTGGCATCCACTGCTGGCCGATACGCTGCGCCAGATGTCCGCGGACGGGGTCCGGCGGGCGATTGCGTTCCCTACTTCGGCGTTCGGCTCCTACTCGGGGTGCCGGCAGTATCTGGAGAACATCCAGCGGGCTCGGGCGGAGGTGGGGGACGGTGCTCCGGAGATCGTGAAAATCCCGCCGTTCTCTGCGCACCCGTTGTTTCTGGAGGCGATGACGGATCGCGTGCAGGCCGCCTTGGCCGAGTTGCCGGGTGCGCGGGTGGTGTTCACGGCTCATAGCGTGCCGCTTTCGATGGCGCAGGCGAGTCCCTATGTGGAACAGCTGGAGGTGGCCTCGCGCAGCGTCGCGGAGGCTGCGGGGGCGGGCGAGTGGACGCTGGCCTACCAAAGCCGCAGCGGGCCTCCGGCGCAGCCCTGGCTCGGGCCGGACATTTGCGACTACCTGCGAGAGTCTCCGCGCGACACCATCATCGCGCCTATTGGGTTTCTTTCGGATCACATGGAAGTGATCTATGATCTGGACACGGAAGCGCGAGCGGTGTCCGAGGAACTGGGCATGCATATGGTGCGCGCGGGGACGGTGGGGACGCATCCTGCCATCATCCGTATGATTGCGGAACTGATTGAGCGCGAACCGGAGCCGTGCGCCGCTACTTGCTGCCCGGCGCCTCAGCGGCCGGCGATCAAGCGGTAGACTTCGCGCTTCGATAGGCCGCGCTGCTTGGCTACATGCTTGATGGCTTCCATGCGCGGGAGTCCCTGCTGTTCGGCGGCGAGGACGGCTTCTTCGAGCGGGGTGTCGTCCGCTTCGATGCCGTCGCTCTTGCCGATGAGCAGTGTGATTTCGCCTTTCACCGATTGGCGCGAGGCTAGTTCTTCCCGCACTTCGGCGGCGGTGCCGCGTAGGAATTCTTCGTGTAATTTCGTGAGCTCGCGCGCGACCACTACCGGGCGCGTGCCCATTACGGCCGTCACATCTTCCAGGGCTTCTAGAATGCGATGCGGGGTTTCGTAGAAGATGAGCGTCCCGGTTTCGGGCTTCAGTTGTTCCAGGAGTTTTCGCCGCTGCGTAGACTTGGGCGGCAGGAATCCGCAGAAGCGGAAGGCGTCGGTGGGAAGCCCCGCGGCGCTCAATGCGCCTACTGCGGCGGAGGCTCCGGGGATGGGCACCACTGGCACGGCCGCTGCGATGGCGGCTTCGACCAGACGGTAGCCGGGGTCGGAAATCAGAGGGGTTCCGGCGTCGGATACTAGCGCTCCGCTGCCGCCGGTGGCCAGCTTGCCGATTAATTCCGCGGCGCGGCCGGATTCGTTGTGGTCGTGATAGCTGACCATGGGCTTCGCGATTCCAAAATGCTCCAGCAGCTTGCGGGTTTGGCGAGTGTCTTCGCAGGCGATCCAATCCACCTCACGCAGCACACGCAGCGCGCGCAAGGTGATGTCTTCCAGGTTGCCGATGGGCGTTGCGACGATATAGAGAATTCCAGGCATCGTAGTACGATGAAACGGTAACTGAAATGGAGACTCGGACACAAGATCCCGCTGGTTACTACGTCTGGGACGTTCCCGGGCAGCCGGTGATTGTTCACGTTCGTCTGGACGTGGTGGATCGCCTGGCGGCCGAGGTCATGCGCGGGTTCGGAGCGGTTCCTAAGCGCGGCGCAGAGGTGGGCGGAGTGTTGATCGGCACCACCCGGCCGGGCGTTCCGGCGATTGTGCGGATCGATGATTTCGAGGTGGTGCCGTGCGAATACCGGCGCGGGCCGTCGTATCTATTGACAGAAGAAGACGGCCGGGATTTTGAGGACTGCTGGAAGCGCTTGCAGCCTAGCTCTTCGCCGTCGGCCTATGCAGTGGGATATTTTCGCAGCCACACGCGCGATGGATTTTCTCTCGAAGCCGAAGACCTGGAACTCCTCGATCAATTCTTCTCCGGCCCTGCCATGGTCGCGCTGCTGATCAAGCCGTATGCTACGCGCGTGAGCGTCGGGGCGTTTTTCGTTCGTGAGCATGGAGTGTTCCCCGAGGAAAGCCCGCTGGAGTTTCCCTTGCGGCGGCGCGAACTGCTGGGCGAAGAAGCTCCGCCGCGACGGCCGCTAGGGGAGGGCAGGAGAGTAGACCGCCGTCCGCGCGCCGCCGAAGAAAATCCGCAGACTGCCTTCGGATTCTCTGAACCCGAACGCGAAGCGCCGGACGTTGCCGAGCCGGTTCGAGCGTGGCGCAGCGGGTGGGTGTGGTTGCCGCTCACCTTTTTGTTCCTGTTGCTGGGGGTCGCGCTGGGATATCAACTGGCGCAGACGATGGGGGCTCGTGCGGCGGCTGCGGCTGCGCAGGATTTGTCGCTGACGTTATCGGTGAAACGGAATGACGACAACCTAAGCGTCACCTGGAATCGCTTCGCGCCCTCCATTCGTGCCGCGCAAAAGGGCTTGCTTGAGATCGACGACGGCGGCTATACCAAACCGGTGTCGCTCGACGCCGCGCAATTGCAGAACGGCAGCCTGATTTATCACAACGCTACCAGCGCGGTGCGCTTCCGCTTGACGGTATATCCACAGGCGCGGGTTAGTGTGGTCGAGACGTTCGAGTGGAAGCAATAGCGGTCACTCGGACCAGACCGCCAATTCGTTGCCGCTGGGATCAGTGAAGTGGAAGCGGCGTCCTCCAGGGAAGGCGAAGATGGCGCGCGTAATTTTCCCACCCGCTTGCTCGACCGCGCGCTGCGCGCCTTCGAGATCGGCGGCGTAGAGTACGACCAGCGGCTTGGCGGGGCGCTCGCCTGCATCGGCGCTGAAGCCGCCCGCCAGGCGTCCGTCGTGGAAGCTGGTGTACTGGGGGCCGTAGTCTTCAAACTTCCATCCGAAAGCGGCGGTATAGAATTCCTTGGACTTGGCGGTCGCCTGAGTCGGAAACTCTATGTAATCGATGCGGCGGTCGTTGGCGGAGTTGCTCATGGCTTCTTCCTCTGCTTAGCTAGGCGGCTTAACACCGCCAATTGTTCCAGGTGTTCCCTTAGCGGACGCGCGGGCGTGCCCCACACGGGCTGTCCGGCGCGCACGATTTTGGAGGTCAGGATTCCGCTGCCCGAGCCTACGATCGCTCGCGATTCGATGCGCGCTTTGTCGCCGACACCCACTTGTCCGCCGATCACGGCGTAGTCTTCGACCACGACTCCGCCGGAAAAGCCGGTCTGCGCGGCCACCACCACGTTGCGTCCGATCGCGCAGTTGTGCCCGACGTGCACCAGGTTATCGAGCTTGCTTCCGTCACCGATCGAGGTTACGCCCAGGGCGGCGCGGTCCACGCAGGAATTGGCTCCGATCTCCACGCGGTCGCCGATTTCTACGCGGCCGATCTGTGGAAAGTTTTCCCAGATGCCGTCTGTCAGCACATAGCCGAAGCCATCCGCGCCGATGACGCAGCCGGAGTGCAGGACAACTTCGCTGCCCAGGGTTACTTCACTGTAGAGGGTCACGTTGGGGTGCAGCGTGCACTTTTCGCCGATCACCACGTAATCGCCGATGACGGAGCCGGCGCCGATCGAAGAGCCCGCGCCGATGCGCACTCCCGCGCCAATCGAAACCAGGGGGCCGATGTGAGCGCCTGGCTCGATGACGGTGCCCGGGCCGACTACGGTCGAGGGATGGACTCCAGGAGTGGGTTCGATCTTCGGATGCAGTTTCGGAATCGCGCGAGCGGCCGCCGCACGGGGCTGCGGAGTCCGCACCACGGTGCGCTGCCCGGCGTTTTCGAAATCTGCCGGAACCAGCAGGCAGCCGGCGGCCGACGCCTCCGCGCGTTTGAAGGCTCGTGCGCCGGTCACGAAGGAAAGATCGTCGGGGCCGGCGTCTTCGAGGGCCGTCACTTTGCGCAGCACCCGCTCGCCGTCGCCCTCGAAGGGAGCCTGCAGAAAGGCCGCCAGTTCTTTAACACGCACCAGTCCAGTATCCCATCCGGCCTGCGGGCAAGAACAGGCGTTCCCTCTTAGGTGGCTATGGCCAGGCTGACCATCGAGGGAACGCCTGATGCACGATTCGGAGGAGTTCGTGCTGCATCCTTAGTGCGCGGCGGGCGGAAAAAATCTCACCTAAAATAGCGTTAATTTAGTCACAATTCGATTCGCTTTACATCTCCCAGGACGAAGATATAGCCGATTGCCCCTAATAAAGCCGCTGCGGATACGTACACTAAGGCATAGGCGAACGACCCGGTCTGGCCCACCAGCACGCCGATCACGATGGGGGTAAGGATTCCCGCTAGATTCGCGGCGAAGTTGAAGATGCCCCCGGTGAGGCCCATCAGGGTATGTGGGGCGATATCCGCGATCAGGGTCCAGCCCAGCCCCGTCATGCCTTGCGCGAAGAACGCCAAAGACATGATGGCGATGACCAGGGCGTCGCTGACGACGTAATTGGCGGTGAGGATCACGGCGGCGCCCAACAGTCCGGCGATCATGGGCAGCTTGCGGGCGATGTTGGCCGAGCCGGTTTTCTTGAGGAGCGCGTCGGAAACCCATCCGCCAAATAGGACCCCTGCTGCGGCGGCTAGGAAGGGGAAGACCGAAAACCAACCGGCCGTGATGAATGGGAGGTGGCGTTCCTTCGCGAGATAGGTGGGAAACCAGGTGAGGAAAAATACCAAGGTGGAGTTGCCGCCGAATTGGCCCAGCGAGACTCCCCAGATCTGGCGGAATCCTAAAAGCTGGCGCACGCGGCTCCACGAAAAAGGTGCGCGGATTTGCGTGGTGATGGGTGCGCCCGCGGGGTCGCGGTAGAGTTTCCACCATACCAATCCGAAAAGTAAGCCTGCTGCGCCCACTGTGAGGAACATGGCTCGCCATCCGAAGCGGCGCGTGATCCAGAAGAGCGCGGGTCCGAAGCCTGCCAGGCCGAGATATTCACCGACGGTATAGACGGCGGTGGCGCGCGCCCGTTCCTGCATAGGAAACCACGCTGCTACTACTCGGCTGTTGACCGGGAAGCAGGGGGCTTCGCTGATTCCCAGGCCCAGGCGAAAACCTACGAGTGAGTAAACGCCGGTGGCGATGCTTTGGAGCAGCGTGAACAGGGACCACACGGTGACTGCACAGAAATAGGTGAGCTTGCTGCCCATGCGGTCCAGAAAAACGCCGCCGGGAATTTGGCCCGCGGCGTAGGCCCAGGAGAATGCGGAAAACACCACGCCCATCACGGCGGGCGTTAGCCCCAGTTCCTGGGTCAGGCTGGGCGCGGCGATGCCGAGGACGGTGCGATCGAGATAGTTGATCATGGTGCCGATTGCCAGCAGCGCCAGCATCCGGAAACGCGTGCGGGAAGGCGTGGTCACTTGCGATCCATGGCAGTGAAGCTGCGCAGCATGCGCTCCGCGTCGGGCTGGATGCCGGTGAACAGGCGGAAGGCGTCGACGGCTTGGAACACGGCCATGCCTCCGCCGTTGAGGGTGCGGCAGCCGATGCGTTTTGCGGTACGTAACAGTTCGGTTTCCAGGGGGAAGTAGACGATTTCCGCTACCCACTGCTCTGGCCGCAGCAGTGTGGCGGGCAGGGGCAGACCGGGATGCTGCGCCATTCCCGTGGGTGTCGCGTGGATCAAACCATCGGCGCGGGCCATGGCGTCCGCGAGGTTGGTTCCCTGGGCGACCCGGCTCGAGCGCAGGTCAGTTGCCAGTTGAGCGGCTTTAGGGGTGTCGATATCGAAGATGATCAGGTGTTCGATTCCCAGGCCCAGTGCTGCGTGCGCCACGGCGGCGCCCGCTCCTCCTGCGCCCAGGAGCACGACGCGACCGGTTCGGGCGCCGGACAACCCTCTCCGAAAGCCTTCCGCGAAGCCGGTGCAATCGGTGTTGTGCCCGGTGCGTATTCCGTTCCGCAAGACTACGGTGTTGACGGCGCCAATGGCGCGCGCTTCCTCCGACAGATCGGTGAGCAGCGGAATCACTGCTTGCTTACAAGGGTGGGTGACATTCAAGCCATCGAATCCGAGGCGCTCTGCTGCGGTGAGCAGTTCCGGAAGTGCGTCGACGCTCAGCCCCAGTTTTTCGAGGTCGATTAATTTGTAGACGTAGCGCAGACCTTGCCGGCTGGCTTCGAGCATGTGCATCGCGGGGCTTCGCGAGGCTTGGATGCCGGCTCCGATCAGGCCGATCAGAAAGCTCGCTTGCGTTTCCGGCATGCGGTTCCGGTTCGTTTAGGGGACGCGCGTGGCCACGCTGACGGTGGTCAACACGCCGCCGTCGGCCAGAAACGCGGCGGTCATTTCGGCGGAGGCCGCGTCCTTGAGGCTGCGCACCGCGTCCGTGACCAGTTCCACACGCTTGCCGGTCTTGAGCAGGCCGAAGGCGGCGAGTTTTACGCAGATTTCGGTGACTACGCCGTACACCACATAACGCTCGGCACCGAAGCGTTCGAGGAGGCCGGCGAGGTTCACGTTGGTGAAGCAATCGAACGTCTGCTTCTCTAACAAAATCTGTTGGGCGTCCATGTTCATGGCAACCCTGGTATTGGGGATTGTAACGCGCTTGCTTAGCAGTGTGGCTTCCGGCTTCTGCTGGCCGGTGGTCGCCACCACGCAATGCGGGGGCCAGGCTTTGAATTCGGGGTCGTCTTCGGAGTGCGCGTCCATGGTCGACACCAGCGGGATTCCGTGCGCGCCGGCGAAGCGGTTCAACATGGCGATTTGCTCGACCACCTTTTCGGCGCCCGGGACGTACAACGCGCCGGTGGGATAGAGGAAGTCGATCTGCGTGTCGACGTCGAAGAATACCGTCTTCATCCCACGTGCTCCTTGCGGACGGTCTCGCCCAATTCCTTCAGGGCCGGGCTAAGTTCCACGCGCCAGGCATCCTCTACCTGGAACAGACTATGACACGGCGCGGGCAGGCGCGCCAGGCGCTCGGCCGCGTAGCGCTTCACTTGCGCTGTGGTCGGCAGGGGTTCCACCAGCTTGCCCGCGAGGATCACGGGACGCTGCAGCGCTTCTACCGTTTCGCTGCCGCATGAAATGCATTCGGTGGAGCGGCCCAGCACGTCGTGATCGGAGTGGCGGAATATCTGCTTGGCTCCCGGCAGGGTGTGTTTTTCGTGACTGAACTTCGCGGTATAGCGGTGCTGTTTGGCGCTTTCCATCTCGACCATCTTGTAGATCACACCGAGCGACGGAGCGTCGGCCGAGGTGGCCAGGTCGGTGCCGACGCCGAAGACGTCGATGGGCGTTCGTGCGGCTACCAGTTCGTGGATTTTGTATTCGTTGAGTTCGCCGGTGGCCATGATCTTGGCGTCCGGCAAACCGGCGTCGTCGAGGATTTTACGGACGGCGGGTGCGAGTTCGATTAAGTTGCCGCTGTCGAGGCGCACGCCCCACAGCGGACGGCCTAGTGACGCGGCCAGCTTGGCGCCTTCGATCGTGTCGTAGGTGTCGATCAAGTACGTCGTGCGCTCGCCTAGCAGCTTTTGCAGTTGCTCGAAGGCCGCGCGCTCGCTGGGGAACGACATTACCCAGGAATGCGCCGCCGTTCCGAAGACATGCGCCTTGTAACGGAAGCCGGCTTCCGCGTTGCTGGTGCCGACGCAGCCGCCGATGTAGGCGGCTCGTCCAGCGAGCACCCCGGCTTCGGGCGAATGCGCGCGGCGGGTACCGAATTCGACGACGTCGCGGCCGAGCGCCGCTTTCACTACGCGGGCGGCTTTGGTGGCGATGGAGGATTGGAAGCCGATCATGGCTAACAGGTAGGTTTCGGGGATTTGTGCCTCGATCACTGGCGCGCGCACGGTCAGGAAGGGTTCGCCTGCGAATACCGGAGTGCCCTCGGGCACCGCGAACACGTCGCCGGTGAAGCGCAATCCAGCCAGCATTTCGAAAAACGCTTCACTCGCGTATTTGAATTGCGGGATACCGCGCAGGTAGGCGATCTCTTCCGCGGTAATGCGGAAGTCGAGCAGGTAATCCACCGCCTGCGCGAGCCCGGCGGCCAAAATGAAATTGCGATTGTACGGCAGGCGCCGCACGGAGAGTTCAAAGGTGGCGCGATCCTGCGTTTTTCCGGCTTCGAAATAGCCGGCAGCCATGGTGAGCTGGTAGAGATCCGTGACCAGGCCGAGGCCCACTACTTTTTCTTTTCCGGCTGGGCTTCCCGCACATCGCCCACGGCCTGGCGCAATTCCTTGACCACGTTGGCCTCCAACTCATAGAATGACGCATCGCCGCCGTGTCGCGCCAGGAAGTTGCCACCGGCTGCGGGTGCGATTTCCACCTGCTCGCGCAGCTTGCCTTGATTCGATACCACGGTGAGTGTGACCACTGGGGTGGCGAATCCCGAGTCGGCGAATTTTGTGGCGCTGAGATCGCGCAGGCGGTCTATGAAGGCTTGCACGCTGGTGGAATCCATTTTCTTGCCGCTGGAGGTCCAGGTCTCGCCAGCCTTGTCGTAGATCGAAGTTTTCGTGCCATCGATGACTTCAATGCGCGTGGGGTCGCTAAAACCGAAGTCGAAAACTTTCTTGTTGCGATAGTTGTCGACGGGCTTGTCGAGACCATCGCCTAGCACTTTGGGAACCTTGTAGACGCCCTCGACGGCGCTCGATTTCGCGTAGTAGTCGTCTTTCGATTTGCGGATCTCCAGCGTCTTGGTACCGTCCTGGTCGGTGACTTTGGCGATCGCCAGCGGAGCGGCGGACGCGAACCCGGCGGCGATCTTCTTGTCGTCCTGGACGCCGCTCAAGTCCATGTCCGCGTTTTTGAGGCGCTGCACCAGGTCATCCGCTTGAATGTTGTCGGCACGCATGGCTTTCGGTTTGTCGATCTGCCACTCGCCCTCGCCCTTCTTGACGAATTCGTAGGTCTGCTTCTGGGCGGTGATTTCGATGCGGCTTAATTTATCCTGCGTGAAAGGCAGCAGGCGCTTGTCGCGGAGATCCTTGGCTTCTTTGTCGAAGGTGCTCTTGAAGGAGCTCGCCATCGTGAACAGGCGCGGGTCGCCGTCGAGCTTGGCGTAGACGGCGCTGCCTGCGGGCGTGTTCTCGCCGATCAAGAGCTTGGACGCCTTGCCGTCCTTCGTCGTGAAATTCACCTCGATCAACGCGGGAGCCAGGCCGTAGGCCTTGAGATCGGTCACGTTGGGGTCCACCACGCGTTCCGAGTCGAGCCGCGACGCGGTATTGGTGAGCGCAGCGACGGCCACTGCGTCCGCCGGCAGCGGCTTCGGAGAAGTCATCTCCCATTTGCCGTTCGCGTTGAATTGAACCGTGATCGGTTCCTCGCCGCGGTGCACGATTTGAACTTGCTTCACCGAGTCCGCGCTGATCGCGAGAATCTTCGGTGGCGCGTCCTTGGCGGGTTGGCCTTCTTTGGCTTTCTCCTGCCGATTCGACCACCATACGGCGATCCCCAAGCCGGCCAGCAGGACGCCGGCCATCACCATCCGTCCCCACTTCATAATGTCAACGCCGCTTCCACCACACGCTTAAACCGGAGGCCAGGATTAATAGCGGAATCACCAGCACGCTTGAATAGAACGCCAGCCTCATCTGGTTCGCCGTCATGGTGAGGCGGCGGTCTTCGGGCTCCTTGGGGCGAATTGAGATCAAATCCTCGTCCGCCGATAGCCAGTTCATCATGTTCAAAAACAGATCGCGATTCCCAGCCAGGCGCAGATAGGAATTGGCCACCCAACTGGACGATCCGACCGCTACGAACCTTCCACCGCCCGTGCTGAACGTCCCGGCGGCGCCCAATATGAAGGGGCCTTTTTTGTCCGAAGCCGAGGGCTTGATCTCGGCCGATGCCAGGTTCGACGTGGCGAAAGCGTCGTCAGTCGATTCGAATAGTTTTTCCACCGTGGTCTTGGCGCCGTTCTTGATTTCGAGCGAGCGAGCGATGGGGAATCCTGAGGCCAGCCGCTTCATCGTGCCGACGATGGGATGTGTGCTGTAGGTACTGACCAAAGCGATCTCCGGACCCAGGCCGTAGAGCTGTCCCACGCCGCTGGTGTCGAGCACCAGATCTTTGTCGGCAGTCACACCCCAGGTGGCCAGTACGCCTGCCAGTGCTGCGTTTTCATCGATATTCTGTTTGGCGAATTTCAGCGGCGGGTCGAGCATGATGATGGCCTTGCCGCCATTCTCGACGTAGTTCTTGAGCGTATCGACCGCGGGTTGCAAGTAATCGCGTGAGGGGCCCCCGACGATCACCATGGTGCATTCCTTGGGGATCTCCGGCTTCTGTAGCAGGTTGATGCTTTGCGTCTTGTAGTTGTTGCCTTCGATTAGCGTCTTTAACTGCCCGTAGCCAGTGCGGTCGGCATCCTCGAGCGTGTGTTCGCCCGCGCCCTCCGCGAAGCAGGCCAGCTTATCGCCGGTCTTCATAGCACGCACCAACGCGCCGGTCACTTCCTCTTCGGAGAGACTCTTAGCCTCCTGCGTACGCCCGGCGGTTTGCACCAGCACCGCACCGCGACGTGTTACGCCGGCAGCACGGGCTTTCGTGATGTTCTTTTCCAGGTCTTCGTAGTGAATGTCAATTTTCGGCGAGAGATTCTTATAGCGATCCAACAGGTCGTGTGCCGCCTGAAACTGCGTGGGCTGATCCCAATAGGAAATGCTCACGTCCTGTTTCAGGTTCTTGGCGATCTTCTCAGTTTGATCGGAGAGCGTGAACTGTTTGCTGGTAGTGGTGTCGTAGGTTTTGTTGTAGCGGTTCGCCAGGAAATTGAGCACGCCCAGCACTGCCACGACGATCAGCACGTAGACGGCGGTGTAGGCCGCGAACTTGGTCTGCCGGGCTTTCATCCAGGAGGTATTCGCCATCGCCTAAGCCCTCCACCGCAACGATTCGAGCGATCGCGCCGTTAAAAACAGTCCGATGAAAATCATGGAAGCGTAGTAGAGGACATCCTTTGCATCCAGGACGCCTTTGGAAAACGAATCGAAATGCTGGGTTACCGAGAGATACGCGGTCACCTTTGCCAGCGCTGAGTCCTGGAAGGACGACACCCAATCGATCACCCACAGCATCAGCAGAACACTGAAAGTCGCGACCGCGGCAACGATTTGGTTCCGCGTGCACGACGAAATGTAAGTGCCGATCGCCAGCAGGCATCCGCCTTGCAGCAGGAGCCCCAAATAGCCCACCATCATGGGGCGCCAGTCGGGTTTACCGTAGGCGAACAAGGTGGCCAGGCTTACTAGCGAGATGCCCAGCATAGCGGCGTAGAGCACCAGGGCAGCCAGCCATTTACCCAGGATGATTTCCATGTCGAGCACTGGAGACGTGGCCAACAGTTCGAAAGTGCCGGTGCGTTTCTCTTCGGCGAACAGGCGCATGGTGATGATGGGGATGAAGAACAGTCCGATCACCGCCAGGTTTGAGAGCAGCGGGCGGATCATCTGGTCGTTGACGCTCATGGGCGCACTCTGCCCTTGCATCGAGGCTTGGATGCTGTAGGTGACGAATGAAACCACGTAAGCGTAGAAGAAATAGCCTGTAATCACGGCGAAAAAGAACATGACGCCGTAGGCGATCGGCGAACGGAAATAGCTGCTCAGCTCTTTGCGGCAGATGGTGAGTGTGTTCATTAGTTGTCTCCCGCTTTCGGCGTGCCGGTCAATTCGAGGAAGATTTCTTCCAGGCTTAAGCCCACTGCGTGCAGCTCATTCAGGTTCCAGCCGCCTTCGACGACGGCGCGCGCCAGTTCGGGGCGGACGTGCTGGCCTTGCTGGCTCTCCACCATGAACGCCAGATTGCCGTCACGCGAATCACGCGCCAGCACGCGGCTGACGCCTTCGACGCGTTCCAGGCGCTCCTGAATCTCGGGTGCACTGAGAACCACTCCGTTACGCGCGGCGATTTCGACGGCCACGGTTTCGGCTCCGCGCAGGCGGCTGGTGAGGTTTTGAACCGTGTCGGTGGCCACCAGCTTGCCTTTGGCGATAATGATGACGCGTTCGCACAACTGCTCCACTTCGGGAAGAATGTGCGTCGAAAGAATGATGGTGTGGTCGCCCGCCAGGCCTTTGATCAGGTCGCGGGTTTCGATGATCTGCTGCGGGTCCAGGCCGGAAGTGGGTTCATCGAGGATCAGCACATCCGGATTATGAATAATCGCCTGGGCGAGGCCGACGCGTTGGCGGTAGCCTTTGGACAACTTGCCGATCAGCCTATTTTTCACGTCGCCCACGGAGCACTTCTGGGCCGCTTCGTCGACGCGCCGAGCCAGGCTGTCCTTGGGCACCCCCTTGAGGCGGCCGACGTATTCCAGGTACTCGACAACTTCCATTTCCGGGTATAGAGGCGGCGTTTCCGGCAGGTAGCCGATGCGCTTTTTGACCTCCATGGGCTGCTCCAGGACGTCAAATTCAGCCACGCGTGCGGTGCCCACAGTGGGCGGCAGGAAGCAAGTCAGCACCCGCATGGTAGTGGTCTTGCCAGCCCCATTGGGGCCCAGGAAGCCGACGATTTGCCCTCTTTCTACCTTGAAAGAGATGTTGTCGACGGCGACATGGTTGGCGTAGCGCTTGGTCAATCCTTCGACTGTGATCATATGGAATTAATTGGACGAATGAGAGCCCTGTCTGGTTAGCAGCTCCGTTTGGTTTAGTCTGGTGAGCGGCGCCCTGTGGCAACCGCCGATAATCATGATAGTGTCGCCGCTAAGGGGGTGTCAATCGCGTCGTGGGCGCTGGGCGGTCTGCGGACTGCTGTGGTTGTTCGCCCCGCCGGGGCATGCGGCGTTGCTCGACCGCTTGATCACGGGACCGCGCGGGACGTCTAACATTACTCTCCGCAAGCGGCTGCACGTAAACACGCTGATCACGGAGCCGGGCACCGTCGAAGCGGAATGGGACAACTTGTATTCCTACTCGAGCGGCAACTTCAGCATGCCCTCCATCATTAAGTACACGCCCATGGGTAAAAGCATTCTGTGGGGCCGTACCGAATACAGCGCGGCGTTCGATTCAATTGACAGCGTGGCACAGGCCGGTCAGCGCAGCACCCAGTTCAGCGATCGCGTGACCTTCGCCGCCAACGCGGTGCTGCGCGATGGGGAGAAACTGGACATCGCCATCCAGCCCGCTGCCACCTTCTTTCTACGTGGCGAATCCGGCGCGCGCCTGGGAGCTACCGCGATTGCGCGCTACGACGTGGGTCGCAACAGCATGGGAGCCACCATGAGTTGGACGGCGGCCACTTCGCCGTCTCCCAACAACCCGGTCGGGACTTGGGATTTTGGCGTGGGCTTCGGCCGCCGTCTGGCTGCTTCCGGGGCGTGGGGCCATCTGACACCGCACGTCAACGCGGTTTATGAACGATCCACAGGCGTCGAACGCACCTGGGCCGGGTTTGCGGGCATTGAATACCAGCTCACGGAGCGAGTGGCCGTCGATTTCACGGGCCAGCGCTTCGGCCTGGCGGGCGGCAATCCGGACCGTCAGCTGGTAGTCGGCCTGACCATGAACTTCGGCAAGCTGCAATAAGCCGTCTGTCACTTGCTTTCGCGGCGTTGCCCGTGAAACGATATGACACTATGAAACACTTTCTACGTAACTGGGTGAGCCTCCTCGCTTTCGTCCTGCTTGCGGTGGCGGCGTATGGCCAGGCCAAGGACTCGCTACTCGGCAATTGGGTGCTGGACCGCGGCAAGTCGAGTTTCGAGCCGGATACCGCGCTCCTGAGCCGGTCGCTTTCGTTTGAAGCCAAGGATGGCGGGGTGAGTTTCAATCAGAAGACCGTGCAGGGCAACGGCAGCACTACGGAGATTAATTTCACGGCGAAGTACGACAGCAAGGATGTGCCGATTGAGGGCTCGCAACTGGATTCGGTGGCCTTGAAGCGCGTGGACGCCAATACTGTCGAACGTACCGGCAAGGTTAAGGGGCAGGTCGCCGAAAACGTGACGATGAAGATCTCAGGCGGGGGCAAGATTCTCACCATCACTACGAAGGGCTCG
>Ga0105242_10002232_pt1 | contig 15283 bp, 13 predicted proteins | sample KBSM24metaG_FD_81521 | JGI IMG/M metagenome (GOLD analysis project Ga0105242, IMG submission 81521) | Miscanthus rhizosphere microbial communities from Kellogg Biological Station, Michigan, USA - KBS M2-4 metaG | ecosystem: Host-associated > Plants > Roots > Rhizosphere > Soil | place... | reverse complement strand
TCCGTTTCCGACGCGGCCCGGGCCAAGCCGGTTCATCTCGTCGTCAACGTGCCGCCAGGTCGCTGCGAATTGCTTTTCCACACCGATGTCCCCGGAGCTCCGCCCGGCAACGGCGATCCGCGCCCGCTCGCCTTCAGCGTCATGAACTTTACAATCGAAGATTGAGCGCTGAAGCTCCCCCGCGGGACCGGCCGGTGGAAATGTTCCTCCGGGGCGACTCCGCTTTTCGTAAATCTGCCCTAATCAGCCATGTCGAAGAAGGTGGCCATCGTCCAATCCAATTACATCCCGTGGCGAGGCTACTTCGACCTGATTAATTCCGTCGACGAGTTCATCCTCTACGATGACATGCAGTACACCATCCGGGACTGGCGGAATCGGAATCTCATCAAGACGGCCAACGGGCCGCTCTGGTTGACCATCCCGGTCGAAGTGAAGGGCAAGTATTTCCAGAAGATCAAGGAAGTCACCGTGAGCGATCCCCAATGGGCTCGAAAACATTGGGCGTCCATTACCCACAGCTATTCGAAGGCGAAGCATTTCTCCGCCTCGAAGGAATTGTTCGCCGGGCTTTATTCCCAGGCAGAGGAAAAATCTCTCTCGAAGATCAATCACCGCTTCATCAACGCGATCTGCCAGCTTCTCGGAATCAATACGACCATCTCCTGGTCGATGGACTATGAGGTCGAGGGCGATAAGACCGAGAAGCTCGTTAATCTCTGCAAACAAGCCGGCGCCACTCATTATCTCTCCGGGCCCGCAGCCAGGTCGTACTTGGTCGAAGAAAGCTTCACCAGGCAGGGAATTTCCGTGTCGTTTATGGATTACTCCGGTTATCCAGAATACACCCAGCTTTATCCGCCTTTCGAGCCCGGGGTAAGTGTCCTCGATCTTATCTTCAATGAAGGGCCGGACGCCACCAGGTTCATGAAGACATTCACCAGATGAAGCTGTCGATTGTTGCCACCCTCTATCAGTCCGCTCCGTATTTACAGGAGTTTTATACCCGGAGCTGTGCCGCTGCCTCGAAGATAACGGAGTCGTTTGAGATCGTTTTCGTTAACGACGGCTCGCCTGACAACTCGCTAGAGGTCGCCCGCCTGCTTGTCCAGCAGGATCCAAGGGTGCGCGTCGTCGATCTTTCACGAAACTTCGGTCATCACAAGGCTATGATGACCGGCCTGATCCATTCGCGCGGCGATCTCGTCTTCCTTGTTGATACCGATTTGGAAGAGGAGCCGGAGCTGCTGACATTGTTTTACGAGAAGCTCCAGGCCACTGGCGCAGACGTCGTCTTTGGCGTGCAGGAGAAGCGCAAGGGGAAAGCTTTTGAGCGCTTCAGTGGCTCTCTCTACTTCAAAGCCTTTAATCTATTCGCGAGCTATCGGATACCGGTAAATCATTTGACGGCCAGGCTCATGACCCGCCGCTATGTGGACGAGCTGGTCAAGCACCAGGAGTCCGAGTTCGTGATGTCGTCTTTGTGGGTCCTGACCGGATTTAACCAGGTGGCGGTCACCGTTCGCAAGCACTCGAAGCCAACCAGTTCTTACGGTTTGCGCCGCAAGATCGCGCATTTAGTTAACGCGATCACGTCGTCGAGTAACAAGCCCCTGGTCTTAATCTTTTACCTTGGATGTTTGATCCTGGTGGTCTCTTCGGTCGCTGCGCTGGATTTGATCGCGCGGAAGCTTTTCTTCGGGGCGTTACTCCAGGGCTGGGCGTCCCTGATTGTTTCGGTCTGGCTGTTGGGCGGATTAACCATCTTTTGTCTCGGACTGATCGGCATCTACCTCGCCAAGATATTCACTGAGGTAAAGAGGCGGCCCTACACGATTGTCAGAAGCATATATGAGGCAGAGGGGTCGGCGGCACCCGGGAACGACGAGGGGACCCGGACATGAGCCACGACGCCATTCGGAGTCAGGTCGGAAATTACTACAGCGACAAGGTTACGGCTCATGGGCCGACCGCGCGTGGCGTGGATTGGAATTCTCCCGAGTCGCAGCAGTTGCGGTTTTGTCAGCTGGCAAAGGTGATCGATTCTGGCGCCTCCTTTTCGATCAACGATTACGGATGCGGTTACGGCGCCTTTGTCGAGCACCTCGAAGAGAATGAATTGCCCTTCACGTATCGCGGATTTGATATCTCGGAGGAGATGATTGCCGAAGCTCGCAAGCTCCATCCGGCCTCGGATCGTGTCGCATTCGTCACCCGCGAGTCCGAGCTACGGCCGGCGAGCTACACCGTGGCGAGTGGCATTTTTAATGTGAGGTTGCAAACGGGCGAGAAGGAGTGGACGCAGTACGTCCTGGATACTTTGCATTCACTCGACGGTCTTAGCCAAAAGGGGTTTTCCTTTAACGTTTTGACCAAGTATTCGGATCCCGAGTTTATGCGGCCGAACTTGTATTACGCCGACCCGGAATTCCTTTTCAATTACTGCAAGACCCATTTCTCGCGGTTTGTCGCCCTGCTTCACGACTACCCTCTCTACGAATTCACAATTTTGGTGCGGAAATTATAGGACACAACGAACATGGCTAAACTGGTTATTTTTGGCGCGGGCGACATCGCGCGGCTGGCGTGGGTGTATTTCACCCGGGATAGCGAACATGACGTGGTCGCGTTCACCGTAGATGAGAAATACCTCAGCGGTTCCTCCTTCCAGGGATTGCCGTTGGTCCCTTTCGAGAAGGTCACTGAGCTCTACCCGCCAGGCGACAACAAGATGTTCGTCGCCCTCAGTTACGCGAAGATGAACAAGGTGCGCGCGGAAAAGTATCAACAGGCGCGCTCCGCCGGCTACCAGCTGGCCAGTTATGTCAGTAGCCGGTGCTCGTTCCTTACCGATAACCCGGTGGGCGATAACTGCTTTATTTTGGAGGACAATACGATCCAGCCGTTTGTCCGAATTGGCAGCAACGTTACCCTTTGGAGCGGCAACCACATCGGTCATGATGCCGTGATCGACGATCATTGCTTCCTCGCCTCGCACATTGTGGTCTCGGGATATGTCCACATCGGTTCGAGCTGCTTCATCGGCGTGAACGCCACGCTACGGAACTCGATTACCATCGCGCCGGAGACGCTGATCGGCGCCGGGGCTGTGATCATGAAGGATACCGTGGAAAAAGGCGTTTATCTGCCGCAGCGAGCCGAGCTGTTTAAGAAGAAGAGCGACGAGATTGAGTTGTAGTCCCCGCGATGAACGGCCGGCAACGATGGATCAAACAGGGACTCATTTTTTGCCCGGACGCCCGGTTTGATTGGCTGCAGACGCATGCTGCTCTCCCGGTCGCGGAACTGGCGGGCGATTGCTGCCGCGTTTACTTCAGCGGCCGCGATGGACAAGGCCGGGCCCAAGTCGGCTTTTTCGAGGTCGACCTGAACGATCTCAAAACGGTTAAGCGTGTGTCGTTGACACCCGTTCTCGGCCTGGGCCCCCTGGGAGCATTTGATGACAGTGGAGTCACCACTTCGTGCATCGTGGACCATGAAGGCCGGAAGTATCATTATTACTCCGGCTGGTCGCTTGGGGTTACGGTTCCCTTCTACTTCTATGTCGGGCTGGCGATTAGTGAAGATGGCGGACAAACGTTTCAGCGCGCGTCGCCCTCGCCCATTCTCGAACGCAGCTCGATAGATCCTTATCTCACGGCCTCCCCGTTTGTCCTCATCGAGAATGGCACCTGGAGAATGTGGTACGTCTCCGCCACGGGATGGGAGAAGGTTGGCGGCCGGATAAGGCATCGTTACCTCATTAAATATGCGGAATCGAAAGATGGCATTAACTGGAGTCGCGAGGGTGTTGTTTGTATCGACTACAAGTCCCCGGAAGAATATGCGCTTGCCCGTCCGTGGGTCGTAAAGGACGGGGCTCTCTATAAGATGTGGTATGCTTGGCGGGGTGCCGCCTATCGCATAGGTTACGCCGAGTCGGGTGATGGTATTATCTGGACCAGGAAGGATGACGAGGCTGGGATAGATGTCTCCGAGACAGGTTGGGACTCCGAAATGATTGAGTATCCCTGCGTCTTCGACCATCGCGGAGCCAGATACCTTTTTTACAATGGCAATGGCTACGGCGCGACGGGCATCGGAGCGGCCATTTTAGCCGATGAGTAGGCCGTTTCTTCAGGATCAACGTTGGACCGCGAATGAAGCTGGTTAAACTCGAACCGCCGGGCTCCTGGTGTCAGTACGAGGCGATCATGGAATTGCTTGCCGGGGTACCCGGCAAGACGTTCGTGGAAGTTGGATGCGGCTCCGGAATGCTCTCCCTGAGGCTGCTGGAACGAGGGTGGACGGGACTCGGCCTGGATTTCTCGGAAGCTGCCGTGGAACAAGCCCGAGCCAACCTGGCCAGCTTTATTGAGGGGGGCCGGTATCGTTTGGTTGCGGGTAACATTTTTGAGCTCGAGCCTCCGCCGGAAAAATTTGATGTCGGCTTGAGCATCATGGTGATGGAGCACGTGGAGGACGACGTCGGTTTTGTCCGCCGGATCGCCGCTTTTGTCCGGCCGGGAGGCGTCATCATCGCGGGCGCGCCCGGGCGGCAGGATCGCTGGGGCGTTGAAGACGAGACGGTTGGTCATTTGCGGCGATACGAACGCCGCGATCTGGAAAGGACGCTCGACCGGGCCGGGCTCACGAACCTCGTCGTCTGGTCGGTGAGCGTGCCAGTCGCCAACCTGCTGTTTCATTTCAGTAACTTCTTCATCCGGCAGAGCTCCGAGCTTCAGAAAAAAGAGCAATCGGCGAGCGATCAAACCAAGACGAGCGGCATCAGGGAGATCCCGGGGAAAACCCTCTTTCCGGTGTGGTGCAAACTGATCCTGAATCGCTTTACGCTTTACCCGCTGTTTATCCTGCAGCGGCTGTTTTACCGGTCGAATCTGGGGCTGACTGTGATCGGCCGGGGAACGGTTCGTCCGGAGGGCGAGACCCGATGATCCCGATTTGTTTTCTTTCGCTGACGTGGTTCGTTTGGGGGTCGGAAAGAATTAAACCAGGATAATTCCCGGATGAAATTTGTTTATCTCACCGTCGTCCTCACGGTATTTTCCCAACTCATCGTAAAGTGGCGCGTGAGCCGGGCCGGCGCGCTTCCGGCCGATTGGCCGCACCGGCTGACTTTTCTCTTTGGCCTCTTGTGTGACCCGTGGATTCTAAGCGGAGTCATTTCCACGTTTCTAGCCGGCCTTTGCTGGATGCTGGCGATGACCAAGGTCGAACTGAGCTACGCCTATCCTTTTATCGGTCTGGTTTTCGTATTGATCCTGATCTCCAGTAGCCTGCTTTTTCACGAGGCTGTTACGACGGCGAAGGTTATCGGGGTCTTGTTAGTAATCGCAGGAATCCTGGTGGCCAGTCGCGGCTGAGATCAGCTGGAATAGAGCGGGAGCAAGCCCTTGCATATAGCTTTTAATCGTCCTTTTATTTCTGGAAAAGAGCCGGCCTATCTGGAGGAAGCTCTTCGCGGCCAGCTTTCCGGCGATGGCAGCTTCACTAAGAAGTGTCATGCGCTCCTGGAACAAGAGCTGGGCGTTAAACGAGCACTGCTGACGACCTCCTGCACGCACGCCCTGGAGATGGCCGCCCTCCTTCTCGACCTCGAGCCCGATGATGAAGTAATCGTGCCTGCCTTCACTTTCGTTTCGAGCATCAACGCCTTTGTTCTTCAGAAAGCGCGCCCTCGATTCATCGATGTGCGGGCCGACACCTTGAACCTCGACGAAGCCAGGCTCGAAGGACTGATCAATCCCCAGGTTAAGGCGATCGTGGTCGTGCATTATGCTGGAGTAGCCTGCGAGATGGATGCAATCCTGGCCATTGCTCAGCGGCATGGCATTCCTGTTATTGAGGATAATGCCCACGGGTTATTCGGCCGGTACAAGGGAAGATACCTTGGGACCCTTGGCTGCATGGCAACGCAAAGCTTCCACGAAACCAAGAACTTTACCTGCGGTGAAGGTGGAGCTCTCCTGATTAACGACCCGAGCTACAGTGAGCGGGCCGAGATCATCCGGGAGAAAGGCACAAACCGGAGTCGCTTCTTCCGGGGACAGGTCGACAAATACACCTGGGTTGATGTGGGTTCCAGTTACCTGCCTTCCGATCTCCTGGCGGCTTTTCTTCTGGCCCAGCTCGAATCGAGGGAGCTAATCCAGGCAAAGCGGAAGCGCATCTGGGAATACTACTATGAAAACTTGAAGGATTGGGCGGGTGAGCACGGCACGCAGCTTCCTTTCATTCCCTCGCACTGCGATCAATCGTATCACATGTTCTATCTCCTCCTCCCCTCGCTCGAACTCCGGCAGAATCTCATCGCCCACCTGAACTCCCGCGATATCAACAGCGTCTTCCATTATCTGCCTCTTCATCTTTCGGACATGGGGAGGAAACTTGGAGGCAAGGACGGGGATTGTCCGGTGACAGAGGATGTGAGCGATCGCCTCCTTCGTCTCCCGTTTTACACCGGCCTGACGGAAGAGGCGCAGGCCCTGGTTGTTTCCGCGATAAAAGAATTCAAGCCGGTCTAGAGCGCCGGCGCCGGGCTTCATGAGGGCGCCCGCATCCAGGGTTGCGCTCATTCTTATCCGGCCGAATGGTACTGGAGAACAGCCCATCCCAGAAAACCTGTTTTTGCACAATGTCTCAGGACCTAAAATCGTACGGCATCAAGGAAGCCACCGAGCTGAAGGGCGATTTCGAGCGGCACCGCGAAGAAATTATCATCAAGGGCTTCACTGTTGTTCCGAATGTCATTGACGAGTCCGTGCTGGCTGAGGCCCGGAAACGAATCGACGATGTTTATGCGGCGCAGGCCGCGGAAACCGGTGGAGAGGAATCTCTCCGGAAAATTAACGACGCGCTTCTGGCCCGGGCATTATTCGTTTACGACGAATTCTTCCTCGCCTTGGCCACCAATAAGAAGGTTCATCAGGTAGTGGGTTCCCTTCTGGGCGAATATTTCGTCTTGTTGCAGCAGAACGCGGTCATCAATGCTCCAAGCGGCCCGCATTTTCAGAGTGCCTGGCATCGCGACATGACATACCAGCACTTTGTCTCTTCCAGGCCTTTGTCCATTAGCGCGTTGTACTGCATCGATGATTTTTCGGAAGCCACGGGCGGGACTTATCTCCTGCCGGGATCGCATAAGATCGAACCTTTTCCCTCCCGCGAGTTTGTCGCCGCTCATGAAATAACTGTGAACGCCGCAGCTGGGTCCGCCCTCGTGTTTGACGGCATGACTTACCACCGCGGGGGTCTTAATCGATCCAGCGGACTGCGCCGGGGCGTGAACCACGTCTTTGGCCTGCCTTTCATCAATCAGCAGATCAGTTTCCCGAAGAGCCTGAAAGGGCGCTACCGGGAGGATCCCTTCCTAAGGCGTTTCCTGGGTTACGACACCGAGCCGGCGGAGAGCGTGCTGCAATGGCGCAGCGCGAGATTGCAGTCGGCCCGCTAAGAAATCAGGGGATAAAACCGTTGCAGGCGTCGATGACCTGCGCGACCTCATCATCCGTCAGAAACGGGTGAATGGGCAGCGAAAGCTCCGAGGCGGCAAGACGTCGCGCGTTCGCTGGTTCCACGGCAACTTCGAGCGCGACCCCGGCGGTGTTCAGCGCCGCCTGGTCCGGAATAATTCGCGGATAATGGATGGCGTGCCCAATCTGGGCCTGGCTTAGCTTCTCCTGTAGTCTTTCGCGGTTACTGGTGAAAAGCGGGAATAAGTGCCAGGCCGGTTCCGCGCCGTCCGGCGGCGTGAGCGAGCGAAGGGCGGAATTGCGGATCTCGGCCCTATACCGGTCGGCGATTTCCCGCCTTCGTTCCGTCCACGCCTGGAGCTTCGGCAGTAACGCATCACAAAGAATCGCCGCCTGAAGTTCGTCGAGCCGGCTGTTCAGTCCGAGCTCATCGTGTTGGTAGAGACTCGACTGTCCATAATGACGTAAGGTTCGCGCCCGGGCCGCAAGGGTTGCGTCGTTCGTCAACACCGCTCCACCGTCACCGAGAGCACCGAGGTTTTTCGTCGGGTAAAAACTGGTCGCCCCGATCTGTCCCACGGTTCCCACCGCGCGACTGCGGTGTCTCGCCCCGATGGCTTGGGCGCAGTCTTCGACGATCTGAAGCCCGAAGTCTGTTCCCAATCGCGCCAATTGCTCCAGGTCGACCGGGTTCCCATACAAGTGAACCGGCACGAGAAATCGGATGGAACGATCACGCGTCAAAACATCACGGCACTGGTTCAGGTCGACATTGCCGTTGTCATCCACATCGACGAACACAGGGATTCCGCCTGCCCGCAAAATGGCCAGGGTTGTGGCGAAGGCCGAGAACGGCGTCGTAAGCACTTTCTCTCCCCGGTGCAGGTCAAGGCAGCGCAGTCCAATCTCCAGCGCGTCCATTCCGTTGCCCACGCCGACCGCGTAACGAACCCCCCATCCCTCAGCGAGCGTCTCCTCGAAACGCTCGACCTCTTTCCCGAGAATGTAGCGCCCGCTCGCCCCGACCCGCTCGAACGCCGCGAGAGCCTTCTCTCCGATGGCCTTCCATTGCCGCGTAAAATCGATTTCAGCTATCATCCCTGCCGCTTGGAAAAGTAAATCTGCGTCAGTTGGAGCGGCTAGAATCTCAGCGTTTTCGGTGCAGTTCCAGGATGTCGATGAAGAACATGGAAAGAATCGCCTGAAAACTCAAAGCAGTGAGCGTTGCGCCGGGGATCACCAGGCGCATCTCGGAGGAATAATTCAGGTGCCCGAATCCCGCCAGGCGCCAGTCATTAATCGCTATCAATAATAAGACGATACCTACCAGTCCACCAATGAGAGCCACGCTCAGGCCTTTTTCTATAGTCACCAGCTTCATCAGCCGATTCAGCGTCGGATCCTCCGGAAGCATGCCTTCGGTCGCGGCAAAAAGCTTCGTCATGACCGCAAACCAGATGGAATTAAACCCGCAGAGCATCGCCAGGCTCCCGAAAAGGAGTGTGTGCGCATCCAGATTCGCGCCGAAGATGGATACACCCGGCAATGCCAGCGCATAGGCAACGATGCCTAAAGCGATCAGCGCCAGCCCTGGTAGAACGAAGAGCCATCGCGGCGAATACATAAGGAAAAGGCGAAGCGTTCGCCAGCCGTCCCGGAACGTTCGCAAATGAGGCCGCTGCGTTTTTCGGCCGTCCGGATAAAGCGTTATCGGCACCTCAGCTACCTTTTCGCCAAACAGGCTCGCCTTAATGATCATTTCGGTGGCGAACGCCATGCCGGTAGATTTCAAGCCAAGACGTTCATAGCATTCGCGAGTGAATCCGCGCAGCCCGCAGTAGATGTCGTGAATGGGCGCCTTGAACCAGATCCTTCCCATCGCGGAAAACATCGGGTTGCCCCACCAGAGATGAAGTTTCGGCATGGCTCCAGGCATCACCCGTCCCCCTCCCCCCGGTAACCTGCAACCTTGAACAAGGTCTGCTCCAGCGCGCAGATGCTTCAAAAAGTTTCCAAGATCGGAGAAGTCGTAACTGTCGTCCGCGTCCCCCATGATGATGAACTTTCCCCTGGCCGCGGCGATACCACCCATCAAAGCGCTTCCATAGCCACGCTGAGTCACGTTAACCACCCGGGCGCCGGCAGCCGCAGCGAGTTCCTGCGAACCATCATTACTTCCATTATCGGCCAGGATAACTTCCCCTTTGACCTGGTTGTTTTTGAGCCACGTGACAGCCTTGGTCACGCATACTTCCACCGTCTCGCCTTCATTTAGACAAGGCATCACGATGGATAGCTCGCATGCATCACCGTCAGAAACGCTGGTCTGCGCGGTCAGCTCGTTTGGGAGCGATCCTGTGGTCGTCGGAGGCGATGTGGCGGGTTGCATGGAAAACCTAAACTCCGCATGACAAGCGACCGGCTAAACCGAAGTCTGCTTTGAAGTTATCGACGGTCTGATCGAATGTTTTACTTGAGGAATTCGGTTGTCAAGAGTCGAAATGCCGAGCTGCCCGGCTGACTATTCACCGGCTCACTTTATCAATTGACCGGCAACCTGCCGGGTGGCACCCTGCAACTCGAAACGGGTGAGTCGGGCCGCTTGTCGTGCGGCCACAATTTCTCCTCCGCTCGGCCTGCTTCGTGGGACAGATCAATTAACGGTTCATGTCTTCGCCTCCTTCCTTGAAGCCACTCGATCGATTACTCGACTCCCGCACAGCGTTGCTGTTGTTCCTGGGTGCCATCGCTGTCGTTTACACTCTCGCGTATCTCGGCCATCCCGTTCTGCCTGGGAATTCGGTTTATCCGGAGGGCTGGTGGGGGTGGTGGGACCAAAGCCAATATCTCAAATGTACGGCTGGGCTGGCGAGAGGGATCCTGAACAAGGATACCTATATCTACCCATTAGGTTATTCGCTGGTGGCGGCCCCGTTTTATTTGTGGGCTCCAAAGCACGCTTTTTTCTTACCAAACCTGGTCTTCGTGACAGGCAGCGCATGGGCGTTCTATCGGATAGCCCGGCGTTTGCTTAGGCCGACAGAGGTATTTGTCCTAATCATTGGATTCCTGGTCTTCTACAGAGGCATGCTTCTTGACACCCTCGTCGTTCCCTGGAACACGATACCAACCCATTTCTTGGGCTACCTGATTCTATACTTAACGGCCTTCAGGCGACCGAGTGAAAGGGATGTTTACTTCGCTGCTATCTGCCTGGCGTTGATCTATCCGTTTAAGATGCCAGAGTTCATCTGCTTCCTTCCGGCTGTTCTGATCGCAGCCGTTTCGCTGGGTGACAAGAGACGAATCATTCGCGCGTTGTGCGTATCCGCCGGTGTTATCGGAATAACGGTCGCTATTATGCTGGCCGTTAACTTTTCCGTGTTCGGACGCTTCAAGACGAACTACGAGCTGATGCAGCAAGGCATCGGGGTTCTTGGTTACCCGATCCTTTGGAAGGTTTATTTGTTGTTTATCAGTGGTGGCCCCGTTTTTCGGGAGAGCCAGCAGATGCTTTTGTCGCACGCGCCCTGGCTTCTGCTTGGGTTGCCCGGCGTGATCTACCTCTTGCAGCGCTTCGGCTCGAAAGCGTGGGGACTTTTGATCAGCATCGCTTTCTGCTTCGGAATTTACGTTAACTATAATGAACTGAATCAAGGCAACCTTTACCGGTACTACCTGATCCACTATTTTACGTGGGTCCTGCCGCTGCTTGCCCTGATAACATTCAGCGGACTCCGCGAAGCGTGGAAGACGCGGCTTGGACGCTGGAGCTTTTGTTCAATACCTCTCTTACTGGCGCTGGTTTGCTTTGTTACGCTGCGCGAGAAAACGGTCGCCAGTTTTTCGCCGGAAGATCCTCGCCTGATTAAGATCGCTGCAGATTCGGCACGATCGGTGGACTGGGTGCTTCTGCGCGGCGGCAGTTCGCTCCCGGCCAAGATCACGACAGATGGCCGGGACTGGCAGTATGCAACGGATTTTATGTGCAGAGGGCGCGCCGACGGCTTTGTGATTCTCCCGTCGAAGCGCGTTGCGGGAAAAGCTTTCGAAATCACTCCTCAAAACCCTGGAGAGATCCAAGGCGTCGCTGTAGGGCAATTGGTTTGGACGATCCGATGGTCGCCCAACTGGCTGATTTATCAGTGGACTCGACGCTTTACCCAGATGCGGGTCTCAATTCTTGGAAAAGTCTCTGGCGTCGACGTGACCGGACCTTCGGGCATTCCTGACGGCATTCCCGATGAAGTGGTCACGCTCGAGTTGCCTGTCTGGGTAGCCAGACAAGTAAAGGAGTGGCAGATCGAGTTGGCGGATAATCACGGGCGTTGGTTTACCTCCCCGACAGTTCAGGGCGACCTGCCAATCGCAGCGAGTTACCCATCTGACTCACCAGGCGCACATACCATCCAATTACGTTTCCCCGACAACGGAAATTTCGATACCTCGGGGGTTGGTTACATCCGCGGATTTGATCAGCTCGGGCAACTGGTTATCGAGTCACCTATTGCTCGTCGATAAAGCTATCCGCAGCAAACCCGCCGCGCAGCCTGGCGTTTTCCGCTTCCAGCTCTTCTATCCGGTCCTCCAACATCGCTCTCGATGAAGTAGCCGATGGGCTGATCCGCCGACGCCGGATGGTGGCAAGCCGGTCCCGAATCACACGGCCGGCGACGACTGGCGAATGAGACGACTGGATGTCTTGCGCTCCTCGCAACCCACGGGCGCGCGCTTCTTCCCTGCTATCATAGACCCGGCGCAAAAGGGCGGCGGCCTGATTCACATCAGGCTCCGACCAATAGGAGTCGGCCGGATACGGATCGCGCTCGGGTCCTACCAGGCAGCGGGTCGAAGGACAAAGGTAGCTGTTCTCCGTGGTCATAAACTCCAGGTTGCCGGAATAGCCGGTAGCTATGACGGGTTTACCCAGTGCCATCGCTTCGGCGATCGTCAGTCCAAACCCTTCCGAACGATGAAGGGAAACATAGCAGTCGGATAAAGCCGTGAGGGTGTTGTTCTGGACAGGAGAAAGATAACCGTCGACCAAGCGGATATCGGAGCGGCCGCGGCTGGCGTATCTTAGCTTCTCCATCTCCAGGCACCGCTTGTCGCCATTGATCGTCTTAATCACCAGGACCGGCCCTTCGCCATCCGCGAACGCTGACGTGAAGGCCTTGATCAAACCAAGTGGGTTTTTTCGTTCGAGGACGCTGAGCAGATCGAAGCTGAAAAGGAAAACGAACTGGTTCGGCAAACCCAAATCCGCGCGAGAAAGAGATGGGTCCACTGGCGGAAGAAGCACCGGCAGGGTGAACTTGAAGACCGGCTTGGGCGACACTTTGAGAAACGTTTCCCGCATGAAATCGCTCGCCACCCAGATTTCGTCCACGTAGTTGAAGGCGCCATGGAAGGAGCGAGGAAAGTCCTCCACTTCCCAGAACCAGACGCCGATCGTGTAGCGGCCGTGCCAGAACTCGCGGCCGGTTTGCCCGGCGAAGGTCGCGAATTGATCCGGGTTAACGCAAATAATGTTGGTATCGGCGACGCCTTGCGAGGCGGATTGCCCGGTGAAGGGATAGTTAAGCCGATTGGCCGTAGCGTCGAAGGAAAAGGTGTTAGTCGGAATGTCCGTCGTTTGCAGAGCCGCGAGGAGTGACCGCGCTGCTACGCCGAGGCCAAGCTCAGCCCGAAAATAGCCGGCAATATTGATCGGCGTTGGACTCGACCTTATCGGATCGGAGGCCGTTTCAGCGGATGGAACGAGCGCGGCGGGCAAATCGAGTTCGTATCGTCCATAGCTCCGATACCAACCGGCAAAGGCCGCCGCGTCCGCGTTTGTCGGCTCGCGGTACTCCCGCTGGACGTCAACGCGATCTTCGTAGACGGCGAGCATGAAGCGCGTCACGCCGGCATTCGTGCGGTCGACCGGCTCGTTCAGCCAATTCAAGAAGCCTTGTTCGCCCGCGGGCCCAAACGGGCTCGGCGGTTCAACGCCGTTCAGCCCCGAATATTGTGCCAGCGCCCTGCGGTAGGTCCGCAACATCCTGCTATCCAGTCGCACCCCGGTTGGCAAAACCTCGAAAGCGCGGCGCGGTACACTATCGCCTCGGTGTCCCGCCCTGATCAGCTTCTCTCGGTGATCGTCACACAACTCAGCCAGGACCGGCCATTGGCTGAGTAAAATGCGCGGGACCAGACCCTGGTATCGGCTCAACAGGTGGGGCTTGGCCGGATCGTACCCGCGAAAGTCGAACGATTGCAGCAGCGCGCCGTCGATCTCGTATCCCCGCTGGCTGCGTTGCAGAGTCGCAGGATCGAGGCTGGAATAGTTGGTCGCGAATCCGGGTTCGGACAGAATGCGCTGAGGCAAGGCGTCGAACAGGGCTTCAAAGGGTCGCGGATCGTCGGTAACCAGCGGGGTTTTGGAATCAAAGCGCGCCCGCATTCGGTCAAACCATTCCCGCAAGATCGGCCGGGACTCGTCAGGCACCGCGAAAAAGCTTCGGCCGCAGTCGCCAGATTCATTTTCGATCGGCGGCGTGGCGACAATTTCAGTCGCCTCGCGGACCAGCTCCAGGAGTGGCGAAAGCGGAGCGAATATCTCGGTTGTCGGCGAAAAGTAGGCAGCGGTGGTCGCGCCAGCGCCGAATATCGTCTCGAGCAGCGCCGGCTTAAGAAGCGAACGCAATTCTTCTCGGCCGAAGAGCATCGGCAAGCGCCATTCCTCCCCGGCCTCGAGTCCCAGGTCATGCAGCCCCAACACTTTCTCTCCCGAGACCGTCGCCGCTTCACCGGGCGGGGCGAGCACAAGAACCGAAATCTCAATTTCCAGATGGAAACGCCGGAGGGAATCGACCAGGACCGCGGCGCTCGCCAGTTCGTCCGGGTAAACGATCGTGCCCGCCGCAAGGTCTGCCATTGTCGATTTGGAGCTGGCGGCCATTCCGGCAAGCAGGCCCTAATCTGGCTGCAAACGCAAACGCGGCAGCAGCTCCACCAGGATCTGGTCGACCGACTGGGCGGGCGATTGCTCATCGGTGCGGACAACGATTTCGGCATCTTCCGGCGCTTCATACGGAGCGTCGATCCCGGTAAACCCTTTCAGCTGGCCGGCGCGCGCCTTCTGATAAAGGCCTTTCGGGTCGCGTTGTTCGCAGATCGCGAGCGGCGCGTCGACGAAGACTTCGACGAATTCGGCGCTGGCTTGCATAGCGATCGCCCGGGCCCGCGCACGATCCGCGCGATAAGGCGAGATGAACGAAGTAATCACGACCATGCCGGCATCGGCCATGAGCTTGGCCACTTCGCTCACTCGCCGGATATTCTCGACCCGATCTTCCGGCGCGAAACCGAGGTTCGCGTTGAGACCGTGCCGAAGATTGTCGCCGTCGAGGACGTAAGTGTGCATGGAGAGGCGAAACAGCTCGTTCTCCAGCGCCCGCGCGATGGTGGATTTGCCGGCGCCGGAAAGACCGGTCAGCCAGACGACCGCGCCGCGATGCCGGTTGCGCCGGGCGCGCCCTTCGGCGGTGACCTCGCTCTCGCTCCAAAAGATGTTGTCGCTCTTGATGGCTTTCGCCGTCGTATAAGTGCCGGCGACGATCCAGGATGAGATGTCGGCCTGAGTGACTGCACCCCGCACCGTCCAGTCGGCGGAGCCGACCGGCGCGCCCACGCGCACGTCGGCGATGTTCCTCGCGACGAGCTCCGGCGTGAAGAGCTTCTGCGGTGCGTCGAAGGAACCGGAGGTCATCAGGTTCAGCTGGCCGGAGAAATCCGTGTCCGCGAAG
>Ga0105242_10002231_pt1 | contig 15286 bp, 12 predicted proteins | sample KBSM24metaG_FD_81521 | JGI IMG/M metagenome (GOLD analysis project Ga0105242, IMG submission 81521) | Miscanthus rhizosphere microbial communities from Kellogg Biological Station, Michigan, USA - KBS M2-4 metaG | ecosystem: Host-associated > Plants > Roots > Rhizosphere > Soil | place... | reverse complement strand
CTGGCCGGCATTCTCGAAGAACGTGATCGAACAGCGCCTGGGCCTGACGTTCAACCCGTACACGATCCAGATCGAACCGCACGACTACATGGCCGAACTGTTCGACGCCATCTCGCGCACCAACACGATCCTGCTCGACCTGAACCGCGACATCTGGACCTATGTCTCGCTGGGCTACTTCAAGCAGAAGCTGAAGGCCGGCGAAATCGGTTCGTCGACGATGCCCCATAAAGTCAATCCGATCGACTTCGAGAACTCGGAAGGCAACCTGGGCCTGGCCAACGCCGTGCTGCGCCACATGGCCGATAAACTGCCGGTCTCGCGCATGCAACGCGACCTGACCGACTCCACCGTGCTGCGCAACATCGGCGTCGGCTTCGGCTACGCGCTGCTGGCGTACGACAGCTGCCTGCGCGGCCTGAACAAGCTGGAAGTGAACCCGCTGCGCCTCGAGCAGGACCTGGACGCGAACTGGGAAGTGCTGGCCGAGCCGGTGCAGACCGTGATGCGCCGCTATGGCATCGAGAACCCGTACGAGCAGCTGAAGGAACTCACGCGCGGCAAGGGCATCACGCGCGACGCGCTGCAGGAATTCATCGGCAAGCTGGCGATTCCGCAGGATGCCAAGGACCTGCTGCTGGCCATGACGCCGGCCAATTACACGGGTCTGGCGGCGCAGCTGGCGAAGGCGATCTGAACTTTTTTTGCTGTTGGCGTTATAAACGAACCGGGGCGCGTCCCCGGTTTTTTTATGGCGGATGCATTGGCATGCGTCCTGGATTGTCCCATATGCTGAACAAAGTTATCCGTAAAGATGGCTTCCGTGCAGAATTTGGAACCGGTAAAGTATCCGTATTGCAAATCCACGCGCTTCACCGAGTCATGTTAGTGTGCGCATGGAAATGCAAGGTAAGATATTTAGTTCTAACACGTACTAATCAATGGAGTCCTGTCATGCAGCGCTACACCACGCCCGCCATCGTGCTTCACTGGCTGATCGCCGTGCTGATCATTGGTGCATTCACGCTGGGCCTCGTGATGACGGACATCCCGGGCATCTCGCCGACCAAGCTGAAATATTTTTCGTGGCATAAATGGGCCGGCGTGACCGTGCTCGTGCTCGCCACTGTGCGCCTGCTGTGGCGCCTGAAGAACCGTCCGCCCGAGTTGCCGGAAGCGATGCCCGCGTGGCAGCGCGGCGCCGCCCACGGCCTGCACCACCTGCTGTACGTGCTGATCTTCGCGGTGCCGCTCTCCGGCTATTTCTACACGCTGGCGGCCGGCTTCCCGGTCGTCTATTTCGGCCTGTTCCAATTGCCGGTGCTGATCGCCAAGAACCCGGCGCTGGCCGAAACCCTGAAACCCATCCATTACTGGCTGAACATGATCATGGCCGGCCTGGTCGGCCTGCATGTGCTGGCTGCCCTGAAGCACCAGTTCGTCGACCGCGACGGCACCCTCGGCCGCATGATGCCCGGCCGTTCGCATTGAAGGAGATATCCATGAAATATACCCGGGGCACTATTGCCGCCTTGCTCGCTGGCGTGACGCTGATCGCCAGCGCCATCCCGCTGAAGACCGACGTCGCACACAGCAATGTATCGGCCGTGTTCAAGCAAATGAACGTGCCGGTCGAATCGAAGTTCAAGAGTTTCAATGCGCAGATCGACTACGACGCCGCCCATCCGGACAAGGCGACGGCGCGCGTGGACATCGACACGGCCAGCTTCGACATCGGCGAGGCCGAGTACAACAAGGAAGTGGCCGGCAAGGACTGGTTCAATTCGGCCAAGTTTCCGAAGGCGACCTTCGTGTCGTCCGGCATCAAGCCCGTCGGTGCGGGCAAACTGAATGTCAGCGGCAAGCTGAGCATCAAGGGCAAGACCCAGGACGTCACCTTCCCGATCAATATCAAGGCGGAAGGCGGCAAGCAGGTTTTCGAAGGCCAGTTGCCCATCAAGCGGCTGGCGTTCAATATCGGCGAAGGCGAGTGGAAAGACACGAGCATGGTTGCCGATGAAGTCGTCATCAAGTTCCGCATTGCTGCGGGACAGTAATTCAACACCCTCATCGTCAAAGGATCGTTTTATGAAATTCAAGCACCTCGCCCTGCTGGCCGCCGTCTTCGCTACCGGCACCGCCTTCGCCTCGGAAATCTACAAGATCGAACCGAACCACACTTACCCCAGCTTCGAAGCCGACCACTTCGGCGGCCTGTCGAACTGGCGCGGCAAGTTCGACAAGAGCGACGGCACCATCGTGCTGGATCGCGCGGCCAAGACGGGCACCGTCGACATCGTCATCGACGCCAGCAGCCTGGACTTCGGCCATGCCAGGATGAACGAGCATGCCAAGGGTCCGGACATGTTCGACGTCGCCAAGTATCCGAATGCCACCTACAAAGGCAAGCTGGTGTTCAAGGGCGACACCCCGACCGCCGTCGACGGCGAACTGACCTTGCACGGCGTGACGAAGCCGCTCACCCTGAAAATCAACCAGTTCAAGTGCATCCAGCACCCGATGCTGAAGCGCGAAGTGTGCGGTGCCGATGCATCGGCCACGTTCAACCGTGCCGATTTCGGCGTGGATTACGGCGTCAAGATGGGCTTCAAGCCGGAAGTGAAGCTGGACATTCAGGTCGAAGCCGTCAAGCAATAATCGCGACGTCTCGACGTAAAAAAGCCTCGCGCCGGCATGGCCGCGAGGCTTTTTCTTTTGCATGCGCTTGGTGGGCTCGGGGAGCCCACCCTACAGCCGATTTAACGTGACCGTAGGGTGGGCACCCCGTGCCCACCAGAACCGTGCGTTACCGGCCAATCAACGACCGTCGCGATCGAGATCACCCGGCATCGTGCGCTCGACCTTGTCCCAGGCTGCGCGGCTGGCCGCCTTGGCCTGCTCCCACGACAGACGCGAATGGCCCTTCACGCGATCCCACTCGTCGGCCATGTGCGGCTCGGCCAGGTCGTAGCTCGGGAAGCGGCGGGCATTGTTATAGCCCAGCGCATAGGCCGGCGAATAGTCGTCGTAAGTATAGCCCGTCGTGTAGTACGGCTGGGTCTGGTAATTGCTGCGCCAGTAAGCGTCTTCCACGGTCGGGTTGACGAGCTGGCCCGCGCCCTTGCCCACGGCACCGCCGGCGAGGCCGCCGATCGCGGCGCCTGCCGCCATGCCCACCGGGCCGCCCACGGCGCCCAGCGCGGCACCGGCTGCCGCACCACCGCCCGCGCCGACGCCACCGGCCAGGTTGTGCTCATGCAGCTCGTCGCCCGGTTTCGGGTTCACGACTTCGCCCGCGCCCTTGCCGGCCATGCCGCCGGCGATACCGCCGATCGCGGCGCCGGCCACGGTGCCGATCGGACCTGCCGCGCTACCCACCGCGGCACCGGTCAGCGCACCCGCGCCGGCGCCCGTGCCCTGGGCCAGGTTGTGCTCATGCAGGCGGTCTTCCGAATGCGGATTCACCACCTCGCCCGCCCCGCGGCCCGCTGCGCCGCCAGCCAGGCCGCCGATCGCGGCACCGGCGAGCGCACCGACCGGACCCGCCACCGAGCCCGCTGCCGCACCCAGCGCGGCGCCAGTGCCGGCACCGGTGCCCTTGGCCAGGTAGTGTTCGCCCAGGTCGTCGCCCGGCTTCGGATTGACGACTTCGCCCACGCCCTTGCCGGCCATGCCGCCGGCGATGCCGCCGATCGCGGCACCGGCCGCCATGCCAACCGGACCGCCGACCGCGCCCAATGCGGCGCCCGTGGCCGCGCCCGCAGCGGCACCGATGCCGGTGCCGATCACGTGCGAGCCGCCGTTATCGACGAAGGTCTGGTTCAGGTAGGCAACGTCCTCGTCCGAACGCGGCGTCACGCCCATCACGATGCCGCCTTTCTGGATGCCTTCCTCGTAGTGCTTGACGCGTTCTTCCGGAATGCCGGCACCGATCAGCGCGCCGATCAGGCCGCCAGTGATGCCGCCGGCACCGGCGCCGGCCAGTGCGGCTGCCAGCGGACCGGCAACGACGAGGCCGGCGCCCGGGATCACGAGCGAGGTGCCGATGGCGGCGACGCCGGCCAGCACGGCGCCGATGGTGCCGCCGATACCTGCACCGGCAGCGGCGCCTTCGGCGGCCTTGCTGCCGAGCTCAGTCTCGGTGTCGGTGAACTGGGTCTTGCGGGTGCTGTCCGACATCATCAGGTTGACGTCGTCTTTCGTGTAGCCGCGGGTCGAGATCGCGCTGTAGGCGCGCTCTGCGCTGGCACGGTCGGGGAACAGCCCGGTGACCATGCGGTTCTGCTTGTTCTGCGTCGTCGTCGTCGTCGTGTCGTAAGTGGCCATGATGGCTCCTTTCAGTAATCGTGCGGTCCGAGGTTACAGCTTGCTTTATTGGTACTGCCAAAGTGGTCCCACGATATGCCCGCCCAGCAATGCCCTTCTGTTCGGTGACGCACCCAGTACGGGACATTCTGAATCACAAGAGAACGCAGTCGCGCTTTGCGCGTCTAACGTTCGTTAACGCACCGACCCCGAGGCCCTGGCATCACTAGACTTTGCACATGGCCTCGGCAGTCAATTGGCCTGGAGTATGTTTTTCCAACTTGAGGAGGACTCAACATGTTATTCATTATCTGGATCGTCGTCGGTGGTATCCTCGGCTGGCTCGCCAGCATGGTCATGAAAACGGATGCTGAACAAGGTATGATTCTCAATATCGTGGTCGGTATCGTCGGAGCCTTCCTTGGCGGCTGGCTGCTTTCGCCGCTGTTCGGCAGTGGTACCATCAATTCGGATGACTTCAGCGTATCGTCTCTGCTGGTGTCGTTCCTGGGCGCCGTGATCCTGCTTGCCATCGTTAATCTGCTGCGCCGCGGCCGCGTCCGCTAAGCAGGTGCAAGCCCCACTTTGAAAACCAACGTCAACCGGCGTTGGTTTTTTTACGTCCGGAATCCGAGCTCATGCGTATCAAACGTTCGATCGTCGTCCTCGTCACCTGCATCGCCACGCTCGTGGCGGGCTTGCTCGTGCTGAACTTTTCGCCCGGCGAAAAGAAGATCGATACGCAGCTCACGCGCCTGTACGACACGGACGACCCGCAGTTCCGCCGCTCGCTCGGCGTACTGCTGGGTCCGCCCATCATCGAGGGCAACAAGGCCGAGGTCCTGCTCAACGGCGACCAGATCTTTCCCGCGATGCTGGACGCGATCCGCTCGGCGCAGAAGTCCGTCAACTTCGAAACCTATATCTACTGGGAAGGCACGATCGGCCGCGAATTCACGGAAGCCCTGTCGGAACGGGCGCGCGCCGGGGTCAAGGTGCACGTGTTGCTCGACTGGATCGGCAGCATGAAGATCGACGACGCCTCGCTCGACCAGATGCGCAAGGCCGGGGTCGAGGTGCACCGCTACCACAAGCCCGTGTGGTGGAAACTCGCGCGCCTGAACAACCGCACGCACCGGAAGCTTCTCATTGTCGACGGCAAGGTCGGCTTCACGGGCGGCGTCGGCATCGCCGACAAATGGCGTGGTCACGCCCAGGATCCTGAGCACTGGCGCGACAGTCATTTCCGCGTGGAAGGCCCGGTCGTCGGGCAAATGCAGGCCGTGTTCAACGACAACTGGACCAAGGCCACGGGCGCCGTGCTGGACGGCCCGCTGTACTTCCCGGCACTGCAACCGCGCGGCGGCATGCCGGCGCAGATGTTCTCCAGCTCGCCCACCGGCGGCGGCGAGAGCATGCACCTGATGTACCTGCTCGCCATCACGGCCGCGCGCCACACGATCCACCTGTCGAATTCCTATTTCGTGCCGGACGAGCTGGCCGTGAAGGCCCTGATCGCGGCCGCGAAGCGCGGCGTCGAGGTGCGCATCATCACACCCGGCCCCGTCATCGATTCCGACATCGTGCGCGCCGCCTCGAGCGAACGCTGGGGAGAACTGCTGCAGGCCGGCATCAGGATGGCCGAGTACCAGCCGACGATGTACCACGTGAAGGCGCTGATCGTCGACTCGCTGCTCGTCTCCGTCGGCTCGACGAACTTCGACAACCGCTCGTTCATCCTCAACGACGAGGCCAACCTGAACATCCTCGATGCGGGCTTCGCCAGGCAGCAAGAGGCCGTCTTCGAGGACGACTGGAAACACGCGCACGAGATCACCTTGCAGGCGTGGGAGAACCGGCCGCTCAAGGAAAAAATCGGCGGCAAGCTGGCCGACCTGATCGGGGCGCAGCTGTAAAGATTGACGCCAGGTCTATGCCTTATGGATACTGGCCGCGCACCATTCACCCTTTACAAACCAGCGATGAAAAAATCTCTTCTCTCGCTCGCCATCCTCGCTTCCTTTGCCGCACAGGCGGACGAAGGCATGTGGATGCCGCAGCAGCTGCCACAAGTAGCGAAGCAACTCAAGGCCGACGGCCTCAAGCTCGACCCATCAACGCTCACCAGGCTGACCGACTTCCCGATGGGGGCCATCGTGAGCCTGGGCGGCTGCTCGGCGTCGTTCGTGTCGCCGCAGGGCCTCGTGATCACGAACCACCATTGCGTGTACAACAGCGTGGCTGTCAACTCGACGCCGCAGCGCGACCTGCTGACCGACGGCTACCTCGCGAAGACGATGGCCGACGAACTGCCCGCCGCGCCGGGCAGCCGCGTGTTCGTCACGGAGGAAGTCGCCAACGTCAGCACCCGCGTGATCACGCCCGACGTCGCGAAGCTGACGGGCAAGGCGCGCCAGGACGCGATGGAGAAGAACCAGAAAATCCTCGTCGCGGAATGCGAGAAAGACCCGGGCTACCGCTGCACCGTCGCAAGCTTCTACGGCGGCCTCGAGTTCTACCGCATCAAGCAGCTCGAGATCCGCGACGTGCGCCTCGTGCATGCGCCGCCATCCGGCATCGGCAAGTTCGGCGGCGACACGGATAACTGGATGTGGCCGCGCCACACCGGCGACTACGGCTTCTATCGCGCCTATGTCAGCCGCGACGGCAAGGCCGCGGACTACGCGAAGGACAACGTCCCGTACCGTCCGAAGCTGTGGCTGAAGATCGCGAAAGACGGCGTGCGCGAAGGCGATTTCGTGATGGCCCTCGGCTACCCGGGCCGCACGAACCGCCACCGCCTGCCGTCGGAAGTGGCGTTCACGTTCGACTGGAACTACCCGGCGTTCGTGAAGGCGTCCGGCGAGACGCTGGCCGTCATCGAGCGCGAGACGAAGAACGATCCCGCCGCGCACCTGAAGTACGCGGGCCAGATCGCCAGCGTCAACAACTACTACAAGAACCGCAAGGGCATGATCGCCAGCTACGAAGGCAGCGACATCCTCGCGCGCAAGACGGCCGAGCACAATGCGCTGAAGGCCTGGGTCAACGCCACCCCGCAGCGCAAGGCCGAATTCGGTGCCGACATCGAGGCGGCCGAAAAGCTGATCGCCCAGCGCGACGCGCAGACGCAGCGCGAATTCTTCCTCGGCTATTCGATGCCGCGCTTCCTGAACTCGGCGCGCACCCTGTACCGCCTGGCCAACGAGCGCACGAAGACGGACATCGAGCGCAAGTCGGGCTATCAGGAACGCGACCTGCCGCGCCTGACGTCCGTCATCGGCGGCCAGGACCGCACGTACGACGAGAAGGTCGACAAGGCCCTCGTGCTGAACTTCCTGAAGCAGTACGACGCGCAGCCGGTCGACCAGCACGACGCCGCGTTCGACGCCGCCCTCGGCATCAAACCGGGCATGGGCGAGGCCGAACTGAAGGCGGCGCTGGATCGCATCTACGCCGGTTCGCAGCTGCAGAACAAGGACGTACGCACGGCGTGGTTGAACAAGACCCCGCAGGATTTCAAAGCCAGCAACGACAGCTTCATCCGAGCCGCCGTCGCCATGTACGACGCCGACATGAAGCACGAGGCGGAAGAGGACGAACTGGCCGGGAACATCCAGAAAGCCTACGCCAGCTATATGAAGGCCAAGATCGCGTACATGAACAGCAAAGGGCAGGCCGTCTATCCGGACGCGAACAGCACGCTGCGCGTCACCTTCGGCAACGTCAAGGGCCGCGACTATGGCGCCGACGGCACCGGCTCGTGGACCGCGTTCACGACCGTGAAGGGCGTCGTCGCCAAGCACACGGGCGAAGGCGAGTTCAATGCGCCGGAGCGCCAGCTGGCCGCCATCCGCGCGAAGGACTTCGGCCGCTGGGTCGATCCGAAGCTGAAGACGGTCCCCGTCGACTTCCTGGCCACCCTGGACATCACCGGCGGCAATTCAGGGTCGGCCGCGCTGAACGCGCGCGGGGAACTGGTGGGCCTCGCGTTCGACGGCACGCTCGACTCCATCATCTCCGACTGGGATTTCAACCCGCGCGCCACGCGCGACATCCAGGTCGACATCCGCTACATCCTGTGGAACATGGAGAAGGTGGACCATGCGGACAACCTGCTGAAGGAGATGGGGGTCCAATAACGATGGCGCATCAATGCGTCAATTCGGCCTGCGCCGCATCCGCCTTGTTCAACCGGCTGTTACGGATCCCGTAACCGAAATAGGTGAGCACGGCCACCGTCATCCAGATCGTGAACACGGTATAGGTCGTGCTGGACAGGCCGCCCACGAGATACAGGCAGGCGAGGATCGACAGTCCCGGCACGAGATAAGGCCCGAACGGCACGCGGAACCCCTTGCGCCCCGTTTCTCCCTGCTTGCGGCGGATGACCGGCACGGCGATCGACACGACGATGAACGCGACCAGCGTGCCCATGCTCACCATGTCCCACAGGAAGGTGGCATCGACGAGGCCGGCCACGATGCCCACGGCGATGCTGACGATCAGCGTGTTCGTCACGGGCGACTGCGTGCGCGGATTCACGGTGCGGAACGCCTGCGGCACGAGGCCGTCCTTGGCGATGGCGTACAGGATGCGCGTCTGGCCGTAGATCGTCACCAGCGTCACGGAGAACACGGAGATGACGGCGCCGGCCGACAGCACCAGCGCCGGCCACGCCTTGCCCGTCACGTTCTGCAGGATCACGGCGAGACCCGCTTCCTGGCCCGCGAACATCGAGGCCGGCTGCGCGCCGAGCGCGGCGATCGCCACCAGCATGTAGAACACGGTGACGATGACAAGGGCGGCCAGGATGCCGATCGGGACGTCGCGCGTGGGATTGCGCACTTCTTCGCCGGCGGTGGCGATGGTGTCGATGCCGATGAACGAAAAGAACACGGTGCCCGCGGCCGCCGTCACGCCGGCGAGGCCGCCGACACCCTTGCCGTCCGCCGGCCACACGAACGGGTGGAAGTTGTTGATGTCGAAGCCGGACAGCGCGATCGCGGAAAAGAACACGAGGATCGCCAGCTTGATCAGCACCATGATGGCGTTCGTCGTCGCCGATTCCTTGGTGCCGCGGATCAGCAGCACACAGCACAGCACGACGAGCAGGATCGGCGGCAGGTTGATGTGGCCCGCGTGGAATTCGACGCCGCCATTCTTGCCCGCGACGATCAGCGGGGAGCGCAGCGCGTCGGGAATCTGCCAGCCGAGCGCATTCTGCAGGAAGTTGTTCAGGTAATCGGACCAGCCGATGGCCGTCGCGCTCGCGGCGAGGCCATACTCCAGCAGCAGGCAGGCGGCGACGACGAAGGCGGCGAATTCGCCCACCGTGGCGTAGGCAAAGGAATACGAGGAACCGGATGCCGGCACGCGGTCGGCCAGTTCGGCATAGCACAGCGCGGTGAGGCCGGCCGTGATGGCGGCCATCAGGAACGACAGCACGACGGCCGGACCAGCCTTGGGCACGGCCTCCACCATCGTGAAAAAGATGCCGGTGCCGATCGTGGCGCCGACGCCGATCATGGTCAGGGGGAACAAGCCCAGCGAGCGGCCCAGCGCGTGGGCATGGCCGTCATCGGATTTGTGTCCGGATGTCTTGGTGCGAAAGAGCTTTTGGCCCAGGGTCTGGTTCACGGCATGTCCTCTACGCGGGTAGCGCGAATTAATAACTGTCATCAGGATGCGGTATGAGCATCCAAAGCTCGCGATTATAGGGCCACTTAACTGAGCCACTTCCAATGCAGGAAAAAAATACTTTCTTTAAATCTGCATTTTTTATGCAGGTTTAGGTAGAATACCCCCGTACTCAACGAGCTGACCGATGCGACTCACACGATTCTCCGATATTGGCCTGCGCGTCCTGATCTATTTGGAACGGGCGGGAGAACGTCCGCAACCCGTGACGGTGGCCGAGATCGGCAAGCAGTTCGACATCCCGCTGAACCACCTCGTGAAAGTCGTCGGGCAACTGGCCAAGCTGGGCTGGGTGCAGGCGACGCGCGGACGCAACGGCGGCCTGCGCCTCGCGGCCGACCCGGCCACGTTGACGATCGGCCAGGTGCTGCGCAAGCTGGAAGGCGAGGATGACGAGCTGGTCGACTGCGAAGGCACGGACTGCGCGCTGAAGCTGGATTGCCAGTTGCGCGGCATGCTGCGCGCCGGCATGCGTGCCTTCTACGAGGCGATGGACCGCTATACGCTGGCCCACGCCACGGCCGGCACGACCGGCGAGCAGGTCGTCCGCATGCATCGCATGTTCTGGGATGGCGCGGCGGCGAAAACCGCCACGGCACTGCCGGATTGATGGCAAGCCCGCCATGCGGGCCTTTTTTTGAATCTTAAATCTGCATTTAAAATGCATAATTAAAGGAACCATGATGATTTCCGAAGCATCCCGCCCCTACATCGACGCCAGCGTCCCCGTCCTGCGCCAGCACGGCCTGACGATCACGAAGCTGTTCTATACGAACATGCTCGGGACGCATCCCGAACTGACCCGCATCTTCAACATGGGCAATCAGGCGAGCGGGGCGCAGCAGCAGTCGCTGGCATCGGCGGTGTTCGCCTACGCGGCCAACATCGGCAATCCGGGCGCGCTGGGTCCGGTGGTCGAGCGCATCGTGCACAAGCACGTGTCGGTCGGCATCCGCGCCGAACACTACCCGATCGTCGGCAAGCACCTGCTGGAATCGATCGCGACGACCCTGGGCGACGCCGCCACGCCGCCACTGCTGGATGCCTGGAAGGAAGCCTATAACTCCCTCGCGAAGCTGCTGATCGAGGCGGAAGCGAACCTGTACAGCACGGCCGGCGTCGAACCGGGCGAGACCCGTCCGATGCGCGTGACGGAAGTGAAACAGGAAAGCGTCAACGTCATGTCGATCCGCTTCGTTCCGGCGGACGGCAAGCCGGTCCCCGCGTTCAAGCCGGGCCAATACGTGAGCGTCGCCGTCGACCTGCCGGGCGGCCGCCACCAGCTGCGCCAGTACAGCCTGTCGGACGCACCGAACGGCGAGAGCCTGCGCATTTCGGTGAAACGCGAGGACGGCGCGGACAACACCCCGGCCGGTGAAGTGTCGAACTGGCTGCACGCCAACGTGCAGGTGGGTGCCACGTTGCAGGTCTCGCACCCGTTCGGCGAATTCACGCCGGAGACCGAAGGCGACCTGCCGCTCGTGCTGCTGTCGGCCGGTGTCGGCATCACGCCGATGGTGTCCGCCCTGAAACGCGTGGCCCAGGTGAATCCGCAGCGCCGCGTGATCTTCGCCCATGCGGCCCGCGATGCCGCGCACCATGCGCTGCGTGCGGAAGTCGAGGCGTTGAAGGCAACGATGCCGAACCTGTCGGTCGTGAGCTTCCACGAAGATGCGCAAGGTGCCGCCGGCGTGATCGAAGGCCGCATGGACGTGGCCAAGCTGCCGGCATGGCCGCGCGACGAGGCCGAGGTCTATCTGTGCGGTCCACACAAGTTCATGCAGGCGCAGTGGCTCGGTTTGCTGGATGCGGGCGTGCCGGCGGGCCGGCTGCATCGTGAAGTGTTCGGGCCGGAGCTGCTCGATCACCTGCTCTGATCTGGTGTTCGTTGAACGCGTGGACGGCAAGCCGTCCAGGCGTTCAACCAGCACATGAATCGCCGGCCGAGCGGTGGGAAACCCGGGCTAGCCGTTCAGCGCTGGCCGAGCCTCGTGTCGCCGAACAGGTGCTTGAATTCGTGCGGCTGCGAGCGCCAGTACTGCGGCGGCGCGCTGACCGCCGCGCCCAGTTCCGCCGCCGCATGCCACGGCCAGCGCGGGTCATACAGCATGGCGCGCGCCAGCGCCACCATATCGGCCTGGCCGGTCTGCACGATGGTCTCGGCCTGCTTCGCTTCCGTGATCAGGCCCACGCCGATGGTCGGCATGCATGTCTCGGCCTTGATGCGCGCGGCGAACTCGATCTGGTAACCCGGCCCCACCGGGATCTTCTGCTGCGGCGACAGCCCGCCGCTCGACACGTGGATGAACTGGCACCCCAGCCGCTCCAGCGCGCGCGTCAGCACGACGCTCTGCTCCACGTCCCAGCCGCCTTCGACCCAGTCGCTGGCCGAGATGCGCATGCCGACGACCATCTCCGGCGACACGGCCGCGCGCACGGCCTGGAACACTTCCAGCGGAAAGCGCATGCGGTTCTCGAGCGAGCCGCCATATTGATCGTCACGCCGGTTCGACAGCGGCGACAGGAACTGGTGCAGCAAATAGCCGTGGGCGCCGTGCAGCTCGATGGCGTCGAGGCCCAGCGCATCGGCGCGGCGCGCGGCGGCGACGAAACCGTCCTTCACGCGCTGCAGGCCGGCTGCATCGAGGGCCAGCGGCACGGTCTCGCCCTCGGCGTGCGGGAGCGCGGACGGCGCCACGGTCTGCCAGCCATTGGCGTGGCCGGCCGGGATGTTCGCGCCGCCCTGCCACGGCACCTCGCTCGACGCCTTGCGGCCCGCGTGCGCGAGCTGGATGGCAATCTTGATGGGTGCGTGGCGGCGCATCGCATTGACGACGGGTTCCAAAGCGGCCGCGTGCTCGTCGGACCACAGGCCCAGGTCGGCATACGTGATGCGCCCCTCTTCCGTGACGGCGGTCGCTTCGATGATGAGCAGGCCGGCGCCGGACAGCGCGAGATGGCCGAGGTGGATCATGTGCCAGTCGGTCGGAAAACCCTGTTCGGCAGAGTATTGACACATCGGCGCGATGGCGATCCGGTTGGCCAGCTCGAGCGGGCCGAGCTTGATCGGCGAAAACAGCTTGCTCATGGATAGGCGCTCCCCTTTGCGGTCAAAGAGGTAGTCTAGCGCGCAAGGATAAAACGCGCTTTTCGGAAGAAGATACGTACGTCGAACGCGTGGACAGCTTGCCGTCCACGCGTTCAACCAGCCCTGACAACCATGATCCCCGCCCGCAACCCCACGCGCACATCCGGGTTCGGAAACACGACATATTCCTCGTCGTGCTGAACGGTATAAACGGTATCGCCATCCCGCGCGATGACCTCGCCCCTTTTCAGCGGCGTGAAGTTCTCGGTATCGCGCCCGAAGCTCATGGTGAAGGCATCGGACAGCTTGGTGATCGATTGCGCCGTATCGAATACGATGGGCGCCCTGCCCTGGCCATCGGTCGAACCGCGCAGCAGCCCATGCAACGCGGACGCCATCGCCGCGAACTGCCCCAGATCGTTCTGCCCCAGCGTCCCGATCCGTCCCAGTTCGACGGTCGTCCCCGCGGCACCATGCCGCTCGGCCGTCCACCAGCTGTACGTACCCGCGGAGGCCGGATTCATGATGACGGCTTCGATGCCGCCCAGCCCCAGCCACGCGATCAACTCACGCCGCGGTTCAAGCGCGATCAGCTCCGGCACGATCGCGAACTTCGGATAGCGCGACGCGCGGATCGCCGTGTGCAGGTCGAGATGCCAGCGGCGCGGACCGCTGCCCTCGAAGAACGCAGCCGTTGCGGCAATCAGCGCATCGGCCCGGCCAGCCTCGAAGGTGCCGGCCAGGTCGCCGCGCTGGTCGCGGAACATGCGGTTCAGGTCCGCGTCGATGAAGCGCTTGCCGGCCGCGATCGCGTCGATGTTCCCGACGCACAGCATCAGGTCCACCGCGAGCTCACGCGGCGCGCGCGACAGGGCCTCGATGGCGTAGGCCACCATCTCGATCGGCCCCGTCTCGTCGCCGTGCACGCCCACCGACAGCAGCACGGCGGGACGCTCAAGCGCCGGCACGGCCGCCTTCACCGTCAGCACGCCCTTCGCGGGCTGGTCGGCCACGAAGCCGGCCGCGGCGAAGCGGCCGGCCACCTCGCCGAAGTCGGCCTGGGCCAGGGCCCGGATCTCCTTCGGCAAAACGTCGAACGTAGCGGCCGCCATGACGTTACGCGAGGTTCGCGACGGTGCCCGCGACCGTGGTCGCCGCCGTGCCCGACGCAATGCGGTCCGGGCTCGACCCTTCCGACAGCGACCACACGGCCAGCATCGCCTGCTCCAGGTCCGTCGGCTGGGCATAGCCGCCGCTCAGGCCCATCGCATCCGTCAGCTCGCGCACGGCCGACTGCATGTCGCCCGTACGGCGGCTCGCGTCCAGCACTTCCAGCAGCAGGCGCTGTTGCGTGCGGCGCAGGGCCTGCAGCGCGTAGTTGCGCAGTTGTTCCTGCGACTTGCTGGTGGCCGGCAGCTTGAGGCCGCGCTCCAGCGTGTCGATGCCCGCCTGCTCGCGCAGCAGCATGCCGACGTGCAGGAACTCGGCCAGCGACATGCCCTGCGGACGCTGCACCGACACGGCCGCGAACAGGAACGCCGCCAGCGATTCGACCGTATCGACGGCCTTCCACGCCTGCACGAACGACGACGACAGGCCACCGTGGTTGTCCGCATCGAGGCGGGCCGGCATCAGCTGGCGCAGTTGTTCGGGCTGGGCGAACAGGTTCGACAGCTCTTCCATGCCGCCGGCGCCCGCCTGTTCGGCCGGCAGCGACAGCACGCCTTCGATCACGGTGCGCAGCATCACGCGGGTGCGGGCGTCGACGGCCTGCGACACGTCGCGCGGCACCACCAGCGCGTCATGGTCCAGTGCCTCGAACACGGGCGCCAGGTGCAGCGCGGCCCAGGCATGGCCCCAGGCCGTCACGACCTCGGTGTCAATGATGCGGTGCTCGAGCGCCAGGTCGCGCAGCATCAGCGGACCGCAGCGGTTGACGGATTCGTTGGCCAGCACGGTCGCGAGGATCGCATTGGCCAGCGGGTGCGCCAGCGGATCGCGCGTCGCGACCAGTTGCGCCGGGAAGTAAGGACGCAGGATGGTCTCGGCCCACGGCTGTTCCGTCAGCGGCAGCGCGGCCAGCAGGCGTTTGAAGCGGTTCTTGACGTTGGCGACGACGACGGCCAGTTCCGGCGTCGTCAGGCCCAGGCCGAGGGCCTTGCGGCGCTGCAGCTCGGTCTCGCTGGGCAGCTG
>Ga0105242_10002226_pt1 | contig 15303 bp, 15 predicted proteins | sample KBSM24metaG_FD_81521 | JGI IMG/M metagenome (GOLD analysis project Ga0105242, IMG submission 81521) | Miscanthus rhizosphere microbial communities from Kellogg Biological Station, Michigan, USA - KBS M2-4 metaG | ecosystem: Host-associated > Plants > Roots > Rhizosphere > Soil | place... | reverse complement strand
CGAACATCGCGTTCCGCTCGTTCCCCCGGTTCCGCGCGCCCGTTCGCCTGCTGATCGGACCGTGGGCGCACGCCGCGACGGAGACGTCGCTGCCGGGGCCGAACATCCGTCTCAACCCCGAGCTCGTGCGCTGGTTCGACCGATGGCTCAAGGGGATCGACAACGGCATCGACCGCGAGCCGCCGATCGTCGTGTTCGCACAGCGCTCAACCGCGCCCGATCCCCTCCGCCGCGAGGTGCGCGGCGAATGGCGATCGGAGCCGGGATGGCCGCCGGCCCGCGCGGTCCCCACGGAGCTCTCGCTCGCGAAGGCGGAGCCCGGCGGCCTCGCGTCGGCGGACGGTGGCGACGAGCTCCCGATCCGCGGCGACGTCGGCGCGGACGCGTGGATCTCCTGCGCGGGCGTGATGCCGTGGGTCCAACCCACCGACCAGAGGCCGGACGAGGAACGATCGCTCACCTACACGTGGGAACCCCTGGAGAAGGAGCTGGAGATCCTGGGGTACCCCCGGCTCCAGGTCCGGATCGCCTCGAGCGTTCCGGTGGCCTACCTCTCGGCGAAGGTCTGCGACGTGTTCCCCGATGGGAGCTCAGCCCTGGTGGTGCGCGGGCTCCTCAACCTGACCCACCGGGACGGCTCGGCGCACCCGAAACCGATGACGCTCGACACGGTCGAGGAGATCGCGCTGGAGCTCGAGGCGTGCTCGTGGACGTTCGAGGAGGGACATCGGATCAGGCTGGATCTCGCCACCGCGGATTGGCCGAACGCCTGGGCACCGCCGGCGCCCGGCGCCCTTTCGATCGATCGCGACTCGGGCGTCCTCCTCCTCCCCGAGCTGGAGGGAGCCGCACCGATCACCGACGCGCCGAAGCTCGAGCCCTCGGACGTGGAGCAACGCGATCCCAACGAACAGCGTGACGGAGACTGGTGGCGCCGCGACATCTACGAGGGTGACGACGAGCTCCGCGCAGAAACCGGCTACGGCGGGGAGTCTCCCGGGGGGGAACAGAGACCGTCGGTCCTTGAACGATACGAGGGGGTGGTCGGGGTCTCGAGGGCCGATCCGGGTCGCGCGTTCGCCGACGGCGAAGCCGAGTTCGAGATCCGGTTCCCCGAGGCGACCGTTCGTTCGTTCACCCGCGTGCGCGTCGACTCCGACCGCGACAGCTACCGGATCGCGATCGAGTTGGTGGTTGACGAGGACGGTCGCGAGCGCCGCCGGCGACGCTGGGAACGGACGGTCCCCCGGGACCTGCAATGAGGGTGGGCCGCCCTCCCGCGAGAGCGATGCGGCGGCCGATGAGGCGCGGAGCACCCCAGAAACACGGAACCCCGGCGCGATGGCCGGGGCCGGTCTTGATGAGGTACCTCGGTGAGAAGGATACCGCAGATCGGGCTCAGAAGCCCGGGAGATGCTGCCGGAACAGCAGGTACCCCGCGCCGGCCGCGATATCCAACAGCGCGTGGGCGACCACGAACGGCCACGTCCGGCGCCACCGGAGGAAGAGCAGTCCGAACAGCAGCCCCATGAGGAGGTTGCCCACGAACCCGCCCCATCCTTGATACAGGTGGTACCCGCCGCGGAGGATCGCACTCCCGATCACGGCGGCGATCGGGGTCCAGCCGACCTGTTGGAGCCTCGTCACCAGGTACCCGAGGACGATCACCTCTTCGAGCAGGGCGGCTCCGGTCGCGTCCATCAAAAGAACCGGCCAGGTCCACCAGTGTCCCGGCGGCGGCGCAGGGATCACGAAGCGATTGATGCCGAGCGCCACCGCCGCGAGGTAGATGCCGAGCCCGGCGAGACCGACCACCGCGAACAGCACGATCCCACGGAGCAGATCCTCCCGCGGCCGGTCCCACGCGAGGCCGATCACGCCGACCCCCTCACCGTCGCGACGGACGAGATGCACCACCACGAGCACCGGCGCCAACCCGAAGACGAAGCCGAGCACCTGGTTCGCGAAGAGCGGATCCGGGTTGGCGGCGGCGACCGTCACCCCCTTCACGGGAGCGGTCAGGAGCGAGACGATCGCGTAGGCGGCGCTCGCGAGGAGCGAGATCGCGAGGACCGCCACGATCTCCTCGTACAGGGTCCGGCGTGTCGCAGGCGCCGGCGGCGTCGGGGCGAGCTGCATCGTCCCAAGCGTAGTGGCCATCGGATACGGGTTCGCCCGGACACCGGATAGGGTTCGCGACGGGCGATGGCACGCGAACGCGCGGACCTCGTGATCGTCGGCGCCGGCACGATCGGTGGATGGGCGTCGGTGTTCGCGCGCGAGGCGGGCGTGCGAGACGTGGTCGTGCTGGAGCGAGAGCAAGCCGGCGCGGGTGCGTCCGGCCGCGCGGCCGGGATGGTGCGGGCGCAGGGCGGCACCCCGGACACGGTCCGTCTGGGCTCGTGGTCGATCGGCTTCTACGGGAGCCAGCGCGATCGCTACGACACCGACTCCGGCTTCATGCGACGCGGATACGTGATCCTCGCGACCACCGCTCGCGGGGAGCGCGCTGCTCGCGATCGCGTCGCGATGCAGCGCGCGGTCGGCCTGGACGCCCGCTGGGTCGACGTCGACGAGATCCGTCGCCTGATCCCCGCGATGGCCGGCGACGGCTATCGCGGGGGCTCCTACGTCGCGACGGACGGCTGGGTCGATCCGCCGCGGAACGTCCGTGCGTACTCGCTCGCGATGCAGCGCGCCGCGGTCTCGTTGCGCGAAGGGGTCGGGTTCGTCGGGATCCGGACGCGCGCCGGCCGCCGGGGGCGTCGCGAGGTCACGGCGGTCGAGACGACCGCCGGGACGATCACGACGCCCCGCGTCCTGCTCACCGGAGGCCCGGCGCTCCAAGCCGTGGCGGCGGCGGCCGGCGCGCGCGCCTGGGTCGGGTACGTCCGTCATCAGGTCGCGGTCACGGAACGCTCGGACGCCCTGCACACCGACACGACCGCGATGGCGTTCGACCTCGACGCGGGCCTGTATTGGCGGCCCGAGGAGGGCGGGTTCCTGTTCGGGATGTCGAACCCGAAGGAGCCGCCCGGCCCCGGGCGTTCGATCGACTGGCCGTACCTGCGCTCGATGCAACGACGTTTGCACCGGTTCGTCCCGGCGACGCGAGGCCTCGGGCTCAAGAAGGCGTGGGCCGCCACGATCGAGTACACGCCGGACCACCTCCCGATCATCGGCCCCCTCATCCTCGGCGATGCGACCGAGGTCGACGGCGCGTCCATCGCGTCCGCGTGTGGCCACGGCATGATGTGGGGCCCGGCCGTGTCTCGGATCGCGATCGACCTTTCGCTCACCGACGCGACCGAGGTGGTCGAGCGACCGTCGGATCTGCGGATGGATCGGTTCGACGCCGACGGGCGATCGGCACTCGTCGACCCGATCGCCCTCCCCTTCCCGGTCACCCTCGGCGACGACTGACCGTCACCAGACGTCGCCGCTGCGCCAGTCGCACACGAGCGCAGCGTCCAGGTCGGGATCCGGGATCGCCGGTGTCGGTAGGACGAAGATCGCTCCGGATTCCTCCGGCGTCGGGACGTCTCCGGCAGCGGTTCGCACGGCGAGTGAACCCTGCCACCGACGCCATCCGAGGCGTTCGTAGAACGACGGCCTGCCCGTCGAGAGCGCGCCCAGCTGCTGATCGCGCCGGACGATCGCGTCGAGCTCGCGCACGACCGCGGAGCCGTGGCCTCGTCCCTGGTGCGCCGGCCAGGTCGCGACCGCCTCCAGGTACCCGACGCGGAGCGGAGCGCCGTCCAGCCACAGGGTGCGCTCGGCGACCGCCCCGTGCGCAACGATCTCGCCGTCCACCGAGCGGAGGACGTGCAGCCCGCCGAACGTGTGGTCCCAGTCCTCCTCGGAGAACCCTCGATCCCACGCCGCGGCGAACATCCCGCGCATCTGCGCCAGCTCGTCCTCGGTGAGCCCGCCGCTGGCGACGACGCGCTGCTCGATCACGGACGGCTACAGCTGCAGGATGGGACAGGTCAGCGTTCGCGTGATGCCATCGAGCTCCTGCATCGGCATCACGGTCCCCTTCGCCAACAGGTCCAGGTCCTGTGCCTCCGCGCGCGCGACGATGTCGTAGGGACCCGTGACGGGATCGACGGAGACGATCCCCTCGATGCCCCGGACCATGTCGGTGACGTGGCCGGCCTTGCCCACTTCCGTCTGGATCAAGATGTAGGCGCTAACCATCGGTTCCCCTTTTCCCAGGTGGGGATGCACATCCTGGGAGTGGGGGTGGGTCTTCCGCAAATCGGCAGGTCGGAGCCACTCAGTGGCTCGCGTCGGGCTCGCTGAGCGCGGGCGTCGCGAGCGCGAACCACGCCACCAGCGCTGCACCGAGGGCGAGCACACAGGCGCTGAGGTAGAGCGTCCGCGCCCCGAGGTGCTGGTAGACGAACCCTCCGAGCCCGGCCCCGAGGATCGGTCCGATCCCGAACGAGACCATCTGCCCGACCGCGTTCCCGGTCGAATAGAGCGAGCGTGGGAGCAGTCTGCCCACGATCACCACACCGGTCGTGAACAAGAGACTGAACCCGATGCCCTCGAACACCGCGAGCAACGACAGGATCGTCGGATCGGAGACGGAACCCCACAGGAGGAAGGTCAGGCCGTACACGATGCACCCGGCCATGTAGACGAGTCGCAGCCCGAACCGGCGTTGCAGGCGGGAGGAGCTCCGCATCACGGGGACCTCGACGACGCCGCCCAGGGCCGTCCCCAGCCCGATCAGGAACGGCCCGCCGCCCTGATCCTCGATCCTCGGTCCGATGAAGTTCCACGCGGCGTTGAACCCGGTCCACACGAGGACCGCCGCGACGAGGAACCCCCAGAACCGGGGCGCGTGACGGAAGACCGCCCCCAGCGAACCCAATCGGCCATGCCGCTCGAGGCCGCGCGGTCGATCTCGGACGACCGTGGTGCTCCAGGCGAGCACGAGGAGGGCGCTGATCCCGTACAACGGCATCGCCCACCGGATGCCGAACCGCTGCAGGATCGCCCCGAACAGCAGACACCCGCTCGCGTAGGTGAGGCTCGACCATCCCCGGATCCGTCCGTAGTCGAACATCCGATCCTCGCCCAGGTGCTCCAACGCGATCGCGTCGATGTTCGGCTCTTGGGCGTCCATGAAGAACGCCTGCACGACCATCAGCAGGATGATCGCGGGGAGGGCCGCCGCGGCGTTCGTCAGGAACGCCGCGGCGGCCGACCCCGCGAGCCCGATCTGCAACGCGGTGAGCCGTCCGATGCGCGTGTCGGAGAGATGACCCCAGACCGGGTTCGCCACCATGCGAGCGGCGGCCATGCACGCCAGCACCAGGCCGATCTGGCTCTCGTCGAGCCCGTGGGCGTCGCGAAGGTACAACGCGAGGAACGGGAAGAACGCGGCGATCGCGAGTCCGATCGTGAGGAACACGCCCTGCACCGCGCTCGCGTCTCGGACCCGCGGTCGATGCATCGCGTCAGCCTAGACTTCGCGCCGTGGCGAAGATCGCGATCATCGGCGCCGGCAGCGTGGAGTTCACGCGGAACATCCTGACGGACCTCTGCTCCTATCCGGAGCTGGCGGGCGCGCTGGAGTTCGCGTTGCACGACATCGACCAGGAACGGTTGAGGTACGCCGAGCGCGCCGCGAACCAGGTCGTCGCCCGGCTGGACGCCGGCCACGTCGTCTCCGCGGACGCGGACCGCCGATCCGCGTTCGACGGCGCCGACTACCTGATCAACGAGATCCAGGTCGGTGGGTACGAGGCAACGTTGCGCGACTTCCAGATCCCGAAGCGCTACGGGCTGCGTCAGACGATCGCCGACACGATCGGGATCGGGGGCATCATGCGCGGCCTGCGCACGATCCCCGTGATGATCGAGATGGCCGACGAGATGGCGGAGCTCTGTCCCGAGGGAGTGCTCCTGAACTACACGAACCCGATGGCGATGGTCCCGTGGGGGATCTGGGCGGGCTCCAGCTGGCCTGCCGCGCAGACCATAGGCGTCTGCCACAGCGTGCGCGACACGCACGCGTCCCTCGCGTCCCTCGTCGGCGTTCCCGAGGATCGGATCGCCTTCCGGACGGCCGGGTTCAACCACCAATGCTTCGTGTACGAGTTCACCGACCGGGTGACGGGCGAGGACCTGTACCCGCGGCTCCGCGACATCGTCGCGGCAGACCCCGAGGGCCTGGGTCGTCGCGTTCGCGTCGAGCTGTTCAAGCGGTTCGGGTACTTCCCCACGGAGAGCTCCGAACACAGCGCCGAATACGTCCCGTGGTTCCTCCCGCACGACGACCAGATCGAACGGTTCCGGATCCCCGTCGACGAGTACCTCCGCCGGAGCGAGGACAACTTGCACGAGTGGGACGAGCTGAAGGCATCGCTGGATGCCGGAGCCGCGATCGAGCTCGAGCGGAACGACGAGCTCGCGTCCCGGTTCGTCTGGGCGATGGAGACGGGAACGGCGACCGAGCTCTACGGCAACGTGCGGAACGAGGAGCTCATCGACGGTCTCCCCGATGACGCGTGCGTCGAAGTGCCGGTGTCGGTGGATGGGAGAGGCGTGCGTCCGACGCGCATCGGGAGCCTCCCGGCCCGATGCCTCGCGCTCAACCGCACGTTCCTGAACGTGGTGGAGCTCACCGTCCGTGCGGTCGTCGAGGGCTCGCGCGACTTGGTGTATCAGGCGGCGATGCTCGACCCCAATACCGGTGCGACCCTCAGGACGAGCGACATCGTCTCGATGGTCGACGACCTGATCGAGGCGCACGCCGAGCTCATCCCCGACGACATCCGGTAGTCCGGTCGGGCCGTTCGAACCGTGAACGGCGTTCCGCGAGGCGGAACGCATCGGATAGCATCCGAGACATGGGCGAACGGACCGCTCCGGCCGTCGAGAGCGTCGACCGCGCGATCCGCATGCTGGAGGTCCTCGGGCAGCACGGGTCGGGAGCCTCCCTGGACGAACTGGCGACCTCGCTCTCCCTGCCGAAAAGCTCGCTGCATCGCACGCTCGCCGCGCTCCGCGAGCGGGGCTTCGCGACCCAGCGCGAGGACGGCCGATACCTCTTGGGCCCGGAGCTCCTGCGGATCGCGTTCGACTTCTACGGGCGGCTCGACGTTCGCGTGCTGCTCCGGCCCACGTTGGAGCGGCTGCGGAGCGCGCTGAACGAGACGATCCACCTCGGCGTGCTCGACGGCGCCGACGTGGTGTACGTCGACAAGCTCGAACCGACGCAGCCGATCGCGCTGAGCTCGAAGGTCGGGGGGCGGAACCCGGCGCACTGCACCGCGGTCGGGAAGGCGCTGCTGGCGTGGACGTATCCGACCAACGAGCGCCTCCTGGCGTGGGCGGCGGAGCACGCTCCGCTGGCGCACCCCACCGACCGGACGATCGGGCGTCCGGACGCGCTCGCCCGCGAGATGGCACGCATCAGGACCGACGGCTTCGCGAAGGACATGGAGGAATCCGAGTCTGGCGTCCGGTGCGTCGCTGCCCCGGTGTTCTTCGGCGCGGACGGTCCGGTCGCGGCGATCTCGATCTCCGCGCCGAAGGAGCGCCTCCCCGCGGCCCGGATGCGCGAGGTCGTCCGCTCCCTGCTCCGCGAGATCGCTGCCACACCGAGTGCAGCTCGAGCTATCGGCTGAGGGTGGTGCATGCCGGTTGACCGGGTGGCATCCGTTCCGTGAAGATACGCGAGGAACCAGCACCGCAGAACAGCGTTCCGTCTGACGGAACGCGCGTGACGGGGAGGCGCGTGGACCCGAACGCTGAGATCAGGACCGACAGGGCGCCCCGCGGGACCGGCGCCTACTCACAGGCGATGCGCGCCGGCGACTTCGTCTTCATCTCAGGGCAGGGCCCGCTGGATCCGGCAACGCTCGAGGTGCAAGGCGACACGATCGAGGAACAGACCGAGCACACCCTGCGCAACCTCGCGGCGGTCGCCGCCGCGGCCGGCGGCGGTCTGGCCGACGTGGTCAAGGTTTCGGCGTTCCTGTCCTCGATCGATCTGTTCCCGGCGTTCAACGCGACGTACGAGCGCATCTTCGCGACCGAACCCCGGCCCGCGCGCACCACGACGGGCGCGGAGCTCCGCGACATCCTGGTCGAGATCGACGCCGTCCTCTATCTGCCGAGCGGGCTGCCGAACGGGTGAGCATGGACCTCGACGAGCTGGATACCCCGTCGTTGGTGGTGGACCTCGACGCCCTCGAACGGAACATCGGCGAGATGGCGGCCGTGGCCGGTGCGGCGGGCGTCCGGCTCCGACCGCACACGAAGACCCACAAGGCACCCGAGATCGCGCGGATGCAGGTGGAGGCCGGGGCGGCCGGCATCACGGTCGCGAAGCTCGGCGAAGCCGAGGTCATGGCCGACGCCGGGCTCGAGGACCTGCTGATCGCGTTCCCGCTCGTCGGTGAACGCAAGCTGACCCGTCTTCGAGAGCTGCTCGAACGCGCGGATGTCCGCGTGAGCCTCGATGCCGTCGAGGTCGCCGAGGGCGTCGGTCGCGTGGGCAAGGACCTGGGACGCGACGTCCCCGTGCTCGTCGAGGTCGACACAGGGTTGCATCGGATGGGCCGCGCGGCCGGCGACCCGTCGGCGCGCCTCGCCCTGGACATCGCGTCCGTCCCCGGCGTCGAGGTGGTCGGGCTGTTGACCCATGCGGGTCACGGTTACCGGGCGAGCGACCCCGACGAGCTCCGGACGATCGCCACACGCGAAGTGCTCGACATGACCGATACGGCCGAGCGCTGCGAACGCGAGGGGCTCCCCATCCGGGAGATCAGCGTCGGATCCACCCCGACCGCCCGGATCGCCGCGGCGGTCCCCGGCGTCACCGAGATCCGCCCCGGCACGTACGTCTTCAACGATGTGCAGCAGCTGCGCCTGGGGATCGCGACCGAGGAGACGTGCGCGGCGCGAGTGCTTGCGACCGTCGTCGCGCGGCCGACCGCCGAACGGTTCCTGATCGACGGCGGCACGAAGTCCTTCTCGTCGGATGGGGGCGACGGCCCGCCCTATCCGGGACGGGGCGTCGTCGCCGGCCGGCCCGACCTGCTGCTGGACTTCATGAGCGAGGAGCACGGCGTCGGCCACCTAGTGGGCGACGCCGAGCTCCGGATCGGCGAGCGCATCCAGGTGATCCCGCTGCACGTCTGCTCCACGATCAACCTCTTCGACGCGGCGTTCGGGATCCGGAACGGAGTGGTGGAACGCCAGATCGCGATCGCCGCGCGGGGCAAGGTGCAGTGATGCGCGGCCTCGACGGCAAGGGCGTGCTGATCGTCGGGGGCACCAGCGGGATCGGCCTGGCGACCGCGCGGCGGTTCCTCGAGGAAGGGTCGCGGGTGTTCGTGGCCGGCATCGAGGAGGCGGAGCTCAAGGAGACGCGCCAGACCCTCGCCGAGCTCGGAGCGATCGACGGGCTCGTCGGCGACGTGAGCGTCGAGACCGACGTGGACGCGATCGTCCGTGGCGCGACCGCGTCCCTGTCGCGGATCGACGTGTTGATCAACAACGCCGGTGTGGCGCACAAAGCGCCATTCCTCGAGACCGCCACGGACGCGTGGGACCGAACGATCGCGGTCAACCTCCGCGGGATGTTCCTCGTCGCCCGCGCCGTCGGCCGCCTGATGGCGGCCGACGGCGCGGGCGGCGCGATCGTGAACATGGCGTCCACGAACGCGCTCGGCGGCGAAGAGCTCTACGCCGCCTACAACGCGTCGAAGGGCGGGGTCCTCCAGCTCACCCGGACGATGGCCGTGGAGCTCGGAGCCGCAGGCATCCGCGTGAACTGCCTCTGTCCGGGCTTCATCGACACGCCCCTCAACCGCGGGCTCGAGGACGAGGCGTGGATCCAGACCTACGAGCGGGAGCACATCCCGCTCGGGCGTCGCGGCCTCGCCGAGGAGGTCGCGGCCGCGTACGCCTTCCTGGCTTCGGACGAGGCGTCGTTCATCCACGGGGCCGCCCTGGTGATCGACGGCGGACAGACGGCGGTGATGTGACCGTGCGGACACCGCTCGACGGGCTCCGCGAGCTCCCGACGGGCTCCGGTCGCGTGGGCGCCACCTGGCTCGGCCAGTCGGGGTTCGTGCTCCGATCGCGGGAGACGACGCTCCTGATCGACCCGTTCCTGTCGCCGCACCAGGGGCGCCGGTACGAGTCGGCGTTGCCGCCCGATTCGGCGACCGGCATCGATCTCGTCTTCTGCTCGCACGAGCACGCCGACCACTTCGATGCGGGCAGCGCGCCCGCGATCGCGAAAGCGTCACCGGGCGCGACCTTCGTCGTCCCGGCACCGATCGTCGACATGGTCACCGAGGCCGGGATCGCAACGGATCGCGTGCTCGGCGTCCAGCCGGGCGAAACCCACGAGCTCGACGGCATCGCCGTTCGCCCCGTCCCGGCCCGGCACGGCGTCACGATGGCCGACGCGTACGGCTTCGGCGAGGAGCTCTCCGGGGGACTGATCCGGTTCGTCGGGTTCGTGCTCGACATCGAAGGTGTCCGTATCTATCACGCCGGCGACACGATCCACTACGAGGGCATGGAGGCCACGGTCGGGGCGCTTCGACCGAACATCGCCCTCTTGCCGGTCAACGGTCGCCATGCCGAGCGGGAGGCCCGAGGCATCGTCGGGAACCTGAACGAACGCGAGGCCGCGTGGCTCGCCGCAACGATCGGCTCCGAGACGCTGATCCCGATGCACTACGACCTGTTCACGCAGAACCTCGGCTCGGCGCCCGAGGTCGTGGAGGCCGCGGAAGAAGAGGACCGCGCGGTGACCGTCATGATCCCTCCCCGGGAGACCCCGTTCATCCTGGTCGCGGGGCGAGCACGATGAAAGCGCTCGTGTACCTCGGGCCACGGCGCATGGAGCTGCAGGAGGTGGCGGAGCCCGTCGCCGGCCCGGGCGACGTGGTGATCGACGCCGTCGTCTCGGCCGTCTGCGGGTCGGATCTGCACGGGTTCCGGGAGGCCAGCTCGCGCCGGATCCCTCCCCTCGTGATGGGTCACGAGACGGTCGGGCGGATCGGAGCCGTCGGGAGCGGCGTCGATCCCGAGCGGCTGGGCCAGCGGGTGGTGCTGAAGCCGATCCTGTCCTGCGGCAGATGTGACGCGTGTCGCGCCGGCGACATCAACCATTGCCGCGAGGGGCGATTGGTCGGCCGCGACCTCGCGGGGGGCTTCGCGGAGCGGTTCGCGGTCCCGGCCACGGCGGCCGTTCCCGTGCCGCCCGAGCTTCCCGACGACGTCGCGGTGCTCACGGAACCGCTCGCGAACGCCGAGCACGTCACGGAACGGGCCGTTCGTGAGGGCGACGTGGTGTTCGTGATCGGTTCCGGGCCGATCGGCGCCCTCATGGTTCGCGCCGCATTCCTCCATCGCGCGAGCCGGGTGATCGTCACGGACACGAACCCCGAGCGGCTGGCGTTCGCCGTCGCGCAGGGGGCCGAAACCTCCCCGAGCGACGGCGCCCTCGTGGCCGTCACGACCGCGACGGACGGGTGGGGCGCCGACGTCGTGATCGACGCCGCAGGCTTCGAGGCGACGTGGGCGCTCGGCCTTCAGGCGGTCCGCCCGGGTGGACGCATCTTCGAGATCGGGCTGGGTGCGCCTCGCGGCCAGGTCGACTACTTCACCGTCCTCGGCAAGGAGGCGACGATCACCGGGTCGTACGCGTGGACCGACCTCGACTTCTCCCGCTCCCTCGAGCTCCTGGCCGGTGGGGCGCTCACCACCGACGGATGGCTGACCCGCGTCCCGCTCGCCGACGGGCAAGCTGCGTTCGAGGATCTCGCCGACCGTGGACGGCCGTTCAAGGTCCTCTTGGAGCTCGGATGAAGCTGGTCTCGTACGACGGCGGGTTCGGCCGGGTCGAGGACGGCGCGATCGTCCCGATGGGCGACGACCTCGTTCGGTTCCTCGCCACTGGCCACGTCCAGGATGGCACGGCGGTCCCGCTCGCCTCCATGCGCCTCCGAGCGCCGGTGCCGCGACCCGGCAAGGTCATCTGCGTCGGTCTGAACTACCGGGATCACGCCGAGGAGTCCGGGCAGCCCATCCCCGAGGAGCCGGTCCTGTTCGCCAAGTTCGCCAACAGCGTCACGGGTCCGGGCGAGACGATCGTCGTCCCGCCGGCCGTCGAACAGCCCGACTACGAAGCCGAGCTCGGCGTCGTGATCGGACGCGAGGCTCATCGCGTGGACGAACGGAGCGCCCTCGAGCATGTCGCCGGCTACACCTGTGTGAACGACGTCTCGGCGCGCGATCTGCAGTTCCGGTCCTCACAGTGGCTGCTCGGCAAGGCGATCGACGGGTTCTTGCCGATAGGCCCGTGGCTCGTCACCAGCGACGAGATCCCCGATCCGCAGGCGCTTCGGATCCGGTGCGAGGTCGGCGGCGAGACCCTGCAGGCCTCCTCGACGGCGCAGATGATCTTCGGGGTCGCCGAGCTGATCGCGTTCGTGTCCCGCACGATCAGGCTGGAACCGGGCGACGTCATCGCGACCGGAACCCCACCCGGCGTGGGGATGGCGAGGACGCCGCCGCGGTGGCTCCGCGACGGTGACGAGGTGACCGTGGAGATCGAGCGCATCGGTGCGCTCACGAACGCGGTGCGGATGGACGCCCCGATGGGAGGAACAGGATGAAACGGTTGTGGCTCGTCGTCCCCCTGGCGCTCGTGGTGATCGCGAGCGCTTGCAGCTCCAGCAGCAGCACCGCCACCGCGAGCGGCTCGGTGACGGGAGACGTCACCCTCACGATGTGGATGGGCTACACCCCGCCGCCGCCCGTGGAACAATCACAGGAGTACCTGTCGATCCAGGACATGGTGACCCGGTTCGAGGCGGCGCATCCGAACATCCACATCGACATCCAGTACGTCAACAGCGACAACGCATTGCAGAAGGCGACGGTCGCGCTGCAGGGCGGCAAGCAGCCGGACATCTCCTACCAGTACGGGACGAACATGCCGCAGCTGGCCACGGCGCCGAAGCTCGTCGATCTGACCCAGCGCGTCCAGGATCCCTCGTTCGACTGGAACGACTTCTTCGAGGGTGAACGGGCGGTCGCGACCGTCGACGGCCGCGTCCTGGGGATCCCGGCGCTCGTGGACAACCTTGCGATCGTCTACAACAAGGATCTCTTCGCGAAGGCGGGCGTCCCGACGCCGACGCCGGACTGGACCTGGGACGACGTGCGCGCTGCCGCGAAGGCGACGACCGACCCCGCGAACAAGGTGTTCGGGCTCGTGTTCCCGGCCGATGCGAGCGAGACGATGGTCTGGCAGTTCGAGGCGATGCTCTGGGAGGCCGGTGGCGACATCCTGAACGCCGACGATACGCAGGCCGCCTTCAACTCGCCGGCCGGCGTCCGCGCCGCGACGATGCTCCAACAGATGCAGCAGGACGGATCGCTCTACCTCGACTTCCACCCGGACTCCGGCCAGTACACGAACCTCTTCAACTCCGGCAAGATCGGCATGTTGATCACGGGCCCGTGGGACCTCTCCTCGTTCCCGGACGTGAACTACGGGGTGCAGCAGATGCCGTCGTTCGACCCGGGCGGGAGCCACATCACGATCGCGGGCCCCGACAACTGGGTGATCTTCGACAACGGCCCCGACCGCGTGGAGGCCTCGTGGGAGTTCCTGCAGTTCATGGCGTCGCCCGAGAACGTCCTCAAGGACTCGCTCGCGACGAGCCACCTCCCGACGCGGGCGTCGGTCGAGCAGTTGCCCGGCTTCTCCGCGCTCGACACGAAGTTCCCGGGCGTCGGGGCCTTCGCGCTGAATCTGGCGAACGTCACGAAGGCGCGGCCTCAGATCACGCACTACCCGGAGGTCTCCAGCTTCCTCGGGCTGGCGCTCGTGAGCATCCTGCAGGGCCAGGCGTCGCCGCAGGATGCGCTGAACCAGGCGGCCGACCAGGCGAACGGCGCCCTCGCGATACCGACGTAGCCCGATGGCGATCGGGGGCGCGAACGCTCGGCGGGTGATGACGTCCGACCACGTCGTCGGATGGGCGTTCGCCTCCCCAGCCGTGCTGTTGATCATCGTGTTCGGGTTGATCCCGATCGTGTGGTCGGCGCTCCTTTCCTTCCAGAAGACCAACCTGCTCTCGGCTCCGCATTGGGTCGGGCTGGCGAACTACCGCGCGCTGCCGAAGGACCCGTACTTCGCGCAATCGATGGTCCACAGCGCGATCTACACCGTGCTGTTCGTCCCGCTCTCGGTCACCGGAGGTCTCCTCACCGCGATCGCGCTGAATCGGCCGATCCGGGGGATCCGCGTCTACCGCACGGCGGTGTTCGTTCCGGTGGTCGTCTCGACGATCGCGACCGTGATCATCTTCCTGTGGGTCTTCGACCCGAACTTCGGCCTCGCCAACTGGCTGCTTGGGAAGGTGGGCCTCGGCCCGTTCGCCTTCTTCACGAGCTCGAACGGCGCCCTCTACTCGATCGTCGCGATGACGGTGTGGGGGTGGATCGGCTTCAACGTGATCGTCTATCTGGCTGCGCTGCAGGGTATCCCGCGCGAACTCGTTGAGGCGGCGGAGATCGACGGCGCGGGGAACTGGGGCATCTTCCGCAACGTCACCCTTCCGCTGCTCGGTCCGGTGACGCTGTTCCTCGTCGTCTGGTCGTCGATCAACGCCCTGCAGCTGTTCGACGAGGTCTACCTCGCGACGAACGGCGGCCCCGGCACGGCGACGTACGTGCCGGTCTTCTACCTGTACAAGCTTGCGTTTTCAAAGGGCATCGCCGGCTATGCGGCCGCGATCGCATACGTGCTGTTCGCGGTGATCCTGGTGCTCACGGTCGCCCAGCTCCTCGTCGGCAAGCGGATGGTGCACTACGCGCCATGAGCGAGATCCAGACGATCGAGCTGGCGGCGCGCGCCGCGGAGGAGCCGAAAGGGCAGCCGACGACGGGACGGTTCCTGTTCAGCTCGTGGCACCTCGTGTTGATCCCGATCGCCGTCGTGATGGTGATCCCGCTGGTCTGGATGCTCGTCACGTCCCTCCAGACCCTCGACGAGACACGCCACTATCCCCCGACGATCGTCCCGACGTCGCTCGAGTTCCGCAACTACACCGACGTGCTCCAGCAGGCACCGTTCGCCCGGTGGTTCGTCAACACGCTGCTCGTGACGATCGCCTGCGTCGCGGGGAACCTGCTGTTCTGCAGCTTGGCCGGGTACGCGTTCGCGCGGATCAGGTTCTTCGGACGCGAGGTCGTGTTCGTTCTGATCCTCGCGACGCTGATGGTCCCGTTCCAGGTGATCATCAT
>Ga0105242_10002223_pt1 | contig 15309 bp, 9 predicted proteins | sample KBSM24metaG_FD_81521 | JGI IMG/M metagenome (GOLD analysis project Ga0105242, IMG submission 81521) | Miscanthus rhizosphere microbial communities from Kellogg Biological Station, Michigan, USA - KBS M2-4 metaG | ecosystem: Host-associated > Plants > Roots > Rhizosphere > Soil | place: Michigan... | reverse complement strand
CGCATACTGCCGCCTCATTACGCCAGTCCACGGTCAACTGATCGAGCCGATGTTCGACCACAGCCTCGATGATCTCCAGGAAATCAGTCTTGAGTAAGGGAAGTAGAACCTGTGTTTCTGGATCCCCCATACGAGCGTTAAACTCTAGAACATACGGTATCCCATTTACGACCATGAGGCCGGCATACAAGACCCCGTGAAACGGGCAACCCATGCGCGAGAGCGCATCGACGGCAGGATAGAGAACCCGCTTGGCCACCTCTTCGCACAAAGCCACAGTGCCCAGCGGCGCCGGACAATAAGCTCCCATGCCGCCTGTATTGGGCCCGGCATCGCCATCGCCTAGTCGTTTATGGTCTTGCGCCGGCAACATCGGCACCACCGTCCGGCCGTCCGTGAAGGCCATGATCGTCAGTTCCTCGCCGTTCAGAAACTGTTCGATCAATACCCGCTGACCGGCCTGACCAAACACGGCATGCTCCATCGAGTCGCGGACGGCCTGTCTTGCCTCTTCATGCGTCGTCGCAACCACCACCCCCTTCCCCTGCGCCAATCCATCAGCCTTCACCACCACGGGAAGTTCATGCTGATCGATATAGGCCAAGGCAGAGGCAACCCGATCGAAACTTTGCGCCTTCGCCGTGAGAATTCCCGCGCTGGCCATCACCTCTTTAGAAAAGGCTTTGCTCGCTTCGATCCGCGCTGCGCCTTTTGTCGGGCCGAAAATTTTCAGCTTTGACCGGCGGAATTCATCGACCATGCCCAACGCGAGCGGAGCTTCGGGTCCCACGACCGTCAGATCGATTTTCTCTGACTGGGCGAACGTCTTCAGCCCGGCAACGTCATCTGCCTTAATCGGCACACAGGTTGCGAGCGAATCAATTCCTGCATTGCCTGGCGCAGCGTATATGGTAGGTTTGCGGGGACTGCGCGCGAGCGCCCACACCATCGCGTGCTCGCGTCCGCCACTGCCAACAATGAGAATTTTCACTGGATAGCCTTCAGCGTGAAGTCTTTCTTCGGAGGATGTTCAAACGGCTTTCCAGCAAGGCCGCAGGCGAAAGTAAAACCGGAAGCATATCTTTCTCACCCGCCCGCCCCGAGCTGCAGCGCAGCTCCTTCCTCCGTGGGCTATGTTGAGGATTTGCCGAGCCGAGAACGATGCTGGAGAATCGTTTCAACATCCGTTAATGGCGGAAGTGGCGCATAGCCGTCAATATCATCGCCAGCCCATGTTCATCCGCTGCCTTGATGATCTCAGCATCACGGATCGAACCCCCGGGCTGTATGACCGCCGTAATCCCGGCTTGCGCTGCCGCATCCAATCCATCACGGAAGGGGAAGAAGGCATCCGATGCCATCACGCAGCCCTTCACCGGCATTTGCGCCTTCATTGCCGCGAGCTTGACGGAATCGACCCGGCTCATCTGGCCGGCACCGATCCCGACCGTCTGGCCCGGCCTGGCATAGATAATCGCGTTCGACTTGACATGCTTGCAGACCTTCCATGCAAAGGCACAGGCTGCGTATTCTTCATCCGTCGGTTTACGCCTCGTCGGGACTTGCAAGGCATGTATATCCGTCAGCACACCCAAATCCCGATCCTGCACGATCAACCCGCCGACGAGTTTCTTCAGGTCAAGACCCTCCTGCTTCACCTTCGTGAGCGGGCCGACATCCAACAGTCTCAGGTCTTTTTTCCGCTTCAGCTCTGCCAGCGCATCATCTGCAAAACCAGGCGCAATGACCACCTCGACGAACGTAGAAGTAATCTCTTTGGCAGCCGCCAGATCTACCGCCCGATTAAAGGCAATCACCCCTCCAAATGCAGAGATTGGATCGGTCTCGCGAGCCTTCACATAGGCTTCCATCGGCGTGGTCCCAAGCGCAGCGCCACAGGGATTGTTGTGCTTGATAATTGCCACGGCACAGTCGTCATACTCTTTAGCGAGTTCGAGCGCTGAGTTGGCATCGAGAAAATTGTTGTACGACATGGCTTTGCCATGCAGGATTTTCCCCCGCGAGACCGACGGTTCGTTGGAATTCAGTTCACGGTAGAACGCGCCCAATTGGTGCGGATTCTCGCCATAGCGAAGTGTTTCCGCTAACTCGAATTGTAGCGACAATATTTTTGGGAACTTGGTTTCGCTACCCTGAACCTGCTTTTCGAGATAGGCGGCAATGAGACTGTCGTAGCGGGACGTATGTTGAAACACCTTCATCGCCAACTCGCGCCGTAGTTCGTCCGACACAGTGCCGGCCTTGGCAGCATCGAGCACCCGCTGGTAGTCGGCCGGGTCCACGACCACCAGAACATCCTCGTGATTTTTGGCGGCGGATCGCAACATCGACGGGCCGCCGATGTCGATATTCTCAATGGCCTCTTCAAATGAGCAATTCGGTTTCGCGATCGTCGCCTCGAAGGGATACAGATTGACCACGACTACGTCGATTGGACCGATCCCCTGCTGCTCCATCTGCTCAACATGGGCCGGAACTCTTCGCCGACCGAGCAGCCCACCATGGATCTTCGGATGGAGCGTCTTCACGCGGCCATCGAGAATCTCGGGCGAACCAGTGTACGCTGCTACATCTGTGACCTTCACACCGGCATCGCGCAAAGCCTTCGCGGTTCCGCCTGTTGAAAGAATTTCTGCACCAAGGGCTTCCAGCCCCTTGGCCATCTCGACAACACCTGTCTTATCCGAAACGCTGATCAACGCCCGCTTGATGCCGGCCATGGTTCAACTCCTTCGATCAACTTAAAATGGAGTGTAAAATTCTACTCGCGATAGGCCGGCGCAGGATAACAAATGGGTCCCCGAAGTTCAAGGAGACGCTCGGTAGTCCCATTCACTCGGTGAAACAGCCCCTTGCGCAAAAAGCCTGCAATGGAGGGACAATCTCGTATGGCATGAGCCGACGCAGTATGGTAGGGTCTCCGTTATTGAGAGGTCTGTCCTAGAGCTGACTCATGATGCGTGCAGCGATTCTTGCCGCAGGCACTGTTGCACTAACCCTCCTTGCCTTCCTCTGTCTTCCACGCGACCTTCCCCCGCCTGTAGCATCGACCTCCCCCATCCCTGCCAGTTTTCATGCGCAATTAGAACAGGGAACCCTGACTCTCCGTGGCTCCCTCCCCACGCAGCGCAGTAAGACGGCAATTCTACAGCGGGCGAAAGAACTCTACGGAGCCACGCCTGGCCGCGTCGTCGATATGTTATCAGTGGATACGACGGTAGGCCCCGCAGCCTGGGTCGACAGTGTTCCCAAGGCCCTCCCCATATTGGGCCACATGACAGAACGTGGCTCCATCATCATCGATGGGCGCTCGGTCGTCCTCAGTGGCCGCATTGACAACGACCGCGCCAAAGCCACCATGCTACGAGATCTTGCCCCTCTGACACAGACAGGGCTCACACTAGAAGATCATACTCTGGCGGTTCAAGGGCCGGCCAAGGCTCAGGCCCCGGTCCAGGCTCCCGCCTCGTCGCTCCAAAAGAAGTTGAACGAGGTTCTCTCTCATGCCTCAATAGAGTTTGATTCAAATACTGCAACCATAACCCCCCGCAGCCGCGCTACATTGGACCAATTAGTTACGCTCTTACGCCGCGCTCCCCATACCGTCATTGAGATTGGCGGTCACACAGACCGGTACGGGGCAGCGGACTACAATCTTCAACTCAGCCGACTTCGGGCCGAGGCCGTGCGTCATTACTTCATCAGCCACGGACTCACCAATCAGTTTACATCCGTCGGCTACGGCGCCTCACGACCATTATCGGCAGCAGACACGCGGGCCGGCCTTCAACACAATCGTCGCATCGAATTGCGAGTAAAAGGAGTTGGCGACCTATGACTATACTCTTCGGCCAGATCCTCGGGTGTCTATTCGTCGCGGCTGGTATCGGCGGTGTGATCGGATGGGTGCTGCAATACCTATCTGCCCGGCAAATGACACAACAGTTCAGGGACATCAGCGCAACTCTGCGGCTCAAAGAACAGCGGCTCGAAAAGGCTCAGTATGAATTGAAAGTTCAAGCCGCATCGATGCACATGCTAGAAAGCAAGGTCATGGAATCTGAGGCGCTCGTTCACTCGAGCAGTCAGAAACTCTCGGAACAAAGCGACCGCCTTCGGGCAGTCGAAGAAGAGTCGGCGGTTCGCATGCAGAAGTTGGCAGCCCTGGAAGTGGAAGAGTCTTCTATTCGCCGCCGCACAACAGAGTATGACGAGACCGCGGCCAGACAGGCAGAAACAATCCAGCAATTCCATCTCGCACGGCAGAACGCGGAGCAGGCCCTGGAATCGAACAAACAGGAACGGCAAGAACTTCAGCATCGGGTCACGGAGTTGGAAGCAGCAGTCCAAGAGGTCGTGTTGCTACGCGCGCGCGTGGAAGAGCTTGAACCGGCTCAAGGGCGCGTCCATTGGCTTGAAGTCCAACTTTCCGATCGAGACACGGAACATCGAGCCGCACTCCACCAGCTCGACAACCAATTGGCTGAACGAGACAAGCGAATCAGTGAACTCGAACATCTTCAGTCCCTCCTGAAAGAGCAAGAGACGGCATTGGCCCAGTGGGAAACGCAATATGCCCAGACTCTCACCCAGCACGAAGCCCAGATCGGCAAGCTGCAACAACAGCTTGCCGCACAGGGCAACCTCACCGCCCAACTCCGGCTCAATGAACAGACCTTGCGTGAGCGAAATAACCAGATCGACGGCCTCCATTGCCAGGTTCAAGAACTCGAATCACAGAAGCTCGACCTCGTCAACCAGACAAAGATAGTGGGAGAGAAGGAAGAGGAGATCACCCGCCTTCGAAAACGCCTCGTCGAAGTGCGGGCTGCCCTGCGGATAAAAACCGATGGGGGCGCCACGGTTCCTCGCCAAACCCGTCAGAATGGAAGTCAACTGAGTCTGCAGATGGAACAGACGCAAGCGGCGAAAGGCCAACAGAAAGACGACCTGAGTAAAATTCACGGGATCGGCCCCGCATTTGCAAAAACGTTGAACAAGATGGGATTGCACACCTTCGTTCAGATCGCACGCTGGAAACCCGAGGACATCGACAAAGTCGCAAAGAAACTCTACACAGCCCCCGAACGGATCAAGCGGGACAAATGGGTTGAGGAAGCCAAGAAAGAGCACTTCCGCAAGTACGGCGAGCGTCTCTAGCAGAATGCTGAAAAAGGCTGCCAGCAGCGTTCTCGCATCGTTCAGGCCCTTAACGTACCCAGAGGGTACGCCTCGGGCCTTCACACGCTGCGGCCTTCCTGGACAGCCTTTTTGAGCATCCTGCTGGCCAGGCGCGCACATCGAGAAGCTGCATCTCGCGTGGAAGTTTCTGATTTCAGATTGCACATGGTTTCGGTAACGTGAACCCTGGAACTCGCACTAGAAACTTCAGCCCACGAAAGACAAACGAGGAGAGTCTATGACGTTCATTCCAGATACATAAGCAGCGGCACTACATATAGAGCCGGCCAGTGAAGGTGGGGGCCAAAATGAGTCTCAGTCTATGCCCGGATGGGGGTATGCCGAACAGGTAGTGCGGCAAGAGTGGGTCGATACTTCCTAATTGAGTCCTCTTCTTCCTCCCAAGTTGCATTCATTCGAACCCGTGGGTGCAGCCATGAGCAGTTGGATCGGGAAGAAGGATGGGGTCAGTTCTTGACTTTCCACCTCTCTTCACTCTCGTTATCCCTCATGGCGCGCCAATCAGACCTACTCTGCAAGAGGGTTGCCGGACTGCCCTTCACTGTGCGCGTCGAACGAGCACATTCTTATCGTGCACGTTCCGCGAGCAAGAAGGACGGTCTGGCTACCCCTTCATATCTTTCGGAAGCCGCGTGTTGCGCGACACAGGAGGTCATCAAGCGGCCAGGCTGTCCTTTACCCCTTTCCCTTTATCAGCGCTATCACACTCATCATCGTGACTTGGTCGTCGTCGAACCCCCCGTGCGTCGTGCTCTTCGATTCTTTGCCCGGCGCAGCCCAGGTAAAGACGTTTGCCAATTTCTTTGATGCAATCATCAGATTGAAGTATTTCTCCATGCCAAGTATCGGCGTCGTCTGTCCTTGTTCGAGTGACTGAGACACCAGATAGAGCAGCGAACGGCTGTAACCAAGGATCGGTTTGCATGTCGGATCCTTTTGCTCCATGTCGTCGGAGAGATGAAACTGATTAAATCGCTTGACCTTACCAGTTTTAATTGCTGGAAGCACTGTCTCCTGGAAGAGATCGACTCGCACCGCCGGGGCCATGAAGTTCACGCTTTCAAACGTCCATCCCTGCCTTCCCAATCGCTGGACGACATGACTGTGGAGGATGGATCCGGCGGAATGGCCGACCAGATGCAGCCGCACCTTGGATAGATTGGCAAAGTATGGCGACTGCTGGCAGGCCCGATAGAGCTGCATTCCTCCACTCTCGGCTGTATTAGAAATCGCGTCCGCGTTCTGTTTCATCTCGCTCCAGATCGCCGTCCCTGGCGAGGCTAGTAGTTTTTCGAGTCGTTCGTTCCACCAGTTCTTGGCGCTGTCGAAGAATCCGCCGGTCGGGCGCACCTGGCGCTTGATGACATCCTCCAGACGCCCCTTCAGGGTTGACCAGAGGTCAGTTTCCCACATCAGAAAGATTGGAAAGATCTTATGTTCATATAACGCGGGAATCCATTTCGCTGCCGTTTCTCCCGCGTCATCTTCGGACGTGAGACCCCCATGCGCATAGATGGCGATGTCCACTGGATCATTCTTGCCCAAGCCCCAAGCAGTCCGGGCTTTGCTAAGATGATGCGTGACCAATGCCGTAATGTCGGACTTCTGTGTACGAAAATCACCGGTGTTGCTAAGGCGGCCATTGTTCTCCATATCGATGACGAACGGGTTGATCTCGTGTGTGCGTAAAGAAGATTCGCCGGCTAGCTGCACTTTGCCGGCGCGCAGACGCAACGTGGTCGAGTGTGCAATCGCCAGATGAAGATCGGTGACGACGCCCAATTGCGCCACCCAACAGTCCATCGCATGGTCGAGCCAGTCTTCATATGGTAAGACCGCACGACCTCTGGTGCCCCAGCCAATCCCCCATGAGTTATGCACGATGAACCCATCTCGGTTATAGCCGACAATCGCAAAGGCATGGCCACCGTCGCCGGGGTTTGCCTTCCGACCGGGAATCATCCAGTGCCGGCCCTTGGTATGTGATGCGTTCGCGAATCCCTCGTTCCAACCAGAATGGCAGACAGCGCTGGCATACAGAATACCGATCTGCTTGAGTGCGACATGCATGTCGGTGATCGACCGCGGGTCAACACGGTAATAGGCCCCGAGCGGACGCTTGACTGCATCAAGCCACCAATCGTCTATGGACTTTGCCTTATGTCCTGTCGGCATGTGCTCCGAAATCCACAACCTGTCCGAGCACGCACCATGTTTATACCAGCCTTTCATCGCGCCACGCAGGCTCGATCCTGTATCGATATCCGGTGCCCCGGGAAACTCATCATAGCGCCGTGCCATCGAATACAACATGAATGGAGACACGCGGTACTCATTCCGTTTACGTTTTGCTGCATACTGCAAATGGTAGACGACGCTTGCCAAGGCAAAGCCGGTACATGCATTGGTCTGTCCTTGCCTGAGGACAGGGATAACGGTCTTCGCAACAAACACCTCGTCCGGCACGACCGAGACCGGCGGCATATAAAGCCTGTCTCGCAGATCGAGGCGATCGGGAACCACATTGCGGATGGGAATTCCTGCAGCGCGAGGCTTCCCTGATCTTGTTACGGCTGCTGTCCTCTTTGGCATGAGAGACTCCTTTCAGGGTAAGTATGGAAACCGGTCGAGAGTCTGCTTGTCGATACTTGCATCGGCAGAACGTGCCCTCCACTCTTCATTATTAGAAGATTTCTTCACGTCGTCAAACACCTTTCAACTACCGTTCCAAGTGAGAATCCCCCCCGAGTTCGCTCATTCTCTCGTCAGAGATAGAGACTGATTGATCTTCCTCTGCGCGTGTCGAATGAATGCTGGTCTATCTCGTCTATCTGGTTTGTCTGGTTGATCGGACTGGAAATTCATTCAGGAGAACCAGACAGACCAGCCAACCAGACAGACCAGCCAGCGCGGCGAGCACAGAAGCACCCAATGAATGCACCTGCTCCTGTTCTTGCCACCTCACCTTCCGCCTTTTGATGGGAGGGCAGTCTTGCGCGCAACATTCTCACCCACCCAACCCCGAGCGCGCCCAGACGCGCTCTTATCCCAGGCGAGCACATTCCTATCGTGCGCGTTCCGCGAGCAGGAGGACGACCAGATTGCCCTCCCGTCCCCTCTCGTTTGACTTCCCCTTCTCCACACTTCTAGAATCCCGCCATGGCTTCCTCCTTTGTGCACCTTCACCTCCATACCCAGTTCAGTCTTTTAGACGGCGCGAATCAGATCGAGCCGCTCGTGCAGCAGATCAAGGCCTTTGGCCAGCCTGCTGTCGCCATGACCGATCATGGCAATATGTTCGGCGCCATCGAGTTCTACCGGAAAGCCAAAGACGCGGGCATAAAGCCCATCATCGGTTGCGAAGCTTACATGGCGCTGGGTAGCCGGCATGCAAAGAAAGACAGCGGCCTCGCCCACAATGACTACTACCACCTGATTCTCCTTGCGCGAAACCTTACGGGCTATCAGAATTTGATCAAGCTTGTAAGCAAAGCATACCTTGAAGGTTTCTACTATAAGCCACGAATGGACAAGGAGATTCTAAAAGAGCACCATGAAGGACTGATCGCTTTGTCCGGCTGCTTGAGCGGAGAGATTCCTTACCTGATTGGCCAGAAGGACATGGTCGGCGCTATGGCTGTGGCTACCGAGTTTCAGGAAATCTTCGGTAAGGAGCACTTTTACCTTGAGGTACAGGCGAACGGGTTGGAACACCAACGGGTGGCAAATACCGGCTTGCTCGAAATTGCCAAGAAGATGGATATCCCTCTGGCTGGCACGAACGATTGTCACTATCTCAAAAAAGAAGATTGCCGCCCGCATGAGCTGATGTTGTGTCTCCAAACCGGCAAGACCATCAGCGACAAGACGCGCATGAAGTTCGATACGGATCAGCTCTATGTGAAATCGACAGAAGAAGTGACGGCGGCCTTTATCGAATTTCCCAATGCCGTTGCCAATACCTGTCGGATTGCAGATAACTGCGACCTTCAACTGGCGCTGAATACCACACATCTTCCGCAGTACACAGTTCCCGACAGCTTCACGCGGGAAACCTATTTGGAGCACCTGGCGCTGGAGGGGTTGGCGGCCAGATTGCAAGAACGATCCAGTCAGATCCTGCCGGTCACCTATGAGCTTCGCCTGCGCGAGGAACTGACGATTATCTGTTCGATGGGGTTCGCCGGCTACTTTCTCATCGTGTGGGACATCATCAAGTTTGCACGCTCACGCCATATTCCGGTCGGTCCGGGGCGCGGGTCCGCCGCCGGGAGCCTCGTCGCTTACGCGCTGCGCATTACAGACCTCGACCCCCTTGTGTATGCGCTCCTCTTCGAACGATTCCTGAACCCTGAGCGTGTCTCGCTTCCCGATATCGACATGGACTTCTGCATGGAACGCCGGGGCGAGGTCATCAATTACGTGGTCGACAAGTATGGCAAAGACCATGTCGCCCAGATCATTACGTTCGGGACGCTCGGAGCAAAAGCTGCAATCCGGGATGTAGGGCGTGTCCTGGAAATCCCCTATGCCGAAGTCGATCGCGTGGCCAAACTCGTGCCGAATCAACTCAACATGACGCTCCAGCAGGCGCTCGAACAAGAACCGAAGCTGGTCGAGCTTGTTGAGACCGACACAAGGGTCAAAGAACTAATGGGCATTGCCCGTTCACTCGAAGGGCTGGCTAGACATGCCTCGACTCACGCCGCCGGCGTGGTAATTTCTGAAGGTCCGCTCACGGATCACGTGCCCCTCTATAAAGGAGCCAACGACGAAATCGTTACCCAATATTCGATGGGAGACGTCGAAAAAATCGGGCTCGTCAAATTCGATTTTCTGGGCCTCAAGACTCTGACAATGATCAAACGGGCCGAGACATTGATCAATGAACGGCATTCCGGACAGCCACCGCTGGTCATGGAGCAGATACCATTCGACGACCCCAAGACCTTTGCCCTCCTATCATCGGGAAAGACGATCGGCCTCTTTCAGTTGGAAAGCTCCGGGATGCGCGACCTGCTGACCGGCCTGAAGCCGGACCGCTTCGAGGATATCATCGCCATTATCGCACTCTATCGCCCCGGCCCAATGGACCTGATTCCCGATTTCATCAAACGCAAGCAGGGAAAAATTCCGATCGTCTACGAGGTGCCGGAACTCGAACCGATCTTGAAGGACACGTACGGGGTCATCGTCTATCAAGAACAGGTGATGGCGATCGCCAACAAAGTGGCGGGTTTCTCGCTAGGCCAAGCCGACATCCTCCGACGCGCGATGGGTAAAAAGAAACCGGAGGAGATGGAGAGGCTGCGCGCCCAGTTCCTGGCCGGGGCCAAAACGAACAAGATCCCGGAAAAGAAGGCGGACAAGCTCTACGAGCTCATTCAGAAATTCGCCGGCTACGGCTTCAACAAATCGCATGCCGCTGCCTATGCCGTCCTCTGCTATGAGACCGGTTATTTGAAAGCGCACTATCCGACCGAGTTCATGGCTGCCCTCATGACCACCGACATGGGCAACGCCGATAAACTTGTTGCCTACTTCACGGAATGCCGTGACCTCAACATCAAGGTCCTGCCTCCTGACGTCAACGAAAGCTATAAAAACTTCACCGTGGCGGAGCATGCCATCCGGTTCGGCTTGGCCGCTATCAAGAATGTTGGCGAGGGTGCTGTCGAATCAATCATCGCGATTCGGAATCAAGCAGGCCCCTTCAGATCTTTCTTCGACTTCTGCCGACGCGTCGATCTTCACAAAGTCAATAAACGGATGTTGGAAGGATTGATCAAGACCGGCGCTTTCGATTCGACCGGCGCGAAACGCTCTCAACTGGCGGCGGTCCTGGATCAAGCTGTCGAAGACGGTGCGGCAGCGCAACGGGAACGGGAGCTGGGACAGACGAACATTTTTGGGGATGAGCTGGCGGAGGGAGACTCGGCCGAGCATCCAGCCATGCCACCTCTGCCCAACATTCCTGAATGGGACCAAACCGAGCGACTGAAACAGGAACGGGAGTTGACCGGTTTCTATATTTCATCCCACCCTCTGGCTCGCTATGAGGCCACCATCCAGGCACTCGCGACCGCCTCGACTATGAACTTGCCGGAATTGCCGGACGGTCGGGAGGTAAAACTCTGCGGTATTATCACGACCGTCAAGAGCATGCTGACCAAGAAGGGCGACCGGATGGCCTATCTGACTCTGGAAGACCTCCAAGGCGTGGTTGAAATCATCGTCTTTCCGGATCTCTATAAGCATGCCGCGGACTTGCTTGTCCCGGAACGACTCGTGCGCATCACCGGCACAGTAGATCGGGGAGAGAAAGGCACGAAGATACGAGGAAGCAAAATCGAACCCCTCGTTGAGCTGCAGACCCAAATGATCAAGCGAGTCCATATACGACTGCTGGATCATCCCAATGTGTCAGAACAGTTGCCGCGCCTTCGCGAGGTCATTGGGCGCCACCCGGGAAATACGACCGTTTCCCTCACGTTCCTGATGGATGCAGCGCTGGAAGCCGAAACGGCCCCCCTCCCCCGTCTCATGGTCACCCCCAGCGAACGATTTGTGGAAGATGTTGAAGAAGTGCTAGGCAAAGGTGCCATTTTTCTGGTATCGTAACCCCTAAGACCGTCATTGTGTTCGTTTTGTTTGTTTTATTTATTTCATTCATCCGGATAGTTTCCTTCAACCAAAAAACCAACCCAATACACCAACCAAACCAATAGACACCCTATGCACGATTATCTCGAATTCGAAAAGCCGATTCGCGAGATCGAAGAAAAGATCGAAAAACTGGCAACCACTCCTGCCGGAAAATCCCAGGATGAGATCCGCAAACTACGGATCAAACTGGCTCAGGTCGAACATAGCCTCTACAGTAAACTGACCCCCTGGCAGCGAACGCAACTCGCCCGGCACCCCCAACGACCCAGCACACTCGATTACATCAGCTATTTATTTAGGGACTTTCTTGAACTCCATGGTGATCGTTTATTCGGTGATGACCGTGCCATTGTTGGAGGCTTTGCGACTTACAACGATCGGTCAATCATGGTTATTGGTCATCAAAAAGGGAAGACCCTCAAAGAACGGATGCAACGCAACTTTGGCATGCCGAACCCTGAGGGTTACCGAAAGGCCTTGCGCCTGATGAAGATGGCCGAAAAGTTTGGGCGCCCAATCGTGACCTTTATCGACACGCCTGGCGCCTACCCCGGCATCGGGGCAGAAGAGCGCGGTCAAGCTGAAGCCATCGCCCGCAACTTATTTGCAATGTCCCGTCTCGCAGTCCCGATTATTTCCATCGTCATTGGCGAAGGAGGCAGCGGCGGAGCACTGGCATTAGGCGTTTCCGATCGTATCCTGATGCTGGAACATGGTGTCTATTCAGTTATCTCGCCGGAAGGCTGTGCCGCAATTTTGTGGGATGACCCGGCCAAAGTTCCGGATGCCGCCGCTGCTCTAAAGATGACAGCGAAAGATCTCATCGATCTCCATATCGTCGACGAAGTGATTCCGGAACCTCTCGGGGGAGCCCATCGGGATCTCAATGCCATCACCGAACGTATTGCCAAGTCCCTCAGCAACCAGCTTACCCAACTCAACGACCTTTCCCTCCCTCAACTGCTGACACAACGTGACCAGAAATACCGATCTATCGGAACTGTCAGCGGACTCGCTGCTGCTGTTCGATAAACGCTGCTGCCGCAGCTCCCGCAACCCGGCCACTGGCTAAACAGGCAGTCAGTAAATACCCTCCAGTCGGCGCTTCCCAATCCAACATTTCACCGGCACAAAACAGGCCAGGACACGCACGGATCATCAGTTGATTATCAAGCGACTCGAACACAACCCCTCCGGCTGTGCTGATCGCTTCCTCCAGCGGGCGGGGTGCGACAATTCGCAGCGGTAAGCGCTTAATGAGCAATGCCAGACGCGCCGGGTCCCTGAGATCTTCTTCAACAATCACTTCACGAAGCAGCCCCGCTTTCACACCTTCGATATGAGCCTGCCGCTGAAGATGGGTCGCCATTGTGCGTTTGCCTCGCGGCTTCGATAAGTCGCGGGTCAGGTGGTGGATATCGCGATCAGGCGCCAGGTCGAGGTACAATGTGGCTGCGCCCTTTACCAGAAGTTCGTCGCGCAGAGCGGTGGACACAGTATAGATCACGCCGCCTTCCACTCCGGTCTCCGTGATCACAAATTCTCCCCGGTGCCGGGATTCAGCGCCATCGCCATTCCGCACGACAACCGCCACGGATTTGACCGGGTGTCTGGCAAACTTTTTCAGAAAATACTCGCTCCAGCCCACGTCGAATCCACAGTTCGCCGGTAGCAACGGCGCAATGTGAAGTCCCCGTGCTGCGAGCAGCGGCACCCACGAAGCATCTGACCCGAGTCTTGGCCAACTGCCTCCTCCGAGCGCGAGTACCACCGCGTCGGCCTGGACAGACCGGGTTTCCTTCGGCGTGGCAAAACACAGAGCCCCCTGCTCGTCCCAGCCAATCCACCGATGACGCATGTGAAATCGCACACCAGCCTGCCGCAACCGTCGCAGCCACGCGCGCAGCAACGGCGCCGCTTTGAGATCAGTGGGAAACACGCGCCCGGAAGAGCCGACAAACGTTTCGATGCCGAGGCCACGGGCCCAGATCCGAAGCGCATCGGGTCCGAACGACGAGAGCAGGGGCGCAATGTCCTCACGCCGAGCCCCATAGCGCGAGAGAAACCTCTCCGAGGGCTCCGAGTGCGTCAGATTCAGGCCACCTTTCCCAGCCAGGAGAAACTTTCGACCGGCCGATGCCATAGCGTCATAGAGAGTGACCGGCACCCCGGCAGCATTCGCCGCCTCCGCAGCCATGAGTCCGGCCGGTCCTCCCCCGATAATAGCAATGTTCATGGTTGTAGACTCACTTGGCGTTGCGAAACCCTACGCTGAGCGCTGGAAGGGGTCAAGAGAAGCAAGACCAGCAGAAGGAATTATGGCGATTCCAGTCTTCCAAGAAGCTATAATCGCAAGGAGCCTTGCGATATTGCCTTCGTAACGAGGCGAAGGAGGTGCGGCCAGATGCTAGGCCGCACGCCTGGAAAAACCGGAGGCGTATTCGCTGGAATACGTTGAGGTTTTTTTTCTGGCCGAGAACGCGGCAGATGGTGGCAGATCATTCGCCGCAGCAGAATGGCCAATGTCGGACAGCCTCCTAACACCGATGGAAGAGCAAGAGCCAGTACAAGTAGTCGAGCTCCGGATCAGCTACCGCTATGCCTCCGCCCACCCTTGGGTAGTACAGGCCATTGGAGGATTCTTATCCGCATATTTCATGGAATACCCGGGATTTCGCGTGCAACGACATATTGAAGACCTGGAGTCAGGCACACACCAATGGATATGCGAGGTGCCTCCGGCCATGAAGGTTCTCAGGCTCTTGAAGCGGCTGAAGGAAGATATTCCTCCCTGCCATGCCCAAGAAATCGCCACTGACCCGCCCATGCGACCTCGCTATCTCATCGATTGCCCCGAGTGAGACAGGTTCGAGACTCTCGCACTTCGGCCGGGTTGAGATCAGCTCTTATAGCCATCGGGATTTGTACTCTGCCAACGCCAGGCATCGGCACACATCGCGTTGAGCCCGCGTTCTGCTCGCCAGTCCATTAATTCCAAGGCCCGTTGCGGTTCGGCATAGCACGCGGCAACGTCGCCGGAACGTCGGGGTGCTATTTTGTAAGGCACCGCCTTCCCGCTTGCCTGCTCAAATGCCCGTACAATATCCAACACACTGTAACCAACACCGGTGCCCAAATTCACGGTCAGACATCCAGTCAGCTCTCGTGACCGCTCCAGAGCCCTCAGCGCTTTGAGGTGACCCAAGGCCAAATCGACCACATGGATATAATCCCGCACCCCGGTCCCATCTGGAGTGGGGTAATCATGACCCCACACGTTAAGATAGGCCCGTCGCCCAACCGCCACCTGCCCGACAAAGGGCAACAAATTATTGGGAATGCCCTGAGGGTCTTCCCCGATCAAGCCACTGGCATGGGCGCCAGCCGGGTTGAAATATCGCAGAATGCCGATTCGCCAGG
>Ga0105242_10002222_pt1 | contig 15309 bp, 16 predicted proteins | sample KBSM24metaG_FD_81521 | JGI IMG/M metagenome (GOLD analysis project Ga0105242, IMG submission 81521) | Miscanthus rhizosphere microbial communities from Kellogg Biological Station, Michigan, USA - KBS M2-4 metaG | ecosystem: Host-associated > Plants > Roots > Rhizosphere > Soil | place... | reverse complement strand
TTCCTGAACCAATAGATCCCAAAGCTCGTTCGCTGGAACCGCTTGAACCAAAGCTGTATAGATTTCCAGTCGTGGTAGACCCGGTTGTGATACCCGCCGGGTTGAATCCAGCCGCAACGCTGCTCGCAGCGTACCAGCCTGGAATAGTTGTATTATCACTCCAGGTAAACGAGGTCCCAGAGGATGGAAGCGAGTTGAAGGTCTGCTGATACACGTCCTCTTGCGAATCGTAAGAGACATCGGCAGCCGCTTCGGACACGCCTAGGATAAGAGCACACAGGGCTGCGACGGCGGTTCTGCCCACATAGCCCCGTGTCCGTTGTTTCTTAAACTTGGCGCTCCCGCTCAGTTTTCTTTCGACGGACGCGAAGACGAGGAGCAGTCGTTGGCGCACTGGTTGGGGCGCAGGATGCTCAGGCGGGACAGGAGGGAACATGAGAGAGCGCTGCTTGTAGCGGAGCACAAACCGCCAGGTCAAGCGTTAATGTCCAGTTTTTTCACGAATGGATGCCCACTTTCGTCAAAACCGTGAAGATCCCAAAACCGCGAAGATCCGTCGGGATGCCATCTGTCATCAATGTGCGTCCATTCTCACACCGTTAATCGAAAAGCAGGAAAAATAGCAATTCGCCTGGTATTCCGTCTTGAAAACTCGCCCGTTTAAGCCGTCACCTCGGCCGGGTGTGCTAGGATTTGCGCTAGAATCACCGCTTTTGAATTCGTCGTCCGCAACCGTGTGATATTTCGTCAGAGTCTGCGCTTTTCCCTCGCAAAAACGTTTTGCGTTGGAGCGATGCCGCGAAGTCGATGATTGCGCAAGCGGATGTCTCAGCCCGTTTCGTCTGGCGCAAGTCCTAGCATACCGGATGCGGTTGGGGCAGCGTCCCCGCAGGCCCAAGGATCCGTCGCGCACCAGACTTACACTTGTATGGCGTCGGCAGGCTCGCGACATAAACGCGGAAAGCTCTTGTCCGTGACCGGGAGCGGGAACACGGTGGCGGCCGGAATACAGTGTTTTCGAGTCAAGACGGCGGCGACATTTTAAGGAGCCAACGTAGAGTAATCGGGCCAATTCGATGCAGATGTGCCTCGACGAGAGGTTCATCAGGGATGGCGGCGTCCCGCCCTGTCTAATAGCTCAATTTGATCCGGAAATACGCTGCTTCGTTCGGCTTTCTGGTTGCCGGTCCCTTTGGCGTGTCGAGTGTCGTCAACGCGCGATCATCGTCACAAATGGCAAGAAGCGTATCCTCCGATTCGAAAACAATGCCCTCGACTTTATGCGTCACGACGAGCGCCTTCCCAGTCGAATCTCGCAATAGCTTTGGCTGGGTAAAGCGGCCATCGACACGAGAAAAGATCCAAAACGCAGTTTTGAAATCCTCGCCCTTCTCTGACGAGGTCGCCGCCACGAAAGTGGCATCTTTGGCGTTACTCTCGAGTGAGCTAAGACCGAAATGCAGATCCTCGAATCCTTCGACGGTCGGAACAAATTCCAACGCTTTTTTGAATGTTTTCACAATCGTCGGGAGACCATCGCTTGCCTTCTCGAAGGCTGCCTCCAAGAGAACGAAACATGGTTCCGGGTGCTCATAATCAATGCCTACTTCTCGAATGCCGAAAATTAAGGAAGTCCCTTCGATCTGCTCCAAACCCTCGACCTTGTAATAGGGCGGACCAGATGGATATTTCGGCGATTGCAGGGCCGCGGCAAACGATTCTCTCAGTATTCGCGAACTCTTAATGCCCGCGCGCTCCGTTTCATGGAGCAGGACAGCGTGCGCGACATCCGTATTTTTCCACCTGAGCAGATTATTATAAGTATCGGCCTCCGCAGGGTTATCCGTGATCCATTCAAAATCCGTTGAGGCGAAGAATTCCCCGAGGTCAGCGAGCGTTCGTCCGACAGCGGTGGTTTGGTTACTTTCGGGCATTTTTATGCCTGTCTGATTGACCAAACATGGTTCACTGTCAGTCGGGTCACGCTCCGTCACAAGTCACTTCGTAGTCGGGATGTTATTCCAACTCCGAGAGGGCGTTCCGTGTTAAGCCCCTCGCCTACCCCCCCGCACCTCGTAGCGCAGCTCCACCGTGCCCGTCTTATAGGCGTTCACCTCCACTAAATGGAGAGCAACATCCCGGTCGAGCTTTTCGAAGAACGAAATCCCGTCGCCGACCAGGATCGGGAGAATCGAGTAACGAACTTCGTCCGCCAGCCCTCGACGAAGACATTCGCCGGACACCGTCCCGCCTCCCACAAACCAGATGCTGCGGAACGCCGGTCGCAGCCGTCCGTTCACCAATTCGCCAAGATCTCCCGAGTAAAATTCCACCGTGTCCCGATTTCGCGGCAAATCACGCGTGGTCAGGACGAAAACCGGCTTGTCGCCGTACGCCCCACCAAAGCCTTTCGCTTCGAAGTTCAACGCCGTCTCGTACGTCCGCGACCCCATGACGTAACAATCGATCGTCTTCAGAAACGCCTCGATGAATCCCGGCTCAAGCGTCGCACCGTCCGCGAACTCATCAGAGATCTCCATCCAGTCGACCCGCCCATCCTTCCGCGCGATGAACCCATCGAGGCTCGCCGCCATATGAATCGTTACCCGGGCGTCAGTGTTTGGTGTCATGTCATCCAAGTCTTCACCCGTTACCTTCTACTTTCGAAGCTCATCGCCAGGCCAACGAAGTAGCCTACGATCGGCGACAACCCGAACCCAAGCAATGGCACTGGGAACGAGCCGAAAAACGGCGCCAGAATGCAAATGCACAGATATACGCCGAGCGCCCGAGCAACGGCGGACTGACTGCCGCTTGGTGAAACGAAAAACGGAATCGGCAATAAGACTAATGCCGCTATCGAAGCTAGCAGCCAGCCCGGGCCACTTTGCCGAGCCAACCCGACAATGCCTTCAACATACGGAACAGGTGGTAGCGGATCGGGTCGTCTCCACGTCCACGCAGCAAGGAGAGCAATCACCAATGCTGCCGCCCACGCGACTCGCGCGCGTTGAGCGTTAGCGAACAGCAAGGTGAACGCTCCCCCGGCAAACGCGGTCGCCTGCGCCGCATCGGGTTGCAGTAGCAATAGCGTCGCTACAAAAACCGCCAAAAGCAGCGGCGCCCACTGCGCCTTCCCTCCGAACGCGTCGAGCCCCCCGAACGCTACGATCAAGACCGGCAGACAAACCGCGCCGGCATGAAGGTTGAGCGGTCCAACTGTGATCCATCGATGAACTCCCATGGAGCCGGCGATCGCAAACGTCGCTGCCACGACGGCGGCGGCCGCCCACGCGCTGATGGTCGCGGCCCTTTTGGACATCGTCGCCGGGCGCGATCTCGCCAGGAACACAACGCTAATAGCCGCGCCGAGAACGCCTCCAACCAGGTTAAGCCCCCACCGGCTGGAGGGCACGTCATGCTGACGCATGATAAGCGCGCCCAGGATCAATGCTGGGAATGGCATAAAGAGACGCCATAGCCCATGACCGACTCTGGACGTCGTCCTACTGAGGCTTATAATGGTCGAGAAATTTCCCGACGGGATTGCCTTCCTCGGTGCCATCGGGGCGAACAATAACCCAGTTATCGATCTGCGACTCTGGAATCGTGATGCGCTGACCTTCTTTATAGTGGGAAACCAGCATTAGCCGGCTCGCGATGCTACCAGTGATCTTCCCGCCGGAAATCTTCTCGACCGCGATGAAGGAGTCCTCGCGCTTCCCGTCGGGATCACGAAGGGGAGCGCGAACAGAAAAACGATAGCCCGGCGGCAGCCCTGCGAGGAATCGTTTCCTGGCTGCCGGATAGGTGGCGCGAGCCTCTGCCACATAAGGGGCGATGGCCCGATCATAAGCTGCTAGTTTTTCGCTAGTGCTCATGGCTACCGGCTTGTCGGGCGGACCTTTCTTTGCCCCCTCTGCCTGATGGTGATTCGCAGCGCCCAACGCGACGGCCCAGTTGTCACCCGGAGGCTTCGGCACCTTCTTAATGGCGCGAAGTTTCGACCCAAGACAGGCACCGAACGGGATGTTCGTGGAGTAAAGCATGCGCTTGACGCTACCATCCGAGGATATCAGGAAAGCTAGTGTCGCCGGCTCTTTTGTGTCCGGCGTGATAGGGGTGCACGTCTGGAGGGCCTTCGAGAACACCGGCAGAATCGCATTCTGAAAATCCTCTAGATACTGCTGCCCCTTCTTCGTACCGGAATTCTGTCGTGCCTGATTATCGAGTGACTCAAGATCGGCACTGGCGGCGACAACCGCCGCCGCCAGCGAGCACGTTGCGAGGAGTCCTGTGAGGAGATTGCGAATATTCATACGTCTAATGGTGCATCATCTATCAGGCTTTTGTAGATACATCCAAGTTGTAGGCAGCATACATTTTCGGCTCGGGATTTTTTGCAATGATTGCTTCTACGACAGCCCGAAACTCATCGGTTAACCAATGTTTCCGTGTCGCCCACCATTCCCTCACTCCGGGGTAGGCGAAATAATCGATCATCGTTCGTTCGACTTCTTCCCAGAGCGCTTTCTCCAAGGCACCGTCACGATAGTAGATGAACATCCCCTCACAGTTTCTCGTGTAGCGAGTAAAGAACGCGCTGAACCGAAGCTTATCTGGTGCATCGAGATCATGGAACGAGCGCACACCCCGCAGAAAGAAGAGGGCAAAGTCCCGGCTTTCCTGGCCGGTCTTGACCAGGTCGCTCCATTGCGCGGTCAGAATATTAATTCCGGCGCGGCGGCGCTCTTTGTTCTGCTCTCGGATCTGGAACGCCAGGTAAATCAACGACGGGATGACGCCGATCGCCGCAACCACTTGTCCGATGGCGGAAAGCATTTCCCAGTTCATGAGAGCAATCTCAGGTGACGAGATGCAACCGATTACCAAGCCATGACACGAGCCGCAAGCCGAAAGGGAAGAGCGGGCAGTGCGATTTGCTTCATCTGGAGTGCGCGCTCGCTTCGTCTAACGCGCGCTTACCCAGCTCAACCTTTGTCAATATTTCCGCGAGCCGCAACGCCGTGAGCCTGTTTCGTTGCAACGTGTACTGAGAAGTTCCGGGCGAGAATTTCGCGCGGGCTTTGTCGGTCCTGCTGATCATCTCGCCAAAGGCGCGAAGGGCGTCCTGTAACTCGTCACGCGCGAACGGCTCTGCCCTGCCCTTTTGCCGGTCCATCAGCGCATAGCCGATGCGTAGCGCTTTTAGATTGTCCCGCAGCATCGTGTGCTGCCACGTCCCCGCCGCCAGTTTTTGAAGTGCCTTCTCCGACTTGCTAATCAGAGAGGCGACCGGTCGACGCGCTTCCACTAATTCTTCTGTCACATGGTCATCCGTCTCGAGCCTGTCGAAACGTCATGGCATGATTACATGGGTTCATAGGGCAGGCCACCGGAGGCGCCGCTCAGGGGTAAACTGAGTGTGGCAGGCCGGACAGGTGTGCCACTTCGGCTCGGTAAACCACGGGCTCGTTTGAAAATTGTACTCGCACGCGGGGCACCGAAAAAAATGGCTGGACGCTAACCGCAGGAAGAGGCTGAGCGCGAAGATCAGAGCCGCACCACCAAACCGCCAGAATGTGCCGTGCAGCAGCGTGATGGGAATTCCGACCGCAAAGAGGAGGAGAAAGCTCACGATTGCACCTGCGTTATAAAGGCGAAGACGGCGGAAGTAGCGAGCGGCGACGTCGGGTGCCGCGATACTCGTCGCAGGCTTGTCATTCTCGTCCGGCGCATGTCCGGCGCTTCCACTGCCGCGCATAAATTCGTCGCTCATCTAACGCAAGATCTTTTCCATCGCCTTCCCCTTTGCTAGTTCATCGACCAGTTTATCGAGATAGCGTATTTCCCGCATCGTCGGGTCCTGAATATCTTCCACTCGGACGCCGCAAACTGTCCCTTTGATCAAAGTCCGTGAAGGATTGAGTTTGGGAGCTTCCTTGAAGAAGGTTTCAAAATCCGTCGGCGTCTTCAATGTTCGCTCGAGCTGCTGCTTACTGTAGCCGGTCAGCCAGCGAATGACGGCATCAACTTCCGACTGTTTGCGCCCCTTTTTCTCTGCCTTTGCGACATACAGGGGATAAACGCTCGCGAAGCTCGTCGTAAAGATTCGATGTTCTGTTGTTCGTTCCATAAAAGGCCTGTTAGGACGATGCCGGAGCGTAGCGAAAATCAGACACTAATCGCTCGAGCATTTGAAGCCGCTCCTGGCGCCAGGCGGGGTCTCCAGGGACTGCCTCGCTGAAATTAACGTTGAAGGTGATAAGAAAGCCGTCCGCCACGATCCACCAGGTTCGGTTCGTGATAAGCCGTTGTCCTGAATCTTCGAACCGTGTCGTCACCAGCCATTGATGACCATTCAGACTGCGATATTCAGCGTGGAACGGTTCCTCCGGAGGACGAAGCATGTTACGCGTTTCGCCCCCCGCGCGTGCTTCGGACAGAAGATGCTCAGTCTTAAGGGTGCTCTTCTCCAGCCGGCGGATATTGCCACTGAAAAACGTCTTGGAGGTCTCCAATAAGAGTCCATCACGCACCTTGTCGAAGGGGATTCTGTTTTCCCCCCGGCGCAGCTCGATCGTGTACGGCCCGGGAAAGCGAACGTTACCGCCAATGGCTCGGAAATCGTAGGCAAACGCTGCACCGTTTACCCTCAGGATGGCGTCGTTCCGGTGAGGAATAACTTCCGTTCCGATCTCGCGGAGTTTTCCACTGCTATCGGCTTGATAATGCGTGATCGTCTCGCCACACCCGGCGAGCAGGAACGCAACCAGTAAGAGGCAGTTTGAGCGATTCATACAGCGCTTGTTTAGGCGTTTTATATTCCCGCTACTCTTCAATGAACAAGCGATGATTAGAAAACGCCAAATACAGGGGCGTTCAATGCACGCAAATCTCCCATAGAAGGCCGACAGCCAGGCCAACAGCTCCGCCTGCGATCACCACGGCCTCCGATGTAGAAGAAGCTGCGGCGAGAACAACCCCCAAGGCAAGGCATGTCAATACACGCCACGAATGCAGGTAACTAATCACTTCCGGTGCAATATCGATTTAGGAACCATTCCGTTACAGGACAGCGGCGTTCACCATCAAACGCGACTTCATCACCCAGATAAGCGACGGCTGGCGGGAGGGCGCGTCGCCGCGGGTTGAGGATGGAATTTTATCGAAAGTGTGGAACCAAAGCTGCCAGCCGTTCCCTCCATAGCCTGGTTAGATGACTGGCGTGTCACGGACATACGACCTTGAGAGTCAAACCGTCTTTGTATGCAAAATACTCGGTACACTGTTTTCCGTTCGACATGACCTGCCTCTGACCGCAGTCGCACGCGTATTCTGCCTCTGCTTCCGAGACGCGGCCGTTGCGGTCGCGGTCTATCTCAGCGAAAGACATTGGAGAGGAGGAGCAAAGAGTCCAAAACCAAACGCGACCGCCGAACGCGGCCCATGCCAACGCAATGCTAGCGATGACCAACGCGACCGCCACGATTCGTTGGCGAGGAGTCATCTAACGAGAATGGAGTGGACTGCCAAGCCACGACATAGACTGAAAGCCCGAAGGGTGGACGAAGCAGCGCGAGTTTATCAACGACCTCGACATCTAAAGGACAATCGCGTTCTTTCTCATTCCGGCTTGACCTCGATCGCATCGCTGCAGTCGAGAACCGTTAAGCCGCCAGCACGGCCTCTATCGTCGCGTTCTTACAATCCAGTATGCCTTTGGCTATTTCACCAATCTCGTTGCGTAGTTTCTCGCGGTCCGCTCCGTCGAGGCTAACGTGCTTGAGCCCGGCGATATTATCGAACCAGGTACTAAACGCCGCCAGATTCGCAGGCTTGAGCTGGTTGATCGCCTTAGTACTAATCACAGTGTAGATCTTTCGCATAGGTGTAATCTGGACGGCGTTCAGTTCCGCCGGTTGCTTTACGAATTCCTTATATTCTTCGTAACACCAGTTTATGGCCGGCGCCGAGGGAACCTTGAACGATTCAGGCTCGATTACCTGTGTAAAACTGAAGGCTTTCTGACAGTGATCGCGCACCTGGTCCGCGATATCGTCGCCGCACTTGATGTTCTTGTAATCGGTAAACCCACGGAGATTATTGCCTTCGAGAAACTTTGCTATGACCCGGGCCACATAATTCACCGCGGTTCGTTCGGGGGGCGGTGGAAAGGAACCAAACACGGCGGTAATCAATTTTCGAAATTGGTTGTTTGTCGCACCGGCATCGCGGTTGGTGTACGAGACAAAATAATCGATCCAATCGATAATCACTTTCGCGCGCACATCGAAAGCAATCTGCTGCTGTTTGGGCCACCGTTTCCACATGCCCTCAGAGATGAATCTTTGGAGAGCCACCACGTTGGGAGGCGGGATGGTCGAAGCCTTTACCACCGCTACGGGCTTCGCCATTTCATCGGCGAGCAGGCGGAGCGAAAGGCGGATTTCCGACTCAACGGAGTCGCCGCGCGCTTCGATCAATTCTATGCTCCGCTTTAATCCCTTGAGTGTCGTAAAGGCGGCGTCGTAACCAGCCAAGCCGAGAACCGCGTTATAGTCAGCCGCGGCGAAAGCCTTCGTTATGATGTCGCCGTTTTTGGCCTCGGCCGAGTCCAAACTATGAGTGGCCAGGACCTCCACCAGTGTTACCCAAACGTCCATCTTCGCCACTTCTCCTAGGTTAAATCCTTCGGAGGTTCGACCTTCGCCGCTATACTTGCGAGCTTCTTGTTCTCCGCTTTCAGCATCTCGTTCTCGCGTTTCAGATCTTCATACGCGATGCGGTCCTCCTGCTTTTGATCTACTTTCGCTATGTAATGAAGCTGCCGCCGCAGTTGGGTGATATCTTCGCCTTCCGCCGCACCGGCGTCCTGACCGGCCTCAAGTCTCTCGAGGTTTCTCCGTATCTCGTCTTTTTGCGGGGACAAAGCGATGAAATGGCTATAAGCGTCGTCAAGCCCTTCGATCTCGAAGACTTCGCGATATATTTCCTCGAGTTCTCGACCGACAAAGTCGTGGGAGAATTGAAACAGAGTAAAGCGTTCCTCCGATGCCTTCCTCAATACCGTCACCTCGTTCTCGAGGCACCCACCCACCACCAGCGGACTATGGGCCGTCACGATGAACTGAATATTTGGGAAGTTCTTGCGCAAGAGCCCAAGTACTTTGCGCTGCCAGCTCGGATGCAAGTGGGCATCGATCTCGTCAATCACCACGAGCGCTCGCTGCTGAAAGATGTCCTTCAAGGCGATATCGGGGAATACGGCCCGGAGGTAATAGTAAATAATCCCGAAAATGGCGACCACGGAAAGCGTCCCCTGCGAGGCTTTCTGGATCGGCAAAGGCCTTTTGGATTCCCCCTCCGTGATTACCTCCATGCGAAATCGCCCGTTACCCAAGGGGGCGATTGAAGCGAAAGAAAAAGTCTGGGCGGTCAGGTTTTCGATTACCTTCGAGACCAGGTCAAAAACCGGGAGCTCAAAGCTGCTCCGATTGTATCCGTAATCAATACAGAGTTGATAGAGGAAGGTATTGATTATCGATTCGTAGGGCAGCTGATGGAGAAAGTGATGCGCCGAATGAATCCGCAGGTCGTTCCATTTATCACTCACCGGGCCCAGGGACTCGTTAGCTTGATTAATCAGTCTCGCGTCCGGAATGGCCAGCACCGGAATCTTTCCGATCGATTCCTGGAAGCCGTCGGCGTTGCAGATAATATCGGACTCTTTATCGTCGCGGCGGACCGACACTCGGAGGATCCCGGATCTTGCATCCGGCTCAAAAAACTCGGCGGACTTTTCGTCATTCCGTTGCAGGATCGACAGGAGGGCTCTAATCAGGTGACTTTTGCCGTAACCGTTGCGACCCAGGAGCACGTTCATTCCGGGCTCGAAATCCCAATCGACATTTTCGTACATCGCCACCTGCTCGCAGCCGAAATGAGTGATGCAGAAAGCGGATTTTAGATTTCGCTCGAACTCTAGTCGCTGCTGTATTTCGTCGACTCGCCGGGCGTGTTTGTAATCCTTGAGTTGTTCCTCACCCACAGACAGGACAACGCTTTTGTAGCTTTCCTTGAACTGTTTTTCCAATTTGGCGCGTGTCCGACTCGCGTAAATCGCCTGCGCCACGCCCGCCGCTAATCCAAGGGCTCCAGCGAAAGAGTAAGTCACGGACTTCGGCCAGGAGAGCCGCTCGAAGGTTGTTATGACAACTACAACCAGGCCGACCGTTGACAACGCAAATGCCCAAGAAGACACGGCCGAGCGCCAAATACTGGTGCGCGGTGTAGGCGAGTCACTTTCTGAAGAGACGCTCTCAATCAATTTTTCCAGATCTTGCATTGCTGGTTCGATTTGTCAGGCAGCACGCTGTGACCCAGGAAACAGATTCAAAAATCCCGGGATCACTCCACCAGATCTTAAGTCATCAATGTCGTCGAATCTCGTCACCCGGACTGCTTTATCGTGCCGCCCATCGGGCAGCTCGATCTCATCCGGCCCCTTTTGATTTAAAGCGTCTTCAGCAGATCAATAAGATCCTCCAGTTCCTGCGGCGTCAGGTCTTTGGCGAAGTAGTGGCCGTTATCCATGACGAGGTCGGGGGAGTTGCTCAGCTTGAGAAGCTCGGTGGCGAGCTCGGCGTTGGCTTTCTGGCGGTCGGCGTCGTTGTCGGCTTTTTTCACCTTCTTCAAAAGGCCGACCAGCTTGGTGATGTTGCCGAACTTCTTTCCTTCGCCTGGCTTCAGGTTGGCCAGGAGGTCGACGGGCGTGCCGGCGGGGATCGGGCCGGTGTCGAGGTCGCCCCAGTTTCCGGCGACGAAGCTGGCGCCGCCAGCGAGGAGAAGACCCAGGATCAGGAGCACGACACCGAGCTTGCGGTAACGGCTTATGACCAGGAGCAACGCGAGAAGGAGGATCACGCCGACGATTATCCAGAGATGGAGCAGGATCCACATGAGCGGTCCTGAACTAACACCGAGCACGGCCGCCATGATATCGGCGGCGGGAATGTGGAGATGAGTTTCGGCGGGTGTGCGCCAGATCAAGCCGTGGTCCTGCTTGAAGCGGTCGACGGTTGCCTGGTTCATAGGCTCGGCACCTTCCGCTCTTTTGTCGGTCGCGATGGTCGCCCAGGAATAGCGAGCGGCAGCAGCTTCCTCGTCGGTCTTACCGGGAGTAAGAAGTCGGTGGATGCCGTCATCGAAAGCTTCCAGCCGTCCTTTCACGGAAGGATCGTTGTTAAACAAGCCGACAGTGTTGTTATGCAGGAACGGCGCGGTCGCCCACAAACCGATCAGGCTGGCGGGCCGGTAATAGCCGCGGCCGTTGCCAGGCGCGTCCCATTCAAAGCTCTGCTGGGTAAACGGATTCCACGAGGTGATCTTTCCGACGGCGGGAAGGTTCTTGTAGGTCTCGGACGAGAAGTCTTCCCACATGTGGCCTTTGATCCCGTTGGTGGCCATGGCGCGGGATGCGTTTGTCTTCACGACCGTGACCGGCACGCGAACTTCCGAGGAAAGGAAATTGTTCTCCCAGAAATCCTGGCGTTCTACTTCGGCCAGGGCCCATTGGTTGTAACCAGGATCTTTCAGGTGATCGAGCAGCTTCGGTCCCGGCACTTTCTCGGGACCAACCGGCGCGCCGTTCAAGCCATTCGGCTGCTTGCTCGAGTGGCAGATAATGCAGCGGTTCGCGAACACCTTCCGGCCCGCGGCCAACTCCGGCGACCAGGGAACGCCCTCGCCTTTTAACTGACCTGACTGTTTTCCACCGGGCGCGTCCTTCAGGCGCATTGGCCCGGTCGACTTAAGGAAAAACTTGGCGAGGTAATCGACGTTGACCTCGGTGGTCTGCCAATAGACGGAATTCTTTTTCACGTCGGCGAGCTTGAACGGCTGCTGGTCCCGGAACCCGATGAGGATGTTGCAAAGCGTGATCCAGCGCTCGGAGAACAACCCGATGTTCAGGTGAACCCGCGCGAGTGCGCCCCAGGTGCCAACGGAATCGGCGCCTTCCATGAGGATGCGCGGAACAGGGCGCGGGTTGGCGTATTGATCCGGCACGTTATAAAGCAAGACCGGCATTGACGCGGACTCGGGCGACGAGAGCTCGAATTCGTTGTTGCCATAGCGGCTCTTGTATTCCGCGGCGTACTCCGGCGTGCGATGAACAAAGATCCCGGAGCGATCGAGGCGCGCGCCCAGGTCGAAGAGCGCGTTCATGGTGTTAGCGTTGTTGATCTGGTCGGTCGCGACGAGAGACGTATCGACGGTGCCCGGCGGCTGGCTGTCGAGGACGTGGAACACGACGTTGTCTTTGTGGAGAAGATTTCCCACCACGGAACTGACCCGGAGATATTGCGCGCCGATGGTGGTGGAAAGGTTGGCCCACTTCGGCGCCTCGGGATCGGCCGGCGGACTCAGGGGATGAGGCGCGACGTGGCAGAAGACGCAGGACATGCCGACGCGATAAGGACGGACGAGCTGCGGATCGGTATAATATTTCTCGTCAGTCTGATACTTGTTTGCGTCCCAGTTCTTACGCGCCTTCTCATCGAAATTCGGGTTGGGAAAAAGACGGAGCCCCACGATGCCGGAGGACTTGCCATACACCTTGGGATCGGGCTGCTTCGCGGCCGGGTCTTCCGGTTGCCGGATGAAAAGGCCGTATTCGTCCGGTTGCGCCGGGACCTTCGTGCCAGGCTCGATACTCAGACCCGCGGGCGCCCAGCGTTTGCCGGCGAGTTTATCCTTCGGTCCGAAATCGCAAAGCTTCAGTAGATCCATGAAGCCATAGCTATGAGTGGAGAGATAATCCCAGAAGACTTCGTTGCCGCCGCACCACATCATCCAGGTGTTGCGTCCCTTGATCTCGTCCTTGTCCAGGGTGAGCGGCTTCAGGACGCTGTTGCCGGTGCCGTCCGTTGTCCCATCGGGGCGCATGTCCATGTCCCGGAAATAATCGAAATCGTCCGCGGGAAAATCGGCCGGCGTTTTCCCCTGCTGTTTGGCTTCATCGACGATGTCGGCCGAGGCGAGAGGCAGAAGACTCGTTAGGCAGAGGAGCGCGGCTGCGCACCCGGCAAGGCGGGAAAAGGTTTTTTGTTTCATAAGGAGAAAGCCGAGGGCACGACAAAGGCCTGCGGCGTGGGGACGAGGGGCATAAACGGGGGTGGGGTTGCGCCCATCGTGCTCGTTTCGTGGAAGGCGAAGCAAGAACAAAATTTCGAGCCCTCGAGGGTATTAACGGTTTCAAACGGGACCACTGCCGGAAGAAGCAGGTTCATCCCGGCGCGCACCGCCGCCCCGCGAACCGCAAACAATTAACGCCCATAAAGGCGGGAGGTGTCACGCAAAGGCGCGAAGACGCAAAGGGGATGGGAGAAATGTGGAATGGGATGAATCAGAACATCTTTGCGCCTTTGCGCCTTTGCGTGAAAAAACAGGAGACAGGCATCGGCCGTCCCTCCCGGTTTTGGGTGAGAAAGGAGGTGCGGCTTGACATGCCGCGCGAAAAGGATTGAGATCGCGCCCATGCGGCGACGGTTCCCCCCTCGCAGGGTCATCCTGCTTTTTCTAGGCGCGTTCCTGTTCGCAATGCCGCGCCTGTTCGCCGCCGATCATAACGACCCGAATGCGATCAACTCGATTTTCTTCCAGACCCAGGCTAACCCGGCGGACCTTTACGATCTCTATGGTTTCCCCACCGACGCGGTCGGGCCCGAGAACGTTGTTATAGCGCTGACCTTCGCCAGTTTGCCGGACACGGGAGTGTTCGACACCGATCTCCTTTACCGGATTCTCATTGCGCCAAACCCGCGGCCTGCGCGACAGCTCGAAGAGAAGGCCACCCTCGATTCATACTTGAGTTACTTCGAAGCCGTTCGCCGAAAGTATTTCAACCTTAATCCCGCCGAGGTGCGGGTAACGGTCGATGAAAGTCACCACGCCAGGATCCAGTTCCTTCGCTTTCCCGGCGGGAGCTACAGCAAAGTGATTGAGACGAACAAGGCTGAATTCTTCGAGTTAGGCGGCCACGCCATCAAGATGTTCGTCGGCGTGGAGTGGGGCGTGAACCTGGTGCAGAGCTCGACACAGTTCAACCTCTCGGCAGCCGGGCCCGGCGACTTCGGCCAGGTCACGACGACAAACACGTCGCCGTTCAACGCGCGGCTTGGCTTCGCCGGCATCGACTTCGGGCCGGCCGGCCGGGTGGCGATCGGGAAGGAGAATTCGGTCCACTACGATGTCACCAGCTACACGACCGATCGCTTCAATGTGTTCGGCGGCCAGGGCACGTCGACGTACGTGGCGGGCACTGACGGCGGAGCGTCGGGCACCGGCCGGGCCGACCGCGTGGTGAACTACCGGAACAAGATCTTCAACATCATCGACATCGGATTCCAGGGACAGTTCCGCGGCGCCGATGCGAATGGCGTCGGCGCTTCGGGCCAGGTCACCATCCTGCCGGGCGTCAAAGTAGGCGCGGCCTTCACCCACACCAACTGGCCGCAGTCAACGCGGAACGCCGTGCGAGGCCTGGGCGAGAACGCGGACTACGCTGCCGTCGGCACGCACATCAACTGGGATTTCCTCGAAGTGGGTTTCGTGTACTCCCATCAGACCAGCGGCGACATGGTGCAGGTCCCCGTGGGAACCGTCAACAGGAACGTCGCCTTCGACGCGAACGGCGAGGAGCTGTACGTGCGCGCGGGGCTGGGGCCCATCGGCATCATCGGCGGCTTCACCAACCAGAGCCCGGATCGCAGGGATCCCCTGCTCAATCCAAACTTCAAGACCAGCTACATCATCCTGGGCGGCGAATGGCTGGTCGTGCAGCGGGCCAAGGTCTACACGGAAAGCAAGATCGATCTCGACACGGTGTCCGCGACCGGCGTCGCTGGTGGCAGCGTGTTCACCATCGGCTTCCGTTACGATTTCTCCTGGCAGATCAGTCACAAGTAGCGCGTCCAACGGGAGCTGGCCTTGCCTTTCCTCAAAAGGCTTGGCATCGTATGCTCCGTGCCGACATCTCAGGAGCTCGACGCGCTACAACGCGAAGTCAACGCCATCAAATGGTGGCACGCCATCGATCTGGGCCACGGGATCGTGACCCCTGGTCCCGATCCGACACCCGCACGCGTACCGGAGCTGCAGATCCCTCGAGACCTGACCGGGCTGAGCGTGCTGGACGTCGGCGCGTGGGACGGGTTTTTTTCGTTTGAAGCCGAACGGCGCGGCGCGTCCCGCGTGCTGGCGACTGATTCCTTCTGCTGGGGCCAGGGAGGCTGGAGCACCAAGGCG
>Ga0105242_10002220_pt1 | contig 15313 bp, 12 predicted proteins | sample KBSM24metaG_FD_81521 | JGI IMG/M metagenome (GOLD analysis project Ga0105242, IMG submission 81521) | Miscanthus rhizosphere microbial communities from Kellogg Biological Station, Michigan, USA - KBS M2-4 metaG | ecosystem: Host-associated > Plants > Roots > Rhizosphere > Soil | place... | reverse complement strand
TGATGATCACCGTCGCGATCGTCGCGATCCTCGCCGCGGTCGCGATCCCGACCTACCGCGACCACGTCCGCACCTCGCGCCGCGCCGAGGCGCAGGCCTACCTGATGGCAGTCGCGTCGCGGCAGCAGCAGTTCCTGATGGACACCCGCGCCTATGCCGGCGCTCTCACCGCGATCAACATTCCGACGCCGGCGAACGTCAGCGCCGCGTACGACCTCACGCTCGCCGCCGCCGGCGGACCGCCGCCGACCTTCTCGATCACCGCCACCCCGAAGGCCGGCTCCGACCAGACCCGGGAGCGGTGCGGGGTGCTGGCCATCGACCAGACAGGCGCCAAGACCCCGCCGCTGAGCCGCTGCTGGTGAATGCCGATGAGCCCCCGCATCCGTCGTCCGGCCCGTAACGCCGGCGCTCCGACCGGCGCGAGGGCCGCGCTCGCACGCGGCTTCACGCTGGTCGAGCTGATGACGGTGGTCTCGATCGTCTCGGTGCTGCTCGGCGTCTGCGCGCCTTCGTTCAGCGAGTTCCTCGCGACGCAGCAGGCCAAGGGGCTGACCTACGACCTGATGTCGGATTTGATCCTGGCGCGCAACGAGGCGCTCAAGCGCAACGCCAGCGTCTCGCTCGCACGCGGCGGCGCCGGCTGGCAATACGGCTGGACGATGTCGGCCGTCGCCAGCGGCGAGCGGCTGAGCCAGCGCAACGCCGTGTCGCAGACCGTCACGGTGAGCGGCGCGCCCGCCACGATCACGTTCGACGTCAACGGCCGCGTCTCGGCGCCGACGACGGCGGTAGGGTTCACGGTGAGCGCCGGCTCGAGCAGCCGCTGCGTCCAGCTCGATCCTTCCGGCCGGGCCCGGTCGCTTCTCGGAGCGTGCACCCCATGAAGCGGCGCCCTTCGCCCTGCCGTGCGCGCTCCGCGCCCCAGCGCGGCGCGCTCCTGATCGAGGTGCTGATCGCGATCCTGATCTGCGCCTTCGGCCTGCTCGGCTTCGCCGGCATGCAGGCGCGCGCGACGTCGTCCGAGTTCGAGGCGTTCCAGCGCAGCGAGGCGCTCGTGCTCGTCGAGGACATGGTCAGCCGCATCAACGCCAATCGGGCGCACGCCGGCGACTACGTCTCGGCGGGCCTGCTCGGCGCCGGAGCCGCCGTCGATTGCACCGGCCTGACCGCGGCGGCCCTCGATCTCTGCGAATGGTCGAACCTGATCCGCGGCAGCGCCGAGACGCGCGCCGGCAGCGGCATCGGCGCGATGATCGGCGCGCGCGGCTGCATCACGCGGCCGGCCACGAGCTCCGATCGCTACACGGTCGCGATCGCCTGGCAGGGAATCCTCGCCACCGGGGCGCCGTCGAGCCCTTGCGGCGCCGGCGACGCCGCGTTTCCCGACGAGACGCTGCGGCGGGCCACGACCGCGACGGTCTGCGTCGCCCTCCTGCGCGACGCGGCGTCCGCGCCGGCGCTCTCGCGCTGCTGAGCGCCATGTCGACTCGCGCCCCCGCCGCACCGCCCCGCCCGCAGCGCGGCTTCACGCTGATCGAGCTGATGGTCGGGCTGACGCTCGGCCTGGTCGTCATCACCGCGTTGCTGCTCCTGTTCGCCAACGCCTCGTCGCGCGGCCAGGACCTGGCGCGAACGTCGATCCAGATCGAGAACGGCCGCTACGTCGCCGAGATGCTGCGCGAGGACCTGCGCCTGGCCGGCTTCTTCGGCGAGCTGTCGGTGACAGGAGCCACCTACAGCCAGCCCGACCCGTGCAGCACGGCGCCGACGGGATGGAACGGCGCCGGGCCGCTGGGGCTGCCGACGCCGGTTCAGGGCTACGGGCCCACCGACGTGCTGGCGTGCCTCGCCGACCGCAAGGCCGGGACCGACGCGATCGCGATCCGCCGCGTCGGCGTCAACTCGATCGATCCGGCCACGCTCGCCGCCGGCAACGCGCAGCACTACGTCCAGTACTCGTACTGCGTCATCGACGTGGCGTCGCCGCGCCTGGTCTTCGGCACCGACCGCGCCGCCTTCACTCTGCGCAACCGCGCCTGCAGCGGAGTCAACCTGGTCCGCCCGTATGTCTCGCGGATCTACTACATCTCGGACTGCAACCGGTGCGGCGTGGGCGGCGACACGCTGCCGACGCTCAAGCGGGTCGAGCTCGTCGCCGGCCAGCTGACGACGACGGCGCTCGCCGAGGGCGTCGAGATGCTGCGCCTCGAATACGGCTTCGATGTCGACGGTGACGGCAGCCCCGACACCTACCTGCGCCGGCCAGGCGCCACCGGCGCGTCGGCGTTGTGGTCGAACGTGGTCGCCGTGAAGGCGCACTACCTCACCCGGTCGCTCGAGCGCGATCCCGGCGCCGCGCTGGTCGGCGCGCAGCAGTTCCAGCTCGGCGCCACCGAAGCCGTCGCCACGGCGGCCGACGGCTACGCCCGCAAGGCCTACAGCAGCGCGATCCGGCTCATCAATCCGAGCGCGTCGCGCGAGGTCCAGTGATGCAGCCGCATCGACCGGCCGAGCGCGGCGCGACGCTGATCATCTCGCTCATCATGCTGGTGGCGATGGCGATGCTGAGCGTCTGGGCGTTCAACAGCGGCTCGATGAACCTGCGCGTCGTCGCCAACAGCCAGTCGCGCCAGGAAGTCGTCTCGGCGGCGCAGGCGGCGATCGAGCTGACGATCAGCAGCCCCCTCTTCTCGCAGGACCCGGCGGCGGTCGCGGCAAGCCCGATCCCGATCGACATCGACGGCGATGCCAACGCCGACTACCAGGCGCGGCTGACGCCGGCGCCGTCGTGCTACCGGGTCCGCGTCCTCAAGGTCAACGAGCTCGACCCGGGTTCGGCCGGCGACCGCGCCTGCCTCGGCTCGAGCTCGGCGGCCAACCCGGGAATCGAAACCGCGGGCGCCGCGACGACCACCGGCGACTCGCTGTGCGCCGACAGCGAATGGAACCTGCGCGCGGTCGTCGCCGACCCGCGCACCAACGCGAGCACGGCCATCAACCAGGGGATTGCGGTGCGATCGCTCTCCACCGACGCCGCCAATGCCTGTCCATGAACCGCCCCGGGAGAGCGACATGACCCCATCGAGCCCGTTATCGAAATTGCGCTTCGCGGCGTTCGCTGCGTTGCTTTTCCTCGCCTTTGCGCCGGCGCGAGGCGAGGACATCGACATCTACGCCGAGCCCGGCAGCGTCGGCGAGCTGCCGAACGTCCTGCTCATCCTCGACAGCTCGGCCAACTGGTCGAGCAGCATCCCGGCGGCCGACTGCTTCTACAAGGACAACGGCGTCGCCACGACCATCGGCCCGGCGGAGCAGGGCAAGAAGATGGCGATCGAGAAGTGCGCGCTCCAGAACCTCGTCGACGCATTGCCGGTGAAATCGACCGGCGACGCCGACCACAACGCGCTCTACAACGTCGGCATCATGCTGCTGAACGAGTCGCCCAACAACGGCGCCTATCCGCGCAAGGCGCTCACGCCGCTGACGACGAACAACAAGGCCGCCCTCAAGACGCTCATCCGGAGCCTGACGATCAACGGCGACAAGGGATCGAACGCCGACTTCGCCAAATCGATGCACGAGGCGTACCTCTACTTCAAGGGACTCGCTCCGTACCAGGGCGCGGTCGCCCCCAAGCGCGACACGTCGGCATTCGCGAGCGGTCGCTACGTCAGCCCCGCGACGGCATCGTGCGCCCGCAACTACGTGATCTTCATCGCCAACGGCTCGCCGGAGCAGAGCGAGAACAACGACTCGCTGGCGCTGCTGACCGCCGCCGGAGGCGACGTCACGAAGATCACCTATCCCACCTCGGTGGTCTCGAGCAATGACCAGAAGAACTGGGCGGACGAATACGCACGCTTCATGCGTGCCGCGGACGTCAGCAACCGCGACGGCACGCAGGGGATCGTCACCCACACGGTGGCCGTGATCGGCGCCTCCAGCGACGGCAACTACCCGAACTTCATCCAGGGCATCGCCAACTACGGCGGCGGCAGCTTCCACAGCGCCTCGAACGCCGACACCCTGCTGAAGTCGCTGATCGAAATCTTCAACGAGATCCAGTCCGTCGACAGCGTCTTCGCGGCGGCGAGCCTGCCGGTGTCGGTGAATGCGCGCGGCACGTTCCTGAACCAGATCTTCATGGGGATGTTCAGGCCTGACGCCGACGCGAGCCCGCGCTGGCGCGGCAATCTCAAGCAATACCAGTTCGGCCTCGACGGCATCGGCTCGCTCAAGCTCGTCGACGCGACGGGCGCCTCGGCGATCAGCGGGACGACCGGGTTCATCAGCCCGAGCGCCGTCTCGTTCTGGACCGAGCCGAGCACGTTCTGGACCAACCAGATGCTCGGCACGCCGTTGTCGGCGAGCGACTCGGCCGACGGCGAAGTGGTCGAGAAAGGCGCCGCCGCGCAGCGGCTTCGCGCCGCCTATCCGACGGCACAGACCTCGCGCAACGTCCTGACGTGCGTGACCTGCAGCAACGGCACGACGCTCGGCGCCACCGACGCGACGCGCTTCGCGAGCGGCAACTCGCTCATCACCGACGCCTTGCTCGGCGTCGCGACGGGGTCGCGCGGCTCGCTCATCGACTGGGTCCGCGGCACCGACAACGCCGGCGACGAAACGGGACCGACGACCACTCCGGTGACGACGATCCGCGCCTCGGTGCACGGCGATGTCCTCCATTCGCGCCCGGCGGTGGTGAACTACGGCGGCACGACCGGAGTCGTCGTCTTCTACGGCGCCAACGACGGCATGCTGCACGCCATCAACGGCAACCAGACCGGCACCGGCGCGGGCAACGAGCTCTGGAGCTTCGTTCCGCAGGAGATGTTCCCGCGCTTGAACCGCCTGCGCGTCAACACGCCGCCGGTTCGCCTGCCTTCGACCCCGGCGAGCTCGATCGCGACGCCGCGCGACTACTTCATCGACGGACCGATCGGCGTCTACCAGCGGCTGAGCAGCGAGGGCAACGTCGAGAAGGTCATCATCTTCGTCAGCATGCGTCGGGGCGGCCGGCTGCTGTATGCGTTCGACGTTACGACCCCGAGCGCGCCGGTGTTCATGTGGAAGAAGTCGAACAGCGACCTCCCGCTGCTCGCGCAGAGCTGGTCCGAGCCGCGGATCGCGCGAATCAAGGGAAACACCAATCCGGTGCTGGTCTTCGGCGGGGGCTACGACGCCGCCGCCGAGGACGCGACGAGCGCCGGAACGACAACCATGGGCAACGCCGTCTTCGTCCTCGACGCGTACACCGGCACCATGCTGAAGACCCTCGGGACCACGCGCAGCGTCCCCGCCGACGTCGCCCTGGTCGACACCGACTTCGACGGCTTCATCGATCGCGCCTACGCCGTCGATCTCGGCGGCAAGATCTACCGGATCGATTTCGAGACCGGGACGGCGACCACGCCCGCCGACTGGACGATCTACACCGTCGCCGACCTGGCCGGCGGAACAAGCACCGGCCGCAAGTTCTTCTTCGGCCCCGACGTGATCGTGACGCGGGCCTTCACGGCCCTCCTTCTCGGCTCGGGCGATCGCGAGAAGCCCTTGCTGTCGGCGACGCAGGACCATTTCTTCCAGATCTTCGACCGCAACATCCGCAAGGGGGCGGTCGCCGCCGGAACGACCCCGGTCGGCTTCGGCGATCTGGTCGCGGCCGGAACCGATTCGAACATCTCGTCGCCAGGTTGCTACGTCTCGCTCGACCAAGGCGAGAAGGTGGTCAACGCGGCGGCTTCGATCGGCGGGATCACCTACTTCGGAACCAACCGCCCGTCGAGCGCGGCATCGGCCAACACGTGCTCGGCGAACCTCGGCATCGCCAAGACCTACGCGATGCCGCTCTTCTGCGTCGCGCCGACGGGAAGCATCCTCGCCGGCGGCGGGCTGCCGCCGACACCGGTGTCGGGAATCGTCACGGTCGGCAGCGGCTCGGCGGCCCGCCGAGTCGCCTTCGTCATCGGCGCGCCGAACCCGAAGCACTCGGCGATCGAAGGCTCGCGCGTCAACCCGGTGATCAAGGTGCCGCGCAATCGCGTCTACTGGTACCAGGAAGTGAACCGCTAGCCAGTCGCGGGTCGCGCCGACGCCGCAACGCGGCGACCGCGATCCTCGTCGGCGCCGGGCACCGGGCTTGCCCCGGGGCCGCACCGACTCTCTGGGAGCGCGGCATGCTGATCGGCACGGCCGGCTGGGTGATATCGCGCGAAGCGGCCGCGTCGTTTCCCGGCGAGGGTCGTCATCTCGAGCGCTATGCCGCGGTGCTCGGCGGCGCCGAGATCAACTCGTCGTTCCACCGCCCTCATCGGATCGAGGTCTACCGGCACTGGGCCGCGGAAACGCCGCCGGGCTTCCGCTTCTCGGTGAAGGTGCCGCGCTCGATCACGCACGAAGGTCGCCTGCGCCGCGCGCGCGAGCCGCTGCTGCGCTTTCTCGACGAGGCCGCGGGTCTCGGCGACCGGCTTGCCGTGCTGCTCGTCCAACTGCCGCCGTCGCTCGCCTTCGAGACGAGGCCGATGCGGCGCTTCTTCGCCCTCGTCGGCGAGAACTTCAGGGGCGCCGTCGTCTGCGAGCCGCGCCATCCGAGCTGGTTCAGCGCCGCCGCCGATCGCGCCCTCGTCGCCTGCGGCGTCGGCCGCGTCGGCGCCGATCCGGCGCGCACTCCGGAGGCGGCCGAGCCGGGCGGCTGGCTCGGCGCCGCCGGCGACGGCCGCGGCGCCGTCGTCTACTACCGCTGGCACGGCACGCCGCGCATGTACTGGTCCCGCTACGACCTCGCCTGGCTCGCGGCGCGGGCCGAGCGGCTGAAGCGATGGCCGGCGGCGGCCGACTGCTGGTGCATCTTCGACAACACGGCGGGCGGCGGCGCGATCTCCAACGCGCTCGAGCTCACCGCGATGCTCGCCGCGGACGGACGCTGATCGAGCTCGGTCCGCAGAGTGGAGCGATCCTGATGGCGCCCGGGCGGAGCGCATCGCGTGGTTAGGAATTTTCCGGACCGCGCGCGCGCTGGCGGTGACCGGTTTTGGGGCCAAACTGACTGCGGAAAACAACCCCGGCGCCAAGGCGGTTTGGCTCCGGACGACCACGAGACCTGGAGGAGGAAGGATGACGATTTCGATCCCTCGCGCGATCCGGATCCCGCTTGCGCGCGCGCGGCGCAAGCTCCTGCCGGCGCTCGCGCTGTTGCTCGTCGCCTCGGCGGCCGGCGCCAACACGCTGACCCAGAACGTCTCGTGGACGATCGATCGCGCCGGCACGGCGACCAAGTACCGCGTCGTCGCCTACGGCGATTCGATCTACGCGGGCTACCACGGCTCGACCCTCACCGCCGCCAAGTATTCGGCCCCGACCGTCGACGCCGAATACCTCTCGGCGGTGTGGAACGCGGACATCGAGAGCGTGCGCCGGGCCAAGTCGGGGGCGGTCGCGTCGGACATCTACAACAACAAGATCGTCGCCGAGCGGTCGTACATGCAGGCGAGCTCGACCCGCGTCGTCACCTTCGAGATGTGCGGCAACGACGGGCTGCAGGCGCGCTCGGCGTTCAAGGGCCAGACCGGCACGTGCAACTACGCGGGGATGGACACTGCGGTGAACACGTGCAAGACCTACGTCGCGATGGCGATGGACTACATCAACGCCAACGCGTATCCCGGGACCAGGGTGAAGGTCGTCTCGAACCTGCACTACCCCGGCTATGCCGCTGACAACGCCCAGAGCTCGTGCACCGACGCGACGACCGGTGCCCGCGTCAACCTGCAGAGCACGTTCCTGCCCCGCGTCGCGAAGATGAACTACTGGATGTGCAGGCACGCGCAGGACAAGGGCTTCCAGTGCGCCGACAACTTCGCGCAGTACATGGGCGCCGACTACGACAGCAACGGCGACGGAATGGTCGACTCGGACGGCCTGCGCTACCTTGCTTCCGACACCGAGGCGAGCTACGTCGCCCGGATCACGACGACGCTGCGATCGACGATCCGCGACGCCAACGCGCATTTCGTCGCCGCGAGCAGCAGCTACGACTACATCCAGTCCGACGACACGCATCCGACCTACAACGGCGGCACCGTCAATGCCGGGCTGTTCGGCGGAACGACGGGAACCGGCGCGCCGCGCTACACGTCGTTCACCGCCGGCAGGAACCCGATCTGGGACCAGTACGGCCACGAGCGAATGGGCTGGGCGGTGTCGACGAGCAACCCGCCGAGTCCCTGACGCGCGGGCCGCGAGCGAATGGCCGGGCCGCGTCGTTCTGGCCCGACGCCGACGGATCGAAACGCCGGCGACGGGAGCAGCTGGCGCCCGGCTCCGGGCTACCTCGCCCTCGCGCTCGGCATCATCGTCGCCGGCGTCGCTTATGGCTGGATGTCAGCGCCGTCCTCGCCGCCGGTGGCCGACGCTCGGTCCGCGGCGCCCCCTGCGCCTCGGGTTCCGGTCCTGCCGGCTGAGCCGACGCCGGCCACGCCCGCGACAGCGGCGCCGCCAAGCACTTCGGCTTCCGCCGCGCCAGCCCGCCCCGTCGCTGCGCTGGGTGCCACGCTGCCGGCGCCGGTGCAGCAGGTGTCGCGATCGCGCGATCCGAACGGCGATCAGACGCCCGACATCTCGGACTACGTCAACAGCGGCGAGAAACCGACGATGGGCGAAGTCATCGATCGCCTGCACCAGGCGGGCGTGACCACCGGCCTCGGCGCCTTCGCTCCGCCCGGCACGCGGCCGCCCCTGATCGGGCTCGCGGTGCCCGAGGACTTCGTCCTTCCTCCCGGCTTCGTCCGCCACCACCAGGCGACCGACGACGGCCAGCGGATCGAAGCCATCCTGATGTTCGCGCCGGACTACCGGCCCGTCGATGGCGCCGGCCGGCCGATCGCGCTTCCGAAGGACCGCGTCGTTCCGCCCGAGCTGGCGCCGCCCGGTCTGCCGATCCGGCGCATCGTCGTCCCCGCGCCGACGCCGGCGGGGAGACCCGGGAGCTGAACACCCCCGTCGCGTCTCTCGGGCCCGGAGCGCGCACCGCGTTCGGCGTTCTCGCCAGCGCGCTCATCGCCTTCGTCTATGCGCGCGGTGGCGCGGCGTGGCCGCTCGGCTTCGTCGCGCTGGTGCCGTGGCTGCTCACGCTCGACGCGAGCCGAACGCTCGCGGCCACGCTCGCGAGCGCATGGGCGATGGCGGTCGCGTTCACGGCCGCCGTGTTCGCCTGGCTCGGCGTCGCCGTCGGCGACTACACGCAGACCGGCGCTGCCGCCGGCGTCGCGACGCTGCTCCTTGCAGCGCCGCTGTTCCAGCCGCAATTCCTTGCCTTCGCGCTCGCGCGCGGGCTCGCACGTCGCAGCGGTGGCCGCGCCTTCGCGGCGATCGTCGCTGCCGCCGCCTGGGCGGCCACCGAGGCGCTCGTTCCCCGGCTTCTCGACGACACGCTCGGCCACGGGCTCCATCCGTCGCGGCTCGTTCGACAGGCGGCCGACCTCGGCGGCGCCACCGGTCTCACCGTCCTCCTCCTGCTCGCGAACGAAGGCATCGCGGCGGCGATCGCGCGCCGAGCGCAAGGTGTCCGCGCGATGGCGACGCCGCTCGCGCTCGCGGCGCTGGTGCCCTTGCTGCTCGCGGGCTACGGCGTGGTCGCGCTCTCGGCGCCGCCGGCGCCCGCGGGCAAGCCGCTTCGCATGGCGCTGGTGCAATCGAACATCGTCGACTACGAGCGCCTGCGCCGCGAGAAGGGCGCCGGCGCGGTGGTCCGCGAGGTGCTCGACACGCACGAGGCGATGAGCCGCGACGCGGTCGATCGGCATCGCGCCGACGCCGTGCTCTGGTCCGAGACCGTGTACCCGACGACCTTCGGCCACCCGAAGAGCGAGGCCGGCGCCGAGCTCGATCGCGAGATCCTCGCCCTCGTCGATGCTGCCGGCGTGCCGTTCGTGTTCGGCACCTACGACCGGGACGATTCCGGCGAATACAACGCGGCCGCGTTCGTCGCGCCGCGAGCCGGCCTGGTCGGCTTCTATCGCAAGACCCGGCTCTTCCCGCTCACCGAGCACGTTCCCGCCGGGCTCGACGGACCGACGCTGCGGCGCTGGCTGCCGTGGGCGGGCAGCTGGCGGCCGGGCAGCGGCGCGCGCGTGTTTCCGCTCCGTCTCGCCGACGGGCGCGAGATCCCGGTGCTCCCGCTGATCTGTCTCGACGACGTCGACGCCGGCCTCGCCATCGACGGTGCCCGGCTCGGCGCGCAGGCGATCCTGACGATGTCGAACGACTCGTGGTTCACCGATGTCGCCCAGGGAGCCGAGCTGCACCATGCGGTGGCGGCATTTCGCAGCATCGAGACGCGCCTGCCGCAATTCCGCGTCACCAGCAACGGGCTCAGCGCCGTCATCGACGCGACCGGCAGCGTGATCGCCGCGGCGCCAATGGGCGAGCGAGCGCTGTTGATCGGCGACGTGTCGGTGCGCGAGCCGCCGCGAACGCTGATGGTCGTCTGGGGCGATTGGGTCGGCCGCGCGGCGGCGGCGTTCCTCGTCGCACTGGCCGCGGCAGCGGCGTGGCGGACCGGGCGGACGCGCCGCGGGCGCGCCGAAGCGACGGCCTCGCTCGCCGCGCCCGGACTTCCCGCCGATGTCGCGGTGTTGCCGTTCGCGGCGCGAGTCGGCGCCGGCGCGCTGCGTGCGTTCGCGCGCGCCAGCCTGCTCTGGATGGCCGCCGCGATCGTCATCGGCGATCGCGCCCTGCAGGCGAGCACGCTGGATCAGCTCAGGATATTCGCGGCCTTCTTTCTCGCTCCCGAGGCCGCGGCGGGGTGCCTCCTGCTCGCCTTCGCCGCCCGGGCGACGATCGAGAACGGCGCGCTCGCGCTGACACGCGGCAAGCGACGTCTCGACCTTGCCCTCGCCGACATCCGCGCGGTCGAGCCGTGGCGCGTGCCGCTGCCGGGCGTCGGCGTCGCGCTGCGGCTGGCGTCGGGCGCGCGCTGGGGCTACCAATTGGCGCATCCTGATCCCGTCGCGTTCACGCAAGCGCTCGCCGCTGCGGGCGCGGGGCTTGCGCGAGAAAGCGCCGCGCCTGCGCGCGCGGCCCTCTACTCGCAATCGCTTCGCGCCCGTCCGCGCGGGCGCCTCGATCACCCGCTCGCGAAGTTCGTCGTCTTCCCGCTCGCGCTCGCGATCCCGGCGTTTCGCCTGCACCAGCACATCGCTTACGGCGGCACGTTCGGCGAGTACTACACCTTCGGACTCGCGGCGTACCTGAGGACCTTCGCGCTCTGGTGGACGGCGTGGGCGATCGGTGTCGTCCTCTGCGCCGCGGTGCTGCGCGCGACGATCGAAGCCGGCACGCTCGTCGCCGCTTTCGCTCGCCCCGCTCGAACGATCGACGTGCGGCGCTCGCTCGAGCGCCTCGCTCTCGCCGCGCTCTACCTCGGCCTGCCGGCGTGGCTGCTGCTGCGGATCTTCGCCGGCTGACATCGCCGATGCCCGAGGCGCTCGGGATGCGCGCCGGCTCGGCATCGCCGGTGACATAAGATTTCCGGACGACAGGAGCTTTTCAATGAAATGTGTTCTCGCGGGATCCCGGTATTTCGGCGCGACGGTGCTCGAGGCGTTGCGCCGCGAACAGGGCGTTGAGTTCGCGAGCGTCATCGTTCCCGCCGCCGACGACCGGCTCGCCCTCGCCGCGCAGGCGGCAGGACTGCCGGTGCACGTGCTCGCCAATCGGAAGATCGTTCCGGGCGAGGCCGTCCCCGAAGGCACCGACCTGATCGTCGCCGCCCACACGCATGCGCGCGTCAGCCCCGAAGCGCTCGCCCGGTCGAGGCTCGGCGGGATCGGCTACCACCCCTCGCTGCTGCCGCGCCACCGCGGCATCGCCGCGGTCGAGTGGACCATCCTCGAAGGCGACCCGATCGCCGGCGGTTCGGTCTACCACCTCGCCGACGGCTGGGACGCCGGAGCGATCGCCGCGCAGGACTGGTGCTTCGTCGCGCGCGGCGAGTCGGCGCGCGAGCTGTGGGAGCGCGAGCTGGCGCCGATGGGCCTGGCGCTGCTCGGCCGCGTCGTCCGCCATGCGCGCGACCACGGCGAGCTGCCGGCCAAGGCGCAGGACGTCCGCTTCGCGACGCGCGCGCCGATGATCCGGCGCGCCGTCGTCCTGACCGAGGATGCGCCGGCGAGCACGGCGTCGCTCGTCGTCACCGTGATGGGCCCCGATCGTCCCGGCATCGTCAGCCTGCTGTCCGACCGGGCGCAGCGCTACGGCGCGAACTGGGCGGCGAGCCGCATGTCGCGCCTCGCCGGCGAGTTCGCCGGCATGGTGCACTTCGAGGTGCCGCCCGAGAACGCCGAGGCGTTCGCGACGTCGCTGCGCGGCCTCGAGTCGTCGGGGCTGAAGCTCGTGATCGCGAGGAGCGATTCCACCGCGGCGCCGGCCGGACAGCGCGGGATCCAGCTCGAGCTCGTCGGCGACGACCGTGTCGGCATCATCAGCAGCGTCACGCGAATCCTCGCCGAGTCGGGGATCAGCATCGAGCACATCCACACCGAGATCGTCGCGGCGTCGTCGACGGCGCGCAAGATCTTCAAGGTCGCGGCGCACCTGCTCGTTCCCAACACCTTGTCGTCCGACGAGCTGCGCGTCCGGCTCGAGAAGGTGGCGAGCGAGATGATGGTCGACATCGCCCTCGGCGACCGGGCCAGCGAGGCGGCCGCCGTCTCCGCCGCGTGACCTGACGCGCTCGCCCCGTCGATCGCCGGGGCGGCGATACTGCGCCGCGTGATCGCCGCCTGGATGCTCGCGTACTTGGCCACCGGCGCCGTCGTCGGCTTCCTCGCCGGGCTGCTCGGCATCGGCGGCGGCATGACGCTCGTCCCGGTGCTCGCGGCGATGTTCGCGGCGCAGCACCTCGCCCCCGACCACACGGTGCATCTCTCGCTCGGCACCGGCATGGCGTCGATCATCTTCACGTCGACCGCGAGCGTTCGCACGCACCATCGCCTCGGCGGGGTCGACTGGTCGGTCGTGCGCCGCATGGGGCCGGGCATGGTGACGGGGACGCTGCTCGCGACCGCGCTCTCGGGCTGGGTGCCGCAGCGCGCCCTGGCGCTCGCCTTCGCCGCGATCGTCTACGCCGGCGCGACGCAGATCCTGCTCGGCAAGAAGCCCCACGCGGCGAGCACGCTGCCCGGAACGCCGGCGCTGGTCGCGATCGGCGTCCTGATCGGCGTCGTCTGCGGGCTGGTCTCGGCCGGCGGCGCCTTCATGACGGTCCCGTTCATGCTGTTCTGCGGCGTGCCGATGACGACCGCGATCGGCACCGGCGCCGCGCTCGGCGTTCCGGTGGCGCTCATCGGCACGCTCGGCTACATCTTCAGCGGCCGCATGGCGCCCGACCTGCCGCCGCTCGCGCTCGGCTTCGTTTACGGGCCCGCCCTGCTCGGAATCGTCGCCGGCAGCATGGTGACCGCGCCGTGGGGCGCGCGCGCCGCGCACCGCGTCCCGGTCGCGACGCTGCGCCGCGTCTTCGCCGCCCTGCTCTATGTGCTGGCGACGAAGATGCTGTGGACGTATCTCTGAGCCCGTTCTTCCCGAGAGCATGGCGCGGTCGACGCCATGTCGGCGTCACTCGTGGCCGATCACCGGATGCGGCACGTACGGCGCCTCGAGCTCGGCGACGTCTTCGGCGCCGAGTACGAGCGTGAGCGCGGCGACGGCGTCGTCGAGCTGCTCGAGCCGCGTCGCGCCGACGATCGGCGCCGTCACCTCGCTCTTCGCGAGCAGCCAGGCGAGCGCGACCTGCGCGCGCGGCCGGCCGAGCCTCGTCGCGACCGCGGCGAGCGCCTCGGCGACCTTGCGATCGGCGTCTGGCGTCAGCGCGTAGAGCGTGCGCCCGAACTCGTCGGTCTCGACGCGCGCGCTCGCCGCATCCCAGTCGCGCGTGAGGCGGCCGCGCGCGAGCGGGCTCCACGGCATGACGCCGATTCCTTCGGCCCTGCAGAGCGGCAGCATCTCGCGCTCTTCCTCGCGATAGAGCAGGTTGACGTAGTTCTGCATGGTCGCGAAGCGCGCCCAGCCGCGCGTCTCGGACACGTGCAGCGCCTTCGCGAACTGCCACGCGAACATCGACGATGCGCCGATGTGCAAGGCCTTGCCGGCGCGGACGACGTCGTTCAGCGCGTCGAGCGTCTCCTCGATCGGCACCGTCGGATCCCAGCGATGGATCTGGTACAGGTCGACGAAATCGGTGCCGAGTCGCTTCAGGCTGGCGTCGATCGCCGCGAAGATCGCCTTCCTCGACAGGCCCGCGCCGTTCGGCCCCCTGTGCATCCGCTGGTTGACCTTGGTCGCGATCACGACCTCGCCACGTCGCGCGTAGTCGAGCAACGCCCGGCCGACGATCTCCTCGCTCGAGCCGGCGGAGTAGACGTCGGCGGTGTCGAAGAAGTTGATGCCGAGGTCGAGCGCCTTCCTGAAGAAGGGCCGGCTCGCCGCCTCGCCGAGGGTCCACGTGTGGGCGCCGCGGTCGGGCTCGCCGTAGCTCATGCAGCCGAGGCAGAGGCGCGAGACGTCGAGGCCGGTGCGGCCGAGCTTGGTGTACTTCATCGGATCCTCGGTGGCATCGGCGCGGCAGCCGCCCGTGCGCCTGGCTGCGATCTGCCATTGTCCGGGACACGGCCGGGAGCGCCCGCGCGATGTCCCGACGGGAACGAGCGCGATGGCTTCGTGCCAACATCGCGATCGATGCATCCACACCAGGCTCCACCGATGTCCCGGCGTCCCCTCCTCGCCGCAGCGCTCGTCGTGCTCGCCACGCTGACCGCCGTCCCCGCGCTCGCCCAGGACTGGCCGCAGCCGGGCAAGACGATCCAGCTCGTCGTTCCCGCGCCGGGCGGCAGCGGCACCGGCGACACGATCGCGCGCGTCCTCGCCGAGGAGCTGCAATCGCGCCTGAAGACGACCTTCGTCGTCGACAACAAGGCCGGCGCCAACGGCAACATCGGCGCCGGTGCGGCCGCGACATCGCCCGGCGACGGCTACCACTTCCTGTTCAGCTGGGCCGGCACCCTCGCCGTCAACAAGGCGCTCTACAAGAACCTGCCGTTCGACGCGCAGAAGGACTTCGTGCCGATCCTGCTCGTCGCCGATGTTCCCAACATCCTGGTCGTCAACAACGACATCCCGGCGAAAGACCTCGCCGAGTTCGAGCGCTACGCCAAGGCCAACCCCGGCAAGCTCAACTTCGGCTCGACCGGCATCGGCAGCTCGATGCACCTGGCCGGCGAGCTCTTCATGCGCGAGACCGGCGCGCAGATGA
>Ga0105242_10002219_pt1 | contig 15319 bp, 9 predicted proteins | sample KBSM24metaG_FD_81521 | JGI IMG/M metagenome (GOLD analysis project Ga0105242, IMG submission 81521) | Miscanthus rhizosphere microbial communities from Kellogg Biological Station, Michigan, USA - KBS M2-4 metaG | ecosystem: Host-associated > Plants > Roots > Rhizosphere > Soil | place: Michigan... | reverse complement strand
TCTCGGTGACCAACGCCCTGGCTAGGCGCCTGGAGGTCACCACCTATCGGGAAGGCCAGGTCGCCACCATCGTCTTCGCCGGCGGCGACGTCGAGGAAAAGCTCAAGGTCCGCAAGGCCGGCCCCGAGGATCGCAAGCAGGGCACCACCGTGCGCGTGTGGCCCGATCCCAAGTACTTCGAGACCTCCGTGCTGCCCATGGGCGAGCTGACCCACCTGCTGCGCAGCAAGGCGGTGCTGATGCCCGGCGTGACGGTGACGCTGGTCAACGAGAAATCGAAGGACACGCAGACCTGGCAATACAAGGGCGGCCTGCGCGACTACCTGGCGCAGACGCTGTCGGCCGATCCGGTGATCCCGCTCTTCGAGGGCGAGGGCTTCGCCGACCGCCACAACGAGAGCTTCGCCGAAGGCGAGGGCGCCTCCTGGTGCGTGGGCTTCACCGACGAAGGCGCGCCGGTGCGCGAGAGCTACGTCAACCTGATCCCGACCAGCGCCGGCGGCACGCACGACGCGGGCCTGCGCGACGGCCTCTTCAACGCGGTCAAGAGCTTCATCGAGCTGCATTCGCTGCTGCCCAAGGGCGTCAAGCTGCTGCCCGAAGACGTGTTCGCCCGCGCCTCCTACGTGCTGTCGGCCAAGGTGCTGGACCCGCAGTTCCAGGGCCAGGTGAAGGAAAAGCTCAATTCGCGCGACGCCGTGCGGCTGGTCTCCAGCTTCGTTCGGCCGACGCTCGAGCTCTGGCTGAACCAGCACGTCGAATACGGAAAGAAGCTGGCCGAACTCGCCATCAAGGCCGCGCAGACGCGCCAGAAGGCCGGCCAGAAGGTCGAGAAGAAGAAGGGCTCCGGCGTGGCCGTGCTGCCCGGCAAGCTCACCGACTGCGAAAGCCGCGACCTCTCGCACAACGAGGTGTTCCTGGTCGAGGGCGACTCTGCCGGCGGCAGCGCCAAGATGGGCCGCGACAAGGAATGCCAGGCCGTGCTGCCGCTGCGCGGCAAGGTGCTCAACACCTGGGAGGTGGACCGCGACCGCCTCTTCGCCAACAACGAGATCCACGACATCTCCGTGGCGCTCGGCGTCGATCCGCACGGCCCGAACGACACGCCCGACCTCTCGGGCCTGCGCTACGGCAAGGTCTGCATCCTGTCGGACGCCGACGTGGACGGCTCGCACATCCAGGTGCTGCTGCTCACGCTGTTCTTCCGCCATTTCCCCAAGCTGATCGACGCCGGCCACATCTACGTGGCCCGTCCCCCCCTTTTCCGGGTGGACGTGCCCGCGCGCGGCAAGAAGCCGGCCTCCAAGGTCTATGCGCTGGACGCGGGCGAGCTCGAAGCCATCCTCGACAAATGCGCCAAGGACGGCGTGGCGCGCGAGAAGTGCCAGATCAGCCGCTTCAAGGGCCTGGGCGAGATGAACGCCGAGCAGCTTTGGGAAACCACCCTCAACCCCGACACCCGCCGCCTGCTGCCGGTGCAGCTGGGCGCCATGGGCTTCGCCGATACCGAGAGCCTCATCACCAAGCTGATGGGCAAGGGCGAGGCCGCCGCCCGCCGCGAGCTGATGGAACTGCACGGCGATGCGGTGGAGATCGATATCTAGCCGCACGCGCAGCGCCTTGGGACGGAATCGGGCTGCAGCGCCCGCTCCACCTGCGCATGCTGCTATTGATTCGGTAGTGGATGGGCGGAGCCCGGCCCAGGCCCGCTCCGCTGCCTCCTTCGTTCTTTTCCTTTCCTTCGACGCATGAGCGACAACGACCAACCCACCCTCGACTTCACCCCGCCCGCGCCGGCCGACGACCAGCTCGCCCTGGCCGGCTACGCGCAGCGCGCCTATCTGGAATACGCGCTCTCCGTGGTCAAGGGCCGCGCGCTGCCCGACGTGTGCGACGGCCTCAAGCCCGTGCAGCGGCGCATCCTCTTCGCCATGGACCGCATGGGCCTGTCGTACAGCGGCCCCACCCGCAACGTGCCCGCCAAGCCGGTCAAGAGCGCCCGCGTGGTGGGCGACGTGCTGGGCCGCTTCCACCCGCACGGCGACCAGTCGGCCTACGACGCGCTGGTGCGGCTGGCGCAGGACTTCAGCCAGCGCTATCCGCTGATCGACGGCCAGGGCAACTTCGGCAGCCGCGACGGCGACGGCGCCGCCGCCATGCGCTACACCGAGGCGCGCCTCACGCGCATCTCCAGCCTGCTGCTCGACGAGATCGACCAGGGCACGGTGGACTTCGTGCCCAACTACGACGGCTCCACCGAAGAGCCGCGCCAGCTGCCCGCCCGCCTGCCGTTCGCGCTGCTCAACGGCGCCAGCGGCATCGCCGTGGGCCTGGCCACCGAGATCCCCAGCCACAACCTGCGCGAGGTGGCCGACGCCTGCGTGGCGCTGGTCAAGAACGCCCACCTCTCCGAAGAGGAACTGTTCGCGCTGATCCCCGGCCCGGACTACCCTGGCGGCGGCCAAATCATCAGCAGCGCGGCCGACATCCAGGACGCCTACCGCACCGGGCGCGGCAGCCTGAAGGTGCGCGCACGCTGGAAGATCGAGGATCTGGCCCGCGGCCAGTGGCAGCTGGTGGTGACCGAGCTGCCGCCGGGCGTGTCGTCGCAGAAGGTGCTCGAAGAGATCGAGGAGCTCACCAACCCCAAGCTCAAGGCCGGCAAGAAGGCGCTCTCGCAAGAGCAGGTGCAGCTCAAGGCCACGGTGCTGGGCGTGCTCGACGTGGTGCGCGACGAGTCCAGCAAGGACGCGCCCGTGCGCATCGTCTTCGAGCCCAAGACTGGCCGCGTGCCGCAGCAGGAACTCATCACCTGCCTGCTGGCCCACACCAGCCTGGAGACCTCGGCGCCCATCAACCTGACCATGGTCGGGCTGGACGGCCGGCCCGTGCAGAAGTCGCTGCGCCGCATGCTGGAGGAGTGGGTCGCCTTCCGCCAGCAGACCATCACGCGGCGCAGCCAGCATCGCCTGGCCAAGGTGCTGGACCGCATCCACATCCTCGAAGGGCGGCAGACCGTGCTGCTCAACATCGACGAGGTGATCGCCATCATCCGCGCCAGCGACGAGCCCAAGGCCGCGCTGATGGCGCGCTTCAACCTGTCGGAGCGGCAGGCCGAGGACATCCTGGAAATCCGCCTGCGCCAGCTGGCGCGGCTCGAGGCCATCAAGATCGAGCAGGAGCTCGCCGAGCTGCGCCAGGAGCAGGGCAAGCTCGAAGACATCCTGGGCAACCCGACGTCGCTGCGCCGCCTCATGATCAAGGAGATCGAGGCCGACGCCAAGCAGTTCGCCGATGCCCGCCGCACCCTCATCCAGGCCGAGAAGAAGGCCGTGGCCGAGGTCAAGGTGGTCGATGAGCCGGTCACGGTGGTCGTCTCGGAAAAGGGCTGGGTGCGGGCGCGCCAGGGCCATGGGCACGATGCAGGCAGCTTCGCCTTCAAGGCGGGCGACGGGCTCTATGCCACCTTCGAGTGCCGCACGGTCGATACGCTCATCGTCTTCGGCGGCAACGGGCGCCTGTATTCGGTGGCGGTGTCGCAGCTGCCGGGCGCGCGCGGCGACGGCCAGCCCATCACCACGCTGATCGAGCTCGAAGCCGGCACGCAGCCGGTGCATTACTTCGCCGGACCGGCCACCGCCACGCTGCTCTTGGCCAGCTCGGGCGGCTACGGCTTCATCGCCGCGGTCGAGAACATGGTGGCGCGCAACCGGGGCGGCAAGGCGTTCGTCACGCTGGGCGAGGGCGAGCAGCTCTGCCGGCCTTCGCCAGCAGCGGGCTGCAACGCGGGCGGCCAGCCGCTGCCCTCGGCCACGCACGTCTGCTGCGCTTCGGTGGGTGGGCGCATCCTGACCTTCGAGATCAGCGAGCTCAAGACCATGGCCAACGGCGGCCGCGGCCTGATGCTGATCGACCTGGAAGACAAGGACCAACTGGCAGGGGCCGCCGCCTACACGCGCAGCGTGCGCATCGCCGGCCTGGGCCGGGGCGGCAAGGAGCGCGAGGAGACGCTGGAAATCCGGAGCCTGAACAACGCGCGCTTCCCGCGCGGACGCAAGGGCAAGGCGGCCGATCTGGGCTTCAAGCCGAACGCCGTGCTGCGCGTGGAGTGACGAGGCGCGGCGCGCTCCCGGCCAGGCTGCTGGAGCGAGTCTTCTCTCTGTCCCGCCAGGGGCCGCCCCATGGGCGGCCCTTTTTTTTGTTGCGTCGCCGCATCGCGTGACGTGGCTGATGTCAACACCTAGTGGTGTTTCCGCTTGTATCAATGCACCATTGCTCAACAGCGTGTCCACGGCCAACTCTCGTTACCGTGCCGCGCTTGTTTGCCGTGTCAGTGATGTCTGCCCTGGGAGCTTCCACCTTGAAAGATCTGAAAATCACCACCCGGCTCGCGCTGGGCTTTGCGCTGATCCTGCTCGTCATGTTCCTGATGAACATGCGGGCCCTCTACAGCATGGGCGTCATGGTGCACTCCGTGAAGAGCGTCGCTACCGAATCGCTGGTCAAGGAGCGGCTCATCAGCGACTGGGCGCGGAGCATCCACGTTGCCGTGCAGCGCACCAAGGCAGTCGTGCTCAGCAACGACGCATCGCTGAGCGACACGTTCGCAAAGGAAGCGGCTGCGTCGTCGAAGCAGTCTTCCGAGCTGCTCAAGCGCATCGAGGCGCTGCTGGAGACCGATCAGGAGAAGGCGCTGATGGCCGACATCCAGAAGGCCCGCACCAGCTACCTCGCGGCGCGCGATGCGATCTACAAGGCCAAGCGCGAAGGGCGCACGGACGAAGTGCAGAGCCTCTTCGCGCAGCAGTTCCAGCCGGAAACCCTGCGCTTCCTCGAGTCGGTGCAGAAGCTGCTGGACCTGCAGCGCGCGAACATCGACAGCGCGCTGGGCGAGGTCGAGACCAGCTACGGCGAAACCCGCGTGGCCGTGATCATCGCCACGCTGCTGGCCCTGGCGGTGGGCGGCGCGGTCGGCTGGTGGATCGCGCGCAGCATCACCCGTCCGCTGGACGAGGCGGTGCGCGTGGCCCGCGCCGTGGCGTCGAACGACCTGACCAGCGAGATCGCGACGGGCGGCCGCGACGAGCCAGGTCAGATGCTGCAGGCGCTGCGCCAGATGAACGACAACCTGCTCCAGGTCACCAGCCGCGTGCGTGAAGGCGCGGACCAGATCGCCGTCGCCGCGCGCGAGATCGATTCGGGCAACCAGGACCTGTCCGCCCGTACCGAGCGGCAGGCCAGCGCCCTGCAGCAGACGGCCGCCTCCATGGAGGAGCTGACCAGCGCCGTGCGCCAGAACGCCGACAGCGCGCGGCAGGCCACGCAACTGGCCGCGCAGGCATCGCAGGTGGCGGGCGAGGGCGGCAAGGCGGTGGCCGACGTGGTGCAGACCATGGGCGCCATCGATGCGTCTTCGCGCAAGATCGCCGACATCATCGGCGTGATCGACGGCATCGCCTTCCAGACCAACATCCTGGCGCTGAACGCGGCCGTGGAAGCGGCCCGCGCCGGCGAGCAGGGCCGGGGCTTCGCCGTGGTGGCGGGCGAGGTGCGTTCGCTGGCGCAGCGCAGCGCCGAGGCCGCCAAGGACATCAAGACGCTGATCGGCGACTCGGTGTCCAAGGTGGACCAGGGTTCGCAGCAGGTGGCGCAGGCCGGCCGCACCATGGAGACGGTGGTGGACAGCATCCGCCGCGTGGCCGACATCATGGGCGAGATCAGCGCCGCGACCGTCGAGCAGAGTTCCGGCATCGAGCAGGTGAGCCAGGCCGTCGGCCAGATGGACCAGGTCACGCAGCAGAACGCGGCGCTGGTCGAGGAAGCCGCGGCTGCGGCCAGTTCGCTCAAGTCGCAGGCGGCCATGCTGTCCGATCTGGTGGCGCTCTTCAAGCTGCGCCGTGGAGACCAGGCTGCGGCGTATCGGCCCCAGGCCGTGCCAACGCCCGCGCCTGTGCCCTCTCCGGCCCGCGTGGCCGCTCCGGCTCCCGCAAGGGTCCAGGCCAAGGCGCCTGCCGCCCCGGCCCAGCCCGCTGCACGCCTTGCGGCCGCACCGGCGCCCAGCGCACGCAAGGCGGCTGGCGGCGATGACGACTGGGAAACCTTCTGAATTGATGACATCCGGCTGACGATCCCCTGCGGGTCGCCGGCAGTCTCTGACGAGTGCGGGGGGCAGGCGCCACGGCGTCGCGCTCCCCGCGCCTGTTTCGGCGCGGCGGTCCTCCCCGAGGGATCACTGTGGCGCCGGCCGCTGGTGTAACTACCGAGTACTCCGCACGTTGCTTCATGCACCATGGCTGCAGCCGCAGACCGCAGGTGGCTGCCCTGGAAGACCGCCAACAGGCTCTGAAAGCAACGACACAAGAAGGAGTCCGTCATGCCCCGATCTCTGGGTATCGTCCACAAGCTGTGGATCGCCGTCGCCACCTTGGTGGTGATGCTCTCCACGGTGTTCGGCGTGGCGGGGGCGCTCTATCAGCGCGAACAGGTGCGCACCGAGGCCGCGCGCGACCAGATGGCGCAGCGTACCCAGCTGGCGCTGCGCTGGGCGGGGCTGACGGAGACCAATGCCGCCCGTACGCTGGCGCTGGCCCTGACGGCGGAGCCCGTGCTGGAATCGCAGTTCAAGCCCTTGATCGCCGCGACGTCGGCACGCATTTCCGAAGACCAGAAGGCGCTCGCCGGCATGGAGCTGTCGGCGCAGGACAAGGCCCACATGGAGCGCATCGCCAAGGCGCGCCAGGCCACGCTGGATCTGCGCGCCGAGGTCGGCCGGCTGTCGGCCGCCGGCATGAAGGACGATGCGCGTGCCGTGGTGCTGCAGCGCTATCAGCCGGCGGTGGCCGAGTATCTGCAGCTGCTGCGCGATTTCGCGCAGATGCAGGCGGATGCCGCCGACGCGCTCCGGCAGCGATCGGCCGCGTCGCTGCGCCGCATCCTGCTGGGCGCGGCGGCGGGCCTCGCGTTGCTGCTGGCGGGCATCGTCGTGGGCGGCAGGCTGCTGATCCGGCGCATCCAGAAGCCGCTGGCCGAAGCCAATGCGGTGGCTGCACGCATCGCCAGTGGCGACCTGGCCTCGTCGGTGCCCGAAGGCGGGAGCGACGAGTTCGGCGAACTGCTGCGCTCGCTCGGCCGGATGGCCGAAGCGCTCGACGGGGTGGTGCGGCAGGTGCGCCAGAGCACCGACAGCATCGCCATCGCCAGCGCGGAGATCGCCACGGGCAACCACGACCTGTCGGCGCGCACCGAGCAGACCTCCAGCAGCCTGCAGGCCACCGCATCGGCGATGGACCAGTTCACGAGCACCCTGCAGCAGAGCGCGGGCAGCGCCCAGCAGGCCAGCGGGCTGGCGGCCAACGCACGCAGCGTCGCGCAGCGCGGCGGCGACGTCGTCACGCAGGTGGTCGCCACCATGGACGACATCCAGCAGAGCAGCCGCAAGATCGCCGACATCATCGGCGTCATCGACGGCATCGCGTTCCAGACCAACATCCTGGCGCTCAATGCCGCCGTGGAGGCCGCCCGCGCCGGCGAGCAGGGCCGGGGCTTCGCCGTGGTGGCGAGCGAGGTCCGCACCCTGGCGCAGCGCAGCGCCACGGCCGCACGGGAGATCAAGCAGCTGATCGGCACCTCGGTCGAGCGCGTGGCGGCCGGCAGCCAGCTGGTGCACGACGCGGGAACGACCATGCAGGAGATCGTGCGCTCGGTGCAGCACGTCAACGACATGATCGGCGAGATCACCGCCGCGGCCTCCGAGCAGAGCGCCGGCGTCGGCCAGGTGAACGAATCCGTGGGCCAGTTGGATCAGATGACGCAGCAGAACGCCGCGCTGGTGGAAGAAAGCGCGGCCGCGGCGCAAAGCCTGCGCGAGCAGGCCGAGCAACTGGCGCGCACGGTGTCGGTGTTCAAGCTGCGCTCCATGTCCGGCCCGGCCAGGGCGGCCTTGCCGCCGCTGCCTGCGCAGGGCGCACGCCGCAGCAGGCTCGCAGCCTGATCGGGCGCTCCCAGAACGCGTTCAAGGTCCTTTCGCGATCCCGGAAAGACCTCGGAGCAGGTTTTCAGCCCACCGCTTCGGCGGCGAAGCGCTGCGAGGGCTGCGCGATCTGCTCGCGGCAGGCCACGAGCGGCAGATCGCGCTGGCCGGGCACGGTGCGTGCCACCAGGGCATAGAGGCTGCTCACGGCGCCCGAGACGGCGTCGGGCGTGGCCGCGCCGCGCAGCATATGGCCCAGCAGCACGGCGGAGAAAACGTCGCCCATGCCGTTGGGCAGAGGCTGCAGGTCGATGAACGGCGTCTGCACCAGCCAGGCCGTTTCGGCCGTCACGGCCAGGGTGCCCAGCCGGTCTTCGGGCAGATCGGGCGTGCGCAGGCTGGTGACCACGACGAGCGCCGGCCCGGTGCCGGGCGCCGTGCCCAGCAGAGTGCGCGCCGTGGCGATGGCCTCATCGACCGAGGCGAGCGGCGCGCCGCCGTGCAGCAGCTCGAATTCGTATTGGTTGGGGGTGATGATGCTGGCCTGCGCCAGCGCGCGGCGGCGCAGGAATTCGGGAATGCCGGGCCGTACGAAGACGCCCCGGCCCACGTCGCCCATCACCGGATCGCACAGGTAGTGCAGGCCGGGGCGGGCGGCGCGGATTTCCTGCACGGCCGCGAGAATGGCCTCGCCCACGCCGGCATCGCCCAGGTAGCCCGAGAGCACGGCCTGGCAGCGCGCCAGCACGCCGCGCGCACGCAGGCCGTCCAGCACGTCGCCGATGTGCGCGGGCGTGAACACCTGGCCCTTGAACTCGCCGTAGCCCGTGTGATTGGAGAACTGCACCGTGTGCACTGCCACCGGCTGCAGGCCCAGCAGTTGCAGCGGCAGCGCCGCCGCGTCGTTGCCCACGTGCCCGTAGGCGACGTGCGACTGGATGGACAGCACCAGGGGCGGCTCGGCGGTGTGCAGGGTCATGGCGGGTGGCGATGGGCTCGGGCGGTGGTCAGGCGCTCAGGAGAGTTCGGCGATCAGCTCGATCTCGACGCAGGCGCCCAGGGGGATCTGCGCCACGCCGAAGGCGCTGCGGGCATGCACGCCCTTGTCGCCGAACACCTGGCCGAACAGCTCGCTGGCGCCGTTAGTGACCAGGTGCTGCTCGGTGAAGTCGCCGGTCGAGTTGACCAGGCTCATCACCTTGACGATGCGGGCGATGCGGTTGAGGTCGCCGCCAGTGGCCGCGTGCAGCGTGCCCAGCAGGTCGATGGCGACGGCGCGGGCCGCGGCCTTGCCTTCTTCGGTGCCGATGTCGCGGCCGAACTGCGCGGCCCAGGGCTTGCCGTCCTTGCGGGCGATGTGGCCGCTCAGGAACACCAGGTTGCCGGTCTGCACGTAGGGCACGTAGGCCGCGGCGGGCACGGACACCGGGGGCAGTTCGATCTGCAGTTCCTTGAGCTTTTCATAGACGTTCATGGCAATCCTTGCGATGGGTTGGGTGGTAAGAACAAAGGACGGCACGCAGCATGCAGGAGTGCGTAGGCTGCGGACAGGAGCCGAAGTGTTACACAGCCGGAGCCCCCGCCCGCAGCCGCTAGGATGCCCGCATGCTGCCACCCGTGTCCCACCCGTCCGCCAGCGTGGAGCCGCCCCTGCGATCGGGGCGGGTGTGGCGCTTGCCGGCCGTCCTGTGCGGGGGCGTGGCGGGCACGGCGATACAGCTGCAGCAGCCGGCGCTGTGGCCGGTGTGGCTCTATGGCGCCTTGATCGCGCTGGCCGCAGTGATGCCGGCCTGCGCTGCGGCCGGTCGGGCGATGCGCGGGCGCCGTGCCGTCCGGGACACCTCGGGCGGTCCGGCGAAACTGAGGGACTGGGTGCTCGCGTTTTGCGTGGGTGCGGCGCTGCTCTTCGGCCTGTGCGGCCTGCGCGCCACGGCCTTTCTGGCGCAGGCGCTGGATCCGGCCCTGGAGGGGCGCGACCTGCGCGTGACCGCCATGGTCGCCGCCATGCCGCAGGAGCGCGACAACGCCTTGCGCATGCGGCTGGAAGTCGAATCCGCGCAGCGGGACGGCCAGCCCGTGCGCCTGCCGCCGCTGATCGAGGTGGCCTGGTATTCGGGGCCGTTCTTTCTGCGCGACGGTGGCCCGGGGCAGGGCGCAGCGGCCATTGCCGAGCTGCAGAAGCCCCCGCCGCCCGCGGTGCGCCCCGGCGAGCGCTGGGAGCTGACCTTGCGGCTGAAGGCGCCGCACGGCGCGCGCAATCCGCACGGCTTCGACTACGAGCTCTACCTGTGGGAGCAGGGCGTGCAGGCCACCGGCTACGTGCGCGCCGGCCCGCGCGATGCGCCGCCGCGCCTGCTGGCCGCGACCTGGGCCCACCCGATCGAACGGGCCCGCCAGCACGTGCGCGACGCCATTCTGGAGCGGCTGGGCGGGCGCGGCGGCGCGCCGGGCGATGAGGCCACCGCCGCCGCGGACATCGCCCGCCAGCGCGCGGCCGGCGTGGTGGCCGCGCTGGTGACGGGTGACCAGCGCGCCATCGACCGCGCCGACTGGGATGTGTTCCGCGCCACCGGCGTGGCGCACCTCATGAGCATCTCGGGGCTGCACATCACCCTGTTCGCCTGGCTGGCCGCACATGCGGTGGGCGCTGCCTGGCGCCGTTCGCGGCGGCTGTGCCTGGCCGTGCCCGCGCCCCGGGCGGCACTGGTCTGCGGCGTGCTGCTCGCAGCGGGCTATGCGCTCTTCAGCGGCTGGGGCGTGCCGGCGCAGCGCACCATCTGCATGCTGGCCGTGGTGGCGCTGCTGCGCCTCTCGGGCCGGCGCTGGCCGTGGCCGCAGGTGTGGCTGCTGGCCTGCGCGGCGGTGCTGCTGGCCGATCCGTGGGCGCTGCTGCAGGCGGGCTTCTGGCTGAGCTTCATCGCGGTCGCCGTGCTGTTCGCCAGCAATCCGATAGCGCAAGGCGCCGGTGGAAAGGGCGCTGCAGGCCGATTCGCCGCGATGCTGCGCGAGCAATGGGTGGTCACGCTGGCGCTCACGCCGCTCAGCCTGCTGCTGTTCGGGCAGGTGTCGCTGGTCGGGCTGCTGGCCAATCTGGTGGCCATTCCGTGGACCACGCTGGTGGTCACGCCGCTGGCACTGGGCGGCGTGCTGTGGCCGCCGCTCTGGGATGCGGCCGCGTGGAGCGTGCAGCCGCTCTCGGCCGGGCTGCAGTGGCTCGCGGGCTGGCCCTGGGCGCAGCTGTCGCTGGCGGTGGCGCCGCTCTGGGCAGGCGTGGCGGCGGTGGCCGGCGGCACGCTGCTGGCGCTGCGCCTGCCCGTGCCGGTGCGTCTGCTGGGACTGCCACTTGTGCTGCCGGCGCTCTGGTGGCAGCCGCTGCGCCCCGCGCCGGGCCAGTTCGAGCTGCTGGCCGCCGACGTAGGCCAGGGCCAGGCGGTGCTGGTGCGCACCGCGCGCCATGCGCTGCTCTACGACGCCGGCCCGCGCTACCACCAGGACAGCGATGCGGGCGACCGCGTGCTGGTGCCGCTGCTGCGCGCCAGCGGCGAGCGGCTGGACCGCGTGGTGCTGAGCCACCGCGATGTGGACCACACGGGCGGCGCGGCGGCGGTGCTGGCCCAGCAGCCCGGTGCCGACGTGCTCGGCTCCATCGAGCCGGGCCACCCGCTGCAGCAGCTGCGCTCCGTCGCGCCCTGCCGGGCGGGCGATGGATGGGAATGGGACGGCGTGCGCTTTTCCGTGCTGCATCCGCCCGTGGGCGACGACCTGGCGGCGGGCAAGCCCAACATCCACAGCTGCGCCTTGCGCATCGAGGCCACGGCGGGCACGGCGGCCCTGCTGGTGGGGGACATCGAGCGCGCGCAGGAGGCCGCGCTCATCGCGCGCGGCGCGCCGCTGCATGCCGACGTGCTGCTGGTGCCGCATCACGGCAGCCGCACGTCGTCCAGCCCGGCCTTCCTCGACGCCGTGGCGCCCCGCACTGCGCTGGTGCAGGCCGGCTACCGCAATCGATTCGGCCATCCTGCGCCCGACGTGGCCCGGCGCTACCTCGACCGCGGCATCGACCTCGTGCGATCGGACCGCTGCGGGGCCATCGGCTGGGCGTCCGAAACACCGGAGCAGGTGCGCTGCGAGCGCGCGGCGAAGCGCCGCTATTGGCAGCACACGCCGATAGTGGCTGACGATTCACCCTGACCCGCCAGCAAGTTTGCGGCGTGCGTTCATCGCTCAGCCATCAGGTCGGCCTGCTCTCCTACAGAACGCTGTATCAAATCTGTCGGCGATGTTCCCAAGTGTGGGCCCGCAACTTGCTATGCTGACTACAGGAGGCACCGCTTTTATGCAGAAGTTCGACGAGATGTATGCGTCGCTGCCGTTTCAAGGCAGCGACGTGCGAGACCATTACAAGCGCTACGGGCAATGGTTGGGTAAGCAGTCAGAAGAAGCGATGCAAGCGCGCCGCGCCGAGGCGGAGATGATCTTCCGCCGTGTCGGCATCACCTTCGCGGTGTATGGCGCCAAGGACGAGGACGGCGCGGGTACCGAGCGGTTGATTCCGTTCGATCTGATCCCGCGCATCATTCCCTCGCACGAGTGGTCCCGCATGCAGCAGGGCCTGGTGCAGCGCGTGACCGCGCTCAACCGGTTCATCCACGACGTCTATCACGGCCAGGACATCATCCGCGCCGGCATCGTGCCCTCCGACCTGATCCTGCGCAACGCGCAGTTCCGGCCCGAGATGGTAAACGTCGATGTGCCGCGCGACCTCTACGCGCATATCGCCGGCATCGACATCGTGCGGGCGCCCGACGCCAGCGGCGAAGGCGTCTATTACGTGCTCGAAGACAACCTGCGCGTGCCCTCGGGCGTGTCGTACATGCTCGAGAACCGCAAGATGATGATGCGGCTCTTCCCCGAGCTCTTTTCGCTGCACAAGGTCGCCCCCGTCGCGCACTACCCCGACCTGCTGCTCGACACGCTGCGTGCCAGCGCCCCGGCCGGCGCCGCCAACCCGACGGTCGCGGTGCTCACGCCCGGCATGTACAACAGCGCCTACTTCGAACACGCCTTCCTGGCCCAGCAGATGGGCGTGGAACTGGTCGAAGGCCAGGACCTGGTGGTCAAGGACAACTTCGTCTACATGCGCACCACGCGCGGCCTGCAACGGGTGGACGTGATCTACCGCCGCGTGGACGACGACTTCCTCGACCCGCAGGTGTTCCGCCCCACCTCCACGCTGGGCTGCGCGGGCCTCATGAGCGCCTACCGCGCCGGCAACGTCGCCATCTGCAACGCGGTGGGCACGGGCATCGCCGACGACAAGTCGGTCTATCCGTACGTGCCCGAGATGATCCGCTTCTACCTGGGCGAAGAACCCATCCTGGCCAACGTGCCCACCTGGATGTGCCGCAAGCCCGACGACCTGAAGTACGTGCTGGACCACCTGCACGAACTGGTGGTCAAGGAAGTCCACGGCGCCGGCGGCTACGGCATGCTGATCGGCCCCGCTGCCAGCAAGGCCGAGATCGAGGAATTCCGCGCCGCGCTGCTCGCCAATCCGTCGGGCTACATCGCGCAGCCCACGCTGTCGCTTTCCAGCTGCCCCACCTACGTCGAATCCGGCATCGCGCCGCGCCACATCGACCTGCGCCCCTTCGTGCTCTCGGGCCAGAAGGTGCAGATGGCCGCCGGCGGCCTCACGCGCGTGGCGCTGAAGGAGGGCTCGCTGGTCGTCAACTCGTCGCAGGGCGGCGGCACCAAGGACACCTGGGTGCTGGGCGAAGACAACGCCGCCCCGCCCGTGCCCTGGCCCGCACCCACGCAAACCCTCGGCGGCATGACCCAGACCCTGGGCAGCGTGACGCCCTCCCTGGGAGGACTCTGAGATGCTGAGCCGTACCGCCGATCACCTGTTCTGGATGTCCCGCTATACGGAGAGAGCCGAGAACACCGCCCGGATGCTGAACGTCAACTACGAGACGTCGCTCCTGCCCCAATCCGCTGCCGTCTCGGAAGAGGGCTGGCAGGGGCTGCTGTCCATCAGCGAACTGATGCCCGCCTACGTTGCCAAGCACGGCGAGGTCACGCCGGCCGGGGTGCTGAATTTCATGGTGCACGACGGTACCAATCCGTCGTCCATCGTGTCCTGCCTGCGCGCGGCGCGCGAGAACGCCCGCGCCGTGCGCGGCGCGCTCACCACCGAGGTCTGGGAAACGCAGAACCAGACCTGGCTGGAATTGAGCCGGCAACTGGGCGGCGGCGCGTTCGAGCGCGACCCGGGCCAGTTCTTCGAATGGGTCAAGTACCGCTCGCACCTCTCGCGCGGCGTGGTGCTGGGCACCATGCTGCAGGACGAGGCTTTCCACTTCCTGCGGCTGGGCACCTTCCTGGAACGGGCCGACAACACGGCACGTCTGCTGGACGTGAAGTTCCATGCGGTGCAGAGCGACTTCCATGGCTCAGTGCAGAACCCGCGCCGGGCCACGCCGGAGTTCGACTTCTACCACTGGAGCGCGATCCTGCGCAGCGTTTCGGCCTTCGAGGTCTATCGCAAGGCCTACCGCGACGTCATCACGCCTGAGCGCGTGGCCGACCTGTTGATCCTGCGCCGCGACATGCCGCGTTCGCTGCACGCCAGCGTGAACGAGGTGGCGGACAACCTCGCCGTGCTCTCCAACGAGCATTCGGGCGAAACCCAGCGCAAGGCCGGCCGCCTGCTGGCCGATCTGCGCTATGGCCGCATCGACGAGATCCTGGCCACCGGCCTGCACGCCTATCTCACGCAGTTCCTCGACCGCGTGAACGAGCTGGGCGTGGGCATCAGCCGCGACTTCCTGGTGCCGGTGCCGGCGTAAGCCTCAACGCCTGCCGTCAGTGCGCAGGTGCCGCCACGGACAGGGCGGTGCTTGTGCTGGCAGATGCGTGCCCGCCCGGGCAGCCCGGGACGGGGGCATGCGGCGGCGGGGCGTCAGGCATGCCATAGGAGCGCAGCAGTTGCGCTTCCAGTTCGCCCGACTTGCGGGCACATTCCAGCTCGGCGATGACCTGCGCGCGGGTCAGCGGCGGCTGCGTTGCAGCCGGGGCCGCAGAGGCCGTCTGTGCCTTTGCGGAAGGCGCCGTTTGCGCCAGCGCGGCGTGGCATGCCAGCGTGGCCAGAAGCAGGCCCGCCGTGGCGGATCGGACGGCCTGCAGGGCCGTGCGGGAGTGATGTGAGGTGCGGAGTGGCAGATGGTTCATGGCAGCAACTTCTGGTGAGTGCCGGAGGGCAGAGTGCCTTCCGTGCCTTCACTGTGCTGCTGCAGCCGGCCCGCATCCAGCGCCCTGCGACGAATCGCCGCAGGGCCGCCGCGAATC
>Ga0105242_10002216_pt1 | contig 15335 bp, 16 predicted proteins | sample KBSM24metaG_FD_81521 | JGI IMG/M metagenome (GOLD analysis project Ga0105242, IMG submission 81521) | Miscanthus rhizosphere microbial communities from Kellogg Biological Station, Michigan, USA - KBS M2-4 metaG | ecosystem: Host-associated > Plants > Roots > Rhizosphere > Soil | place... | reverse complement strand
TCGGACAGGACGTCGTAGGCCTCCGAGGCCTCCTTGAACCGGTCCTCGGCTCCCGGATCGTGGTTGACGTCCGGGTGGTAGGTCCGGGCCAGCTTGCGGTAGGCGCGCTGGATGTCCTCCTGGCTAGCGTCCCTCGGGACGCCCAGAATCTGGTAGAAGTCGTCGCCGTCGGCCATCAGCCCGGCCCCATCAACCCGGCCGGGCTACCACCACCTGCGCCGGCCGCAGCTGATGGTCCCCTTCGCCGTAAGCGGGCCGGACGACCTCGGCCACCACGTCGGCCTCGGCCTCCGGGTCGGGCCGGGAGGCCACCGCCTCGTGCCGGGCCGGATCGAACCTGGCGCCGCGGTCGTCACGGCGCGCGAAGCCCAGGCGGGCCAGAATGTCCAGGGCCTGCGCCCGGACCGCCCGGACGCCGTCGATGATGCTGGCCGGATCGGCCTCGGCGTGCTCCAGCGCCAGGTCCAGGTTGTCGACCACCGCCAGCCACTGCCGGGTGACCGCGGCCCTGGCCTCCGCCTCGGCCCGGTTGACCTGGGCGGCGCATCTCTTGCGCACGTTGTCCAGGTCGGCCAGGGCCCGCAGGCGCAGATCCTCGAGCTCGGCGATCCGCGCCGCCTGCCCGGCGGTAGCGGGCTCCGGCGCGGGACCGGTCGACGTGTCGGTGCCGGGCCCCGGGCCGCTGTTCTCGGCCGCCTCACTCATCGGCCTGCTCACTCGCTCGGGGTGAACTCGGCGTCGATCACGTCGTCGTCATCGCCGGCGGCCCCGGAACCCCCGGAGCCGGATCGCGGGCCGCCGCCGTCCTGCGGGCCGGGGCCGTCGGGTCCGGATTGCGCGCCGGGGCCTGCCGTGGCCAGGGACTGGTAGACCTGCTGCAGCTCGGCGGTCAGGCTGCGCAGCCGGTCCAGCGGGGTGCTGTCGTCCTTGAGCGCCTGCCTGGCGTCGGCGACGAGGTTCTCGGCCCGCGCCTTCTCGTGCACCTGCACCGCGTCCCCGCGCTCGGTCGCCACGCGCTCGACCTGGTAGGCCGCGGTGTCCAGCGCGTTCCGGGCGTCGGTCAGCTCACGCAGCCGCCGGTCCTCGTCGCGGTGCTGCTCGGCGTCGGCGATCATGCGCTCCACCTCGGACTGGTCCAGGTTGGAGCTCTCGCTGATGGTGATCCGCTGCTCGGTCCCGGTGTCCTTGTCCCGGGCCGAGACGTTCAGGATCCCGTTCGCGTCGATGTCGAACGTGACCTCGATCTGCGGCACGCCCCGCGGGGCGGGACGGATGTTCTCCAGCCGGAACCGGCCCAGCACCCGGTTGTCCGCGGCGCGTTCCCGTTCCCCCTGCAGGACCACCACGTCGACCGCCGACTGGTTGTCCTCGGCGGTGCTGAACACCTCGGTGCGGCGGGCCGGGATCGTGGTGTTGCGCTCGATGACCTTGGTCATGACCCCGCCCATGGTCTCGATGCCGAGCGACAGCGGCGTCACGTCGAGCAGCACCACGTCCTTGAGCTCGCCCTTGATCACGGCCGCCTGGATGCCCGCGCCGATCGCCACCACCTCGTCCGGGTTGACGGTCATGTTCGGGTCCTTGCCGCCGGTCAGCCGGCGCACCAGGCTCTGCACGGCCGGGATTCGGGTGGACCCGCCGACCAGGATCACCTCGTCGAGGTCGGCGTCGGTCAGCTTGGCGTCGGACATGGCCTGGCGGACGGGCCCGACCGTGCGCTCGATGAGATCGGCGGTGATCTGCTCGAAGGTCGAGCGCATCAGCGTGGTGTTGAGATGCTTGGGCCCGGAGGCGTCCGCGGTGATGAACGGCAGGCTGATCGTGGTCTGGGTCACCGCGGACAGTTCCACCTTGGCCTTCTCGGCCGCCTCGAACAGGCGCTGCAGCGCCTGCGGGTCGGACCGCAGGTCGATCCCGTTGTCCTTCTTGAACTCATCGGCCAGGTAGTCGACGATGCGCCGGTCGAAGTCGTCCCCGCCCAGGTGGGTGTCACCCGCGGTGGCGCGCACCTCGACCACGCCGTCGCCGATGTCCAGGATGCTCACGTCGAAGGTCCCGCCGCCCAGGTCATAGACCAGGACCGTCTCGCTCTTCTTCTTGTCCAGGCCGTAAGCCAGGGCCGCGGCCGTGGGCTCGTTGATGATCCGCAGAACCTCCAGGCCGGCGATCCGGCCCGCGTCCTTGGTCGCCTGGCGCTGGGCGTCGTTGAAGTAGGCCGGCACGGTGATGACGGCCTCGGTGATCTTCTCGCCGAGGAACTTCGACGCGTCCTGGACGAGCTTGCGGAGCACGAGCGCGGATATCTCCTCCGGCGCGTACAGCCGGTCCTGGATCTTGAACCGCACCGCGCCGTCCGGGCCGGGGACCACGTCGAACGACACGGCGTTCAGCTCGCTGGTCACCTCGTCGTAACGGCGCCCGATGAACCGCTTGGCGGAGTAGATCGTCCCCTTCGGGTTCAGGATCGCCTGCCGCCGGGCGAGCTGGCCGACCAGGCGCTCGCCCTGCGGGGTGAACGCCACGACCGAGGGCGTGGTCCGTGCCCCCTCCGCGTTCGGTATCACCGTGGTCTGGCCGCCCTGCGTGGCGGCGATCACGGAGTTGGTGGTGCCGAGATCGATACCGACTGCAATTGCCATCACTGCCTCCTGCTTCTTAACCCGCTAATGCTCAGGCCTGGCCCCGCGCGCTCCCGGCATCCTGGGCCGATCCGGGAGCGCGCGGGAAGTCGTGCTCAGCCGGCGATCTCGATCTTGCGCGGCTTGGCGGCCTCGGACTTCGGTACGGTCACGGTCAGGATGCCGTCCAAGAGCTGCGCGGTGACCGCGTCGGCGTTGACGTCGCCGGGCAGGTAGGTCCGGAGCTCGAACTGGCCGGTGCGACGCGAGCTGCGGTGGCGGCGGCTGCCGTTGCCGTTCTCGGGCTCGGGGACCTCGCCGCTGATGACCAGCTCACGGTCCTGAAGCTGGATGTTGACCTGGTCCTTGTTCACGCCGGGCAGTTCGGCCTTGACCACGTAGGCGTCGTCGGTTTCGGACAGGTCTGCGGTCGGAACCCAGGGCATGTCGGCCAGGGCGGCGGGGGTCAGGCCGAACGCGAAGTTCATCAGCTGGCCCATGCGGTCGTAGATGTCCTCGAACTCGCGGGAAGGGCTGACGACCATCGTGTTCCGTCCGCCGCGGCGGACCGGGAGCGCTGCCATGGATTCTCCTGAGGCTGGAAACGTGACTGTCGGAATACCCCCATGCTTCCTGCGAGGGGCGGCGGGCACATCCACCATCCTGGTAGTCCTGGCCTGTCCGGCTCAGATGAGCAGCCGGAACAGGCTGAACGTACGTTCCCATTCCCCGGTGTGCACGGCCTTCACCTCGGCATCGATGAGCGTGAACATCCGGGCCAGGGCGACGCTGATGCCCCCGAAGAGCAACGGGAGTCTGGCCTGGGTGTCATCGGCCAGCGCGGCATCCAGCGGGGGCCGCGCGGCCAGCGATTCGAGGATGGGGCGGAGCTCGATCTCCTCTTCGAGGCGCTCGAAGGCGTGCACGCTTTCCTGCAGCCCCTTGGTGACCGGCAGGTCCCAGGGCAGGATGACGTCGCGGACGTTCGCCTTCGCCGTGGCCTGGCCGATGAGCAGCAGGTCGTAGAGCGCGTCGTTGACGAAATCGAGGTACCGCTTGATGTCGTCCCGGTCGACGTCGACGCCGCCGGCGGCACGGAAGAAGCGCTCGAACTTGGTAAAGCCCATCACGGGCATCGCCGTTACCTCCTAGGTGGGGCGTGTTCGTTCGAAAGCAAGCCGGATCGCCATCGCGCCCTCGCCTACGGCCGTGGCGACTCGTTTGGCCGAGCCGGCGCGCACGTCGCCGACCGCGAAGATGCCGGGCTGGCTGGTCTCTAGCAGCGAGCGCTCGGCTCCGTCCGAACCTGGCCCGGTGCGGACGAATCCGTGGTCATCGAGGTCGACCAGCCCGCCGAGCCAGCCCGTGCACGGGGCCATGCCGATGAAGACGAACAGCGCCCGGGCGTCGATGGTGCGCCGCGTGCCGGTCCGGTTGTCGGTGACGGTAACGGCCTCCAGCGCCGCCTCGCCGTGCAGTTCCCGGACCTCGGTGCTGGTCATGACATGCACGTTCGGAATCCGCGTGATCCGGTCGACGAGGTAGCGGGACATGTGCTCGCCCAGGTCGCCTTCGCGGACGATGAGCGTGACCTCGGTAGCGTGCGCGGATAGGAAGACCGCCGCCTGCCCGGCCGAGTTGCCGCCGCCGACGATGGCCACCGGGTCCCCGGCGCACACCAGGGCCTCCGCCTGCGACGCCGCGTAGTAGATGCTCATCTTCTCGAAGTAGTCCGCGCGCGGCACGTCGAGCCTGCGGTACCTGACTCCGGTGGCCAGGACCACCAGGGCGCTGGTCAGGCTGGTCCCGTCGCCGAGGCGCACCCGGTAGTGACCGTCGTCCTGCTCGATGGAGGTGGCCTCGGCCGGGATGGCGAACCGGGCGCCGAACTTCTGCGCCTGGAGCAGTGCCCGCTCCGCGAGTTCGGCGCCGGAGATGCCCGACGGGAAGCCGAGGTAGTTCTCGATCTGCGATGAGGTCCCGGCCTGGCCCCCGGCGGCGGTGGTGTCCAGGACGATGACCCGCATCCCTTCCGAGGCCCCGTACACCGCGGCGGACAGGCCCGCGGGCCCGGACCCGACCACGAGCATGTCGCAGCTGGCCTGCGGCTCACTCGGCGCCGAGAGCCCGATCGCGGCGGCCAGCTCGGCGTTGCTGGGGTTGCGGAGCAGCCGCCCGTGCACGATCACCACCGGGGTGTCCTGCGGCGTCACACCGAACTGGGCCGCCACGGCCTCGGCGGACGGGTCGGCCTCCAGATCCAGCCAGCGGTACGGGAGCCGGTTCCGGGCCGCGAAGTCCCGGACCCGCCGGGTGTCCGGGGAGTACTTCGAGCCGACGATCCGCAGGCCGGCCCCGAGCCCGATGAGGATCGAGCGGCGCAGCAAGTAGGCACGCAGGATCAAGTCGCCGAACGCGGGATCGCGGGCCACCAGCTCCCGGAGCCGGCCGACCGGCACCGCGAGCACCTCGCCCGCATCGACGGCCACCGCGGAATACCAGGCGCCCTCGCCGGTCAGCAAGCTGAGCTCGCCGAGGAACCGGCCACGGCCGTGAACGGCGATCACCCGCTCCTCGGGTGTCCCTTTCCCGTCGACCGAGGCCACCTTCCCGGCGAGGATGACGAAGAAGTCGCTCTCCCGGTCTCCCTCGGCGAACAGGACGTCGCCCGGCTGGATGGGCCGGCGCTGGCCCTGCGCGTCCAGTGCGGCGATCTGGGCGTCACTCAGCCGCGGGAACGCCCCCTGCAGGTCGGGGGTTTCCTCAGACGAAGGTTTCGTCGACATAGCACCAGCGCCAATCCTCGCCCGGCTCGAACGACTGGACGATCGGGTGCCCGACGGCGAAGGCGTGGGCGCGCGCGTGCCGCAGTGGCGAAGAGTCGCAGCAGCCCACGTGCCCGCAGGTCAGGCACAGGCGCAGGTGCACCCACTCGGACCCCAGGGCCAGGCATTCCTGGCAGCCACCGGGGGTCCGCGGTGTCACCGGGCGGACCAGGCTCAGGTGCGGATCGGTCAGCGTCGGCATGCCTACCGTCCTCTCGTGGTTCGCGTTTGACCCCATGCTGGGCGGGGAGGGCCGACCGCACATCAGCAGACCAGGTAGTTTCCGGGCCGGGCCGGTGGCCGGGCCGGGCCGGGCTGGCAGGTCTGACGGGATCACGGGCCCGGACCAGGGGTTAGCATCGTGGTGCCGTCGCGAGGAGAAATCGTATGGCGAGACCTGCGCCTAACGACCTTGATCCTGTCCAGTTTCCCCATGGCCCGGAGGCAGTGACAGGCGTCCCAGATCATGACGGCCCGGTTCGCGAACAGCTCTCCGCGCTGCGGAGCATGATGGTGCTCGCGATGCTGCTGACCCAGCAGGACAGCGTGGACAGCATCCTGCACCACGTCGCGAACGCGGTCGAATCCCTGGGGTCGTGCACGACGGAGGGTATCTTCCTCGACGGCCGATGGCAGGACGTCCGGATCCCCGGCCGGAAGGCCGCCAGCCTGCCGGCCGTGGTCGACGCGGCCGAGGGCGGGCCGGTCACGCTGGCCGACGTGCCGTGGTCGTGGGCCTACTCGCTGTCCAGCCGCCACGGGCCGACCGGCTACGTGGTCGTCGGGGCCCCGGCTCCGCCCGCGGAGAGTGAACGGTTCCTGCTGCGGGTGCTGGCCCAGCAGGCGGGGGTGGCCCTGGCGAAGGCGCGCCTGCACAGCCGGGAGCGGGAACAGGCCGGGGAGTTGCGCCTGGCCAACTTCGCGCTGGTGCGCAGCATGGAGATTCACGAGCGCCTGACCAAGGTGGCGCTCGGCGGGGAGGGGCAGGCGGGAATCGCCCAGGCGGTGTATGAGCTGACCGACCGCCAGACGGCCATCGAGGACCGCTTCGGCAACCTGCTGGCGTGGGCCGGACCGGACCGGCCCGATCCTTACCCCAAGGCCGAGCCGGCGCAGCAGGACCGGCTGCTGGACCGGGCCATGAGCGCCGCGGGGCCGGTCCGGGAGGGCGAGCGCCTCCTCTCGGTGGCCGCGCTCGGCGGCTCCCCGGTGGCCGTGCTCGTTCTGCACGACCCGGCCGGGACGGCCGCCGACACCGAACGGGTGGCCGTCGAGCACGCGACCACGGTGCTGACCATGGAGATCGCCCGGCTGCAGCACCTGGCCCAGGGCGAAGCGCGGACGCGGATAAACCTCGTGCTCGACCTGGTCGGGGACGCGGGCGCGGAGCCGGCCACGCTGCTGAACCGGGCCCAGGCCCTCGGCTACGACCTGGTCCGGCCGCACCGGGTCGTCGCGGTCGAAGCCGCCGGGGCCCACCGCGACGACGACATCGACATGTTTTTCCACGCCGTCGGCCGGGCGGCCCGGGCCGCCGGAGTGGGGTCGCTGCTGGCGCCACGGCTGCACGACGTGATCGTGCTGGCCGATGCGGAGGTGCGCTGGGACCTGTTCTGGGCCCGGGTGGTCACCGAGATGCACGGCGGCCGGTGCCGGATCGGGGTGGGCGGCCGCGTCCTGGAGCTGGACGGGTTCCCGCACTCCTGCCAGGAAGCGGAGCTGGCGCTGCGGATCCAGAAGACCGCGGGCGGCCCCGAGCGGATCACGGTGTTCGACAGCCTCGGCATCTACAAAATCCTGGCCACAGCGGGCGACACGTCGGCCATGGAGCACTTCGTGACCGAATGGCTCGGCGCGCTGATCGACTACGACGCCGAGCACGGCACGCCGCTGGTGCTGACGCTGAGCGAGTACCTCGACTCCGGCGGCAGCTACGACGCCTCGGCCAAGGCGCTGTCGGTGCACCGCAGCACGCTCAAGTACCGCCTCAAGCGCATCCGCCAGGTGTCCGGCCACGATCTCGGCCTGCCCGACGTCCAGTTCAACCTTCAGGTCGCGACACGTGCATGGCGGACCTTGCAGGCGCTGCGCGAGTCCTGACCCGCCAGGTGCCGGGCCCGGTTGTCCTGCCAGGGAAACGGAATCGCCCGGGCAGGACGATGCGGTCGGCCCCGGTCCTGGCCCAAGCTGGCGGTAGAGACAGAGGGGGACGACAAGAGGAGGCCTGATGCGCCCCGAAGGGGACGTCTACTCCTACGTCCAAGACCTCGAGAAGCATCTGCAGATGACCTCGTTCGGCGGGATGGCCGATCCGGAATGGGCCTTCGAAGGGCGGTGTGGCCACGACCTCATGCTGCCCCGGGGACGGTATACCTCACACCGTCAGACCTGGCAGTTCCGGAGTCCCAGGATCAGCCCGGCGGCCGTGGCCTAGCCGACCGGGAGGTGCCGGGTGATGGCCAGCCCGGGGGCACGCCAGCTGAGAGCGCCCGGACCCACGATCCCGGCCAGGCAGCGCAGTCCGTCCGGGCCGGCGTGGACCGCGCCGTCCGGGCCGATCACGGCCGGGAGGGCCGGCTCGGACAGCGCTGGCTCGAACAGGGCCAGCCACTGCTGCCGCCATTGCCGGGCCCGGTCACTAGGCCGCGGTGGTCAGCGGGCCGCCGTCGGGCGTGATCGTGCCGCCTTCCCGGCGCACGATCCGCATCGGGTCGGGGTCGTGCAGCACCGGAGCGGGCAGGTCGGGGCTAACCAGGTGCAGAGATCGGATCCGCCGGCCACTGCAGGGCCGCGACCACCCGCCGCACGTCGTACGCGCTGCTCATGTTGCGTCCCTGGGCAGATCAGCTCGAAGAGGCGCGGCCGCAGCCGAGCCTGGATGCCGTCGGCGACCGCCTCGGCGTAGGCCGACACCGCCGCCCTGGTGTTGCTGATCACGGCCGGGGGCCCGGCGGGCAGCTGCTCGCCGGGCAGCGCGAGCTGCGCGGCTTCGGCCAGATCGTCCTGCGCGCCGACGCTGCCCGGCGGTGGCTTGGCGCCGGTCACCGGGAGCCGCGGCCGGTGCTCCACGGCGCACCATTCGACGTCCGCCTTCCCCTCCCGGACCAGCCGGTCAGCGCGTTGGCTGGCCAGGTAGCAGTACAAGCTGTTGAAGTCCCCGTAAACGATCACCTTCACGGTCAGCTTCCATTGGTCCTGACAGGCTGGCCGAGGCGGCGCAGCAGTTCCTCGCGCCTGGCTTCCAGCTGGTCGATCAGCGCCTCCTGCTCCTCGGCCGCCTCGATCAGCGCCGACCGCTCAGCGGCGTCGGTCGGCTCCTCGTCCCGGTCGCCGATACGCCGCCGCAGGCCGGCGGCCGTCTCCCGGAGGCGGGTCAGGTCCTCCTCGACGAGCTTGAGCTCTTCGGCCAGCGCGTCGGTACTCATGGCTGGCTGTCTCCTGCCTCCCGCGGCCCTGCCTCTCGCGGTGGAGGCGGGAACCGAAGCTGCGCCGCCGTCGGGTACTCGCCTGGCATGAGGTCCGCCGCGATCTGCCTGGCCGAGCCGCCGGTCTCGATGACGGCCGCCGCGAGTTCGTCCAGGACGTCCGGGGCGTACCGGGTGGGCTTCCCGCAGACCGGACAGATGTCCCCGGAGGCCGCCAGCCAGCCGGACTCGTCACAGACCACCCCGACCAGGGTCACGCCGTCGCGCACCAGCAGCGTGTCGATGGCGGACATGCTGCCCGCCCACAGGCAGTCCGGCGGGCCGACCGCGGCCAGCCCGCCGGCCGCGGCCAGCTCCAGAACGTGAGCCACCAGCCGCTGGTCCTGCTCGCGCTGGTAGTGCCGCATGACGCCCTCGGCGCTGCTGCGTATCTCGGCCACCGGGGTGGCGACCGGATCGGCGCGGAACGTCCCGGCCACCCGGCCGCGCAGCTCGTGCGGCAGCAGGCGGAGGAAGTCCGCCAGCTCGTACTCGTGGCCGCCGACGACGAGGACGTCGTATCCGTCGGCGCGCACCAGCTGGCCGACCATGCTCGCGACCCGGCGGAAGTGCCGCTTGGCCTGCTCGTCCACCCGGTTCTGGATCCGGTCCTCGGCGCGGGTTCCCGTGTTGGCCGCCTTGCGCAGCGGATCGGTGACCGTTTCCACCTCGCGCATCTCGTCCTGGTACATCTCCCAGACCGGGGCCGCCTCCCGGTTGATGACCAGGACGCACGCGCGGCTGTATTCGCCGAGCACCGCCAGCATGGGACGGGCCAGCGGGGTGGCGTCCACCATGACCTGCTCACGCACCCGGCGCGGCAGCGGTATCTCCTCGTACAGGCCACGGCCGGAGCAGGAGAAGACGGCGACCGTGCCCGGGCGCCAGCGCTCGCTGCCCAGTGCGTCCTTGATGCGCTCGATGTCCGCGCGCACCGACAGCCGGTACCGGTGATCGAGGGCGCGGTCCTTGGCCAGCGGGCGGATCTGGTCTAGCAGGCTGTCCACCCGGGCGCGTACCTCCCGCTGGCTCGCGCCAGGGTCAACGCGGCAGTAGAGAGACACCACCGGCAGGCCGTTGGCCTGGAACCTGACGATGCCGTTGACCATCTCTGCCGTGATCATCGGCTCACGGCCGCCAAGGTGATCGCCCTGATCTCCTCGGCGGTGAGCTCGATGCTGGCGGCCGCCACGTTCTGCTCGACGTGGTCCGGGTCGCCGGAGCCGGGGATCGGCAGGACCTGCGGCGACCGGGTCAGCAGCCAGGCCAGCGCCACCTGCCGCTCGGTCACGCCGCGACGCCGGGCGGCGGCCATCAGCGCGGGGATGGTGCCGGTCTCCTCTATCGGCGCCCACGGGATGAACACCACCATCTCCAGGTCACACAGGTCGAGCATCGGCTCCGAGGACCGGTCGGCCACGTTGTACCGGTTCTGCACCGACACCACCGCGGCCACCCGCTCCGCCTCCCGGAACTGGTCCTCGGTGACGTTCGACACCCCGATGTGGCGGATCTTGCCCTCGTCCTTCAGCTCGGCCAGCGCGCCGATCGACTCGGCGATCGGCACCTTCGGGTCGGGCCGGTGGAACTGGTACAGGTCGATCCGGTCCAGCCGCAGCCGGGCCAGGCTGCCCTCACAGGCCCGGCGCAGGTGCTCCGGGCGGCCGTCGGGCACCCACTGCCCCGGGCCCGGCCGGACCAGCCCGCCCTTGGTCGCGATGACCAGATCCTCCGGATAGGGGTACAGGGCCTCGGCGATCAGCCGCTCGCTGACCTCCGGCCCGTAGGAGTCCGCGGTGTCGATGAAGTTGACGTCGAGCGCCACGGCCCGGCGCAGCGCTTGGATGGCCCGCTCCCGGTCGGGCGGATCACCCCAGACCCCCGGGCCGGTGATCCGCATCGCGCCGAATCCCAGCCGGTTCGCCGTGACGTCGCCGCCCACGTCGATCTTGCCCGCGGCCGCCGCGGTCGGCCTTCCGTTCATGGCCGCTCCTTCCCTTACGGCTGCTCAGTCTTCCCCGCGGCGGGGGCGGGCACATCCGTCATCCTGGTGGTCGTACGCTCGTGTCATAGGGAGGCGGAGATGACCACGCCCGGGCAGGCACCAGTTGCCTCGGTCGCCGAAGCGGCCGAGCGTTCACACTTCGCGCTCCGCCGCGCCGTGGTGGACGTCGCGATGGGCCTGCTGCACGCCGGGGTGCTGTCTCACTCCGGGCACGCGGACCTCTCGGCCCGGGTCGGGCCCGACGTCGTACTGATCGCCACGCTGAACCGGACACGCGATCTCGTGCCCGATGACCTCGCCGTGATCCGCCTCGACGGGAGCGTCGCCGAAGGCGACCTGGGCGGGATGAGCACCGAGGTCGTGGCCATGCACGTCGAGGTGTACCGGGCCAGGCCGCAGGCCGGCGCGGTGATCCATACGCATTCCCCGCACCTGCTGGCGTTCGCCCTGGCGGGCCGGCCGCTGCCGGCCCGGTACGAACCGCTGCCCCGCCTGGGCCAGGCGGAGGAAGTCCCGGTGGCCCCCTCGGCGAGCGCCGTCATCGAGCTGATCAAGGCGCGACCGGGCACGCGGGCCGTCCTGCTGGGCGGCCACGGGGTGCTCGCCTTCGGCCCGGACACCGAGACGACGGTCTCGCTCCTGGTCGCGCTCGAGGAGGCAGCGGAGGCCGAACTGCGCACCGCCGTCCTCGGCCGGTTATCCGCGCCGCCCGGGACATTGCGCATCTGGGGGATGGCCGCCGGGGAGCTGTGTGCCATGGTGGCCGGATACCCGGGCACCAGGGGAGATGATCACGTTGATGCCTACGCACGCGCAGGTCCCGCCGGCGCAGCGGCAGCGAACGCGACAGGTCAACGACCTGCTCCCGCTGGGTGACTGGATCCGGCACCATTCGCTGCGCAGCTGGCCGGTGCTGCTGTTCCTGGCGCTGATCTGCGTGCCGTCGATCGCGCTGGTCATCCTGGGACCGAACCCGAGCGCCAGCACGTTCGACCACGTGGCCTGGATCTTCGCCGCGTACTTCGCGGTCGCCTGGCTGCTGCTGCTGGGCGTCATCATCCGGCCGGAACACGTGACCAGGGCGACGCTCGTCCTGGTCACGGTGATCGCGCTGGCGACACAGGTGCCGCTGGCGGTCACGCTGGAGGTCGACCTGCACGCCGAAACCGCAGGCCTGGGGCCGAGCATCTGGAGCGTCGGCCTGCCCGAGGAACTGGCCAAGGCCATCCCGGTGCTGGCCGTCGCGCTGATCTACCGGCTCTGGGGGCGCCACGCGCTGACGCCCAAGGATTACCTGTTCCTCGGCGCGGTCAGCGGGCTGGTGTTCGGGGCCAGCGAGGTGGTGCACTACTTCACGGTCAACGGCCTGGCGGAGTTCTACCTGACCGTGCAGTCGGCCCTCCCCTCGATCCAGCAGCTGATCCTAACCGGCCACTCCGCGCCGGACTCGGTGTTCGCCGTGCTGATCGGGCCGGTGCGGTACTTCGTCCTGGATTTCGTCTGGCGATTCCTCACCGACCCGATCACCCACGCCTGCTGGGCCGGCCTGACCGGCTACTTCATCGGGCTGGCGGCCACCGGACGGCACAAGTGGTACACCGTGAGCTGGATCGGCCTGGTCATCGCCGCGATCCTGCACGGGCTGAACGACTGGAGCCGGGTCAACGGGCACTGGCTGTGGATCGTGGTCACTATCGTCAGCGGCATCCTGTTCCTGGGCTACGCGAAGGCCGGGTCCCGCAGCGACCTGGAGGTTCCCGGCCCCTGGCCGCCCGCGTCGGGGCGGCACGGCCTGCCGCCCGAGCGCCCGCCCGCCACCGTCGGCGGGGCGCCCCGGCCCTGGTGGGAACACTGACCGGGATGGGTAAGCGCCTGCGCTTCATGACCGGCCTCATCGCGCCGCTCAAGGTGGAGCCGGGGAGCGAGGTCAGGCTGAGCCGCGACCACGACTCGGGCTAAAACGGGCGGCGTGGGCCGCCCGGCCTGGCCGGGCAGCCGGCCGCCGCTGTGGTCGCCCGCTTGATCCGCCGGCCCTGGCGACGGCTGAAACGCGCCGCTAAGGCCCTCAGGAAGGGCTCGCCCGACATCCGATGGCACGCCGTCCGCATCCGGGCCAAGCGGTGCTGCTATGCCGCCGAGGCGGTCGCACCGGTCGTCGGCTGCCAGGCCGGCCGGTTCGCGGCCGCCATCGCCGCGGTCCAGGCCATCCTCGGGCGATCATCAAGACACCGTGATGGCTGGGGCATGGCTTCGCGCCACCGGCGCCGCTGTTTCTCAGGCATGCATCGCCGCCGGCGAGCGATGAAGTCGCTGGCCTGCTGGGCGCGCAGCGCGTCGGCGGCCTCCGGGTAGGTGCTGGTGACCTGCTGCCGGTTGCGGGTCATCAGCCGCAGTTGCTGTCCGGCGCGGAACGCTAGACACCGCTCGCCGTCGAACTTGCGCTCGAAGAGCCAGGCCGGGTCGGGAGAGCCTGTCCGCGGTGAGCGTGGCCAGCTCGGGTTCGAGCCAGCCGGGCTGCCGGCTCCCGCCCGGGTCCTGCTGTCCCGGATCATCGGCTCTGGCTGTCCTGGTCATCGGCTGCAGTCCGGGGACCCTACGGCTATCCATCATCTCGATCGCTCGATCTTGGCAGGACTGTGAAGATTCCGCCGGCTGGGCGTGAGCGCAGGGTGATGAACGCGAGCAGGCTGGCGGCCAGGACAAGGCCGACCGACAGGCACAGCGCCACGTGCAGCCCGTCGTGGAAGGCCGTGTACGCCGCGCCGATTACCTCCTGGACGATCTTGCCGTAGCCGGCGTAGGCGGAGGTGTTCTGCGGGATCTGAGGTGTCCAGCCAGGACCTGGCCAGCATCCCTCCGGTCACGGAACAAACGGTGTGGCATGTCCGCACCCTCCCGCAGAGGCTTGTTCACGGGTCAAGGCCGGGCAACGGGCCGGTGCCAGGAAGCCCTGGCTCAGGCATTACCGGCGGAGCGATCCCGGGCGTGGGGATCTGGGCCCTTCCCCGGCTGATGGAGGCCGCCTCGATGCCCGCGGCGACCGCGAGCGTGGCGTACACCCGGGCCACGGCGGCCCAGGTCGCGACGGTGCCTTTCCCGTCTGGAGGGCCGAGGTACCTGACTGCCGGCGGTGCCTCTCATCCCCTACTCAGACGGGTGATGTGCCCCGGTACCCCGCGGCCCAGGCTGAGAAGCGATCCGGAACGAGCGAGCAGGAGGGTGAACTGGTGAAATCCGACAGTGAGATCAGGGATGACGTTATCAACGAACTGCGGTGGGACCCGCAGATCACCGAGCCGGACGCCATCGGCGTCGCGGTTACCGACGGAGCAGTGACCTTGACCGGTCACGTCTCGACCTACGCGGAGCGGCTGGCCGCCGCCCGGGCCGCGGAGCGGGTGTACGGGGTCAAGACGGTGGCCAACGACCTGAAGGTCAAGCTGTCCGGCGCGCCGCGGGACGACTCCGACCTCGCCCGGGCTATCGCGCACATCCTGGAGTGGAACGTGCAGGTCCCGGAGGGGAAGATCCACGCCCGGGTATCAGACGGGTGGGTCACGCTCGACGGCGAAGTCGAGTACGAGTACCAGCGGCACGAAGTCGAGCGGATGGTCCGCAACGTCAGGGGAGTCGCAGGTGTGACGGACCTCATCACGGTCAAGCCGCCGGTGAGCCCGGAGAAGGTCCAGGCCGTGATCGAGGACGCCTTCAAGCGCGAAGCGGAGATCGATGCCCGCCACATCAGGGTCGAGGTATCCGACCACACGGCGAAGCTCTACGGGCACGTGCACTCGCTGCACGAGGCGAGCGCGGCCCGGGCGGCTGCAGCCTCGGCGCCCGGGGTCGCCACGGTAGAGAGCCATCTCCTGGTCTCTCCTTAGCCCCGGCCGCGGGCACGGCACGGACGGGAGACGGTCGTGGGCGGACCAGAGTCGCGCACGCTCGATGACGAGGGCCTGCCCCGGCCACCCGCCGTGCGGGGAAGATCCCCCGGTCCGTGCTCCGGATCCTAGTGCACGCCGAGAGCGTCATGTTCATGGCCATCGCGGTCGCCCTGGTGGTGATCGCCGTCGTGGTGTTCGCCCGTGGCGGGCACGATCTCTCGTGCTGGCACCGCGCGGCGAGCAGTTCGCGGTGACGATCACCCCGGGCGGTCAACAGCGCCCTGTTCATCGTGGTCGTCCTCGAGCCGTCCCTGGTCATCGAGATCATCTCGGCGACCAGGGACATCCGCACGGTAGGCGCGGCACTGTCACTCGTCGGTGAACTTACGCCGCTGGTACGCCGGTTCGCCCGGCTGGACCGGGCCTGAGCGGGCACCGGTGAGGAATTCGGTGACGCTGGTCCCGGCCAGCCACCTGCGGCGGAGCGACCGTCGTTCCTCCTCGACCAGGCCGCCCCATACCCCGTGAGCGCCGATACC
>Ga0105242_10002214_pt1 | contig 15338 bp, 13 predicted proteins | sample KBSM24metaG_FD_81521 | JGI IMG/M metagenome (GOLD analysis project Ga0105242, IMG submission 81521) | Miscanthus rhizosphere microbial communities from Kellogg Biological Station, Michigan, USA - KBS M2-4 metaG | ecosystem: Host-associated > Plants > Roots > Rhizosphere > Soil | place... | reverse complement strand
CCTGCCCGCCCTTCTTGGCGGCGAACAGGTCGCCTTCGAACTTGGGCAGCTGGCCCGTGCCCTTGAGCGAGTCGGCATTCACGGCATAGGGCACGTAGCACTCGGTGTAGCCGTGTTCCTGGGTTTGCACGTCCAGCATGAATTGCGCGAGGGCGCGGTGCAGGCGGGCGATGCTGCCCTTCATGACGGTGAAGCGCGAGCCCGAGAGCTTCACGCCCATGTCGAAGTCCAGGCCCAGGGGCGTGCCGATGTCCACATGGTCCTTGGCCTCGAAGGCGAAGCTGGGCGGCGTACCCCAGCGGCGCACTTCGACGTTGCCGGTTTCGTCGCTGCCCTCGGGCACCGAGGCGTGCGGCAGATTGGGCACGGCCACCAGCATGGCCTGCAGTTCGGCCTGGATCTGTTCCAGCCGCGCGGCGGATTGTTCCAGCTCGATCTTGGACGCGGCCACCTGGGCCTTGGCGGCTTCGGCGCCGTCCTTGTCACCCCGGCTCATGAGCATGCCGATCTGCTTGGAGAGCTGGTTGCGCTGCGCCTGCAGCTCTTCGGTGCGGGTCTGCAAAGTCTTGCGCTCGGACTCCAGCGCCTGGAAGGCCTCCACGTTCAGGAATGCCTGCGGCTTTTTGCGGGTTTCCAGCCGGGCGATGGCGGAGTCGAGGTCTTTGCGGAGAAGGAGGATGTCGAGCATAGGCGGCGATTTTAGAACGCGCTCACGATCTCCCAGGGGGCGCGAACTCAGGCGACGCCGGCGGGATCGCAGTTGGCGCCGCACAGGATGAGCGCCACGGTTTCGTCTTCGCGTGGCTGGTAGGCGCCGCTTTGCAGCGCCGCGAGGCCCAACGCGGCGGCCGGCTCCACGGCCAGCTTGAGTTCGCGCCAGAGCCACTGCTGGGCGGCGCGGATGGCATCGTCGGTCAAAAGCAGGCTGGCATGCACATGCTGCTGCGCCACCTGCCAGGCGATGTCGCCGATGCGGCGCGCGCCCAGCGAATCGGCTGCGATACCGCTCACGTCCACATCGACCGGCCGGCCTGCGGCGCGGGCGCTGTGCAGCGTGGGGGCGCGTTCGGGCTCCAGCGCGACGACTTGGGCGCGGCTGTCCACCCAGGCGGCCACGCCGGCGATCAGGCCACCGCCGCCCACGCTGACGAGCAGCGTGTCGGGCAGCCGGCCGGCCTGGGACTCGATCTCCTGCGCGAGAGTGCCGGCGCCGGCCACCACCTCGGGCTGGTCATAGGCGTGCGTGAGCAGCGCGCCCGTGGCCTGCTGGCGTTCCAGGCAGGCCTGCAGCGCTTCGGAATACGCGGCGCCACGCACCATCACCTCGGCGCCCAGCTGGCGCAGGCGGGCGCGCTTGGCCTCGGGCGACACCTCGGGTACGAAGACCTCGCAGCGCACGCCCAGGGCACGGGCGGCTGCCGCCGTGGCGATGCCGGCATTGCCGCCGGAGGCGATGATGACGCCGCTCTCCGGCACGGGGTTGGCGAGCAGCCGGTTCATCATGCCACGCGCCTTGAAGCTGCCGCCGGTCTGCAGTTGCTCCAGCTTCAGCCAGACCTGCGCGCAGGGCACGCCCAGGGACGCGCCGCTCAACTGCCACAGGGGCGTCGCGCGCAGGAAGCTGGGGCGGGAGGCGAGCCGCTGGCTGGCGGCGGCGATGGCGGATCGATCGATCATGGTTTCAGGCATCCACGAAGGGAGTAAGAAGGAGGAAAGGAAAGGGAAAAGAGGTCAAGCCCTGCAGTCTATGGCGCCTGCACCGTCTGCCGCCGCAAGGCATACCCATTCACACAAGCGGATACACAGCCGCCCTGAGCCGGCGAGCGCAGGCGCCGATAACAATGGCAACGGAGCGCCTGCGGTGCGGGCTCCGATTCGCTGAAGGGGAGATCGGTCCATGTTCTACGTGTTCGGCCCGTTGGGCCAGGTGTACCGGGGCGGCCCGGAAAAGCTCGCGCAGGTGGCGCCCGTGCGGCGCGTGCTGCGCCCGCAGGCCCTGCGCACGCGCGAGCAGGACGGGGCCGAGCCGGTGTTTACTGCGCCGCCCTCAGGGGCCGCTCCAGCCCCCGCCACGCCGCCCGTGGGCATGCTGGCGCAGGCGGTGGCAGCCTACGCGCAGACGGAGCATGGTCCGCAGGAACCCCGGCAGCCGCTGTCGCGGGTCAAGGACGTGATGAGCCAGGGCGCGGTGACGGTGCGCCCCGACGTGCGCGTGAACGATGCTTGGCAGACGCTGGCCGAGCACCACGTGGCGCAGGCGCCGGTGGTGGATGAGCGCGGCCAGGTGGTGGGCCTGCTGCTGCGCGCCGACATGGCGCCGCTGGACCTGCTGCCCGAGCCCGGCGCCGTGAAGGATGCCATCGCGCTGGCGCGCCGGCCGGTGCAGGAGGTGATGATCAGCCCCATCCCGACCGTCTCGGAGGAGACCGAGCTGCGCCGCGTGGCGGGCGTGCTGCTGGAGACGGGCCTGCCGGGCCTGCCGGTGACCGACGAGCGCGGGCAGCTCATCGGTTTTCTGTCGCGCACCGACATCCTGAAGGCCGTGGCGGCGGACCCGCCGCTCGACCTCTGGAGCTGAGGGCGTAGGGCAGGCGCTGTGCGGCCCTGACGCCCTCCCCCCCGGCTCAGTGCGCCAGGGGCAGGGAGTTCTCGGCGATGTCCACTTCGGGCAGCGGACTGGCCAGGACCTTGTCGATGGTCTTGCCGTCCATGTCCACCACCTCGAACTGCCAGCCTTCCCACTGCACGGTGTCGGTCACCTTGGGCAGCTTGCCGGTGAGCAGCATGACCATGCCGCTCAGCGTGTGGTAGCGGCCCCGGTCTTCCTCCGGCACGGAGGCGAGGTCCAGGCGGTCCTTCAGCTCGGGCACAGGGATGTGGCCGTCCAGCAGCCAGCTGCCGTCTTCGCGCTGCACGGCCCAGGAGGTCTCGGGGTCGCGGGCGTGGAATTCGCCGGTGATGGCCTCGATCAGATCCTGCAGCGTGACGATGCCCTGCACTTCGCCGTATTCGTCGATCACGAAGGCCATGTGCAGGTCGGACTGGCGGAAGTTGTCCAGCAGTTCCATACCGGTGATGGTCTCGGGCACATAGAGTGCCGTCTGCAGCGGCTGGCGCGCCAGGTCGCGGCCGTTCGTCTCGGCATCGCCCACCAGCACGCCGTGGCCTTCGCGCAGCGTGCGCGACAGCCACTGGCGCGCGTTCAGCACGCCCAGGATGTTCTCCATGCCGCCGCGCACCACGGGGAAGCGGGCGTGGTCGGATTCCTCGATGCGGCGCAGGTTTTCCTCGAACGGCTCTTCGACGTCGAGGTAGGCCACGTCGGCGCGCGGCACCATCAGCGAACCGATCTGGCGGTCGTCCAGCCGGAACACGTTGCGCACCATCTGGTGCTCGTGCGATTCGATCACGCCGGCGCTGGTGCCTTCGGCCAGCACGGCATGGATCTCGGCCTCGGTCACGGCGCTGGCGCCGTTGTCCTTCACGCCCAGCAGGCTCAGCAGGCCCTGGGTGGAGGCCGACAGCAGCCGCACGAAGGGCTTGGTGGCCAGGGCCAGCCAGTTGATGGGGCGGGCGACCAGGCGGGCCAGCGTTTCGGGGTAGCTCTGGCCCAGGCGCTTGGGCACCAGTTCGCCCACGACGATGGAGAAGTACGTGATGACCATCACGACCAGGCCCGTGGCCGTGTAGCCGGCGGCCTTGTCGTGCATGCCCATGGCCCGCAGCCATTGGCCGAGCGGCTCGGCCAGGGCGGCTTCGCCGACGATACCGTTGAGCACCCCGATGGAGGTGATGCCGATCTGGATGGTGGAGAGGAACCGGGTGGGGTCTTCACCCAGCTTCAGGGCGGCGACTGCGCCGCTGTCGCCCTCATCGACCAGCTTCTGCAGCCGCGCCTTGCGCGCCGAGACCAGTGCCAGCTCCGACATGGCGAACAGGCCATTGAGGAGGATGAGGGCGAAAAGTATTGCTATTTCCATAAAGGGGAAGCGAAATGCTTCCTCGGAGTCAAACAGACCTGGATTGTAGGAAATCCGATGGCGACCAGGGCTATAGCGGCCCCGGCACGGCCGGCGCACAGCCCTGCCGCACACCTGCTTTCAACACCGAAATCGACTGCAGCGCGCTTGGAACAAGGGCTTGCAGCTACCAGAAGAGTAGCAATCAATAGGCCGCAGGGCCGGTCTCGGGATTGCGCACGCTGATCTCCAGGCCGGTCGCAGCATCGATCTTCAGGCCCTTGGGCAGCGGGAATTTGATGGTTTCCTCGATGCCGTCCATCTTGCGCACCGACACCGCGCCCAACGCCTTGATACGGTCGATCACATCGCGCACCAGGATCTCCGGGGCCGATGCGCCCGCCGTGAGGCCCACGCGCGCCACCCCGTCGAACCATTCGGCCTGCAGTTCGACCGCGCTGTCCACCATGTAGGCGGTGGTGCCCAGCCGTGCGGCGAGCTCGCGCAGGCGGTTGCTGTTGGAACTGGTGGGGCTGCCCACCACGATCACCAGATCGACCTGCCCGCTCAGCAGCTTGACCGCGTCCTGCCGGTTCTGCGTGGCATAGCAGATGTCCTGCTGCTTGGGCTCTCGCACCTTCGGGAAACGGGCGCGCACGGCGGCGGTGATCTCGGCCGCGTCGTCCACGCTCAGCGTGGTCTGCGTGACCACGGCCAGCTTCTCCGTCTGCGCGGGCTGCACGCGCTGCACGTCGGCCACGTCTTCCACCAGGTGGATGCCGTGGTCCAGCTGGCCCATGGTGCCTTCCACCTCGGGATGGCCCTTGTGGCCGATCATGATGAATTCGTAGCCTTCGCGGGCCAGCTTGGCGACCTCGACGTGGACCTTGGTCACCAGCGGGCAGGTGGCGTCGAAGATCGAGAAGCCGCGTGCCTTGGCCTCTTCCTGCACCGCGCGGCTCACGCCGTGGGCACTGAAGACCAGCGTGGCGCCGGGGGGCACGTCGGAGAGCTCTTCGATGAAGATCGCACCCTTGGCCTTGAGGTCGTTCACCACGTAGGTGTTGTGGACGATCTCGTGGCGCACGTAGATGGGCGCGCCGAATTTCTGCAGCGCGCGTTCCACGATCTCGATGGCGCGGTCCACGCCGGCGCAGAAGCCCCGCGGCTCGGCAAGGATGATTTCCTGAAGCGACTCGGCCATGGCGTCAGAGCACCCCGATGAGTTCGACCTCGAAGGTCACCGGCTGGCCGGCCAGCGGGTGGTTGAAGTCGAAGCGCACGGCGCCGTCGTCACGCGCTTCCAGCACCACGCCGGCATAGCTGCCCAGGCCATCGGGCGTGGGGAACTGCACCACGTCGCCCACGGTGTAGCGCTCGTCGGGGTCGCCCAGCTCGGCCAGCAGCCTGGCAGCCACCCACTGCTGCATCTCGGGGTTGCGCTCGCCGAAGGCCTCGCCGGCGGGCAGCTCGAAGGTGGCGCGCGAGCCCTCGGCCATGCCGATCAGGCGCTGTTCCATGGCGGGCGAGAGTTCGCCGGCACCCAGCGACAGCGTGGCGGGCTGGCCGCCGAAGGTGTTGATCACATCGCCCGCCGGACCGGCCAGGCGGTAGTGCAGCGTGAGGAACGATCCCTCCTGCACGGTAGGGGCGGCAGCAGCGTCGGCGCGGGCGGAATCGGGGGCGGCAAGGGTCATGGAATGGGGTCTCGATAAACTGCCGCCATTGTAGGAAACGCCGGAAACCGGCCCCGCTCCATGGCGATCAAAGATTTGCCCACCGATTCGCAGCCGCGCGAAAAGCTGCTGGCGCGCGGCCCTGCCGCGCTCACCGATGCCGAGCTGCTGGCCATCCTGCTGCGCACCGGCATCCAGGGCAAGGGCGTGCTGCAGATGGCCGAGGAACTGCTGTCCCCGCCCGGCTCGCAGGGCGTGGGCGGCGGCTTCGGTGGCGTCGCCGGGCTGCTCCACGCGAGCGCGGAAGATCTTCGGCGCATCAAGGGTCTGGGCCCTGCCAAGCGCGCCGAACTGGTGGCCGTGCTGGAGCTGGCGCGCCGGGCCCTTGCACAGCAGCTGCGCGAGCGCGAGGTGTTCGGTTCGCCGCAGGCCGTCAAGCACTACCTGCAGCTGCATCTGGCGGCCAAGGCGCACGAGGTGTTCGCGGTGCTGTTCCTCGACAGCCAGAACCGGCTCATCGCGCTCGAAGAGCTCTTCCGGGGCACGCTCACGCAGACCTCGGTCTACCCCCGCGAAGTGGTGCTGCGCGCCCTGCACCACCATGCCGCCGCCGTGGTGCTGGCGCACAACCACCCCAGCGGCAGCGTGCAGCCCAGCCGCGCCGACGAGGCGCTGACCCGCACCCTGAAGACCACGCTCGCGCTGATCGACGTGCGCGTGCTGGACCACGTCATCGTCGCGCCCGGCGCCGCCCTGTCGATGGCCGAGGAGGGCCTGGTATGAGCACGCTTCTCCGCACGTCCCCCTGGGCGCCGCTGCTGGCAGCGGGCCTGGCCCTCACCCTCTCCGCCTGCGCGCCGCTGCCGCAGGCCGTGCCCGCTTCGTCCGGGACGGCCCCTGCCGCAACGGCCGCCACCCGCCCCGCGCTGCGCTTCATCGGCAGCGCCGCCATCGCCCCCGGCACGGAGGTGCTGGGCAGCACCTTCGGCGGCATCTCCGGCATCGACTACGACGCGGCCAGCGGGCGCTGGCTGCTCATCAGCGACGACCGCTCGGCCCTGCAGCCAGCACGCATCTACACCGCCACGCTGCGCTACGGCGCGCAAGGGCTGGACACGCCCGCCATCACCGGCATGGTCGCGCTGCGGCATGCGAACGGGCGCACCTACCCATCGCCGCGCCGCCCCGAGCCCGGCGTGGACGTCCCCGACGCCGAAGCCGTCCGCTGGCTGCCCGGCAGCGGCGGGCACTTCCTGTGGACCAGCGAGGGCGACTTCGGCCGCGGCTTCGGCCCGCAGCTGCGCGAAAGCCGGATCGACGGCAGCGCCGTGCGCGACCTGCCCCTGCCCGCCAACTTCCAGCCCGACGGGGCGCACGGCCGCGGCCCCCGCTCCAACGGCACGCTCGAAGGCCTGGCCCTGGCGCCCGATGGGCGCACGCTCTGGCTCTCGATGGAAATGCCCTGGCGGCAGGACGGCCCCCTGCCCACGCCCGCCGCGCCCGGCGGCCCCGTGCGCTTCACCGCGATCGACCTCGCCACCGGCCAGCCCCTGCGCCAGATCGCCTACCAGCCCGACGCCGTGGCCCACGCCCGCCGCATCCCCTGGGGCCCGCAGATGAACGGCGTGAGCGAGATCCTGGAAGACGGCCCCCACCACCTGCTGGTGCTGGAGCGCAGCTACAGCGCGGGCGCGGGCTTCGCCGTGCGCCTCTACCGCATCGACACGCGCACGGGCAGCGACACCCTGGCCCTGCCCGCCCTCGCGCCCGGCAGCTACGCCACCGCTCCCAAGACTTTGGTGGCCGATCTGGCCACGCTGGGCGCCGGCACGCTCGACAACCTGGAGGGCATGGCCTGGGGCCCTCCCCTGCCCGGCGGCGGGCGGGTGATCGTCTTCGTGAGCGACGACAACTTCAACCCGGCGGAAGTCACGCAGTTCATCGCGGCCGAATACCTGCCTGCACCCGCCTCCCGGCCCACACCATGACGCAGCGCCCCACACCGCACGACTGGGTCAGGCAGGCGGCGGGCCACACGCGCCTGCCGTGCATCGAGGCCTATTTCCAAGGCCACGGCTACGCGCCGCACCGGCACGACACCTACGCCATCGGCCGCACTCTGGCGGGTGTGCAAAGCTTTCGCTACGGCCGCGAAGATCGCCACAGCCTGCCCGGCCAGAGCATCGTGCTGCACCCCGACGAGCTGCACGATGGCCACGCCGGCACCGGCGATGGCTTTCGCTACCGCATGGTCTACGTGCCACCTGCGGTGCTGCAGCCCATGCTGGGAGGCCAGCCGCTGCCCTTCGTCGCAGGCGGAATCACCGCAGACCCGCGCTTGGCGGCTCCGCTGGAAACCTTGCTGCGCGGCATCGACGCCCCGCTGGCACCGCTGCAGGAGGAAGACGCCCTGTTCGACCTGGCACTGGCCCTGAGTGCCGTGGCAGACGCCCCACGCAGCGGCCGACGCCGGCCTTGCGACTGGCAGGCCGCCGAGCGGGCCCGTCAGTTCCTGCACGATCACCTGGATGCATCCCATACCGTCACGCTGGCCGACCTGGAGCAGGCCAGCGGGCAGGACCGCTGGCGCCTCTCGCGCGACTTCCGGACGCTCTACGGCACCAGCCCATACCGCTACGGCGTGATGCGGCGGCTGGACAGGGTACGCACCCTGATCGTCCAGGGCACACCGCCTGCGGAGGCCGCCGTGGCCACCGGCTTTTTCGATCAGAGCCACATGACAAGGCACTTTACGCAGGCCTTCGGCCTGCCGCCCGCGCGTTGGGCCCGCATCCAGTTCGAGGCCAGGGCATTCAATGCCGCCTCCAAAGGCTGACCGACCCCCTTCCCGATCGCATCTGCACGATCGTGCAAGACTCTGCCGCCGGTCTGCCCGAAGCTGAGCGCCTGTATCACTCAACGCCAGCAAGGCCCTTCATGCAACCCACCAGCACACGCCCCACCGCCATCAATCTGGCACACAAGTTTTCCCTCATCGACGCACAGTGGCAGCCCCGGGTGGTGGCCGAGATGAACGACTACCAGTTCAAGCTCGCCCGGATCGAAGGCGATTTCATCCTGCACCAGCACGCCGACACCGATGAAGCCTTCATCGTGGTGCGGGGGCGCCTGCGCATCGACCTGCCGGAAGGCCCCGTGCAATTGCAGGCCGGCGAGATGTTCGTGGTGCCGCGTGGCACGCCCCACAAGCCGTGTGCGGAGGGCGAGGTCTGGCTCATGCTGGTGGAGCCGCGGGGCGTGGCCAACACGGGCGACAGCGGCGGCGAGCGCACGGCGCCGAACGACCTCTGGGTGTAGTGCCCCAACGTTTCGAGGCCGGGCTCCTCTGGCGGCCGCCGTGCAGCCCTTCCGGTTACTCGGCCTCTGGCGGTCGGAAAAGGCCGGGTTCGGGTACAACCGGCATCTTCATGACCGCCCAGCCCAAAGCCCGCTCCCTCCAAGACCTCCAGCCGCTGCGCAAGGCGCTGGCCGAGGCCGCCGCGCGCGAGGCCGAGCGCCTGCGCGAACGGCAGGAGGCCGCCCGCCGCGCCCGGGCCGAGCGCATGCTGTTCCAGGACGCCGTGGGCCCCGTGCAGCCGCTGCGCGGCACGCAGGAGCGCCGCTGGCACACGCCCGAGCCGCCCGAGCCGCTGCCGGTGCAGCGCACCCTGGACGAGGAGCGCGTGCTGCTCGAATCCATCAGCGACGAGTTCGACGTGACGACGCTGCTGGACGTGGACGACCAGCTGAGCTTTCGCCGCCCCGGCATCGGCCAGGACGTGACGCACCGGCTGCGCGCCGGCTACTGGAGCATCCAGCGCCAGCTGGACCTGCACGGCCTGCGCACCGACGAGGCCCGCGAGGCGCTGGGCGAATTCGTTCGCGTGGCCCACCGCACCGGCCTGCGCTGCGTGCGCGTGGTGCACGGCAAGGGCCTGGGCTCGCCGGGCAAGACGCCGGTGCTCAAGAGCCGCGTGCAGCGCTGGCTGGTGCAGAAGAAGGAAGTGCTGGCCTTCGTGCAGGCCCGCCCGGCCGAAGGCGGCGCCGGCGCTCTGGTGGTGTTGCTGCAGCCCGGGCGGCGGCGCATGGCAGGCTGAGTCCTTTCAGCATGAAATCAGGCTGCAGCCCTTGCATGGCAAGCGCTTTCAGCTATCAATTTGATACCAAAAACCTTCCCCTTCAGCGCCCACCGGCCCTGCCACGCACCATGACGCAAATACGCCCCGACACCCTGCTCGCCAGCACCGCCAGCGCCCAGGCCGCAGCCCTCGCACGAGGCGACACCACGGCCATCGCCTTGTGCGATGCCGCCATCGCCCGCATCGAGGCGCAGGACGGCGCCATCAACGCCGTGGTCGTGCGCGACTTCGCCAACGCCCGCCTGCAGGCCCGGGCAGCCGATGCGGCGCTGGCGCGCGGCGAGCGCCGCCCGCTGCTGGGCGTCCCGATCACCGTCAAGGAATCGTTCAACGTGGCCGGCCTGCCCACCACCTGGGGCTTCGAGCACGCCCGCGGCTTCATCGCCCAGGCCGACGCGGTGGCCGTGGAGCGGCTCAAGGCGGCCGGCGCCGTGCTGCTGGGCAAGACCAACGTGCCCGTGGCGCTGGGCGACTGGCAGAGCGTGAACCCGATCTACGGCCGCACGAACAACCCGCACGACCTCTCGCGCACGCCCGGCGGCTCCTCCGGGGGCGCGGCCGCTGCGCTGGCGGCGGGCTTCGTGGCGCTGGAGCTGGGTTCGGACATCGGCGGCTCCATCCGCGTGCCAGCGCATTGCTGCGGCGTCTACGGGCACAAGCCCACGCACGGGCTGCTGCCTGCGTCAGGCCACGACTTTCCGGGCTTTCCGCCCGGTGCGCCGAACGAACTGGCGGTGATCGGCCCGCTGGCGCGCAGCGCGCAAGACCTGGAACTGGCGCTGGATCTCCTGGCCGGCCCCATCGGCGCCCAGGCCCGCGCCATGCAGGTGCGGCTGCCGCCCGCGCGGCCGGTGCAGCAGGCGCGCTGCCTGCTGATCGCAGCCGCCCCCGGCGTGGCGGTGGCGAGCGACATCCAGGCCCGCCTGCACGCGGTGGCCGACGACCTGCAGGCCAGCGGCTGCACGGTGGAGCGCGGCGCCAGCGAGCTGCTGCCCGACCTGGCCGCGAGCCACGCCGCCTACCACCGCCTGCTGATGACCTACATCACGCGCGGCACGCCCGGCGCCGCCAGCATGCCCGCGCACGAATGGCTGCAGCTGCTGGACCAGCGCGCGCGGATGCAGGCGCAGTGGCGGCGCTTCTTCGAAGGCTTCGACGCCCTGCTGCTGCCCGCCTTCGGCTGCACCGCCTACCCGCATGTTCCGGCCATGGACTGGAGCACGGCGACGGTGCCGATCGACGGCCGGCCCGAGCTGCTCGGAGCCCAGTCGTTCTGGCAGAGCGTGGCCACCCTGCCCGGCCTGCCCGCCACCGTGGCGCCCATCGGCCATGGCAGCGATGGCCTGCCCATCGGCATGCAGGTGATCGGGCCGATGTACGAAGACCGCACGCCGCTGGCGCTGGTGCGGCATCTGGAGGCCTGGCGGGCCCGGGCCACGGCCTGAGCCTGACGGCAAGGCCGCCCCCCCCAAGCCAACGGCGGTCAAAGGCCCCAAGGCCCTGCGCGCCGTTGCGTTGCCAGGTCACCTGGACCGGTCGATCGCGTCTGGGGTCATGCCCTAGCTAAACCGGGCGAACGGATCCACCTGGGACGCGATCGTCGCGGCCCCTGGCGTGCCGGCAGCCGCCCCGCCTCCATGGCCATCAGCCGTCCCATCGTGGTGTGCAGGCTCCCATGCCACCGTGACCGGCACTGCAGGCAGGGGCTGCATGCGGCGGCCGTACAAGCGCTGCACGCGGTCGGCGAGCGTGGGGTGGGTGTCCAGCCAGCGCTCCATGCGGCCACGGCCGTCCGCATCCACCAGCAGCATGTGCTGCAAGGCCGGATGGGCCAGGCCGGCGCGGACAGGTTGTTGGCCATACCCGGCCGGGGTGTCGCGGCGCTGGGCCATGACCTTGCGCAGCACGCCGCCCAGGCCGTCGCGGCTGCGCGTCCATTGCACGGCGCGTGCATCGGCCAGGTATTCACGCTGGCGCGACACGGCGGCCTTGAGCATGCGGCCGGTGAGCCAGCCCGCGAATCCCGCCGCCATGATGGCCGAGCCGAACCACCAGGCCAGGCCGCCCCGCTCACGCAGGGTGTCGCCGAAGTGGTAGACCAGCTCCAGCCCGAACACCATGCCCGCAAGCTGCATCTTCAGGCGCGTGTCTCCCTCGTGCAGATGGCTCAGCTCGTGGGCCACCATGCCCTGCATCTCCTCGCGCGTCAGGTAGTCCAGCGAGCCCTGCGTGACGGCCACCACGGCATCGCTTTCGTCCCAGCCGGCCGCGAACGCATTGATGGCATCGATGCGCGGCATGACCATGACTTGCGGGCACGGCATGTGAGCGGCAATGCACAGCTCGTCCACGATGTTGGACAGCCGCTGCTCGGCATGCGAGAGCGATGGCCGCAGCTCGCGCGCGCCCACGCGCCTGGCCAGCTTGACGCCGCCCGCGCGCAGGTTGGATGTTTCCACCCACCAGCCGCCCAGCACGAGCAGCAGCGACACCCCCACGTTGGCCGCCAGGAAGCCCGCCGGGAACGGCAGATGCACCGGCAGCACCGCCGCCATGAGCGACCATGCCACGACCAACGCCCAGTGCACGGCAGCCACCAGCACCACGACGGCGATGGCAAAGCCCAGCAGCAGGCGGCGCGTCTCGCTGCGCGCGTTCTGCTGGTGATCCCAGAATTTCATCGCTGCCGCTCAGCCTGTCAGAACTGGACCTTGGGCACTGCGCGCTCTTCTTCGCTGCGCGTGGATTCGAGCATGGGCACGGTGGGAAAACCCAGCAGGCGCGCAACGATGAGGTCAGGGAACTGCGCGGCCCGGTCGTTGAACTCCAGCACCTGGTCGTTGTACGCCTGGCGCGCAAAGCCCAGGCGGTTCTCGGTGCTGGTGAGTTCCTCGGACAGCGACTGCATGGTGGCGTCGGCCTGGAGTTCGGGATAAGCCTCGGCCACCATCATCAGGCGGCCCAGGGCGCCGCCCAGCACACCTTCGGCGTCCGCCAGCGCGCCCAGGGCGCTGGCGCTGGCAGGGGCCGCTCGCGCAGCACCCGCGGCGCTCGATGCCTGGCCGCGCGCCTTGACCACGGCTTCCAGCGTGGCGGCCTCGTGGGCGAGGTAGCCGCGCGCCACTTCCACGAGGTTGGGAATCAGGTCGTAGCGCCGCTTGAGCTGCACGTCGATCTGGCCGAAGGCGTTGGCAATGCGGTTGCGCAACTGCACCAGCCGGTTGTAGACCGACGCGGCCCACACGAGCAAGACCACGACCACGCCCAGAACCATCCATGCGGCTGCAGACATACCCCACCTCCTTGTTGGTGAGGGCATCTTAGAACGTGTTGCCGATCTCGCGGGGGGTCGCGCTGGAGCGCCATCGGGATGAGTGGACGCCTCGGATGCGCCGCCGGCTGGCGATTTCCACGGCGATGCGATGGGCCGGGCCGGTCGCCAGCCCATCGCTGCTGGTGGCTGAGCGCCTACTTGGACAGGTCGATCGCGTACTTGGACGTGCCCTTGCCCGAGCCGTCGTCGGCCGCCACCAGCGACACGCCGGCCAGGCCCGCGGCCTGCGCCACGCCCAGGGCGCCGGCCCCGGAGCTGAACACCACCGGGCCAGCCGTGCTCACCTGGGTGAAGCGCCAGCTCTTGGCAGCGCCGTTGGCCGTGCGGGTGACGGACGGGTTCTTGCGGATGTAGTCGATCACCACGTCGCGGTTCGCGTCGGGCGAGGCCCAGATGGTGCCCGAGCCGTCGAGCTTGTCGCTGAAGCTCTTGCCGCTGGTGGCGCGGTAGTTGTTCGTGGCGATCACGAATTCCTGCGCCGGGTCCATGGCCGCGCCCTTGTACGTCAGGTTCCTGATGCGGCTGCCCGCGGGCTGGGTCACGTCGATCTCGTACTGCACGTCGGCCGTGGTGAACATGTCGAAGTTGTAGCCCGGGAAGCTGCTGATGAGCTGCTGCTCGGCGGTCTTCGTCGTGCTGATCTGGTTGAAGCGCTTGGCGGCGGATTCGAGCCAGTTCCTGATGTCGGCGCCGTTGACCTTCACCGCATAGACGGTGTTGGGGTAGAGGTAGAGGTCGGCCGCGTTGTTGATCGCCAGCGGGCCCACGGCCACGTCGGTGTAGTCGGCACCGCCCTGGAAGCCGGACTTGAACGGCGCGCTCACCGACAGCACCGGCAGGCTCTTGTACTGCGGCAGGTTGGCCTGGATGTAGGCCGACACGTAGGCCTGCTGCGCCTGGTTCACGATCTGGATCGCGCCGGGGTCGCCCACGTCGGCGAACAGCGTGCTCATGCGGAAGTCGGTGCTGCCGATGGGCGTCTTCACGTAGGCGATGGCGGCCTGGTGCTGGGTATCGACCAGCGGGGCGATGCTGGAGTCGGCGTCCACGAACACGTTGGCGCCGGACGCGTCCTTGCTCTGGATGTTGCGCAGCTCGGCCTTGGAACCGCTCTTGTCCACGCTCCAGGCCTTGCCGTCCCACTTCAGCGACAGGCTGATCACGCCCAGCGCCTTGCCCCAGGAACTGGCCATGACGGCGGGCACGCCGTTGATGGTGCCGGCCTGGTTGTCCACCCCGGTCTGGGTGAACGCAGGCTTGGAACTGCGGTCCGGGAACACGCTGTGCTGGTGGCCCATGACCATGGCGTCGATGCCGGACACCTTGGACAGGTGCAGGCCCGGGTTCTCCATGGTGGTCGAATAGGCGCTGCCGTCCAGGCCGCCGTGCAGCAGCGCGACGACCACGTCGGCGCCCTTGGCGCGCAGCTCGGGCACGTATTTCTGGGCGGATTCAACGGCGCCTTCGGTGTAGACCTTGCCGTCCAGATAGCGCTTGTCCCAGTTCAGGATGCCGGGCGTGGTGAAGCCGATCACGCCGATCTTCACCGGCAGCTGCACGGTCTTGCCGCCGGCCGTCTGGGCGGTGATGGTGCGCTCCAGCAGCACGTAGGGCTGCACCAGCGGCTGCTTCGTCTTGCTGCTGTACACGTTGGCCAGCGCCATGGGGTAGCCCGCGCCCACGCACTTGACGGAAGGGTCCACGCCATCGACGTTCAGGCCGCCGCCCAGCACCTGGTTCAGGAACGGCAGGCCGTAGTTGAATTCATGGTTGCCCAGCGTGCCGGCATCGAAGCCCAGCGCGCCCATGGCCTTGTACATGGACAGCTGCTGCTTGCAGTCGATGGGCTTGACCACGGCTTCGTAGTCGGCCAGGGCCGTGCCCTGGATGGTGTCGCCGTTGTCCACCAGCACGGTGTTGGCGAATTCCTTGCGCGCCTGACGCACCAGCGTGGCGGTGCGCTCGAAGCCGTAGGTCTTGTCTTCGGCCAGCTTGAAGTAGTCGTAGCTGCGCACGTTGAAGTGCAGGTCGGTCGTCTCCAGCACGGCCAGCGTGGCGGTGGCAGGCGCGGACTGCGGCGTGGCCGGGCTGACGGGCGTGCTCGGCGAAGCCGAAGCGCTGTCGCCATCGCCGCCCCCGCAGGCCGCCAGCAATGCGGCACAGCCGACGACGGCCAGCGCCCAGCGGCGCGACGGATGGACGGGCGAGGCGCCCAGGATGCGGTGGAGAT
>Ga0105242_10002211_pt1 | contig 15342 bp, 14 predicted proteins | sample KBSM24metaG_FD_81521 | JGI IMG/M metagenome (GOLD analysis project Ga0105242, IMG submission 81521) | Miscanthus rhizosphere microbial communities from Kellogg Biological Station, Michigan, USA - KBS M2-4 metaG | ecosystem: Host-associated > Plants > Roots > Rhizosphere > Soil | place... | reverse complement strand
GCCAGTGAACCTATGCGATAGAGATATTCGTCAACGCTGAACCCGGGATCCGCAATCAGTTGCTGAGCTATCGGAACAGATTGCTTGATAAAGTCATCCCAAAGCAGCTTGTCCGCTCCGGCGCCGTTTGCTTTGATCGCCGTCTGGGCGAAGTTATTTTTTGGCACGGCATTGAGAGCAATGACGGCGGCCACAGTTGCCAATGACCCGCGCAGGAAATAGCGCCTTTCATGAATGCCGGGAAACACTTCGACTTCCTTTAACGGCTCGGTGGACCCCGAATTATCTAAAGGTTTAATAGTCTCGCGCATGACGTCCTCCATACCGATCAATCGAATCGCCAAGATAAGGTGGTGATCCTGATTTGAGCGAGTTGTTTCTTCTCCGCTTTCTCCCTTCTCCCATTGGGAGAAGGGCCGGGGATGAGGGTTTAGCGCGATCAGTCACTATTTGAATTGATTGCGAGAGATGAGTTCGCGGAGCGAACTCACCTCTCGCACGTCATCGTTTGGCTTTGTTCCCAAGTAAGGCCCTCACCCTAGCCCTCTCCCGAAGGGAGAGGGAATTGAAATACTTCATTGAAATTATGACCTACCGAACATAACTACACCTTTCCAGAGATTTGTTGACGTGCCGGTTGTCACCTTCTGAAGTCACTTTTTTAAGGTGACCTACTGTCGCCAAAAATGACTAAAGTCACTATCTGTAATTGTGAGACCTGTAATAGAGTGCAGCCTCAGACGCATTTGTCAGCAGCAGTCGGTATGAACTCGAGCAGTAACAACAGCCTGAAGTTTTTCAGCAGCGGCAACATCGCTTTTGTGATCGTCGTGTGTGCGTCATACGCTTCCGCTACGACGGCGATCCTCTATTCGCGGCGTCCGGTCCCTGCCTGGGAAGCCGTCGTGCTGGTCACGTTGGGTTCGGCGTATTTGGTCATGGGCACTTATGGCTTCGCCCTCTGCCGCCGGGCGGGATCGCTCATCTGGGGGATCAGTTATTTTGTGATTCAACTCCTGCTTGCAGCCACACTGATTCTGCTGCGAGGCTCTACCGGAGAACTTGCGCTGATCCTTTTGCCGCTGGCCGGGCAGACTGCTTTGCTGCTGCCTTTGGGGGGCATGGTTCCGTTCTGTGTCCTGATTTACGTGACCCTTGTAATGCCTCTGGTCATCCGCAGCAGATGGGTTGATGCCATTGCCATGGGGGTCATCTATGGGACGGGCATCGTCTTCGTGGTGGTCTTCACCCGGGTCGCCGCGAGCGAACGCGAGGCGCGCAGGGAACTCGCCGAAGCTAACACGCGTTTGCGCGAGCGTGCGGCACAGATTGAAGATTTAGCGATTACTAAAGAACGCAACCGGCTGGCGCGTGAGATACACGACAGCCTCGGACACTATCTGACGGTGGTGAATGTGCAAATCAGCGCCGCGCAAACGATCCTCGATCATGATCGGACACGGGCGCTGGATCATTTGACCAAAGCCCAGACTCTAACGCAGGAAGGACTGGCGGAAGTGCGTCATTCAGTAGCGGCCCTGCGCGCATCTCCCACCGAAAGTCGTCCACTACCCGAGGCGCTGGCCCAACTCGCAGAACAATGGAATGCTGCGGGTTTGCGCGTGAAGTTTGCGGTGGCCGGCACAATTCGGCCTCTAACACCTCAAGCCAATCTGACGCTGTACCGCGCGGCGCAAGAGGCCCTGACGAACGTGGGAAAACACGCGCACGCTTCCAATGTCGATCTCTATCTGGACTATCGCGACGCACGCCTGGTTCTTTTGCGCATTACCGATGACGGCCTGGGCAGCACTAATTCAGAAGGTGGCTTTGGCTTGCTCGGGGTGCGGGAAAGGGTCCAGTTGCTGAGTGGTGCGGTGCGCGTGAGGACTGAGGCAGGTAAAGGGTTTTCGCTGGAAGTGAGTCTGCCCGCATGAAACCAATCAAAATTCTTTTGGTTGATGACCAGCCGCTTTTCCGCGAAGGTCTGCGGACCCTGCTTTCCGTGCAGGCTGATTTCGAAGTCGTCGGTGAAGCCGGAAATGGTGAAGAAGCGATCAGGCTCGCGCGTTCGCTGCTGCCCTCGGTAGTGTTAATGGATTTGCAAATGCCGGTGCTTGACGGCGTGGCGGCCACCCGCCGCCTGCGCGCGGAACAACCCGTCTGTCGCGTTATTGTTCTGACGACCTTCGATGACGACGAAATGGTCTTTGATGGTTTGCGCGCAGGCGCCGTGGGTTATTTGTTGAAGGACGCTCCGTCAGAAAAACTGGCAGAGGCGATTCGCGTCGCCGCCCGCGGTGAAACTTTTCTGCAGCCCTCGGTGGCGGCGAAAGTCGTGGCCGAATTTGCTCGCCTCAGCAGGAAGACCGCGGTAATTCAAGACCCACTGATCGAGTCGCTCTCCGATCGAGAGCTCGAGATACTTCGCCTGATTGCGCAGGGCGCGAGCAATCGAGAAATCGCCGGCGCGCTCTTCCTCGCCGAAGGCACAATCAAGAATCACGTAACGAACATTCTCGGCAAGCTGGAGGTCCGCGATCGCACCCAGGCTGCGCTCAAGGCGAAAGACATTGGACTGATCTAGGACTCGGAGAGATGCTTTTGTAAATTTGATTCAACTGAAGCCGAGGGTGGGATTCCGAACCCCCGGATTGATGCCACGGAACGTTGAATTGTCCCAAGCGTGCCGTCCGGCTAGGCTCTCTCCCAGACGAAAGTGAGACCGTGAGCGACCGGGCTTCTTTCAACCTGCGGCGCAGGTGTCAGCGTAAAGCCTGGGGCGCAAGCCCCAGGATCTAATCCCCAAAGAATGATTAGAGCCCGCGTAGCGGGCGGGAGCCTCTTGCTAAAATCACTTACTGGACGTGTCTGATAATCTGTGGGCATGGCAGACTCTTACACCAATCTTCTCTTCACATCGTGTTTTCAACCAAGGATCGTCGTTCGTTGATTACAACAGAGTATGAGATTCGACTTTACGATTACATTGGCGGCACGTTAAGACAGGCTGGCGGCATTTGCCTGGAGCTTAACGGAACCGAAGATCACCTTCACTTATTGGCGAAGCTTCGACCAACTCGTGCAGTCTCTGACGTGCTCAGAGAGCTCAAGGCCAATGCAAGTGGATGGATGCATGATGTGTTTCCTTCGCTGGAGGATTTCTCCTGGCAGCGTGGTTATGGCGCATTCACGGTGAGCCAATCAAGTGTTGAGGAAGTTCGTCGATATATTGCGAGGCAGAAAGAACACCATCGGAAAGTTTCATTTCGAGAGGAGTTTGTTCATTTTCTGAAAGCGAACGGCATTGAATACGACGAGAGGTATGTCTGAAATCAGGCTGTCGCTCGCTATGCGAGCTTGATCTAATTTCTCGGTCTTTATTCCTGGGGCTCACGCCCCAGGCTTTACGCTGTCACCTGCTCCGCAGGTTTGTTCAAATCAGGACCCGCGGCGGTTTTGGATGTCTCCGGCTAGCTATTCTCAACTGAGATGAGATAGGTCACCTGCCCGTGAGAATCGAAGAATCGAAGGCCTGATCCGCTCTCGGTTCTGTTGTTTCCCATCCCAATGTGCGGCGGCGGAGAGTCTTAAGGCCGCTCCGTTTCCTGCAACCGTTTCCGCGCCTCGGCCTGAGCAACCCGATACGCTGGGATCGTCTCATCCAGCGTCAGGATGTATTCCCACTCAGCGCGCGCCTCTGCATAACTCCAACGAATCAGAAATTCGGCCATCAATAGCCGTGCATCCGCCATAGTGCAGAACGATGGCGGGATGGCTTTGCCAAGCAGCACGGCAACCGCCTCGCGATATTCCCCGCGTCCAAGTAAATGCCTACTGATTTCAACCTGCGCAATTGGGGAGTCTGGCCTTAGTCGCAACTCTTCGCGAAAAGACTTCAACGCTTCAGCCGTACGGCCCTGTCTCATCAAGGTGCGGCCGAGGTGTTCGTGACCTTCGGGCCAATGCGGAGCTTTCCGCACCAGTTCGCGAAATTCTTTGAGGGCCGCTGCACAGTCTACAGGTTCAGTGGACAAGTACACGCAGCCGATTAGCCGATGCGCTTTGACGTAGTTCGGATTGAGTTTCAGCGCGAGCCGGCCTTCCTTGATGGTCCCGCGACGATTACCTTCCCAGTAATATTTATGCGCCTTCTTGTAATGTTCGAGCGCGGTAAGTGTCTTCGGCATGAGAAACCTCCGTTGAGTGGAGAATCGAACGGCTGCATTATTGTGCGATTCGGGCGAAGCATCACCGAGTTACGAAACACGCACGCGGCTCGCGTCCAACTATTTGTTATGCGGCGGGTCCGCGTTCGTCGTGTTTGCTTATCAAAGTCGCTTCCCGTGGCTCCGGTCCAACGATTTGTTCGACGACGGTGTCGTCAAGCAGATTTCGTGTATCTACATCGCGGATAACTGAAACAACCGATAAACCTGCCATAGCGTCCTCGTTTGTGACGAAGTGTACCGCCGCACTGGGGACAGTTGCTAACGATAGGGTTGTCTATGGGTTTCTGTTGAGACGTGGACGAGTACGGAAGAGCGGACGGTGGAGCAGTTGAAACCCGATTTCTGTCAGACCATCGCTCCCGTAAAGCCATGATCAGAGAAGACATTCAAATACAAAACCCGTCATGACGAGGAACACTAGAAGTACTAGAGCTGTCTTGCCCGCGCGTGAGTATTGCCCGTTGAACGTCATGATTATCGACGCAGGCACTAAAAACAGAATGGCGACGACACTCCAATAGAATTGCGCCATTACGTGCCGTTGCGAGCCGCGGTAGCCGGCGATGAACAACATGCCGATAATGGCCAGAACACGTATTAAGTCATCACTCATGGGTAGGAAAGTCGTCGAACTATGTATTATGCGGAATGGTTCCGCATAAGCCCCTTATGCAGCGTCTTATACGGAATGCCAAGATTCGTTTCCTCGTCAAGAGCGCATTGCGTGGACCAGACCGGGCCAGGCCCGGGATCTTTGCTATTTTCATTCGTCCGCTGCGCGAACTTGACGGGCGCGGGATCATCGACGAGGTGCTAGGCTCAGCGGTGAATCTCTCGGGCCGCACGCTAGCCCTTTTTCCGCCTTGCCGGTTCTCTTCGCGGTGCCGATGAAGCGCGCCCGCCTGTCATGAGCGGCGACGCTCATGAATATCAATGTGGCCGCGGGCGCGTTCGCTTCGTTGTTTTGTCCAAGCCGTGGGCGACGGCTTGCGTGACGAAACGCGCCCGCGTTCTCGGTCATGAGTCGGTCTCACTCATGAATTGCTTTTCCCTCTCCCTTTGGGAGAGGGAATTAAAGGGTGAGAGTCTACTGCGCGTCCGTAAGCCCTCACCCCCAACCCTCTCCCAGAGGGAAGGGAGAATTACAACCACTGACCGCTTTGGAGTGCGGTGACTTGTCACCGCTTTTGGCTTAGCCGCGAAAAGCGCCGACAAGTCGGCGCACTCCAAAATTGCGATCACTGCCCACTCGCCGTCGCCGGCGTTGGCGCCGTCTTCTTCCGCCGCGGCGGGCGTTCGATGTGGCTCGCGCTGATCCATTCGGCCAACGTGCCGGGATCGTCGGCGTATTTATTCTTCATGATCGGATCTTCGTTCCGCACTGCGTCGTCGCAGCGGTCGAGCGCGTCTTCGAGTTCGGCGCTGGCGGAGACGTGATCGCCGACGGCGTTGCCTTGATCGGCAATGGCTGCTTCGAGCTCGGCGATGTCCTCGTTGAGATCGTCGATGAAATCTGCGGGCATATCGTATGCGATGAATCGCGCTTTCAATGTCAGCGCGTTCGTCGCGTAAGAGTGGGCAGTATTCAGCAGCGCTTCATCGGTGCCGTTGAGTGGTCTTTGGAATTGCGCTTCGAGGCCCATGGCCCTCGCGATGCGAAAGATGGCATCGACGGCTCGCTGCACGGCGGCGCGTGCGTCTCTGCGAGATAGCGTTCCCTGCCGGGCCTGGCCGATGCCGGTGACTTGCGCTTCGCCGAGTCTTTTGACGTCGGCGGTGGCGGCGATTAAGTCATTAAAGAATTGTCGTATGACACCTGTCTCGGAGAAATCGGCGATGCGTTGAGCGTTGAATTCGCGCACGCGCACAGCCCTCTGATAGGTCCTGTTTTGATTGTCGTCCATGGAAAACCTCCTCTGAGAAACTAACGGGTTAAAGGTTTTCACTTCGCGATCGTGAAGATCGTGAGAGGTGACTCAGTTGTTTGTGAAGCCGGCGCGATGAACGGGGATTTGGCCGGCTGGTTACCGCTTGAAACCCCTTGAGTGGCGCGGATTCTAGCACAAGGCTTGGCTGGGTGGTGAGGAATCTTGCATGCCGCGGCTTGAATATTTGCAGTTGGCAAGAGTTTGCACGCTTTTACTGAGGGAAATGGAAGGTTTGTACTCGGAAATGGAAGGTTTGCACTCGGAAATGGAAGGTTTGCGCGTGGAAATGGAAGGTTTGCAACGGGAAATGGAAGGTTTGCACATGGAAATGCCAAGTCTGCAGGTGAAAATCGAAGGTTTGCACGTGGAAATGTCGAGTTTGCACGCGGAAACGCCGAGTTTGCAGGTGGAAATGTGAAGTCTGCGCTGAAATGTAGGGTCTGCGACCGGAAATGTGACGTTTTCAAGTGGAAATGCCAGACTTGCGGCCCGCGAATGGAGGGTTTGCGCATGGAATCAACGCGTTCTCTAAGCTGGATGTCGAGTTCACAAGCGAGAGTGGCGAGTTCTCAGTTAGGAGCGACGAGTTTGCGCTCAAGCAGAGAACCTTTGGGAATGAGGGGCGTCAGCCACGATGCCGATATTTGACTAGCCAAGATCAGGTTGATTCGACACTTACCTTAGCTTCTCATACGCTTTCTTCGCTTCGATCATCAACAGGCAGGTCGGCGTCCTTCCAGAACTCAAAAAATGGCTCGTACTCTTTGCGCGCCCTGGCGGTCTCACCCCTACAGGACCGCCTCCGCGAAGGGGGCATGTCTATTAGTTGACGAAAAGGCAGGCTCAATTTTTCGCTTCCTCTGATTCACAGAGCGGCGAATAGTTGACAGTTCTCTGGTAGATCCTTGAAGTCGCAGGTTCCTCGATCACTAAAAGCAACGCCCGGCCCTGACACCAGGTCCCTGACTCGATTGGTTAACAACACTTCGCCGGCCTGTGCGCGCGCGGCCACCTGCTTGCTGACTTCGACGGCAGCGCCGCTGGCCTGATCACCGCGCATAGCGCACAAACCGGTATGCAATCCAGTTTTCGTCTCAATGCCGATTTCGCCGGCTGAGTCTCTGATTGCTTTGGCACATTTTATCGCTCTGATTGGCCCGTCGAAGGTCGCACACAATTGATCGTTATTCGCCTCGCTCACCCGCCCCTTGAACCATTCAGCTTCGCGGCGAGCAAGTGTGGAAAAACGATTGTCGCGGCCTTCAGCAGGTTCGTTTGTGGTGACGTAAAGAACTGTAGCCAGGACGCTGTCGACTTCGGTGTTGAGGCTGACGCTTTTGATGAAGGTTTCAATCTCGCGAAACATCGTCTCCTGATCGCCAACATAGATCAGATGATCGTCGCCGGGCAGTTCTACGAATTTTGCTCCCGGGATATGAGATGCGATGTAGCGCCCCTCTTCGATGTGGCAATCGAGATCGTTGGTGCGATGCAGCACCAGGGTCGGCACCCTGATCGCCGGCAGCACGTGACGCACATCTATTGAAGTGTTCATTCGCGCCAGGGCCAGGGCCGCGCGCGGAGTGGTACTGCGCCTTTGATAAGTTGCCCACCATTGGCGAAACCTCTCGTCATGTGCGCGGCTCGGCGCGAGATCGTCAATTCCAACTGGACCGCCCCATCCCTGCTCAATCGCGTCATAGAACTTCTGCCGCTGCTCAGGAGTCGGCGCCCATGGGTATTCGGGATCGTAGACACGCTTGGCGAACACACCGAACGTGATCAAGGCAACAGTTCGCTCCGGGTAAGTCGCGGCAAAGAGCAACGCCATATTGCCGCCTTCAGACCCTCCGAACACTACCGCCCGATCTGAATCGACCGCTTGCATGACTGCGCGTACGTCATCCATTCGTTGTTCGAGGGTCGGTAGATTTGTACTTTGATCTGAGAGACCCGTGCCTCTCTTATCGAAAAGTATTAGACGAGAGAATGACGCAAGCTTTCGATAGAAACTGGCGACGGCCCGTTCTTCCCAGCCGTACTCGAGGTGCGTCACCCAACCGGGCACATAGATAAGATCCACAGGCCCGCTGCCCAGCACCTGATACGCGATATTGATGTCACCGCTCTTGGCATACTTTGTCTCAGGTATTAATTCGTCGGTTGTGCCTGCGGCATACGCCGGTGTGGAAGTGTCCAGAACTGTCGTCTCGATGCGGGTTGTCGGCGCGTTCGATGAAGCGACTTTCTTCGTCAGGATCTCAGTGGGTACGTTCTCCAATTCTTCCAGCAGGCTTCCGTCTGAGCGACAGAATTTCATCATCTCGTCAGAATAGATCTGCTGGCAGGACGGACAACGCTTCATTGGAGTGGTGATCTCAAACCAACCGATTCAGATGCTCAAAAAGGATGGATGGATTTTAGCCCCGTTCTGGGCGAGCATCCTACCCCAGCAATTTGACCAGGCACTCTTGCTGAAATCACTGCGTCTTGAGACCAGGCTTTCGCGGCCCGCGTGCAACGATTTGTTATGCGTCGCATCGAAGGACGGCCTTACGTTAGTTATTAGTCTCTTCCAGTTTCGCATGGACGTTGTAATTGTCAGTTCCGATTCGCTGCCCGGTGATTTGCACACGGCCCCGCACATCCTTCACTTCATACGCAAAATAAAAGTCGGCTGCACCAGAAGAACCGCGATCTGTGATTCGCGCGCCGTTATCGTGAAGCGCGCGTTCAACGTCAAGTTTCAGCATTGAAAACAAGTCCGTCTCATTAAAGGACTCGTTTGATTTCAGGCGACACGTGAAGCTATCGCTCTTGTGTGAGTTAAAACGTCTGCGGCCTGAGCCGACGCCAAGCATCCTATTGAAATCAACGCCCCCGCCACCAGCACCGATCGCGTCGCAGGCAAAGCTGGCCGACGACTTGCCACTTTCTACCAAATGCGTAATCGAGAAATTAGAGAAGAAAGCGGTTTCTTCCCTGGATGACATGCACGATGCGCAAAGCACCGTAACGTAAGCCGCAAACGCGATCGAGATTGTCCGCTTCATCAGAGTCAAGAGCACCATAACGGCGGAGTTCACGCGGCCGCGCGATAGCGGCCACCTTGAACTAATAAAGCTTCATGCGAAACACTCCCGGGGCTCGCGGGCAACGATTTGTTGGGCGGCGTCCGTGTGGTCATTGTCTGTCCCATTTATAGGTGACGTTATAGCGAGCGTTGTTCTCAGGTTCAATGGTAATCCGATAGTCACCCTTCCGAAAAGTTACGTGTCCTTCGCGCCTGCCAAGCTGGTATTAATCGATCGAATGGGCTGGTCACGCCGCCACCGCCGCGGTTCAAAACGTGTGTGTAAATCAATGTAGTCTTAACGTCCTCGTGTCCCTGATTGCGCATGGTTAGACGACGGGATTTTCCATATATCATTTTCCATTTGAGATTTTTCATTTGAATGAACGAGCACACTCGGTTACTTCAGCTTTTCATATTCGCGCTTCGCTTCGATCATGACGGGCAGGTCGGCGTCGGCTTCCTTCCAGAAATCAAAAAATGACTCGTACTCTTTGCGCGCCGTCGCGGTGTCACCTTGCAGGACGGCCGCGCGCGCCAGGCCGAGGTGGGCCAGAGGCCATAGGGGAGAAACGATGTCCCACCCGCGATGATCGATGATGCGCTGAAACTCTGACGCGGCCGCCGCTCCATTTTTTGATTGCAGGTAGGCGAGGCCGCGCACCCACGTTGGTCTGAAGCTGAGCGCCGGCTCGTACTGCTTTGACGGCGGCAATAATTGAACTGCGCGCTCGGCTGACTCCCCACGTTTGAGTTCCATCGTGGCCCGGATAATCGGCAGCCAGACTGAATTGTGAATCGTATCGAGCGGAAACTTTTTGCTGAAGTCATCGGCCAGAGACTGTGCTCGTCTCGCGTCACCGGACAAGGCCAGGGTCCAGGCGAGTGGTTGCGAATCCAATTGTCCGATCAGCGAAGCCTGTAGCTCTTCTGAACTGATGTTTTCCCTGGCCAGCAGCGTCAAGACCTGGTCCGCCTGGTTTGCGGCCAGTTGGACCATGCCAAAAGTCGCACTCAGGTTGAAATCATTCGCGAGAATCCTCGCCTTCTCTGCGGGCAGTCCGCGCGCGGCCGCCAAAGCCGCCGCCTGGGCCAGGCTGACGCTCGCTTCGCGCCGCCGTCCCGCAAACGCCAGCGCGCGCGCCTGCAACTCGCGCATCTGATATTCGTCGGGCCTTCCGGAAAACCATTGGACCTGCCGTTCCATCAACTGCGCGTCTTGTTTGAGAAACCCGATTATGTAGAGGCGATTGTGAAAACCGTTCGAGTCCAATCCGCGCTGCAGGCCCTCCTGGATAATTTGCTGGGCCTCGTCGAAACGATTCAGGGCAATCAGCGCGAGTGCCAGGTTCGCGCGCGAAAGAGAATAGTCCGGATCGAGTTGCAGCACGGTGCGGTAGGCCTGCGCCGCCTGCTCAAACTCTCCGGCGATCATCAACGAGTTCCCGTGCAGATGAAATCCATCCGGATCGCGCGGATAGGTCTGCGTCAGCAGCGAAGTCATTTCAATTCGCTTGTCGAGTTCGCCGGTAATGTGGCGAAAGTAAGTGGCGGAAATCTCGAAGCGTTCCCGCTCGGTCACGCGGTCGCGCAGTTCATAAGCTCGCTTCACGTGTTCATTGCCGAGCGCGAGATTGCGCAGATCGCGATATGAAGTTCCGAGTTGCACGTGGGCCAGGGCGAATTCAGGATCGAGATCGATGGCGCGTTTGAATTGCGTTACTGATTGCGCGTATTGGGCCTTGCGGCGCAACTCAACGCCGGCAATAAAATCTTTGAAGGCTTCCAGCGACGCCGTGGTCGCCGTTTCGATCGGCATGTCATACTTGCGAATTGATGCCAGCGACTCGCCCAACTTTTCGCGCATGGCCGTGGTCGCGCGGCCCAGGGCCTTCAATACCTGCTCTTTGCCTTCGGCTTCGGTCTGCTGATGCGCGACGGTTTCGCCACTCTGGCTGTTGATTCCTTCCAGAGTGATGACGTAGTTGCGACCCAGACTCGCAATCGAACCAATCATCAGGACCTTGATGCCGCGCCGCTGGCAAATCTCGCGTCCGATTTCGCGCGTGATCTTCTCTTCGCGCGCACGTTCCATCTGTTTCAGCGTGTCGCGGGCCCGCTCTTCCGGAAAGATTCTGATGTAGGGTGATTGCTCGAGCTGTACGGTGAGGCCTTGCTTCAAGGTGCCGTCAAAGTCGGGATCGCCGGTGGTGTTGACGAAGTCCGTGAGCAGGATCGTGTCTTTCTCAGTAAGTGCCGGTGGCGGAGCCCCGAATGTGCGCAGCCGATAGAAGTAGATACCGCCGATTACGATGGCGACGATTGCCGTCAGGACTGATACCCACAGCCATTTCTTTGACTCGGGAATTATCGATCTGACTAGGCGACGTTTTTTGGCGGTGGTCGCGGTGAAGACCGAAGAGTGCTCAGTAATTACCGGCGTCGTATCGTCGCTTACCTCGATTGACTGCGCAGAATCACCTTCCGTCGAATCGGCTCGCGCATGCATCGCGAGTGCGCTTTGCAACTCCTCCAGATCCGATATCAGCTCACCGGCAGTTTGGTAACGTTCTTCAGGATTTTTTGCCAGGACCTGACTGATGATCTCCTGAAACCTCGCCGGCGAACGCGGCACCAGATGCCCGATGGGCGTCGGCTCGCTGTCGGTGATCGCGACCATCGTGTGATGGACCGTTTCGCCGCGGAAGGGCCGCTGGCCACTGATTAATTCGTAGAGCACGACGCCGAGGCTGAACAGGTCGCTGCGTCCGTCCAGTTGCTGACCGCGAACCTGCTCCGGCGACATATAACTGGTCGTCCCGAGCAGGATGCCGGTTCGCGTCTTAAAGCCGGCAGTCACCCGCGGATCTCTCTCGCTATCGTCCTCCAACTCTTTCTCAGTGAGTTTGGCGAGCCCGAAGTCGAGCACCTTTGCATAGCCATCAGGCCGCAGCATGATGTTTTCCGGTTTGATGTCGCGATGAATTATTCCGGCGGCGTGCGCGGTACCGAGGGCGCTGGCGACTTGAATCGCGACTTCGAGAATTTGATTGAGCGTCAGATCGTTGGCGTTAATGTGTTCGCGCAACGTGCGGCCTTCGACAAACTCGGAAGCGATAAAGTCACGGCCATTCTGCTGGCCAAAATCATAGATGGTCAGAATGTGCGGATGATTCAGCGCGCTGGCGGCTCTGGCTTCGCGTTCAAGACGTAGCACTCGCTCCGGACTGTGGAAGCGGGACGGCAGGAATTTGAGCGCGGCGTTTCGACCAAGCCGCGTGTCATACGCGAGGTAGACAGCTCCCATACCGCCCTGGCCCAGTTCGCTCACGAGCCGGTAGTCCCCGATCATTTCACCGCTGAAGCTCTGCGAATCAGCCTGGGTGAGCAGTGAGGGAACAAAGGTGCCGACCGCGTTGTAAGCGGGACGATCCATGAACAAGTTCTCTCGCGCATCAGCGGCGAGCATCTCCTCGACTCGGCGGCGGACTTCTTCATCGCCGTCACAGGCAGTCTCGAGGTAGGCCGCGCGTTGGTCTGCGGGACGCTCGAGCGCAGCTTCGAAGAGCTCAGTGATTTTGCGCCACTTCGCGGAATCCATCTTGTTTAGGGATGAGGGATGATTTAGGGATGAGGGTTGAGGGTTGAGGGATGAACTAGTGCGGTGATTCGCTTTTCATCCATCGTGTTCATCCTTCATCCCTCCGCCTTCATCCCTCCGCCCTCATCCCTCCGCCCTCATCCCTCCGCCTCCCAATTCTGTTTGCAGCCACGCGCGCGCGGCGCGCCAACCGCGCTCGACCGTAGGCGTCGACACCCGCATGACCTGAGCGGCCTCTTCGATGGTTAGTCCTCCAAAGAAGCGCAGCTCCACAATCTGGCTGCGGAGCGGATCGACCCTGGCGAGCGCTTCCAGCGCTTCATTGAGCGCGAGCAGATCTCGGTTTGGTTCGCTTTCGTGCTCGGCCGCGGTCAATGAAATCTGATATTGGTCGCCGCCGCGCTTTAGCCGCTGACGCGCGCGCGCGTGATCTACCAGAATTTGCCGCATGAGCCGCGCGGCAATGCCGAAGAAATGATTCCGGTTCTGCCAGGAAACCGACTGGTCTACCAGCTTCAAATAAGCTTCATTGATCAGAGCCGAGGTTTGCAGGGTGTGGCCGGCGCGTTCACCCTTCAAATGATAACGGGCGATGCGCCGCAAATGTTCGTAGACGACTGGAATGAGCGCGTCGCGAGCGGCCTCGTCACCGTCGCCCCAGGCAACCAACATCTGCGTCACATTTTCGGTCGGGGATGAAGTCATGTTCTCAACGACGAACGCATTAGAGAGAGGAAATTGTCACTCCCCTCGTGCCATGCAACCCGAAGGGTTGGGAGAGAGTAGCCGGTGGTCGAATCCCGACGTGTCGGGAGAAGACCACCGGTACCGCGTTCTCCCACACGCGCGCACCCTGAAAGGGTGCCAGACATCATAGCGGGAATCTTGCACCCCTACAGGGTGCTTCCCTTATTTCCGTCCTTCCCGGTGGTCTTCTCCCGACACGTCGGGATTCGACCACCGGCTACTGTCTCGCAGCCCTTCGGGCTGCACGTTTCAGATGCGTCCGCTATTGCCCCTCTCCCAGAGGGAGAGGGCCGCAAACATTCGGCAAATCATACACCTGCCATTCTTAGATCAAAAAAATCTTGGCTGCCTGATGGAATCCGCCCGCGGACGACGCACCTTTGAGTGACGGCGAAAAGTGAATAAAGCGATTCGCCGGCAAGCAACGGTCGCGCGCCTGGGAAAGGCCGCGCTGACCGGACGCTAAAGGTTTGAATTTCAAAGGAGAGAGTCATGAACAACAGGAAAATTAAAGCAATCGTCGCGACGGCCACCCTGCTGGTGCTCGCGGGAATTACCAGCGCGAGTACTCCAGGCACCCCAACGAAGGACAAGAATGGTCCTGAGCTGCCGTCACCGCTTTGCGACCGACTACGCGTGGGCGAGGGTAACAAATTGCACTCGCAGGTGTACGCGACCGGCGTGCAGATTTATCGATGGGACGGCAACAGTTGGGTGCTCGTCGGGCCCGATGCGACCTTGTTCGCGAACGCGGGTTATGACGGCAAAGTCGGCAAGCATTACGTCGGTCCGACCTGGGAAAGCAATAGCGGCAGCAAAGTTGTCGGCACGCGCATGTATGGATGCTCGCCGGATACCACCGCCATTCCCTGGTTATTGCTCGAAGCAGTTTCGACGAGCGGGCCCGGCATTTACAACTCGGTGACCTACATCCAGCGAGTAAACACCAAAGGCGGATTACCGCCCGCGGGTCCGGGCTCGTTCATCGGCGAGACCGTTCAGGTCCCTTACACGGCCGAGTACTACTTTTATCGCGAACAGTAAATCGATTTACGGCTGGTTAGTTCTTCACGTGAATGCGCGTGAGCTAATCCGGCCGCTGGGGGAGCGGATGTCACATCTCGCCATCCGCTCTCCGAGACATCAGCGAGACATGAAATGAATTAAGGAGACAAGATGAATCACGGTTACACATATCAATCGACTTTGGCCGCTGGTCAGGCGACGCCCTGGCGCGTCGAGGACATCATCGGCGGCGACAAGCGGCTCGACTTTTCCAAGCCGTTTATGCCGGAAGCGCTGGCGTGGATGGACAAGCTGACGTTCCTTTCGGCGGATGAAAAGCGAATTCTCAATCAGATTCGCGGCAACACGTACCTCAGCATTTTCGAACTGGTAGAGGAGTTCATTCTGCCGTTCGCGTTGGACGAAGCGCGTCCGCATTTGCTCGACGGCGATTATCGCCTGCGCGCGCTGCTGCAGCTGGCCAGCGAAGAAGCCAAGCACATTCAGCTCTTCAAAACCTTCAAGCGTGAGTTTGCCGAAGGCTTCGGCACTGAATGCGCGGTGATTGGGCCGGCTGACGAGGTTGCGAAAGCTGTGCTGAACCATCAGCCGCTGGCCGTCGCGATCGCAATTCTGCAAATCGAGTGGATGTCACAGCGCCACTATTTGGAAAGCATCAAGGACAATCATGAGCTCGATCCGCAATTCAAGAGCCTCCTGAAGAATCACTGGGTGGAAGAGGCGCAGCACGCGAAG
>Ga0105242_10002208_pt1 | contig 15351 bp, 16 predicted proteins | sample KBSM24metaG_FD_81521 | JGI IMG/M metagenome (GOLD analysis project Ga0105242, IMG submission 81521) | Miscanthus rhizosphere microbial communities from Kellogg Biological Station, Michigan, USA - KBS M2-4 metaG | ecosystem: Host-associated > Plants > Roots > Rhizosphere > Soil | place... | reverse complement strand
GGTTCAGCGCGCGGTCGCCGCACTCCCACGCGTCGCCGCGCCAACGCTCGTCATCCAGTCGCGCGAGGACAACCGAATCGGCGTCGAGGACGCCGAGGCAGCGTTCGCGCGGCTCGGCGCACGTGAAAAGCGCCTGGAGTGGATCACAGGCGCCGCCCACATCATCACGGTCGATTATGGACGCGAGCGAGTGATCGAGCTGCTCGCGTCGTGGATGGAGGAAAGGCTCGTCAGCCGGTAACGCGTTCGACGAGCGACTCGCCCATCTCCTTGATGGCTTCGACACCGCCGGTCACGGCAGATGTGGCCTGCTGGGCGACTTCCTTGGCGACGCGCGTGACGCGGGCGATGGGCGCCGGCATGCGCGACTTCTTCGCGCTCTTTTTCGCCGGCTTCTTCGCTGCATTCGTCTTCGCGCGAGACGCAGAAGCTTTGCGTGCGGAGCTCGACCGCTTCGAAGCCGCCACCTTGCCGCGACCGCTCTTGGCGGTGGGTCGCTTGGAGGTGCTTCGCTTGCCAGCCCGAGTGGCAGACTTCGCGCGGGACTTCTTGGCTTTCGAGGCCATCGTGGTTCTCCCTGGAGTCGATCGTGAAAGAGGGCGAGCGGCAGGCACAGCAAGAACTGGACTCAGCGGTAGCACGTCATGGAGGCCACGCGCGTTTCCGCGAATATGGTTTTCCAAAAACGGCGGCGAGAGTGGAATCGGCATCCACGGCGCGCACAACAACATCGATCCGCGAGGCGAGCGTTAGCAAGTTCGAGAAATCGCGGTAGCGCGAATAGCCGTGGCAAAAACACCACGGCCCGCGTCGAGTGAGATCCCCCAACCAGATGTCGGGGAGTCCGATCCATGTGAACGCGTAAAAGAGATTCAGCTTCTTGAGGCGCGGGAGATCGCTCTCGATGACGCGGTGAGGCAGAGAGCCGTGCTTCCCCCATTGGATATCGATCGCTACCTGGCCACGATCGCGCCAGTCGGCGTGCAGCAGCGTGCCATGCCAGAAGGTCCAGATGTCCGTGGGTGCCCGGGTGGAGTCATAGCCCACCCAAAGTACCTCTTCGTCGGTGGGGACGGTAAAAGGAATCCACGAGCCGTGGACGTCGTCGCGCCAGAGAAGGTGGTACGCGACAACGGGTCGGGTCGGATGGACGACCGCGACCACCCGTTCCAAAGGGAACCACTCGTCGCGTTGGACGTATAACAACGGGGCGATTGTGCGGGCCAGGACGGCCGCGCTGTCTCCCGGATCCAAGGCTCCGGGGAGCGAGGTTGGCGGGGGGAACGGAGGGATGTGGGCGCGAGGACCGCAGCCCATGAGCCAGAGCGTGGCGAGCCCAACCGCAAGGTGGGCGCGACGTGACAAATCGATACCCTCGTTAGTCTTGTAACTTTAGAAGGTTAGTCGTAATCGGCGGACCGGAGCCGCAGTTTCCGGGTTGTTTGCTGTTGAGGAGGACACATGCGCAAGCCGCGACCGGCTACGTATAATCCAGCACAGGCGCTTAATCTGATCGCCAACGATCGCACCGGTTCACCGCTCAGCTGCCCGTCGTGTTCGGGCACGATCGAGCGAACGCCAAATCAGATGCCCGCACCGCCCAGGTCCCACGTGACGCTCCGTTGCCGAGAGTGCGGTCGGATTGCGCGCTACATAGCGGGCGCAGCGTAAGGTCCCTCGCCTCTTCGTGCCCGCCATTGTCCGGCGAGGCGCTCCAAGTTGCACAAAACTTGCCCCGACGACGCTTAAGCGGCCTCGCTGCCGTGCAGATGGAGTGTGCGCGGCGAGGTGGATCACGCCGGGCGGGGTGCGCGGACTGTGCCTCGGCGCGGGATCGAGAATCACCGTTTTTTTGCAAGAGGTAAGTGCAATGGCTCGTCTTACCGGCACCGTGAAGTGGTTCAACGACGCCAAGGGCTACGGCTTCATTTCGCGTGAGGGCGGCCCTGACGTCTTCGTGCACTTCAGCGCCATCCAGGGGAGCGGGTTCAAGTCGCTGGCCGAGGGCGATCGTGTGGAGTTCGAGATCGTTCAAGGTCAGAAGGGACCCCAGGCCGCGGACGTCATTAAGGCCTCGTGATCCGGCGCGCACGGCCGAACAAAAACGCCCCGGCGGTTGCCGGGGCGTTTTGTTTTCGCGAGCCGGTCGATGTGGACGCGTTCGGCTGGGAGACCATAAGAGAACTGATAACAGCGAAAACTCACGCTTGCCCGTCCGATTGCGGCCGCGATTCGATCGGCGGACGGAAAGTTGCGTGAGCTGGTTCTCATGGCGACTCGACGACGCACGACAGCCAAGCGGCCGCGGCGCCCAGCCAGTTTGCGAGCGAAACCCCCGGTCATTGCGCAGCTCGAACAGGTCCAGGCTTCGGGGGGCGACGGTGTCGTCGAGCTCGGCCGAGGCGGCTCGCTGCACGTGTCCAGCTTGAACAAGCTGTACTTCCCCAAAGACGGCTTCTCGAAGGGCGACCTCATGCGCTACTACGCGACGGTAGCGCCGGCCATACTCCCCGCGATCGACGGCCGCCCCCTGATTCTCAAGCGATATCCCAACGGGATCGACCGTCCGTCGTTCTTCCAGCAAAACGTCAAGGATGTGCCGGACGGAGCTCGAACCGCAGTTGTCGTGACGGAGGGCGGTAGACACGCTGAGCGCCTCGTCGGTGGCGACCTGCTGACGTTGCTGTATACCGTGCAGATCGGGTCGATCGCGGTTCACGCATGGCAGGCGCGAGCGGAGAGTCGTTTTGCCGACACGACGACGATCGATCTGGATCCCGGCGACGGCGTTCCGTTCGCGCAAGTCGTTCTGCTCGCCAAGCAGATCAAAGAAGAGCTGGACCGAGTGGGTCTGCGCGGCGGCGTGAAGACGTCCGGCTCACGGGGTATCCACATCGCGCTGCCGATGCCGGCCCGAACGCCGTTCGATGTTGCGGCCGCCGTCGCTCGAACGCTTGCCGAGCGCGTGGCCGCTCGCCATCCTGACATGGCAACCGTCGAGCGAAGAATTCGTGCGCGACCGAAAGGATCCATTTACGTGGACGCGCAACAAAACGCGGAAGGGAAAAGCGTCGTGGCGGCCTATTCTGTGCGTGCTCGACGCGGCGCGACCGTCTCGGCGCCGCTCGAGTGGTCGGAACTACGACGAACGCTGCGTCTCGAAGCTTTCACCATCGAGACGATGCCGGTCCGGCTACGCCGGGTCGGCGACATTTGGGGTGCCGCGATGAAGCGGCGCAACACGAAACGGGTGATCGACCGCCTGTTGAGTGGCGAGTGACACCGGAGAAGTGCGATGGACCCAGACCGGGAAGTATCACTGAACGCAGCCGCCATCTACTGGCGTGAGTTGCCGGGCGGTGGTTACGTGGCGATCGATGTCCGCCGCGAGCGAGAAATACCGAAGAGCTGCGTGTCGGTGGAGCGTCGCGCGAAGCACGAGCGGCGAGGCGGACACAATCCTGTCGTGATCGCCGAGGCCGACGGCGACGAACGATCTCCAGCCTTTGCCGATCTGTATCGTCTGGCCGCAGACAACGCGGCGATCGCGCGCGCGCTGCTGGAGATCGAGGGGCCGCAGCGCGCGGATTGACGACGCCTAGCCGAGGGCGTCGAAGCGGACACCGCGCCGCGCACGACGGCGTCTTGGCGGCGCATAGCGAAACAGCTGCGCGGGGCGACCGCGGCCTTCACTGCGCCACTCGTCGGTCGCTTCGACCAGCGACGCAGCGTGCAGCGCGCGGCGAAAGCTGGCTTTATGAAGCTTTCGTCCGAGAAGCAACTCGTAGATTCGCTGCAATTCGCTCAGCGTGAAGATCGCGGGAAGGAGTCGAAAGGCGATCGGCTGTTGATCGACGCGGACCCGAAGCGTGGCGAGCGCGGCGTCGATCTCTTCGCGCTGGCGCGGCGCGAGCGACGCCGGGGCTTCGGATACCTCCACCCAGACATGGGGCGAGCGAAAAGCCGTACCGGTCGGAAGCAACCCGAAATAGAGGATCGTAATCCTGCGTGCATCAGACGAAGGCTGGCGCGCGGAGGGCGCGTTGAACGCGCCGACCTGCTCGAGGACCGTAGGCGCCAGGTTGGCGACGTCTCTCGCCAAGTCGAGCGCGGACTGATCGAGCGTTTCGTTCGCGCCGAGGGTGGTCGACGGAAGCGTCAGTCGCGAACGCGACCGGTCATCGGCGCCGCTACGCAGAAGAACGCCGAGCTCACCTTCGTGCGGGGTGAATAGCGCCAGCTCGACGCCGATGGAAAAACTGCGCGCGGCAACGCGCCTCGACGACGAGCGTTCGACCATGTCGGCGAATTAGTGACACGGTGTGAATAACGTCAAGGCCGGCGATGGGCGATGGGCGAATTACGGTATGGCGGCGCGCGTGATTCCGGCCCCGAAGGACAGAACGGGCGGGATGCTGATGGGAAGACGGCCACCGATGGCGGCTGTGCCGAGGAGAGCGCGAGCGGCGGCGGTCTGCGAAACCGGGAAGCCTCCCCAGGCGACGAGGTAGCTCGACGCAGTGGGGACCTGCTGCAGGAGATACGGATTGCCGAACGCGACGACGATCGTGCGCGGGTGGCGTTGCACGATGGCGCGCAGGAACTGGGCGATCGGCTCCGGCGCGTTGGGATTCGCGACGTTGGTCCCCGTGGTGATATACGAGCCGACGATCGTCACATCGGACGAATCGGCGGTGGCGAGCATCCGGTCGTAGTCCGGCGACAGATCGTCGGGGACGATTTGCCCGGTCCGGAGATCCTGAAATCCGCGACGCAACTCGGCGTTGAATGTCGCACCGGCGCCAAGATCGGTTCGTCCCGCGATCGTGATGGAGAGTACGCGCGGAGCCGGGGCGCGCGCGATCGGCACGAGCGACAGCGAATCCTTGGCCAGCGTGACGGCACGCTGCGCGACTGTGGCGGCGATTGCGAGATGCGTCGTGTCGCCGACAACGGCGCGCACGGAATCCAGGTCGACGACTCGGCGGCGATTCAATCCGAGGCGCTGCTTGATCTCGAGCACTCGCCGGACGGAGGAGTCGACATGCGCCTGCGTGAAACGTCCTTCGCGCACGCCGCTCACGACCGCATCAATTGCCGCCGGAACATCGCTTGGCATGAGCAGAATATCCGCACCGGCGGCAATGGCGAGCTTGCACGCTTCGGCGATGCTGAGTGCATTCTTGATCGTACCGTAGTTGCCGCTCGTCGACTGGGCTGGAGACGACCCCGCCGTCACACGCGACAGCACGCCGTTCATGTCCATCGCGTCAGTGATGAGGAGGCCCTTGAACCCGAGCTGCTTGCGCAACAACCCGGTCATGATCGCCGGATTGAGCGTGGCCGGGACCGACGCCGTGTCGAGCGCCGGAACGAGGCCGTGAAAGGTCATCATGCCGTCGATGCCGGTGGCGATCGCGCGGCGAAACGGCACGAGCTCCACGGAATCGATTCGCGCGCGGCTGGCGTGAATCGTCGTGATGGTGAGGTGAGAGTTTTCGTCGGTGTCGCCATGCCCGGGGAAATGCTTGCCCGTGGCAAGCACACCGTGGTCCTGCAGCCCGTGGATGAGCGCTTGACCCATGTCGGCGACGAGATGCGGATCTTCGCCGAAGGAGCGCATCCCGATGACGGGGTTCGCGGGATTGTTGTTGACGTCGAGTACCGGGGCGAACGCAATGTGAACGCCGAGGGCGCGCGCCTCGACCGCCGTGATCCGACCTTCCTGATAGGCGAGCGACGTGTCGCGCGTGGCGCCGAGTCCCATTTGGTATGGGAACATCGTCGCGCCGCCCAAATAGATGTTGTTCGGCAGGAAATATCCGCCACGCTGTCGGAAGGCGACGCCCGTCTCGTAATCGGCGCCGACAACGAGTGGCAGCACGCTGAGACGCTGCATCGCGTTGAGCTTCTCAGCGGTCTCAATCGGTGAGCCGATCGACATGATGAATCCGCCGACGTGCTCGCTCCTGATGAGCTGCTGCACTCGCTGCCATCCGGGACTCGACGTCGGCGTGTAGTCTCCGAACAGCTGCGGCCATACCAATTGTGCGGCACGGTCGCGCGGAGACAGTGTGGCGAGAACGGAATCGGCCCAGCGCCCGGCGTCCGGTGCCGCGCCGCCGCGGGCAACGGTGGAGGTCGCGCCCGCGCAACCGAGCGTCAGCACCGCGAGCGTAACTGCCGCTGAGCGTCGCGCCCGGCTCACCACTGGATGGTGCCTTTCTTCGAGGTATCCACCTCTTCTTCGGATCCGGATTTGAACAGAAATCCCTGCATGTTCTGTTTCAAAAAACTCCGAGCTTGCGGGTCCATCACGTTGAGGCCGTAGTGGTTGATCAGCATGGTCTGCTGCCGCAGCCACTGCGCCCAGCAGTCCTGACAGATCTGCTCGACGATGCGCTGGCCGATCGCGCCGGGAAATGGAGGTCGCTCGAACGCAGGCTTTACCTGCCCGCATCGAACGCAGGTGATCTCAGGCATAAGATGTTGGTTGGAACTTCCGCAATTTAGGGGCTCGGCGACTCGGTGACTTCTCGGGGTGATGGCGGATGAAAAAAAGGGTCGCCGGGATGGCGACCCTTTTTGAACTCGAAGGCGAAAGCGTCAGTGGCCGCGGGCGTAATCGACCTTGGCCAGTCGAACGAACTGAAGCATCCGAATGTAGACCCAGCCGATGTCGAACTCGAACCAGCGCGCGGCGAAGCGAGCGGATTTGGGGTCGGCGTGGTGGTTGTTGTGCAGCTCTTCACCGCCGAGCCAAATGGCGATCGGAGTAATGTTGCGGCTTTCGTCTTTCACTTGGAAGTTGCGGTAGCCGAGGGCGTGGCCCACGCCGTTCACGATGCCGGCCGCCCAGAAGGGAATCCACATCATCTGGACTCCCCACACGACTGGGCCAATGAAGAACCCGAAGAGGTAGACGTCGGCGGCGAGCATGATCAGGATGCCCAGCCAATTCAGCCGGCTCAGAAGATGGCGCTCGATCCAGTCGTTCGGCGTGCCCTTGCCGTATTTCTCGAGCATCCCAGGCTGACGAACGGCCCGGCGGTAGTAGAAGGCGCCCTTGAAGACGATGTTGCGGAGGCCCTCGAGGAGCGGGCTATGCGGGTCGCCGTCACGGTCGGCGAAAGCGTGATGCTTCCGGTGGCAGGCGACCCATTCCTTGGTCACGATCGCAGTCGTCAGCCAGAGCCAGAGGCGCATTGGAAGGGCGGCGAGGTAGTGCAGCCGTACGCCGCGATGCGTCTGCGCACGATGAAGGAAGAGCGTCACGCAGACGTTTGTGACGTGGCCGGCGACGACCACGAAGAGAATGGGCATCCACCAACGTGACGCCCACACGCCGAAACCTGGCATTGCTGAACTCCGCACTTGAGACCGAGGTCCGGGATCGCCCAAAAGGGTGGCGGCCCGGTCGAACCGAGCAATTTAAGCGGCCCCAGTCACCGCTGCCATGTGACGACGCGCGTTGGAATAAGGCACTAAGGCGTTTTCGAATCCGGAGGCCGCACAGCCGGTGCCGGACTCCCAGCCGCTGAGCCCGCCGGAGTGTCTGCCGTTGGTGCGTCGCCCCAGACATCGTTCGCGCTATTCACGTCCGGGACGCTCGGGTCGGGCCACAAGCGAACGCCGACGACGGAGCGCCGAACCGGAATGGTCGCGACATAGCGATCGGTTCTCGTCCAAATCTCGACGGGGAGATGGATGTCTGTGGTCGAGAGGTCGTCGAGTTTGAGGCGCATCGTCACGGGGAACGGTATCGAGGTCGCCCGGCGGAGGTGGACCTCCACGACGTTCTCGCCGCCCGCCTGGCGCATCGTGACGCCGTCCACGGCTATGTCGAGGACGTCGGTGCCGTAGAAGAAGGCGCGCCAGAACCAACCGAGGTCCTGTCCGGACACGTTCTCGACGGTCCGGAAGAAATCGGCGGGCGTCGGATGCTTGAAAGCCCAGCGGCGGACGTATTCGCGCATCGCGCGGTCCATTGCATCGCGGCCGATGACCGCGGTACGCAGAGCAAGAAGCACCGCGCCGGGTTTGCGGTAGGCCATCGCACCGAGCGCGTCGGGATCGATGCGATCCGCGGGCGTCATGATCGGCGACTGCCGGCCGCTTTCAACCGTTTGGCGCCAATTGCTCAGGTACGCCGGGAAAGCGGCGGTTCCGGGGCTGCGACGCTCATTCGAGAAAGCGTTCTGGAACGTATTGAATCCTTCATCCATCCAGGCGTGTCGGCGCTCGTTGGATCCGACGACCATTGGGAACCACTCGTGGCCCTGTTCATGGTCGATGGTGCTGAAAATCGACGACGCGTCCGCAGTGCCGTACCCGACCATGACGAGCATCGGGTATTCCATGCCGGAGACCGGACCGGCGACGGACGTCGCTTGCGGATACGGGTAGTGCATCCAGAGCTCGGAATACGTGCGAATCGCCCACTGCGTCTGCTCGGCGGCGGATTCCCACGCCTGACCGGCTTTAGGAGATTGATATAATGCTTGTATCAACACGCCGTCCCAGCTGGTCGCATCCCATCGAAAATCCGGCGCGGCTGTCCAGGCGACGTCGCGCACACGGTCGGCGCGGAAACGCCAAGTCTTGGTGCCGGCGATCGCGCGGCCTCGTTTGGCGGCGGCTTCATCGGCGGTGATGACCTGAATGACCGACGGTGTCCGTGACGCGCGCTCGAGGCGCTGCGATTGTGCCGTCGTGAGGACGTCGCGCTGGTTTTGGAGCGTTCCGCTGCCCGCCACGACGAAGCCCGCGGGAACGGTGACGCTGTAATCGATGTCGCCGTAGTCGAGGTAGAACTCTCCTTGGCCGAGATAGGGCTCGGTGTTCCAGCCGCGCGCGTCGTCGTACACCGCCATGCGCGGATACCACTGCGCAATGAGGTACAGCGAGCTGTCGCGACCCATGCGGTCGGAACCGTGCTCGGGAACGGCGAAGGAATACTGCATGCCGATCGTCAGCTGCCCGCCTTTCGGCAGGAGCGGCGTGTCGAGATCGATGCGCATCATCGTGTCATCGATCTTGCCGACTGTGCCGCGCCCGTTGATCTGGAGGCCGGTGATGTCGTAGCCGCCCTGAAAGCCGCGGACCCCGAAGCGCGATTGCGCGGCGAAGACGAAGCTTCCCTTGCTGCCGGGTTTGTACAAGTTTTGATCGAGCTGGAGCCAGACGAACCGCAGTGTGTCGGGCGAGTTATTCGTATAGCGAATGCTCACGGTGCCGTGGACGCTTTTTTCCGTCGTGTCGAGCGTCGCGGCGATTGTGTAGTCGGCCCTCTGCTGCCAGTACTCCGGGCCGGGCGCGCCGGAGGCGGTTCTGACGCGAGAAGGTGACGGCCAATCGAAGGGGTCGACGCCGTGAAACGGGTCGTCGGTGACAGTGGCCGGCGGACGCATGACTGTGACAGGCGGCGGCGGTGCCGAGTTCGTGAACCGCGGAGCGACCAGGACGGGCGTGATAACTTGCGGCCCTCCACCGAAGCATGCCGCGCAAAGAAGTGCGGCGAGCGGCGCGAGTGCTTGCGCCGCTAGCAGAGCCCGGCTAGCTCTGGTTCGATGGCGCGAAACACACCCAGGAAAACGGACAGCATGCCCGCGATCATCGACGGGCAAGCGACGCGAGCGGGAACGGCGCGGTATCGCGACCGATTCAGCGCGGAGTTTGTCGCGGATCATTTTCGTGACGCGTCCTTCGTGGGTTACATGTCATCCATCGGCATTGGCACCTATCTCGGCGACACTACCGATGAGGATGACGCATCGTATACGACGGCAATCCAACACGCAGTTGGATCTGGGATCAATGTCATCGATACCGCGCTCAACTATCGGGCGCAGCGCTCGGAACGAAGCGTCGGTACGGCCATCCGGCGCGCCATCGAAGCGGGCGTTATCCAGCGAGACGAAATCGTCGTTTGCTCGAAGGCCGGGTACGTTCCGCTCGATGGTACTCCACCAGCGACGCGAGAGGAATACCGGCAATACGTCGAGCGCGAGTTTCTCGAAAAGGAGATTGTCCTCCGCGAAGAGCTGGTCGGTGGCGGCCATAGCCTAGCGCCGCGATTTCTCCGGTACTGCCTGGCAAAAAGCCGCCAGAACCTCGGGCTGCGCACAATAGACACCTATTTCCTGCATAACCCGGAGCAGCAAGCGCGGGCCGTGGATAGGGAGACTCTGTACAGCCGCATCGAGGCGGGCTTCCGGGTTCTGGAGGAGGCGGCGGACCGCGGCGAAATCGGGGTCTACGGCTGCGCCACGTGGAACGGACTGCGAACGCCGCGGGACTCAGTGGAGCATCTCAGCCTAGACCGGTTAACCGCGATCGCACGGGGGATCGCTGGAGATGGCCACCGCTTCCGAGCGATTCAGTTGCCACTCAACCTGGCGATGCCCGAAGCGATTCGACAGCACACGCAGTCGATCGATGGGAATCAGGCGAGCGCGATCGAAGCGGCCCAGGCCTTGGGGCTAACGGTCATGGCGAGCGCCACGCTCCTACAGGCGACGCTGGCCGCAGGGCTTCCCCCGGAAATCGGACAACACTATCCCGGGGCGTCGGACGCCCAGCGGGCTATTCAGTTCGTTCGTTCGATCCCCGGGGTGACGACCGCGTTGATCGGCATGCGGCGCGCCGAGCACATCGACGAGAACCTCGGCGCGGCTAGGGCTTCCAGTCCGCGATAAAGAGATTCAAATCGCCATCCTTGGATGAGCGTCCAGATGCCCAGACCAAGGAGCGACCATCGGGGCTGAACATCGGGAATCCGTCGAACTCGGCGTGATGCGTCACTTGCTCGAGGCCGGAGCCGTCGGCGTTGACGAGGTAAAGTTCGAAGTCGCGGCTGCGCGGATTCTTGTAATTGGACGAGAAGATGATCCGCTTGCCATCCGGGGTGAAATAAGGCGCGAAGTTCGCGCCGCCGAGGTTCGTGATCTGGTGCTGATTCGAGCCGTCGGCGTTCATCACCCAGATCTCCATGCGATTGGGTCGCACGAGCCGCTGTTTAAGCAAACCTTGATAGTTCGTGAGCGCGGTGTCCGTCGGGTGCCAGGCGCGATAGACGATCTGCTTGCCGTCGGGTGAAAAGAAGGGACCGCCGTCGTAGCCCGGTGTTGTGGTCAGGCGTTTCAGCCCGGTCCCGTCGACGCGCATCGTGTAGATATCGAGGTCGCCGTCCTTGAGCGACGTGAACACGATCGTCTGACCATCTGTGGAGAGGGTGCCTTCCGCCGTGTAGACGCCATAGTTGGTGAGGCGTTTGAGGCCGGAGCCGTCCGGGTTGGCGGTGTAGATGTCATAGGGGTCGAGCCCCCAGACATATCCCTTGGACGGATCGGGCTTCGCCGGACAAGCGGCGTCGGCGGCGTGCGTCGAGCCGAAGAAGATCTTTCGATCGCCGTCGTAGAAATAGCCGCAGGTCGTCTTGCCGAGACCGTTCGAGACGCGATGGACGTCGGAGCCATCGACGTTCATCACGAACTCCTGATCGCATCCGTTGCCGCCGCGGGTGGACTGAAAGATCAGTCGCTTTCCGTCACGGCTGAAATACGCCTCGGCGTTTTCAGCACCGAACGTGAGCTGGCGAATGTTGGCAAAGTGTGATTCGCCCGGTTCCGGCGCGGGACCGGTGGTGGCGGAATGACGCGCGCATGTAGAAACCGCCGCCGCGACTGTGATCGCGGCGGCGGCGGATGTCAGTAGTCGCATGCCCGAAATTTAGGGCTTTTTCGGCGGCGTGCGCGTGCCGTTCGCCAGTGGTTCGCCGACGATGGCAAAGAGGTCGCGCTGCGAACTGCCTTTCTCGGCGAGCTCGATCGCCTTACGAAGGGTGGCGTCGTATGGGAGATCCCGACGCTTCGCGGCGGAATCGCCGAACGCGTAGTGGGCCACACGCTGGTCGAGCAAACGACTCACGTAGCGGCTCGCTCCGTCGAACAACTTGCGATCGCTGGTCACACCCTTGGACTGCAGACGGGTGAAGAATTCGTTCATCCACGCCGGCTGCACGGTGAAATTCGGCTGGACCGTCTTGCCGAGCTCCATGCTGTAGTCCTCGAGCGTGCTGCGGAACTCCTGGCTTTTCGGCGCGACGGCTCGGGCGAACTGCTGCTCGGGCGTCGTGAGGGTATCCTCGGCGACGATGACGTCGGGCGTGATGCCGCCGCCACCGTAGACGGTACGACCCGCGTCGGACTTGTAGGCCGGACGTGTTTTCTTGGAGGCGTTGGTCTCGTTCGTGTCGGGTTGCTCCTCGACGAACTGCCCGTTGACGAATTTGCGCGGGCGCTGAATCGAGCGACCGCTCGGGGTGAACCACTTGCCGGTGGTGAGCTTGAGGGCGTAGCCGCCGTCGAGAGAGTAGACGCCCTGCACGAGGCCTTTGCCGAAGCTCGTTGAGCCAACGACGAGAGCGCGGTCGTGATCCTGCAGTGCGCCGGCGACGATTTCCGATGCCGACGCCGTGCGTTCGTCGGTGAGGATGACGAGCGGAATCGTCGGGGCAATCGGGCTGGTCTTGGCACTCTCTACCTGCATCGGCCCTTCACGTCCTTTGACCGATGCGATGAGCGAACCCTGCGGAATGAACATGTTGGCGACTTGCAGACTCTGCTCGAGGATGCCGCCTGGATCGCCGCGCAGATCGATGATCAGACTCTTGGCGCCTTTGGCTTCGAGCTGACGAACCGCCTGCATCGCATTCTCCGCCGCGTTCTCGTTGAACTGCTGCAGCGGCAGGTAGCCGACCTTGTCGTTGAAGGTCAGCGTGTAGGGAACGGCCGGAATGCGAATGATCGCGCGGGTAAATGTGCCGTTGATCGGCACGGAGACACCTGGGCGCGCAAAGGTGACCTTGACCTTGGTGCCGGGTGTTCCGGTGAGCGAGTCGGAAACTTGGTTGATCGACCAGCCGCGCGTCGAGTTGGTGTCGACCTTGATAATGAGATCGCCTTCATGCACGCCACCCGCCTCGGCGGGCGTGTTCGGATAGACCGTCACCACACGGACGGTCTTGGTCGCGGGCTCGGGTTCGATGAGCATTCCGAGTCCGCCGTAACGGCCGCCTGTGCGGCTGTTGAACTGTTTCAGATCGCGCGGCGTGAGCAACTCGCTGTACGGATCGTTGAGCTCTTTGACCAATCCGGCGGCCGCCTTTTCATAGACGTCGGGCTGCGGCAGCGTGTCGACGAAGCGCTCGCTGACGAGCGTCATTACCTGATCCAAGAGCGCCGCGCCTTCGCGTTGGGGTCGAGCCTGGAGAAAAAACCCACCTCCGACGACCGGAATCAACAAGGCTCCGGCGAGCGCGAGCTTACGATTGCGATGCATGAGGACGTCCAGCGTGTGGTGTGTGTTGAACGATAACCTTGGCAAAAACGGCTCCCGAACCGGCGGTCATTCCTCGTCAGGCTCGGGGTTGGAAATCAGGTCGGCGGCATGTCGGTTCCAGAGGGACTTCCAGGATAGTGCCACGCCGGAGCGGAAGCGCTTTTTTGTGAGCCGAAAGCCTGCCGGCGAGATAGCGATGGTGAACGGCTCGCCGTCTATCTCGATCTCGCGTCGAATGGTCTTGTCGAGCTTGGTAGCCATGGGTGTCGTCAGAGTGATACACTCGCCAAGCCGGGCGGTTCTATCGAGTATCGGCTGAGTTGCCCAGTCGGTCTACAGCGGCTTCCGACCGGCGAGGACGTAGTCGACGAACCACTCCCTATGTTGTTGACGAACTACGGCTTCCCGGATCACTCCGGCCTCCTTGAGCATGTCGTGCGCGGGCTGAAGTACCCGTTGGAGGTGGGACGGGTACCGCTGTGAGAGGGGGAGCTGGTCGCGAAGCCGATCGAGCGAGACGCGCCAGGTGACCGTATCGCGCACGCGGGCGACCTCGAGCAGGCGATAGAGGCGACGCGCGACAGGGGACGGCAACGAGAAATACCGACCGACGTTGAGCGGGACGACGTGGCGAGCAGCGACGTTCTGCCGGACCACCGGTGAGAGGATGACGCGCGCTTCGCCCGGCTCGGCGGCGACGACAGACGGGAAGAGGGCCAATTGATCGCGTTCGCGCGAGCGCCGTCGCTCGATCATGACAGAATTCAGCAGCGTAAAGCTCACGTCGGCGGGACCGGCAATCGAAGTATCGAAGTAGCTATGCTCGGATTGAAGGGTCGTGCGCTCGAGGCGAGTGAGCGCCCCGCGGAGCTGCTCGGATGTTCGCCCGTCGGCCTGGCGGCCCATCGATCGAAGAAAGGCGTGGAGCGTGAAGGTGAGCGTTCCGTCGGCCGGCTCGCCCGCGTCCTGAAAGCGGTGCATCAACTCGATGTAGACGTCCTGGTCGAACGTGCCGGGAAGCCGATCGCCCGGGCTGGCGAGCACCCGCCAGCGGCCACCGTCTTCCGTCGTGTAGGAGATTGCGGCGTCGTCCGGCGCATCGCTCAGGCGAAAGAGGGGCAACTCCTCGAGGGAACGATCGAGGAGGACGCTTCGAGCCTGAGAACGACGTTTCGCGGCGAGGCTCATGGCGAGGGAGAGGTGGCGATCAACCGAGCGGCATGACCGTGCCGGTGATGGCGCTGGCTTGCTCCGAGCACAGGAAGAGGACCGCGTCGGCGACCTGCTGTCTCTCGACGTACGGCACCGCGTCACCCATCGCTTGCACGTTCGACGCCGTTCGGATCGAAGCGGGTGCGAGCGCGTTCGCGCGCACGCCGTTCGGTCGTTCTTCGGCAGCGATGGCGCGCATGAGCGTGACGACCCCCGATTTCGCGACGGCGTAGGCCGACATCTTGGCTACGGTGCCACCCGGAAGAGCGGCGCGAGATGCGAAAAAAACGATGGAACCCCGGCGGGGACGGAGAAAGGGAATGAAGGCCCTCGCCGTGAGATACGCGGTCGTGAGATTGATCGCGATCTGTCGATTCCAAACGTCGTCGCCGCTCTCGGCCACCGAGCCGCTCATGGTAAATCCGCCGGCCATGTGCACGAGTGAATCGAGCGCGGGCCCGTGCTCGGCGCGAAGCGTCTCGGTCAGCGACGACACGGCTCCGGAGTCGGCCAGGTCACAGGCATAGCCGAACGCCGCGAATCCGGCGGCACGAATGGCCTGCGTGCGGGCGTCGACGTGCCGCCGGCTTCGGCCGACGAGGATGACGGAGGCGCCAGCGGCGGCAAAGGCGCCGGCGACGACCTCGCCGACCTGCCCTTCAGCGCCAACGCCGGTGAGGAGGACCGTGGATCCCTTGAACATGAGCGTCGCCCCAAGAATGCGTCGTGGGAGCCGCGGAAACCAGGCGAACGTTCGCTGGCACAGAGCGTGTTACGCTAGGGGATACATGGGAAAGC
>Ga0105242_10002204_pt1 | contig 15364 bp, 12 predicted proteins | sample KBSM24metaG_FD_81521 | JGI IMG/M metagenome (GOLD analysis project Ga0105242, IMG submission 81521) | Miscanthus rhizosphere microbial communities from Kellogg Biological Station, Michigan, USA - KBS M2-4 metaG | ecosystem: Host-associated > Plants > Roots > Rhizosphere > Soil | place... | reverse complement strand
GCGTCGGTGGAAGATTTCTGCCCGCACCGCGGCGCACCGCTGTCGCTGGGCAAGGTCGAGGGCGACACGCTGGTCTGCGGTTACCACGGCCTGGCCATGGGTTGCGACGGCAAGCCCGTGTCCATGCCCTGCCAGCGCGTGCGCGGCTTTCCGGCCGTGCGCAGCTTCGCCGTGCACGAGGCGCACGGCTTCGTCTGGGTCTGGCCCGGCGACCAGGCCCAGGCCGACCTGGACAAGCTGCCGCGCTTCGAATGGATGGGCAATCCGGCCTTCGGCTACGGCGGCGGGCTCTATCACATCGCCTGCGACTACCGCCTCATGATCGACAACCTGATGGACCTGACGCACGAGACCTATGTGCACTCCACCAGCATCGGCCAGAAGGAGATCGACGAAGTGCCCTGCCAGACCAAGGTCGAGGGCGACCACGTCATCACCCAGCGGCACATGGAAGGCATCGAGGCGCCTCCCTTCTGGAAGATGGCGCTGCGCATGAACGGCCTGCCCGACGACCAGCCGGTGGACCGCTGGCAGATCTGCCACTTCACGCCCCCCAGCCACGTGATGATCGAAGTCGGCGTGGCGCTGCAGGGCCACGGCGGCCACGGCGCGCCCGACGACCGCAAGGCCGCCAGCTGGGTCGTGGACTTCATCACGCCCGAGACGGACACCTCGATCCACTACTTCTGGGGCATGGCGCGGCGCTTCAAGCCGCAGGACGAGAGCCTCACCGCGCAGATCCGCGAAGGCCAGGGCCGCATCTTCGCGGAAGACCAGGAAATGCTGGAACGCCAGCAGGCCAACCTGCTGGCCTACCCCGACCGCAAGCTCCTGATGCTCAACATCGACGGCGGCGGCGTGCAGTCGCGCAAGATCATCGACCGCGTGATGGCGGCCGAGGCCGAGGCCGGCGCAGGTGCGAGTGCTAGTGCAGGCGCGGTCGCAGGGGCCGCAGCGCCTGCCGGAGTGGCCGCATGAGCGCCCCCGAGCTGCTGCAGCTGCGCGTGGCGGCCAAGCGGCCGGCCGCGCAGGGCATCGTTGAACTGACGCTGGAGCCCCTGCCCGGCCAGAGCCTGCCCGCCTTCACCGCCGGCTCGCACCTGGATCTGCATCTGCCCGGTGGACTGGTGCGTCCCTATTCGCTGAGCAACGATCCGGCCGAAACGCACCGCTACGTGCTGGGCGTGCTGCGCGAAGAGACGTCTCGCGGCGGTTCGGCCGCGGTGCACGACGCGCTGCAGGTGGGCCAGACGCTGGCCGCCAGCCAGCCGCGCAACCATTTCGCGCTGCAGCCCACGCCCGCGCCCAAGCTGCTGCTGGCCGGCGGCATCGGCATCACGCCGGTGCTGAGCATGGCGCGCCAGCTGGTGCGGGAGGGCCGGCCGTTCCAGCTGATCTACGCCGGGCGCTCGCGTGAGCGGATGGCCTTCATCGACGAGCTGGCTACCGGAGCCCTGGCCGCGCACACCCGCGTGCATGCCGCGGATGCGCAGGGGCCGCTGGACCTGGGCGCCCTGCTGGACGCGCAGCCCCAAGGCACCGAGCTCTACGTCTGCGGGCCGCTGGGCTTCATGGATGCGGTGTTCGAGGCCGCAACCCAGCGCGGCTGGGATGCCGCCCGCCTGTACCGCGAGCTGTTCGGCGCGGCGCCTGTAGCCGCCCCCGAGGGCGGAGACAGCGCCTTCGAGATCGAGATCGCCGGCAGCGGCCAGATCGTGCCCGTGCCCGTGGGCTGCACCGCCGCCAAGGCGCTGCAGGATGCGGGCCTGCCGCTCTATACCTCCTGCGAACAGGGTGTGTGCGGCACCTGCCTCACGCGCGTGCTCAGCGGCACGCCGGATCACCGCGACCAGTACCTCACGCCCGAGGAGCAGGCTGCCAACGACCAGTTCCTGCCCTGCTGCTCGCGCGCTCGCTGCGCGCGCCTCGTGGTGGAGCTGTAGAACCATAGAAGAGGGCCGGCGCGGCCGTGCGCTGCACTCCATGCCCGAAAGCGGTATATTTTGGAATCAGGTGATTCCTTAATACCTCCGCCATGCCCTCATCCGCCGCCCCCTCGCCCCGCCCGCGCGGCCGGGGCCGTCCACGCGAGTTCGACACCGACGAAGCGCTCGATCAGGCCGTGCGCGTCTTCAGCGAGCGTGGCTATGCCGGCACCTCCATCGCCGACCTGACCGAGGCCACCCAGCTGGCGCAGGGCAGCCTCTACAAGGCCTTCAAGGACAAGCGCACGCTGTTTCTGGCCGCCTTCGACCGCTACCGCGCCCGGCGCATGGCCAAGCTCCAGCGCTCCATCGATGCCTGCGGCACGGGCCGGGAGCGGCTGCGCGCCATGCTGGCCTTCTATGCCGATGCGTCCCAGGGCGCGATGGGCCGCACCGGCTGCCTGGTCGTGGGCAGCGCCGTGGAGCTGTCCCTCTTGGACCAGCCCGCGGCCCAGCACGTCGCCGCCGCGGTGAGCCGCAACGAAGCCCTGCTGGCCGACCTCATCCGCCAGGGCCAGGCAGATGGCTCCATCGCCCCCCAGGTCGATGCCGACACCTCCGCACGCATGCTGCTCTGCCTGACCCTGGGCATGCGCGTGGTCGGCAAGACCGGCCGCACCCGCGCCCAGATGCTGGCCGTGGCCGATGCCGCGCTCAAGGCGCTGGCTTGAACTCTTCGCCCATTTTGGAAACACCCCCTTCCTTTTTCTGGAGGCTTTCATGAACCCCACCCCATCGCAGCAGGCCGCGCCCTCCTGGCTCCTGATGCTGCTGGCCGCCGCCTGCGGCCTCATCGCCGCCAACATCTACTACGCGCAGCCGCTGGCCGGCCCCATCAGCGCGTCGTTGGGCCTGTCGCCCGCGGCAGCCGGCCTGATCGTCACGCTGACCCAGATCGGCTACGGCCTCGGCCTGCTCTTCATCGTGCCCCTGGGCGACCTGATCGAGAACCGCCGCCTCACGCTGACGCTGCTGGCCCTCGTCACGCTGTCGCTGCTGGCTGCCGGGCTCTCCACCCATCCCGCGCCGTTCCTGCTGTCGGCACTGGGCATCGGCATCGGGGCGGTCGCCGTGCAGGTGCTGGTGCCCTATGCCGCGCACCTGTCGCCGGAAGCCGTGCGCGGGCGCGTGGTGGGCCATGTGATCAGCGGGCTGATGCTGGGCATCATGCTGGCGCGGCCGGTGGCCAGCCTGCTGGCCCAACTCGCGTCCTGGCACGCCGTGTTCTTCGTGTCCGCCGCGGTCATGGTGCTGCTGGCCGCCGTCCTGGCCTGGAAGATGCCCCCGCGCGTGCCCACGGGGCAGCTGCGCTACGGCGCGCTGATGGCGTCCATGGTGGAGCTGATGCGCAGCACGCCCGTGCTGCGCCGCCGTGCGCTCTACCAGGCCGCCCTGTTCGGCGCTTTCAGCGTGTTCTGGACCACCACGCCGCTCTGGCTGGCCGGGCCGGCGTTCGGCCTGTCGCAAGGCGGCATCGCCCTGTTCGCGCTGGCCGGGGTCGCGGGCGCCATCGCCTCGCCGCTCGCAGGCCGCTGGGCGGACAAGGGCTGGACCCGCCCGGTCACGGCCCTCTCGATGCTGGCCGTGGCCACCGGATTCCTGCTGTCCCACATCGCCCCGCCGGGCTCGCCCTGGGCGCTGGGCCTGCTGGTGCTGGGAGCCATCGTGCTCGACTTCGGCGTGTCGGCCAGCCTGACCCTGGGCCAGCGCGCGATCTTCTCGCTGAGCCCCGAGTTCCGCGCCCGTTTGAACGGCCTCTACATGACGACCTTCTTCATCGGCGGCGCACTGGGCTCCGCCCTGGGTGGCTGGGCCTACGCCCACGGTGGCTGGGCCTGGGCATCGGCTCTGGGAGTCGCGCTGCCGGCGGCAGCCCTGGGATATTGGATGACGGAAGGCCGACCGGCACCCGCCGGCGCGACCGCTGGCGCCTGAGGCACACCAAGCCACGCGAAAGAGAAAGAAGGGAGAGGTGCTGCGGCGCACAGAAGACGGCGCCGCCGGCACGGACCTGGCACATCGGCCAATGGAGGGGCGGAACCCCGAGACACGGTGACGCGGTGGCGTCCCGTACAAGCCAAGAGAGGCTTGCCGGAAATTCTGGTGCGGCTGGCGGGGATCGAACCCACGACCCTTGGCTTCGGAGGCCAATACTCTATCCACTGAGCTACAGCCGCTGGAGTCGTCCGCGGCGGAGCGCGGAGACAGCTCTGGATTATCGCACGGCCGCTAGAACCTGAAGCCCAAGCCGCGCAGATAGGTGTCCACCGCAGCGCCGCTGGCGGACTGGAGATCGAATTCCTCGCGGTTCAGCAGCCACGAATGCATGAGCCCCTCGAACACGGCACGCAGACCGATGACAGCCACCCGCGGGCCCTGGGGCAGCGTGACGCCCTCATCCGCCGCTGCGGCGCACAGGTCGGCCTCCATCTGATCCTGGAAGGCGCGGCACTCCTGCACGTGCCGGTCACGCGCGACGGTCATCTCGTCCACGTATTCGACGCGGAAGAGCGCGATCTCGAACACGCGGCCCATCCGTTCGTCACGGGTGATGCAGCGCTGCACCCAGTCCACCCGGCCGCGCAGGCGCTGGAGAGGGGTGCACAAGCCCATCGTGGAGACCTCGCAGGTGGCCTCTTTCAGCGGGGAAGTGACGCGCTCCATCATCGCGTTGAACAGATCGCCCTTGTCCTTGAAGTGCCAGTAGATCGCGCCCCGGGTGAGCCCCGCGGCGCAGGCAATGTCGTTCAGGGATGCGCGCGACACGCCCTTCTCGTAAAACACCAGTTCGGCGGCGTCCAGCAAACGCGAACGCGTAGCATCTGCATCCTGCTTGGTTTTTCGAGCCATGAAAACTTGTCTCCTACCGGCAACAAAAGCGCCTGAGCCAATTATACATTCATGTCTGTATGTACAATTCGTGTCTTTCCCGGCAGGATCCGCACCGCGCGGCTCGCCTCTGGGACGCTTTGCGGATCGCCGCGGGCGAACTCCCCCTTACTTTCTCGTTTGTAGCCCTTGCCTTTCTCCAAAGGACTTCCATGCAGCGCCTGACCGACGACCTCCCCTCGCAACCCCACCCCGCCTCACGCTTTCGCCTGGCTTCATGCGCCGTTGCCGCTGCCGTCGTGGCGAGCGCGCTGCTGCTCAGTGCCTGCGGCAAGAAAGAGGACGCTGCAGCCGCAGGCCCCGCGCAGCAGCAACCGCCCGCACAAGTCGGCGTGGTCACCGTGCAACCCGGTGACGTCGGCCTGGTGACCGAACTGCCCGGCCGGCTGGAAGCCTCGCGCATCGCCGAGATCCGCGCCCGTGCGGCAGGCATCCTGCAAAAGCGCCTGTTCACCGAAGGCAGCGACGTCAAGGCCGGCCAGCGCCTGTTCCTGATCGACAGCGCCCCCTACCAGGCCACCCTGGAAAGCGCGCAGGCCAGCGTCGCCCAGGCCGAAGCCAATGTGGGCCAGGCCCGCGCGCTGGCCGAGCGCTACCGCCCCCTGGTGGCGGTCAACGCCGTCAGCAAGCAGGAATACGGCAACGCCGTCGCCGCGCAGAAGACGGCCGAAGCCAATCTGGCCGCAGCCCGCGCCAGCGTGACCACGGCGCGCATCAACCTGGGCTACGCCACGGTGACGGCGCCGATTTCCGGTCGCATCGGCCGTGCGCTGGTGACCGAGGGCGCACTGGTCGGCCAGGGCAGCGCCACCGAGATGGCCGTCATCCAGCAGATCGATCCGCTCTATGTGAACTTCACGCAGTCGGCCTCCGATGCGCTCAAGCTCAAGGAAGCGCTGACCAGCGGCAAGTACAAGCAGGTCGGCAAGAGCGCCGCCGGCCTGAGCGTGGTGCTGGAAGACGGCTCCACCTACGGCCACAAGGGCAAGCTGCTGTTCACCGAACTCACGGTGGACCCCACCAGCGGCCAGGTGACCCTGCGCGCCGAGATCCCCAACCCCGAACGGCTGCTGCTGCCCGGCCTGTACGTGCGCGTGCGGCTGGAACAAGCCCAGCTGACCAACGGCGTGCTGCTGCCTCAGCAAGCGGTCACGCGCTCGGCGAAGGGCGACATCGTCATGGTCGTCGGCCCCGACAACCACCTCACGCCCCGCCCCGTCAAGCTGGGCCCCTCGCAGGGCACCAGCTGGGTCGTGACCGACGGCCTGAAGGCCGGCGAGAAGGTGATGGTGGACGGCTTCCAGAAACTGCCGCGCGGCAAGCCCGGCGACCCGATCGTCGTGAACCCCGTGCCGTGGCAGCCGCAAGGCGCCCAGGCCTCCGCCGCGCCGGCATCGGCACCGGCCTCCACCCCTGCCGCCGCTCCGGCCAAGCAATAAGCACAAGGAGCGCGGCACATGGCCAAGTTCTTCATCGAACGGCCCATCTTTGCATGGGTCATCACGATCTTCATCATCGTGATGGGGGCGATCTCCATCAAGCAACTGCCCGTGGCGCAGTACCCTGCCGTGGCGCCGCCGACCATCCAGGTGTCGGTGGCCTACCCCGGCGCCACCGCCCAGACGCTGGAGGACAGCGTTCTCGCGGTCATCGAGCGTGAAATGAACGGCGCCTCCGGGCTCGCCTACGTCGAGACGACCAGCCAGGCCAACCGCACCGGCACGATCGTGCTGAGCTTCGAGCCCGGCACCAACGCCGACCTGGCGCAGGTGGACGTGCAGAACCGCCTCTCGCGGGCGACGCCGCGGCTGCCCGCCGCGGTGACGCAGCAGGGCGTGCGCGTGGAGCAGTCGCGCTCGAACTTCCTGATGTTCGCCATGCTCACGACGGAGAACCCGGACGTGAGCATCGAGGCGCTCAACGACTACGCTGCGCGCAACGTGGTGCCCGAGCTGCAGCGCGTGGCCGGCGTCGGCACGCTGACGCAGTTCGGCGCCGAGCGCGCCATGCGCGTCTGGGTGGACCCGGCCAAGCTCAAGGGCTTCAACCTGTCGGTGGATCAGGTGACCGCCGCCATCCGCGCACAGAACGTGCAGGTCTCGGCCGGCAACCTCGGCGATCTGCCCGCGGCGCAGGGCCAGCCCGTGGCGGCCACCATCGTCGTGAAAGGCCAGCTGACCGACGCCGAACAGTTCGGCAACGTGGTGCTGCGCGCCAACACCGACGGCTCCACCGTGCGCCTGAAGGACGTGGCGCGCATCGAACTGGGCTCTCAGAGCTACAGCACCAGCGCGCGCCTGAACGGCAAGCCGGCCGTGGGCCTGGGCGTGCAGCCCACCCCTTCGGCCAACGCGCTGGCCACGGCCAAGGCCGTGCGCGCCAAGCTGGAGGAGCTCAAGAAGTTCTTCCCGCAGGGCGTGAACTACGTGGTACCGTATGACACCTCCAAGTTCGTCTCCGTGTCCATCGAGAAGGTGGTCCATACGCTGATCGAGGCCGTGGTGCTGGTGTTCATCGTGATGTTCCTGTTCCTGCAGAACTTCCGCTACACCATCATCCCGACCATCGTGGTGCCGGTGGCCCTGCTGGGCACGTTCGGCGCGCTGCTGGCGATGGGCTTCTCGATCAACGTGCTGACCATGTTCGGCATGGTGCTGGTGATCGGTATCGTGGTGGACGACGCCATCGTGGTGGTGGAGAACGTCGAGCGGATCATGGCCGAGGAAGGCCTGCCGCCGCTGCAGGCCACGCGCAAGGCCATGGGCCAGATCTCGGGCGCCGTGATCGGCGTGACCGTGGTGCTGATCTCGGTGTTCGTGCCGCTGGCGTTCTTCGCCGGCTCCACCGGCAACATCTACCGCCAGTTCGCCGCGACGATGGCGACCTCGATCGCCTTCTCGGCCTTCCTGGCGCTGTCGCTCACGCCGGCGCTCTGCGCCACGCTGCTCAAGCCGATCGACCCCGAGCACCATGCCGAGAAGAAGGGCTTCTTCGGCTGGTTCAACCGCTCGTTCAAGCGCACCACCCACCGCTACGAAGGCTGGATGGGCACGCTGCTGCGCCGCGGCGGCCGCATGATGATCATCTACGCCGTGCTGGTCGGCGCCGTGGCGCTGGTCTACTCGCGCCTGCCCACCTCGTTCCTGCCGAACGAAGACCAGGGCTACATCATCACCAACATCCAGCTGCCCCCGGGCGCGGCCCAGTCGCGCACCAACGACGTGCTGCGCCAGGTCGAGGACTACATGCTCAAGCAGCCGGAGGTCGAGAACATCGTCACCGTGGCGGGCTTCTCGTTCTCGGGCCAGGGGCAGAACGCGGGCCTGGCCTTCGTGATCCTGAAGGACTGGAGCGAGCGCTCCGGCGCCGAGCATTCCGCAGCCGCGATCTCCGGCCGGGCCTACGGTGCGCTGTCGAGCATCCGCGACGCCTTCATCTTCGCGCTGAGCCCTCCGCCCATCCCTGAACTGGGCACCGGCACGGGCTTCAACTTCCGGCTGCAGGACCGCGCCGCGCAGGGCCACGATGCCCTGCTCGGAGCGCGCAACCAGCTGCTGGGCATGGCTTCGCAGAGCAAGATCCTGTCGGGCGTGCGCCCCGACGGCATGGAAGACGCGCCGCAAATGCAGATCGACATCGACCGCGACAAGGCGAACGCACTGGGCGTCGGCTTCGACAGCATCAGCACCGCGCTCTCTACGGCGCTGGGCTCGGCCTACGTCAACGACTTCCCGAACCAGGGCCGTCTGCAGCGCGTGGTCGTGCAGGCCGACGCCGCGGCGCGCATGCGGCCGGAATCGGTGCTGGACCTGCCGGTGATCAACAGCCAGGGCCAGACCGTGCCCCTGTCCACCTTCGCCAAGACGCGATGGATCACCGGCGCCATGCAGACCGTGCGCTACAACGGCTATCCGTCGATGAAGATCGCCGGCGACGCCGCTCCCGGCTATTCGACCGGCGACGCCATGCAGGAGATGGAGCGCCTCGCCAGCCAGCTGCCACCGGGCTTCGGCTTCGAGTGGACGGGCCAGTCGCGCGAGGAAAAGCTCGCCGGCTCGCAGGCCACCGTGCTGTATGCGTTCTCGCTGCTGGCGGTGTTCCTCTGCCTGGCGGCGCTGTATGAGAGCTGGTCGATCCCGTTCTCGGTGATGCTGGTGGTGCCGCTGGGCGTGCTCGGCGTGCTGATGGCCACGCTGCTGCGCGGCATGTCCAACGACGTCTACTTCCAGATCGGCCTGGTGACCATCATCGGCCTCTCGGCCAAGAACGCCATCCTGATCGTGGAATTCGCCAAGGACCTGCAGGCCGAGGGCAAGAGCGTGTTCGAAGCGGCGCTGCAAGCCGCCCACATGCGCTTCCGCCCCATCGTGATGACCTCGCTGGCCTTCACGCTCGGCGTGGTGCCGCTGTTCATCGCCACGGGCGCCAGCTCGGCCAGCCAGCGCGCCATCGGCACCGGCGTGATCGGCGGCATGATCACCGGCACCGTGCTGGCCGTGATCTTCGTGCCCGTGTTCTTCGTGCTGGTGCGCACCTTCTTCAAGGGCAGCAAGCGCCAGCAGGAACACGACATGCGCGAGGCGCAGCAACACCTGCACGCGGGAGACGCACCATGAGGACGATGCCCGTGAACGCCACCCCAACCCAGGAGCAACGACCCATGCAATCCACCCCGTTCGCGCGCCCCGCGCTGACCGCCGTGGCACTGGCCGCCCTGCTGGCGGGCTGCAGCTTCATTCCCACCTACGAGCGTCCGGCAGCGCCGGTGCCCGCCACGTTCGGCGCCTCCGCCGACGCGGCAACCGCCAGCGCGCCGAAGGGCGCCGCCCGCGCGGCGGCCGACATCGACTGGAAGGATTACTTCACCGATCCACGCCTGCAGTCGCTGATCGACATCGCGCTGCAGAACAACCGCGACCTGCGCGTGTCGGTGCTGAACATCGAGCAGGCCCGGGCGCAGTTCCAGATCCAGCGCTCCGCCCAGTTCCCGGCCGTGAGCGGCATCGTCAGCGGCACGCGGCAGCCGAGCACCGTCACCGGCAAGTACACCAACCAGTTCCAGGTGGGGCTGGGCGTATCGGCATGGGAGCTGGACTTCTTCGGCCGCATCGCCAGCCTGAAGGAACAGGCGCTGGCGCAGTACCTGGCCACCGAGGAAGCTCGCAAGGCCGCGCAGATCAGCCTGATCTCTTCCGTGGCCACGGCCTGGCTCAACCTGCAAGCCGACGAGGAACTGCTCGGCATCTCCCGCCGCACGCTGGCGACCCGCGAGGAATCGGTGCAGCTGACGCGCCTGCGGCTGGAAAACGGCGTGAGCTCCGAGCTGGACAACAGCCAGGCCGTCAGCCTGGCCGAAACCGCCCGGGCCACCTTCGCGCAGCAACGCCGCCAGCGCCTGCAGGATGAAAACACCCTGGCGCTGCTGCTGGGCCAGCCGGTGCCGGGCGAGATCCTCGCCAGCCTGAGCTCGGCCCGCCTCGCCGACGCGGCCCCCATGCAGCCGCTGCCGGCAGGCCTGCCTTCGGACCTGCTGATCCGCCGCCCGGACATCCGGCAGGCCGAGGAGCAGCTGATCGCCGCCAACGCCAACATCGGCGCGGCGCGGGCCAACTTCTTCCCGCGCATCGCACTCACCGCCAGCGTGGGCACGGTCAGCGACGAACTCTCGGGCCTCTTCAAGAGCGGCTCCTGGGCGTTCTCGCTGGCGCCGCAGCTCACCCTGCCGATCTTCGATGCCGGCCACAACCAGGCCACCCTGGACGCTGCCCGCGTGGGCCGCGAGATCGCCGTGGCGCAGTACGAACGCTCGATCCAGTCGGCGTTCCGCGAGGTAGCCGATGCACTGGCCGGCCAGGCCACGCTGCAGGACCAGCTGGGCGCGCTGCGCACGCAGGCCCGCGCCGACAACAAGCGCTTCGAACTCTCCGACCTGCGCTACCGCAACGGCGTGGCGAGCTACCTGGACCTGCTGGATGCGCAGCGCTCGCTGTTCCTCACCGAGCAGAGCCTGGTGCAGGTGCAGTTGCTCTCGCTGCAGAACCAGGTGACGCTCTACCGCGTGCTGGGCGGCGGATGGACCGAAAAACCACCGCAGCCGGCACCCGCTTCTTGATGTAGCGCAAGGGGGCGCGGGGGGCCGTTTTCCCCAGGGTTTCGCACGCAGGGCGACTCCTATAATGAAAAACACCCCCCCGACCACAGGCCCCCGAGCCCCCAAGAGGACGTCATGAGCGACACGCACGAAGAAGCGCACACCGGCCCCATCAAGAATCCACGCCAGCTGCTGGTGACGGTGCTTTTCTCCTTCGTGCTGCCGGTGTTCGCGATCATCGGGCTCGTCACTTTCGTGACCTCCGGCAACAAGCCGGCGCAGGGCGTGGCCAACCCCGAGAAGGCCGTGGCCGAACGCATCCAGAAGGTCGGCACGGTGGAGATCCGCGATGCCAACCGCCCGCTGCGCAGCGGCGAGGAAGTCTTCAAGGGTCAGTGCGCGGCCTGCCACGCCACCGGCGCCGCCGGCGCTCCCAAGCTGGGCGATGCAGCGGCCTGGGCTCCCCGCATCCAGCAGAGCTTCGAGGCCCTGGTGCATTCGGCGCTCAAGGGCAAGGGCGCCATGGCGCCGCAGGGCGGAGGCGACTTCGATGACATCGAGATCGCCCGTGGCGTGGCCTACATGGCCAACGCGGCGGGCGCCAAGTTCGCCGAGCCCAACCGGCCCGGCGCTGCCGAAGGCGGTGCTGCGGCGCCTGCAGAGGGCGCGGCCTCCGGTGCCGCGACGGCTCCAGCGGCACCCGCCTCCGGGAGCTGACGGCCCAAGGGGGCGGGCGTTACTCCAAGACCCTCGACCCGACAAAAAAGCCGGCTTACACGCCGGCTTTTTTACGTCTGCGCTTGGCGCTGCGCAGGGCTGGGCACGAAGCCGTAGCGCTGTGGCAGATCGGCCGAGAGCACGTCCTGCGGCGCCCAGCGGCCCTGCTCGATGGCGTCGGCCACCAACGGCACGTCCAGCGTGTGGACCAGGCCCAGCCCGGCGCTGCTGGCCAAATAGACGCGCCCGGCCTCGTCCAGCAGGCAGGTGCCGGCATCGGGCATGGCGAGGCCGGTGTGGGCCACGGGAACGCTCCCCGCATCATCGAGGCGCCAGACGAGCGGCGTCACCTCCAGTTCCACGTACACGCGCTGCGGCCCGTTCTGGAAGAACCAGCGGCCTTCGGCGTCGCACTCGTAGTTGCGGTGGATGAAGTCGACCAGCTTCTCGTGCAGCAGCCGCGCGCCCCGCGCCTGCGGGAACGGCCCCTGGGCCTGCGTGGCGTCGTCGCGCATGTACCAGTGGCCGCGCGCATCCAGGCCCAGCCAGCCGTAGCAATCGGGAACGTGGGGCCACTTGGCGATGGCCTGTCTGACGATGTCATCCATGCGCCGATTCTGCAACGGCCGGCAGCGCGGCCGCGTAGGCGGCGGAGCCTTGCGCCGCCAGCCAGCCGGCCACGGCCTCGGGCATGCGCCGCACATGGCCGGGAAAGGCGCCGGCGGGAAAGCCCACATGGCCGCCGCCTGCGGGCTGCCACAGCGTGACGTGCGAGCCTGCCTCGGCCGGCCCCGGCAGGCTGGCCGCCGGCACGAACGGATCGTTCAGCGCATTGAGCACCAGCGCCGGCACGCGGATGTCCGGCAGCACGGGCTTGGCCGAGGCGCGGAGCCAGTAATCGTCGGCATTGGCGAAGCCGTGCAGCGGCGCGGTGAACACGTCGTCGAAGGCATGCAGGTCGCGCGCGGCCAGCAGGGCATGGCGGTCGAAGAGGCCGGGATGCTGCGTGAGCTTGGCCAGTGCCTTGGGCACCATGGTGCGCAGGAAGATGCGCGTATAGACCTGCCGGTTGAATCCGCGGCCGATGGCCGCGCCGCTGGCGGCCAGATCGATGGGCGCGCTCACCGACGCGACGGCCGCCACCGTGCCCGCCGCCGCCCGCCCCGCCTCACCGGCCCAGCGCATGAGGGCATTGCCGCCCAGTGACACGCCGACGGCCCAGACCGGCGCGGGTGGGTGCGCCGCCCCGTCGCCGGCGGCCTCCGGCTGCGCCAGGCGCCGCAGCATCCAGTCGATCTCGGCATGGTCGCCCGAATGGTAGGCGCGCGGCCCCTGGTTGAGCGGGCCGCTGCAGCCGCGGAAATGCGGCACCGCGAAGCGCCAGCCCCGCCGCCGCGCCACGTCGGCGAAGGCCTCGGCATAGTGGCTGCGGGACGAGCCCTCCAGGCCGTGGAACAGTACCAGCAGCGGGAGCGGCCCCGTGGCAGGCGGGCCCTGCAGGAAATCCACCTCCACGAAGTCGCCGTCGGGCGTGGTCCAGCGCTCGCGCCGGTACTGCGGCCGCGGCCCCAGCGTGCGGCGCGAGAACACGGCGGGCCAGAGGGTCTGCGCATTCCCGCCGGGCAGCCAGGCAGGCGCTACGTAATCCATAGCATCCTGCGCATATGCTTCCTGGGCCTGCGGCCCCAAAGCCCTGTGCAAATCAGCGCACCTCACGACACCCGGGGCGGCATGCGCTCAGTGCAGCACCGTGGCGGCCTGCCCCGCTCCTGCCGCCTGCACGCCCTGCGCCTCCCGCACGGTGCCCGGGCTGGCGTGGTGCGCCACCAGGCGCCAGCCCTGCGCGGTCTTGTGATAGACGTTGGTGGCCTGCACGACGGCTTCGCGCGGGCCATCGGGCAGCATCACCTCGATGTGCTCGACCACGCTGTGCACCGCGCTGGCCAGCGCCTGCACGCGGTGGACCTGCGTGGGCCGCGCGCGCAGCGTGCCGTGCTCGAACATGGCGCTGAAGGCGGCGCGGATCGCCCCCGGCCCCAGCAGGCGCGGGCCGCCGGGATGGACGCAGACGATCTCGTCGTCGTCGGCCCAGCAGGCCATCAGCCGTTCGATGTCGCCGGCCTGCAGGGCCTCGTAGAAGGCGGCTTCGGTGTCATCGGGCGAGCCGCCGATGGTGGCTGCGCGCAGGGAAGGTCGTGTCATGGCGGGGCTTCCGGGATATACGTCGGGCAAGAGGGAAAGACGACGCGCGAAGGCGGCGAACGGCCGCATTGTCCGTGGCCCGGCGGGGCTTGTCACGGCACGGCCCATGCGCGGGGCGCATCCCTTGCGGCACTGCAGGCACAATGCGGATTGCCCCGGCGGCCTTGGCAGTGTCGCCGGCTCGCGGCGCCGGGGCGGCATCACCATGAAACGTCTTCTCCTCCTGATCGGTCTGGCCCTCTCCCTCACGGGCTGCGGCTACAACGACTTCCAGCGGCTGGACGAGCAGTCCAAGGCCGCATGGAGCGAGGTGCTGAACCAATACCAGCGCCGAGCCGACCTGGTGCCCAACATCGTCGCCACCGTCAAGGGCGAAGCCACCTTCGAGCAGGACACACTGACCCGCGTGGTCGAGGCGCGCGCCAAGGCCACGTCGATCCAGGTCACGCCCGAGACGCTGAACAACCCCGAGGCCTTCAACAAGTTCCAGCAGGCCCAGGGCGAACTCTCCAGCGCGCTGTCGCGCCTGATGGTAGTGGCAGAGCGCTACCCCACCCTGCAGGCCAACCAGGGCTTCCGCGACCTGCGCGTGACGCTGGAAGGCACCGAGAACCGCATCACCGTGGCGCGCAACCGCTACATCCAGACCGTGCAGGAATACAACGTGCTGGCCCGGAGCTTTCCGACCAACCTGACGGCCAAGGTCTTCGGCTATCCGCCCAAGCCCGCCTTCAGCGTGCAGAACGAAGCACAGATCAGCACGCCGCCGGTCGTCGATTTCAACCGGCCCGCGGCGTCCCGCCCCTGAGCCCGGCCCCGCCCTGCTGACCCGACGATCGAGTCCGATATGCCTCTGGCGCGCGCACTGCAAGCGCTGATAGCTATTGTTTTCCTCGTGCTCGCGCCCTGGCAGGCGGCGGCAGCGCAGACGCTGCGCGCCGTGCCCGCCCTCACGGCCCGGGTGATCGACGAGACCGGCACCCTGCAGCCCGCCGACCGGCAGGCGCTCGAAGCGCGGCTGGCCGCCATCGAGCAGCGCAACGGTTCGCAGGTCGTCGTGCTCATGGTCCCGACCACGCAGCCCGAAGACATCGCCGCCTACGCCAACCGGGTGGGCAACGGCTGGAAGATCGGCCGGCGCGACGTGGGCGACGGCGTGCTGGTGCTCGTCGCGCTGCAGGACCGCAAGATGCGCATCGAGGTCGCCAAGACGCTCGAAGGCGCCATCCCCGACATCGCCGCCGCGCGCATCATCGACGAGGCCATGAAGCCGCGCTTTCGCGAGAACGACTATGCCGGAGGCCTGATGGCGGCGGTGGACCAGATCGGCGCGCGCATCGCAGGCGAGGCCCTGCCACCGCCCGCAGCCGAGCAGCGCCCGGCCACCAAGGGCCATGGCGACGGCTTCGACTGGACCGACCTCGCGGTGTTTCTCTTCTTCGGCGTGATGGTGGCCGGGCCGCTGGCGCGCAGCCTCTTC
>Ga0105242_10002203_pt1 | contig 15372 bp, 9 predicted proteins | sample KBSM24metaG_FD_81521 | JGI IMG/M metagenome (GOLD analysis project Ga0105242, IMG submission 81521) | Miscanthus rhizosphere microbial communities from Kellogg Biological Station, Michigan, USA - KBS M2-4 metaG | ecosystem: Host-associated > Plants > Roots > Rhizosphere > Soil | place: Michigan... | reverse complement strand
ACGCATTTCGCGGCACCGGCTTTGGCTATTTCCGGAACGATTCGTTCGGCGACGCGGCGAACTTCTTCACCGGTCAGGTCGCCCCGTTCGATCAGAAGCAGACCGGGATCAACAGCGGCGGTCCGATTCTGAAGAACCGCGCGTTCTACTTCGGCAGCTTCGAGTACAACAAGCTGAGCGCCACTGCCCACCCGAACACGGGGTTCAGCCAGTTTGACGTCGACGCGCCGAACGATACGACGAAGTACTACACCACCCTCCGTGCCGACATGCAGCTGAACGCAGAGCATCGCTTGTTTGCACGCACCTCGATTTACAACACGAATCAGCTGAACAACGCCGTCGGCGGAACAACGACGCTGTCAGGCGGTTACAGCTCGCCATCGAAGAACCACGACTTGTCGCTCGGCGATACCTGGGTGATCAGTTCACGCGCAGTCAACGAAGTTCGAGCCGGCTTCTCGGCGATCGACAACCTGCTCGACTCCAACTGCCATTGTGTCCGCTATGCCTTCCCGTCGGCGATTCTGGGGTCGCCGACCAACTCGCCTCAGTGGTGGAAGGAGATGAACATCCAGATCAACGATCTGCTGTCGTACTACGTGCCGAGCTGGCATGGCGAGCATAGCCAGAAGATGGGCTTTCAGTTCTTCAGGCCGAAGTTCTGGGGCGCGTTCCCCGATCCGGCCTACGGCAGCTTTACATTCAACAAAGATCCGACCGACTTCAACGATCCAAAGACCTACCCGAAGCCGACCCAATACACCACGTCACTTGGTGATACGTCGTATACGATCCTGAACCCGACCTACGGGATGTTCTATCAGGACAACTGGGTACTGAACCACAAGGTCACGATCAATCTCGGTATCCGCTACGATCTCGAGACCGGGACGTCGAACACCGACGTGCCGAACCCGATTCAGCCGGGCTCCCGACCGCTCGACAAGAACAACATCTCGCCGCGCGTCGGCTTCGCTTACGACCTACAGGGCAACGGCCGAAGTGTTGTCCGTGGTGGCATCGGTCGCTACTACGACAAGGTGATGCTCAATCTCACGAGCAACGAGCGGCGCTCGATCCTGGGTGAGTTTATCGGCGTCACGGTCGTCAATCCGGACCTCAATGATCCGCTCGGCGGTAAGACGTTTGAGGACTACAAGGCGCAGCACATTCCAGGCGGGCTGACGATCCTCGACAACAATTACCAGACGCCCGAGAACAATCAGGTATCCATCGGGCTGGCGCAGCAGATTGCCTCTGCGTATGCCCTCCAGGTCGACTTCGTGCATAGCAAAGGACAGTTCGAGCCGATGACGCCCTCGATCAATTTCTTCGAGGATCCGGTCACGCACCTGCCACTCAATCCGTCGATTTACGGACGACCCTATCCGCAGTACACCAACATCACGATGACGACGTCGACGGGGAAATCGCAGTACGACGGCCTGCAGCTGGGATTGAATCGGCGCGGCGGGCGGCTGACGATCGGGACCAGCTACACCCTCTCGCGCACCCTCGACAACCATAACGGCAACCGTGGCGGCACGCCGACCAACTGGTTCAACCTGGACGACGAATACACGTATGCGAGCTCGGATCAGCGCCATCGGCTCATCGCCAATGCGGTCGTATCGCTCCCATACGACATCCAGGCGTCGGCGATCTACTTCCTCGGCTCTCCTCGAGTCATCGGCGTGCTGACCACTCTCGATCCATTCGGCCTTGGCTACACCGGTCGGTGGCTCGAGTCGCCAGCGCAATGCCCATGCACCGGCGCCACAGTCCCGCGCGACAGCGAGCGGACGGTCGGCTACGACAAGAAGCTCGACGTGCGCGTGTCGAAGACGTTCAAGCTTCAAGTGCGCATCCGGATACAGGGAGTGCTCGACGCATTCAATATCCTGAACACCGAGAACCTGACCAACTACGGGACCAACGTGTTCTCGAAGACTTACTTGCAGCCGGCGAGCTCGACCAACCTCTTCTACCAACCGCGGCAGGTGCAGCTCGGATTCCGCGTCAGCTACTGATGTGAGAGGACAGGTTCAGGTCTGCACAGAGAGCGATCATGATCGGTGCTGAGATGCTGCAATGTGACGCAGCCATGAATGGCCGCGTTGAAGATCCGACAGCGGTTGGCACCATTGACCGTGCGGGCTGCACGCCGACTCCGACGAGGCGTCGAGTGAACTGGTGCATGACGACGAGCACCCAGTAACTCCGGATCACGATGGACTCACCACGAAAGAGATCCGCGCTTAACAGGCTGTCCTTCGTGTGTCCGATGTATCACAAGCACGAGGGCCCAGTGCCGCTAGGGCCGGGGCCGTGGTGCTTCGAAAGCACGCGGTAGACGAACCGCTCGTTGGATCAGTGCGTGTCGGCAGCGTACGGGGATCATGCGAAGAACGCCACTTGACGAGACGCGTTTTGTAGGCTCGTCGACTCGAACCGCCATTGATGTAACCACCGCCGGTCCTGCAGCGCGTGGGTCAATTGCTCCGCCTATGGAGATTGGAGCGCAGCACTCGTCGCTGACGCGCGAACTCACATCTTTGTGGTACCGGCATCATCATCAGACAAATATGTGTTGAGCCGGCAATGCCGACGATGACGCTCCCCGGAAACACGCCGGAAATCGCACATCGAAAACGCTCTGTCGATGGCGCCGTCCTTGCTCGTCAATGCGCACACGCGCGGGGCGTCGCATCAGCCCCCGAACGCGGATTCGCCATCATCATTCGTCAGGAGAATCTAATGAGGGATCGCAACTGGTTCGTGTACGGATTCCTGATCGCCGTAGTAGTCGCCATCCCGAAGCTGGCGTCGGCCCAACTGCCTGATAGTCTCAAGACGCCTGGGGATACGGGCCGACTCAATAAGGAGCAGATCTGTGCTCCCGGGTTTGTGGCCTCTGCCACCCCGGTGCCGACGTGGGCACGCAGTGCTGCGCTCGAGGGTTACGGCATCAGACCCGAGACATATTCGAGCCAGTTGGATCATCTCGTGCCCGTATCGCTCGGCGGTACCAACAGCCCTGACAATCTCTATCCGTTCCACCCGAACGGCGCGTTCACACTCGAAGCAAAACAGGCACTGGCAGCCAAGCTCCTCGACATGGTGTGTACCGGCGGGATCTCGTTGAAGGACGCACAGAAGGCATTTCGCAAGGACTGGACGAAGGCCTACGGACAGTACATGACCGGCATGAAGGCGGCCGGTAGCCAGTAACGGGCGCTCGCGCTGGTCGCGCGGGCCGGCTCTGATAATCACAGTTGCCAGAGGAATGACACGAAGGTGAGAGCGAAGCAGACACGTACACGCGGCCGCTACGGGTCGTCGATGTCTAAGCGATCCGCCGCGGCCTACCGGTCTCGCCGCGTTGAGGCTGGCGGCCTGCCCGAGGCGGCGACGCGCAGCGCGGATAAGGAGGAGACCACACGCTCGCCGGAAGAATACGTTCGGGTACGCGCGTACTTCTTGTCTCTCAATCGGGATCAAGGTCCTTCGGACCCAGTCGCCGACTGGCTTCGCGCAGAGCAAGAGTTGAGCTCAAAAGGAGGCTGCGAGTAAGTGATCCTGGCGGCGCCCGTGCGGGGAGATTCGTCATGTGCGTCAGCGTAAGGCAGGCGTCTGGTGCCCAACGTTACCGAATCTTGGATTCAGCGCGAGAATCACCAATGCGAGAGCCACAAGGCGCCGGTTCAGGCAATCATGGAATCGAGGATTAGATGGATCAGTCTCGTCGAGCCCGCCCAACAGAACAAGACGAGCCAGGTGTCGCTTCGGGCGAACGGCAGAGAGCGGTATCCTTCCAAGGGAGTCGAACAAGCGCTCGACCAGTCCAAGATCTCTCGACCATCGATCCGGCGAACACCCCCCCGCACTTCAAGCACGTGCAATCAATGCGAGGCACCACCGATCTGCTGCTTCGAGAGAGCGTGTCTGTTGAGGACGTGCGGATGGCGGGTCAATCGCCTGCGGCACTCCTCATTTCGGCGTCTACACGCGCGGAGGTGGAAGCTCTTGCCCGTCGAATTCACCAAGCGAGCGACCGCGCAACTGCGCCGTTCGTCAAGATCTCCGCTGGTACTTTGCCCACAGATCCAGAGTCAGTTATGGAGAGCTGCTGGGGTCTGATCCACGCCGCCGCAGGTGGCAGTGTGCTCATGACCGATATTGAAGAGATGCCGGCGGCCGTTCAAGACATACTCATCGACCTGCTTGACGAGCATCAGCGTACGCGCGCACAGTCGGCCGCCATCCGCCTCATCTCGGGAACGACCGGTTCGCTTCTCGAACATGTCGTCGCCGGCACGTTCTCGGATCGGCTGTTCTATCGATTAAACGTCTTTCACTTCATCGTGTGACACCGCGCTCCGTAACGTGGTTGGCACCAGCAACTCATCGCGCGGAAGTGGACCTACGCAAAGCGCGGAATGCGCCGTCGCAGCGTCCTCGCTGAGATCCGCCAGTTGGTCGGTCGACTCGCGAACGAGAATCCGACGTGGGGGTACACGCGGATCCAAGGCGCGCTCAAGAATCTTGGGCACCCTGTCGGACGCTCAACGATTGCCCGCATCCTGCGGACGCAAGGGATCTCGCCTGTGCCTGAACGCCCGACCTCGTGGCAAACGTTCCTGCGCGCTGGCTGGGCTGTCGAACACTCAGTCTTGGGTACTAGCGTGGGCCACGGTGAAGTGGCGGACGAACGAATCGTGCTCGGTGAGCACCGCGCGAGGGTCTGTTGCTCTACCATCGCCACATCACGATCCGGTCCCGCAAACGCCGCCACCGCGTCGAGCGAGCCCAACGCGTTTGCCCGATGATTTCCACGAGGGCACCAGCCGGCCGCGTTAGCACTCCTACCCCACGGAAGCCGGCGAGCGCGCCCAGCGTGGGCTCAATGCGGTGGCGAAAATGTTCGAGATAGTTGTCGACTTCAGACGCCGTCGCCCGCCACGCCAGACGCGAACGACTTCCCCGATGGCCGCGCTCAAGTACGGCGGCACGAGCCATTGGAACAATCCCGTGTTCATCGGGTTCTCGCTCGACGCGCAGAAGGCGCTCATCGAGGAAGTGCACAAGCGCAACCTGATGAGCGACACGCACTCGACGTCGATCGAGGGACCGAAGCTGTCGATTCTGGCGGGCGTCGACGTCATCCAGCATCCCGAGGTGCTCGACCCGCGCGAGATGCCGGACGAGCTCGTGCAGATGATCAAGGAACGGAAGATCATCGGCTCGATGCTGGTGAACCAGATCACCGGCGACGCATGGAAACGTCACCTGAAGACGAAGGAAACGAACCAGAAAAAACAGGCCGAGGCGGCCGCCGACGCCGACGGCACCAAGACGAAGACACTCGCGGAGCGCCGACAAGAAGACAGGGATCTCGGCCGTGCGATCGACATGCGGCGCCGCAACGCCGAGAAACTCGTCCGCGCCGGTGTGATCCTCAAGCCGGGCACCGACAATTACATCGGCACAGCGCCCGAGTTCCGGCGGTCACCAACACGCCTGAACTCATCCGTGGATGATCGATGTGGGCCCGGTCTTGTATTCATTTGTCATCTGCAGAAGCGCGCGTCTGGAGCAGAAGATGCGGCGGTATAGTGTGCGCAATCCTCGCGCCTCTCACCTGGCTGCAGCCTTTGGAGAACCCTCATGCGGAAGCACATGTCCTGGATTCGAAGTGGAGCCGTCATCGTTCTCGTGTTGGCGTCTGCATGGGCGACACAAGAACTGCGAGGAGCGCCGGCGACGACTCGGATACAGACTTCGTCACCGCTTAAGGCGCCGTCCGGGCCGGCGTTCGAGAGCGGCGACCTCTATCGGCTGAAGTCAGTCGGCGACGTCCAGCTTTCTCCTGACGGCACGCACGTCGCCTACACCGTTCAGAACAATGACCGCCCGGGCCGGCCTTACTCACAGGTCTGGATCGCTGACCTCGCCACTGGAACGTCGAAACGTCTGGGCTCGGACAAGGACGGGGCCTCCGGTCCGCGCTGGTCGCGCGACGGCCAGCAGATCGCCTACTTCGGCCGCGAGGACTCCGGCGGCGGCGTCTTCGTCTCTCGGGCCGACGGCTCTGGCGCGGTCATGCTGGCGCCGGTCAGCGGCACCAATCATCCGCTGCCGTCCAACGGCGAGCGGCTCGCCTGGTCGCCCGACGGCAAACAGGTCGCGTTCATTTCGGCGACGGCCGGGCCCGAAACCGAGAAGGCCGACGGCGACCCGATGGTGATCACCCGCTATCTCTACAAGCCGACGGCGTCGGAAGGGCTCACCCGCTTCAACGACAACCGCCGGCTGCATATCTTCATCGTCGATGTCGCGAACAAGCAGGTCAAGCAGCTGACGCGCGGCGATTACTACGAGCACTCGATCGAGTGGTCGCCCGAAAACGGCGACATCCTGTTTGTGTCGAACCGCGAGGCCGATCCTGATCGCGTGTTCAACTACGACGTGTTCGCGGCCAGCGCGGCGAGCGGAGAGGTGCGCCGGCTCACCGACACCAAGAACGCCGAGTACCGTCCGATCTGGTCGCCCAACGGCAAGTCAGTCGCTTATCTCGGGACCCGTCGCACGCTCACCTCCTCAGAGACGACGATGGAGGACACGCACGTGTGGCTGATGGATGGGCTCGGTGGCAACCGGCGCGAGCTGGTGACGATCGACAATCGTCAGGGTCAGCCGCAGTGGTCGCCTGATGGCAGCAGCGTCTACTTCACGGTCCAGGAGCGAGGTAGCCAGCGCCTCTATCGCATGCCCGTCGCCGGCGGTCAGCCGGCCATCGTCGCGCCGGGTCTGAACGAGCGCGGCAGTGTCGGATCGTGGTCGATCGCCAGGGGCTCGCAAGGCGACGTGCTGGCGTATGCCCTCAACACGCCGAATATGCCGTCCGAGCTGTTCGTGAAGCAGGGCACCGGCGCGCCCAAGGCCTTGACGTCGCTGAACAAGGATCTGATGACCGGCAAGATCATCGCCGAGACCGAGTCGCTACCGTTCCGGAGCTTCGACGGTATGAACATCGAGGCGTTCCTCACGAAACCGGTTGAGGTCAAGCCCGCCTCGAAGCATCCCTTGATCCTGATGATTCACGGCGGCCCGCACGGTCAGCAGGGCCCGGCGTTCAACGCCAAGGCGCAGGTCTATGCGGCGAAGGGCTACGGCGTGTTGATGGTGAACTATCGCGGTTCGACCGGGTACGGACAGAAGTTCGCGGACGCCATCTTCAACGATCAGGATGGCGGCGAGGGCAAGGACGTGCTCGCCGGCGTCGACGCCGCGCTGGCGAAGTACTCCTGGCTCGACGCGAATCGTCTCGGTATCGAAGGCGGCAGTTACGGCGGCCAGCTCACCGACTGGCTGATCACGCAGACCACCCGCTTCAAGGCGGCGGTGCCGGCCGCAGGCATCGCCAATCTGGTGAGCTTCAACTACATGTCGTACTACCACGACTATCTCGCCGTGGAGTTCGGCGTGCTGCCGCACGAACAGTGGAAGATGAACGACAAGACGGCGCCGCGGCGCCTCTCCGACTTTCTGTGGGAGCGGTCGGCGCTCCGCTACGTCGCCAACGTCAAGACGCCGGTGATGTTCGTTCATGGCGAAAACGACAACGACGTGCCGATTGCCGAGGCGGAGCAGTACTTCATCGCGCTCAAGGACGCCGGCGTCGAGACGATCATGATCCGCTATCCGCGCGAGGGACACGGCGTGCGCGAGACCAAACACCAGATCGACGTGATCGATCGGTCGATCGCCTGGTATGAAAAACACTTCCAGTCGGCCGGCGGGTCAACGGAGGCACGATGACCATTCGTCATGAAGCTCGGTGGTCACGGATGCGGTCAACGGCCGCATGGCTCATCGTGCTGACGGCGCTGGCGATCGCATCCGGTTCAGCGCTGAGCGCACAAGGCGGGTCGGCCCAGATCGCGGGGGTGGTGCGCGACGAACAGGGCGGCGTGCTCCCCGGGGTGGCGGTCACGCTGCGCAACCAGGACACCGGCGTCTCCCGCACGGCGACGACGGAGGTGGACGGGCGCTACCGATTTCCCGCGCTCGCGCCCGGCCGCTACACGCTGCGCTCGGAGCTGTCCGGATTTGCCACCGTCGAAATGCCGGATTTGACGGTGACCATTGGCCTCGATCTCATCCGAGACATCGGCATGAAGATTCAATCGGTCGCCGAGACCGTCACCGTCAGAGGCGACTCGCCGGTCGTCGATACCACCAAGTCCGAGGTCTCGGCCGTCATCACCCAGCAGCAGATCGAAACGCTGCCGATCAACTCGCGTCAGTTTCTGTCGCTCGCGCTGCTCGTGCCGGGCACCGGACTCGACGCGACCCGGTCGTTCTTTCCCACCGTGAACATCGGCGGCTCGCTGACGTTCAACAGCACCACCAACCTCGTCGACGGCATGTACAACGTGATGGTGGAGGACGGCGAGCCGCGTCAGAGCCTGCCCGAGGATGCGGTGCAGGAGTTCAAGGTCAGCAGCTCACAGTACAACGCCGAGTTCGGGTTGGCCACCGGCGGCGTTCTCCAGGTCGCGACCAAGTCCGGCACCAACACCGTGCACGGGACCGCGTTCGAATATTTCCGAGACAAGTCACTGAATGCGCAGGGCGTGTTCGAGACCAGCAAACCGGACTTCCGCCGCAATCAGTTTGGCGGCAGCGTCGGCGGACCGGTGGTCGAGAACCGCATGCACTTCTTCGCGACCGCTGAACGCACCAAGACCGATCAGTTCTATACCGTCACCACAGGGCTTCCGCAGTACTACTCGGCGCTCGAAGGGACCTTCAAGCAGCCGCTGACCACCAACCTGTATCTGGGACGCTTCGACTGGCAGGTCAACAACTCGCAGAACCTGTTCGCGCGTTACGCGCAGGAAGGCGAGTTCCTGACCTGTCAGGGATGCGGCGGCACGACCGCCTCGACCGCCGGCTACGACGAGGACGTGCCGCGCAAGTCGCTGGTCGTCGCGCATACCTGGATTCGCGGCACGCGCCAGTTGAACGATCTGCGGGTGCAGGTGGCGACGGCCGCCTACTACATCACCCCGGCGGGCACCGAGCCGTGGGAGCAGGTCGGCGTGTTTCCCGCCGACCGGATGAACCGGCTGTCGCGGTCGTACCGCTTTCCGTCGGTGACCTACGGCAGCAGCAACGATCAAGTGGGTCCTGAAAGCCGCTACCAGTTCAAGGACACTTATACGCTGACGACTGGCGCGCACGAGATGAAGTTCGGCGCTGACGTCAGCTTGATGAAGTACCAGTACGATACCGTCGGCAACGCCGCCGGCGCGTATACCTTCACCCAGGATCAGCCGTTCAATCCGAACGATCCGGCGTCGATCGCAAAGTTGACCGGAGCGGCGACGTTCGCCTCGAGCCTGCCGCCTGTCACCACCAAGCATCCATCGAAGTACTACGTCGGCTTCGTGCAGGACGATTGGAAGGTGCTCTCGAATGTCACGCTGAACCTCGGGCTGCGCTACGAGCGCTTGTATGGCAACGCGAACGAGGATCTGAACCCGGCGATGTTCTCGGTGCCGATTCCCTACATCGACGTGCCTGCACGCGGCGACAAGAACAACTTCGGGCCGCGCACCGGCCTGGCGTGGGACGTCCGCGGTGACGGCGCCAGCGTGGTGCGGGCCGGCTGGGGCCTCTACTACGGCAACATCCGCATGCTTGCGAACCTGGGCGAGTTCCGGAACCTGCAGCAGTTCACGGTGAGCATCACGCGGCCGGCCTATCCGGATCCGTACCAAGGACAGGATCCGCTGACGTTCGTCACGACTGCGCCGCCCAATATTCAGGTGACGTCGAACAGTTTCCAGCAGCCGACGGCGAACCAGGCCAACGTCGGCGTGTCCCAGCGCCTGTCGAGCGAGTTCGCGATTCACGTCGACGCGGTCTACAACCGCACGCTCAATGACTATAAGACCGTCGACATCAACCCACGCGATCTGGTGACCGGCCTACGGCCGCTGCCGCAATGGGCTCGCATCGATCAGACCCAGTCGAACTCCGACCTGAAGTACCGCGCTGTCTACACCAAGCTCGAGAAGCGCTTCAGCCGCCGCAACCAGTTCCTGGTGTCGTATACCTGGACCAAGAGCGACGACAATGCGCCGCTCGCACGCTATCTCGATCCGTTCGACCACTCGATCGATTTCGGGCCCTCCAACGGGGAGCGACGCCACGCGGTCGTCGCCAGCGGGTCGGTGCTGCTGCCCTACACCATCACGGTCGGCGTGGTCTGGACCGCGCGCTCGCAGCTGCCGTGGTCGGCGCTGGCCGGTCGTGACTTGAACGGCGACACCTTCAATACCGATCTGGTGCCGGGCACGACCCGCAACTCGGGCAGCCGCGATCTGAACCTGACCGCCGTGAACGTCTACCGCGCGGCCAACGGCCTTCCGCCTGTGACCGAGAGCCAGATCGAAAGCTCGGCCCTGAGCATTGCCGACCTTCGGGTCAGCAAGAGCATCAAGCTACAGGGCACGATGAAGCTGGATCTCGTGCTGCAGGTGTTCAACTTCCTCAACACCAAGAATCTGCAGGATCAGTACGCAGGCGGACGCGTCAACAACGCACTGTCGGCCAGCTTTGGACGAATCCTGACGGCACGTCCGATGGCGCAGGGCGAGGTGGCCGCCAAGCTGGTGTGGTAGCCGACTTCAGGCCGGCGCGCTCGTACGACGAACGGCTCGGCAGACATCGCGATCAGCATGGTTGTGACTACTGAAACTCGGTACGGCTCGAAGGGTCCGCGTGTGCACGAGGTCGCGATCGGCCATCACCGTTGCCCTTTTCTTGCTCTGTCTGTGCATCAAAGAGCGGCAAGCGCCGGCAAGCGGCGACACAAAGCGAAGGCCGAAAATCGACGGATTCTCCGACTGAGATCCGAAGGCCGGCGGTCATCGCGGGGATCGTCACCGGACACCATCTTGCGATGGTATCGGACGGACGCTCATCGGCAAGAAGTACGATGGCTCGAAGGGGCGACGCCCTGGTCGCCCGAGCACCCAAACCGGATATCGCGACACTGGTGGTCCGCATGGCGAACGAGAATCCGACCTGGGGTTACACCCGCATCCGCGGTGGGCTCAAGAGCCGCAGGCACGACGTCGCGCGCAACACGATCAAAGCGATCCTCAAGGATCACGGTATCGAGCCCGCTCCGGAGCGCTGCACGAAAACGCCCTGGAAGACATTCCTCGCCGCGCACTGTGCCGTGACCGGCTCGGCGGCGTGCTGAGGTTCAACTACCGCGAGGCCGCGTAGCCGCGTCGATCGACTCTTCGCCACGACGGGGGCGCAGCCGGTCCATGACGGGAGCAGCGCCGACCGCCGTTCAAGGGGGGCCAAGATTTGCGCGTCCTGCGCCGTCACACTGAGCTGAACTCCGCACGCGAGCCGTCGCGCACCCCTCTGGACTGCGGCTACGCTATCATCTGCCCGGAGGAAACGATGTCGAGCCACCATGAGATCTCGCGTCGTCGTTTTCTGGCGGGCGTTGCGGCCGCCCCGGCGCTGCTCGCAACATCGCGCGCAGAAGACGTTCCAGCTATCAAGAGGCGAGTCGAGAAGCTCTACTCCGTCGCCGGCTGCCGGCAGCCGAACGATCTCCAGTTCACGCCGGACGGGCTCTGGATTCTCGATCAGCTGGATCAGCCGGGCAACAAAGTCTTCCTTGTGAAGCCAGAGACCGGCGCCGTGATCAGAGAACTCATGACAGAGTCCATTCACGGCAGCGGCATCACCTACGGCAACGGCGCGCTCTGGATCACGTCCACGAAGATGAAGAACCCGAAGGATCCGCCGGTCACGCTGAAGGTCGATCCGAATACGGGCAAGACGTTGAAGTCTTGGCGGACTCCCGGCTCGGGATTCTACGGCCGGATGAACCCGGACACGGATACGCCGTCCGGCGGCCACGGCCTGAAGTGGGTCGACGGGAAATACTGGATGGCGGTCCCCGCGGGCGGACGCGTGTACTTGATGGAGCCGGAGACGGGCGAAATTATCCGGAGTATTTCGGCTCCCGGCTCGACGCCGCGGACGCATGGCATAGCCTGGGACAAGGGCTCGCTCTGGGTGATCAACTCCGACGATCGTGCGATCTACAAACTCGATCCGACGGATGGCCGGGTCACGGCGAAGATTCAGCTATCGAGGGAAGACCCCGAGCCGCACGGCCTCGACATCGATGTCAGTGGCGTACTCTGGTATTGCGATGCCGGTGCCACGCACTCGATCTGCAAGTTGATGTAGCGCGTCAGTTCTTGATCCCGTTGCCCGGTTCAGTACCACAACCACCAAGGCCGGGGGAACAGGCCGATCGCGCCGAACGTTCGGTGATCGGGAACCGTCGTGACCGACTCGGCGGCTTGCTCAAGTTCTGCTACGCGAGGCCGCGTAGCCGTATGAGTCGAGTTTTCGCACAGGACGAGCTGGGCCCTGGTTTCACGGCGTCACGAGCCTACGGGTGAAGGCCGCTTTCCGAGTGGTAGACTCCGCGGCATGGACTGCACGCGCCGCGAACTTGGACGCCTGATGCTCACGTCGATACCCCTAGCGACCCTGTTTCCAAGGATGGGATTCGGTGCAACCAAGCCGAATTCGACCTTCGCCGGCGTGCGTGTCGGCATGAACGTGCCGTACAACTATCCCAGTGGGACGACCGACCACCAGCGGACGATGCCTGTGGACGACGTGATTGCGAAGACCGCGTCGCTCGGCGTCAGCACGGTCGAATTGCGGTCGCAGCCGATCGAGCTGTTCCTCGGCGCGCCGATGGATGTGCTCGAGCCCGGGCGCGGCGCCGATAAGCAGAAAGCCGCCGCGGACGCGTTGCGCGCGTGGCGGCTGCGGAGCGACCCGTCGAAGGCGGCGGACGTGCGCAAGAAGTTCGAGGCCGCCGGGATCACTGCCGACATCGTCAAGTTCGACAACGTCTACGAGTTCACGGATGCCGAGACCGACTACGCGTTCGCGCTCGCGAAGGCGGCCGGCGCGCGGGCGGTCTCATGCGAGCTGGAAGTCACAGGGGCGAAACGCCTCGGCATCTTCGCCGACAAACACGCCATGATGGTCGGGTACCACGGCCACACGAAGACCCCTGAGGCGATGTTCACGGAAACGTTCGCCGCCGCGAAACACAACGGCGCGAACCTCGACATCGGTCACTACATCGCGGGCAATCTCGGCGATCCGGTGGACTTCATCAGGAAATATCACGACCGGATCACGCATATTCACGTCAAGGATCGACAAAAGCAGAAGGCGGATGGCAGCGACGGTGACAACGTGCCCTTCGGCCACGGAGACACGCCGATCAGGGCCGTCCTGCAGACGATCCGCGACAACAAGTGGCCGATCGACGCGATCATCGAGTTCGAGTACAAGGTGCCGGGGGCAGATCCGATGGCCGAGATGTCCAAGTGCGTCGAATACTGCCGGAAGGCGCTCGAAGGGTGAGACCCTCAGAATGGTGTGACCTTGGACCTGACCGTGGCCGGGGCGCCGCTGGTGAGGTCGCCAGTCTTCACGCCGCGAAACGCATTCTCAGCGGCGGCGCCTTCAGCCGCGGCTTTCGTGACCGCAGCCACGAGCGCCTTATACGCAGCGGCATTTCCGGCGGTCAACTTCAGTTCGATGAGACCGTCCGACGCGATCGCATTAACTGAGTTCCCGCCCGTCAGATTCGTGATCTGGTAACTGCCGGCGGGCAAGGCGCCTTGAATCAGGATCACCGCTCGCGCGGCGGCGTGCAGCGCGCTGACGCGTCGATACGCGCCGTAGCTGTGGCCTCCAGGTCCCTGGAACTCGATTCGCAGGTTTCCAGACTGTTGGGCGAAAGCGGGCGTGCCGGCCGCGGCGACGCCGATGGTGAATGCGAGAACAGAAATCAGGCGCTTCACGATCGGATTCTCCAGAACTATCGGACGACTTCGCGCGTCCGCTTGCCCATCGGGCCGACGGATGGTTGCACAACGGTGCCATCCGCAGCGTTGAACCCGGCCACGATCAACGCGGCCGTCAGGACGCGATGCATGCGCGCGACTTCGGTCGCGGGCGCGCCGCGCGTGCCCCACTCCCAGAACGCATGCCCTCCCGCGCCGGCGGCTGAGGACGCCAAGGTGAATTGATAGGTCGGGACACCGGTGTGTGCGGGGACGTTGTCATTCAGGCTGCCCGATCCGGTGCCGACCATCGGTGATTTGAGGGCGCCCAACTGGATGCCTGACTGCAGTCCCGCATGGACCGCGACGTTGTCAACGCTCGTCGCCACGAAGGCCGGCCGCAAACCGAACCACATCAGCTCGAGCGTGATGCCTTCCTCGTTATTCTTACGCCCATGCCTCGCGTTTTCGGCGGACGCGCCGGCCTGAAACATGGGTTCGATGGTGTGGCGCATCTCCTCGAGCGTGTCCGCCCGCGTAGAGCGCATGTCGACTTCGAGCGAGCAGCTCGGCACGGCCATGCCCGGACCGGGAGGCGGTTCGCAACTGGCGCGGCCCACCGTGTAGGTGGTGCGCGGTGCGTCGTCGCGCAGGTCCGTCGGCGTCCTGACGTCGGCGATCCTGGCAATCGCCGCGGCCATGGCCTCCGGTGCACTGGGTCCGTCCGGGCGCGGCGATGGCGCCTTGAACTTCATCTCGAAACGGTAGCTGCCGACGAAGTTCACGGTCCCGCCGCCCTCGAGGCCGAAGTTGGCGACGATGTTGAGCGGATTGGAGCCGGTGCCGGCCTTCTGATCGAAGCCGTAGAGCTGCTTGACGCCTGCGAGGTTGCCCTTTCCTTCCTCACCGGCGGTGCCGCAAATCCAGATGTCGTAGACCGGTTTGATGTGATGTTTCTTCATCGCGGCCGCGAGTACGAATGCGTTGGACGTGCTCGGCATCATGTCGCCGTAACCCGGCACGTAGATGCGCACGCCTCCGTGGGCTTCGGCATCTTTCGCGTCGGCGAAGACCTTACTGGCCGTGACGTACTTGTCGTTCTCAACGACCCGTCCTCGCGCATCGAACGACAGTTCGTCGGGAATCGCGGCCAACTCCTGAGGCGTTGCGACCACCGGCTGTGAGTACGGCTGGAGCTTGATGTGGATGGATGGGTCACCCGACTTCGGCAGTTCTTCGGGGTTGACGACGTCGATGTGGCCCTCGACGAGAACCTTGGGGAACTGGCCCTTGGACTGCTGCGCGCCAGCTTGACTCGAATACGACCCCTTAATCACGACGCAGGCGTTGTAGACCGGCAGGCCGTCGACGATATTGGTATCGGTGCCGGCGAGGATCCCATCGGCGCGCGTCATCACTTCCGCCGGCGTGAATCCCCATT